>Ga0310810_10005809_pt1 | contig 13866 bp, 14 predicted proteins | sample NCmetagenome_FD_207641 | JGI IMG/M metagenome (GOLD analysis project Ga0310810, IMG submission 207641) | Soil microbial communities from experimental microcosm in Duke University, North Carolina, United States - NC | ecosystem: Engineered > Artificial ecosystem > Soil microcosm > Unclassified ... | reverse complement strand
GCGAGTGCGACGGCCGTCGTCGCCGGAAGAATCAACCAGCGGCCTCGAGCCAATGAAGTTGCCGGCAGCAGCGCACTGGTGACGAGGGCGGCGGCGGTCACGCCGAAGATCGCCAGATCGAGCGCTTTTTCGATCGCCAGGCTTGCCGTCAGCCTCGCCACGCCGACGCTGCTGTGCCCCGTCGCCGTGTACACGCGCGCGACTTCGCCGAGTCGGAACGGCAGCACGATGTTCAACATCTGACCGACCAGCGTCGCGCGCCCCAACACCGACGAGGGGACGACCGCGGGCTGAAGAAGTACCCGCCAGCGAAGAACCACGGCGAGAACCGCGACCAGCGACACCGCCAGCGCGGTAAAGGCCCAGCCGACACGCGCGGAGAACAGGGCGGCGCGCAACGTGCCGGGCGGAATGTCGCGGAGGGAGAGCCAGAGCCCGGCGACGCCGAGCAGGGCGCCAACGACGACGCGCGTCATGCCGCGGGTCACGCGCGCGCTACTTCACAGTCTGAAGCCCGCCTTCGCGGCATCGTCATGAAACATTTTGACCGTTTCAAGCGAGTAGTCGCCGAGGTCCTTGCCGATGAGGGTCAGCTTCTTGAGGATGTCGTTGGTGACGGTGATGATGTGGCAGCCAATCTCGTGCGCCTGAATCACGTTGAACAGCTCGCGGGGACTCGCCCAGATCAGCTCCGCACCGGGCGACACTTTCATGATCTCGAGCGCTTCCACCATGTGTGGAACGGGGTCGCAGCCGGTGTCGGCGATGCGGCCGGCGAACACGGAAATGTTCGAGGGTGCGCCGCCGGCCAGCGCCGCGGCGACGTCGCGCACCTGATCGAGGCTCATCACCGCGGTCACGTTCACCCTGACCCCGCTTTGGGAAAGCCGGTGAATGAGGTCGTCAGCCGGTTGACGCCGCGTGTTCGTGACCGGGATCTTGACGTAGACGTGTTCGCCCCACGTCGCGATTTCGCGCGCCTGGCGCTCCATCTCGGGGAACTCGTCGGAGAACACCTCGAAGGAGATCGGACGATCCGGAATCGCCTTCAGGACCGCTTTCGCGAAGTCGCGGTAGTCGGCAACGCCAGCCTTGCGCATCAAGGTGGGGTTGGTCGTGAAGCCCTTGATGTACGGCTCGCGATACATCGCCAGCATGCCTTCGAGCTCGGCGCCGTCGGCGAAGATCTTGGTTTTGAGATCAGTCAGCTTCACGTAAACCTGATGGAACGGCCTGAAGGCCGTTCCCTACCGAACGCGGGGAACGCCCTTCAGATTCAGCATGTAGGGGACGCCCTTTAGGGCGTCCCAGAAGTCCCGAGATACCCTTCAGGGCGTCCCAGAAGTCCCGAGATACCGCTCAGGGGGTCCCAAAAGGCCCGAGAATCCACTCGCTCGCCTCGAGCAGCGAGCCCACACGCACGGTCGGCTCGTTTGGGATCTCCTCATCGTACCCGTAATCGACGAGGATTGTCGCGCCCACTCCCGCTGCGCGTCCGGCGTCCACGTCGCGCCACCGGTCGCCAACCATCACGCTGCGCGCGACGTCGTAGTGGGGCGCCGCCAGCAGAAGTCCCGGTTTCGGCTTGCGGCACTCGCACCGATCGCCATCGTCATGCACGCAGACGCGAAACTCGTCGATCGGCAGCTGGCGGCCGAGAAACCGGTGAAGCTCCTCCACCATCTCGATGGTGGTGACGCGACGGGCCACGTCAGGCTGATTGGTGACGACGACCAGCGAGTATCCGGCGGCTTTGAGCCTGGAGAGCGCCTCGGCAACACCCGGCAGGATCTCGAGTTCGCCAAGCGATTGCGGCGGAATCGGTTTTCCGTCACGAAACATCGTGCGGTTGAGGACGCCGTCGCGGTCCAGGAAGACTGCGGGCCCTTTCACCGCGTTGATTCCCACTTCGTCGGAGCCGCCTTCAACAGCGGGTGCGACACCAGCAGATGCCACACCACGGCCTGAAACGCTTCACTGTGCGGCGTCACGGTATCCGGATTCACGGTCGGAATGATCACGCAGGCATCGGCAACCTTCGCCGTGTAGCCGCCGTCGCGGCCGACGACGCCGACAATGGCGGCGCCGACGTCGCGGGCGTGTTGAAGGGCGCGGACCAGGTTCGGGCTGATGTTCTTCTCCTGATCCCCACCGCCCACCGAAAACACGAACACCGCATCCTGGCTGCGAAGACGGCTGCCCTTCAACCACTCGACGAAGACCGAGTCCCATCCTTCGTCGTTGGTCCGCGCCGTCAATTCCGCGACGTTGTCGGTCGGGGCATAGGCTTCGAATTTCGCCAGCTTGCGGAAGTCGTTGACCGCATGCCCGCAATTGGCGGCGCTGCCGCCGACGCCAAGAAAGAACAGCCGGCCGCCGCGCTCGCGCACGGTCGCGAGCGTTTCGGCGACCTGCTCGATGGTTCGCGGATCGAGCTTCGAGATGATGAGGGCGGCCTCGTCCAGATGCTTTTGTGTATAGGTCATGATCGGTACGGAGTGTCCGGCTTTAAAGCGTTCGCCACAAAGGACACCAAGGACCCCATGGCTTGATTTTCAAAAACCTTTGCCTCCTTCGTGCCGATTGTGGTGGCTACGCAGTAGTGACATGTCACTAACCGGACCGCTGGCCCGATGATCGACGCCTGTCGCGCACGTGCCGTTCGGTCGAGGCGAGCCCTTCCGGCGATCCGATCTCGTAGAAGCGACTGCCGACTTCGAATGCCGCCAACTCGTCCCGGGCGAGCAGATCCTGATACACCGTCGCCAGGTCCACTATCCCGCCATCGGGATACTTGCGAAACGCCTGCGCCGAGAACACGCCGAGGCCGTAGTCGATGTGGTGCATCGCCGGTGTTCTCGCGCGCTTGTCGTAAACCACGATTCGCCCGTTCGCGAACTCGATGTTGCTGCCGTCGAACTGGCCGTCGTTGCGAAATACCGTCATCAGCGCCGTTCGTCCGCTGCTGACAAACGCGGCCTCGATGGCGGCGAAGTCGCACTCGAGATATGAATCGCCGTACATCACGAAAAACGCATCGCCCAGCTGTCCAACCGCCCGCTTGATGGCCCCGCCGGTGCCGAGCAGTTTCGGTCCATCGTACAGGTATTCGAAGCGCATGCCCCAGCGGCTGCCGTCACCAAGCGCCGCTTCGATTTGTTCGCCTCGATAGCCGACCAGCCAGACGATCCGCGAGATGTGCTGGCGGGCGAGCAACTCGGCTTGAAGTTCGGCGAAAGGCGTCCCGTCGATTTCCACCAGCGCCTTGGGGATGGTCGTGGTCACCGGACGGAGCCGCGTCGCGAGACCTCCGGCGAGAATCGCAACCGGCAGACTCACCCGACGAGAACCTTGGTGCCTTCGAAGTCGAAGCGGAAGCGGACCTCCTCGAGGCCGGCCCTGGCCATCGCGGCGCGGAGCCGCCAGTGGTCCTCCGCATAGAACATCAGGAAGCCGCCGCCGCCCGCACCGACCAGCTTTCCGCCGAGCGCGCCATGTTTGAGACCGAGCTCGTACCACTCGTCGATCTGGGCGCTGGTCATGCCACCCGATCGGCGCTTCTTGTGCTCCCAGTGCTCGTGGAGCAGCGTGCCGAATGTCGCGGTGTCGCCGGCGACCAGCGCCTTGCAGCTTTGCCGTCCGAGGTCCTTCACGTAATGCAGGTTCTCGAGCATCGTCGCATCATGACGTTCGCTGCGGATCTTCTGATCCTTGAGAATCTCGCTGGCGCTTCGTGAGAAGCCGGTGAAGAACAACAGCAGGTTGTCTTCGAGGGCGAACATGGCTTCCACGGGAATCTTCAGCGGTTCGGCCACCACTGAGTCGTCCTGGTTGAAGGTGAAGCATGTGAGCCCGCCGTAGGCGGCGATGTACTGATCCTGTTTGCCGATCGGCTCGCCGAGCCGGTCGATCTCCACTTCGCAGGCGAGCCCGGCCAGTTCCTGCGGTGGCAGTGGACGGCGGCGATGCGAGTAGAGCGCCTTCAGAAGAGCGGTCGTGAAACTGCCGGACGAACCAAGTCCGGTCCCGGCCGGAATATCGGCCAGCGTCGTGATTTCGAGCTGCGGCGTTTTGAAGTCGAGGAGCTTGATCGCTTCGCGAATGATCGGGTGGTGGACCTGCTCGGCGGCATTCACGTGCTCGAGCTGCGAGTATTTCAGGAAGATGCCCTGCACGAACGGCCGCATGACGGTGACGAACACGTATTTGTCGATGGCGGCCGCGATCAGAAATCCACCGTGCTCGCGATAGTAGGACGGGAGATCGGTCCCACCGCCGCCGAGGGTGATGCGAAGAGGGCTGCGTGTGATGATCACGTGTTCGGGACGAAATCATATCCCGAGCGCCGGTAAATCGCCTCGACGACGCGGAGCGCCGCGAGCGCGTCGTCCAGTCCCGCCGAGGGCGCGCGTCCGAGGTGGATGTCGTCGACGAACTCGTCGAACTCGACTTTCCACGATTCGTCAGCGCCGGGAAATTCCCAGTTGGTGGTTTCGGGTGGACCCATTTGCGGGAGCATCCGGTACCACGTCAAGCGCTCCACCCCATAGCTGCCGCCGAGGCCGTCGATTGCGAGTTTGCCGTCCCGCCCGTAGATTTCCATCGAAAACATGTTCTTCCACTCGGTGCAGCTGACGTGCAGGAATGCCGTCTGGCCCTCGCGGGTGCGAAGGGTCATGAAGGCATTGTCGTCGACCGGCATCTTCCAGAAGTAGGTCGTGGCCACGCCATCAACCGAGGTGAAGTCGCCGAGGAACCACCGCGCCAGATCGATCACGTGAACGCCTTGATCGATCAGCTCCCCGCCGCCGGATACCTTCGGATTTGCGCGCCATTCCCGCTCGTAACCGAGACGGCCGCCATGGCCGTAGCGGGCGCGGACGAACATCAACGGGCCCACTGCGCCCTGGTCGACCAGCTCGCGGGCCTTCCTGAGCGCCGGATGATACCGATGATTGAAGCCGACGCGGACGCGGCGTCCGCCGCGGCGGGCGGCGTCGACGAGCGCGGCGATCTCGGCTGACGAGCGGCCGGCCGGTTTTTCGACGAGCACATGCTTGCCAGCCGCAAGCGCTCCGCAGGCCACCGGCACCAGCGCATCGTTGGTGGTCGCCACGACGACAATGTCTACGTCCGGCCGGGACACGGCAGCCTGCCATGACGCCGAGGCCTCCGCGTCAGGCACGGTGTCGGCCAGCTGCTGCGCCTGATCGATATTCACATCTACGCAGACGACCAGGTGCGCGCGGTTCAGCGCCGCCGCTCGCTTGCGCCCGATCAGACCGCAACCGACGATGGCCACGCCGTGGCTCATCGTTCACCCCAGGTCTTGCCGCGGTCCTTCGGCACGATCCGCCGCAGCGTGTAGATGTCGGAGGCGTCGAGATCGGTCCGGTGATCCTGCAGCGATTCCCACGGATCCCAGGGCGCGCTCAACAGCTTTCCGGTGATGCCGTCGCTGGCGGCGGAGGCCAGGAACACGGCGAGCCTGGCGCCGGTGTCCAGCGGCGTGCCACCTTCTTCTGCGGTCTTCTTCATGCGATCGTAAAAGGCCTTGCCGACCGCTTCAGGACCGGCCGCCATCAACTCGTCCATCATGCGCGTGTTCAACGCGCCGGGCGCGATGCTGTTGACGTCGATGCCTTCGTCCTTCACGTCGAGCGCCACGCTTTCGGCGAGCCGGACCACGGCAGCCTTTGCCGCCGCATAGGCGGTAATCCGCGGCAACGGGCTTGTGGCGCCGCCACCCGAGAGCTGAATGATCTTGCCGTAGCGGTGCTGACGGAAGTGCGGAAGAAGCGCACGAATCGGCAGCACCGATCCGAAGATGTTGATCTCGATCGCGCGGACCCAGTCGGTCCACGGAACCTGATCGATCGATCCCATCGGTCCGTAGACGCCGGCGTTGTTGACCAGGATGTGAATGCGGCCGAAGGCATCGATGGCGGCATCGACGAGCCGCCGTACGTCGTCTTCGCGCGACACATCGGCCTGCAGCGCCACGACACGACCACGCGTCGCGCTGGTGCCGACGAGGTCGTCGTGGGCACGGGTGATGGCTCGCTCATCGCGCGCGCAAATCACGACATTGGCGCCGGCGGCGGTAAAGGCCCGCGCCATCACCATCCCCAGACCCTGACTGGCACCGGTGACGATCGCCGAACGGCCTTCGAGTGAATATGACGTCATCGGTGAACCTGGCCCACAGAGAGAAGACGGAAGCGTGAATCAGTGCCGAGGATCGACCCGAGAAACCGATTGGCGTCGATCACGACGCCGGACGGCATGGCCGCGGCCAGCGCGTCCGCGTCAACCGCGCGGTACTCAGGCCACTCGGTGGCGATGACCAGCGCCGACGCCGATTGTGCGGCATCGATCGCGGAGTCGAACCGCGCGGCTGAGCCAAGGTCCGACGGCAGCGCTTGCGCTTCAGGATCGTGCACCGATACCGTGGCGCCTTGATCGATCAGCCAGCGGCACAATTCAACCGACATCGAGCGACGCAAGGTGTCGGTGCCAGCCTTGTAGGTCAGTCCCCAGATCGCGATCTTTTTGCCGGCAAGCGATCCCAGTTCGCTCACCAGCCGCCGTTCGGTCCAATGGCGATGCTCACGATTGCTGGCCTCGACGCCGTCGAGAAGCGGTGTCTTTCGGCCCGCCCGCGCCGCGAGCGTTTTCAGTGCCATCACGTCGCGCGCGAGCGTGCCGCCAGCGAACGCAGCCCCTGGCGAGAGATACGCCGATGGGCCAATGCGGCGCTCGCTCTTGAGGCCCCGCTCGACCTCCTTCGCATCGGCGCCCCAGACCTCGCACAGCGTGGCCAGCTCGTTGATGAATGTCACTGAGGTGGCGAGAAACGCGTTGATGGCGTGCTTCGTCATCTCGGCCGATTCGACTGACATGAAGACGAGGCGATCGGTCAGCGGCGCGAATAATTCCTGAATCCGCGTGCGATCGTGGTCGCTGCGCACGCCGGCGACAATGCGATCGGGGTTCGTGAAGACGTCAACCGCCTTGCCAAGGCGGAGGTTCTCCGGCACGCACGCAAAGCTCACACGCCGTCGGTCGGCCACCTTGTTCCACGCCGCTTCGAGACGTGCGACGGTGCCGAGCGGCAACTGCGACGACACGATGATCAGCGCGCCAGTGTCCACGTCGCCGTACAGATCGACGACCTCAGCGATTACCGGCTCGACGTCTGCGCGATCGTCGTCGTCCACCGGCGTGTCGAATGTGATCCACACGACGTCGGCGCCGGCGACAGCAGTCCGGCGGTCGGTGACAAACGCCAGTGCACCAGCGTCGAGGCCGGCGCGCGCGAGCGACGCCACGCCCGGCTCGGCGACCGGCGGCACGGCCTCGGCCAGCCTCGCCACTGCCGTGTCGTCCGGATCCCAGCCAACCACCGTGTGCCCGGCGGCCGCGGAACATACCGCGACAACGGAACCGAGATGCCACAGCCCGACGACAGCGATTTTCACGCGCGTGCCTCGAGCAGCTGCGGGTTGGCGCGGAGGTACTCGAGCGTCCGCAGAATACCCTGCTGAATCGTCAGCGTCGGCGTCCAGCCAAGCCGTCGAATTTTCGAGCAGTCGAGAAAAATGAACGGGTTGTCTCCGATCCAGCCGCGATCGCCGCCGGTGAATTCCAGCGTCGGCTTCACGCCGAGCTGTTCGGTGATCCAGCCGATCGAATCGACGACCCGGCAGTAATGATCGGTGCCGAGGTTGAAGACCTGAACTTCCCCGCGCGTCCGTTCGATGGCGAGCAGCATCGCGTCCAGACAGTCGCCGATGTAGAGGTACGACTTGCGCTGCGTGCCGTCACCCAGCACCCGCAAGCGCGTCGGATCGCGACGAAGGCTGCGATAGAAGTCGAAGACGTGGCCGTGCGTATACCGTTCGCCGAGAATCGACACGAACCGAAAGATGCAACCCTCGAATCCGAATCCAGCCCCGTAAGCGGCAATCAGCCCTTCGCCGGCCAGCTTCGATGCGCCATAGAGCGAGGTTTGCAACGGGAACGGCGCTTCTTCCGGAGTTGGAAAGACCGTTGCTTCGCCGTACACCGATCCGGTCGATGAGAACGCCATGCGCTTCACGCCGTTGGCACGCATCGCCTCGAGCACGTTGAATGTGGCAAGGGTGTTCTGCTCGAGATCCTTGCGCGGATGCTCGGTGCCGAACCGGACGTCGGCATTGGCGGCGAGATGGAAGACGGTGTCGGCACCGGCGAGCGAGCTCGTCAAGCGTGCTGCGTCGAGCAAGTCGCCTTCGACGAGCCTGAATCGGGGATGGCTGACCGCCGTCGACAGGAACTCGCGTTGGCCCGTCGAGAAATTGTCGTAGGCCATGACGTGATGACCGTCAGCCAGGAGTCGATCGACCAGAGAGCTGCCAATGAACCCGGCCCCGCCCGTCACGAACGCGCGCATCAGTAGAGTATCACCCGGCGTTGCGGAGCTGCCGCAGACCTCGGCGCCGGCGTTCGACGACGCCGACGGCAACCGCCAGCGTCGCGTAGACGACGAGACCCGAGGCCAGAACGACGACGTGGCCGACATCGCCCCATCGTTCGTACAGCATGGCGACAATGCCCCAGCTCACCATCAGCAGATATTCGACCCAGACCGTCCGACGATGGCTCCATCCGGCGAGCACAAGCCGCTGGTAGTAGTGTTCGCGGTGCGCCTGCCAGACGCGCTTGCCGGTCAGCATGCGGCGAATCAGCACCACGGTGGCGTCGACGATGAAGGGCGAGAAGAGAATGACCGGAACCCACAAGCTGACCACGTTGTCGCGGCTGCCCTTTAGGGCCAGCGCCGCGGCGAGGAACCCGAGCGGAACCGCGCCGGCATCGCCCATGAAGATCCTCGCCGGCGGATAGTTGAAGGCGAGAAATCCGGCGGCGGCGGCGGCGACGATCAATGCCAGCACGCCGAGACCGGCGGCGCGTTCCGCCAGCGCCAGCGCCCCGAGAAAACCGAACCCGATCAGCGTCATGCCGCCGGCAAATCCGTCCATGCCGTCCATGAAGTTGTAGAGATTCGTCATCCACACGATGAACAGAAACGTGAGCGGGTAGGTCGCCCATCCCAACGTGACGACACCGAAGAACGGCAGCGAGAAACCGATGATGGTGAGCTGCCCGACCTCCATCACGGCGGCCGCGGCGATGGCGTGGGTGAGCAGCCGCACTGCCGGCGATACCTCATGGCGATCGTCCCAGAGCGACACTGCCGCCAGGAGCGTCGCCGCGATCAACGTCGTCAGCAGATCGCGGTGCCGGATATCGAGCGCCGCCGCCCTGGCGACATCAGTGACCCAGCTGGTGCGAGCAAGTACCAGCAACGCGCCGGTCGCGAACAGCACCGCCGTGACGATCGCCACGCCGCCGGTCCGGGCCGTCGCGCGCGCGTGCAGCGAGCGGGCGTTCGGCATGTCGATGATCTTGAACGTCGCCCGCGGCGATGCCAGCAGCCTGGTCAGCGCCAGTGACACGATGAACGAGGCAGCGAGAAAGGCGGCGACGGTCATCGCGCCTTCGTGAGGTCGCGATTGGTGCGGTCGACCGCGGTTGAGAGGGCCGTGATCACGTCGTGCTGCTGGCTGGCGGTCAACTCCGGATAGAGCGGAAGGGAGAGGATACGGCGGGTCAGCGCCCAGGCCACCGGAAAATCCTCGGGCCGATGGTTGAACCGCGCGTACGCGTCGAGAAACGGCAACGGCACAGGATACTGCACAGCGGTTGCAATGCCCTCCTCTGCCAGCACGCGCTGCACTTCGTCACGTCCGCTTATCTCTACCGTGAACAGATGGTAGACATGTTCCATCGACGGCGGACACAACTGAAAGGCGCTGACGACCTCCGCGAGGGAGGAGCGATACCGGGCTGCAAGCGCCTGCCGCGCTTTCGTCCATGCGGGAAGGTGCTGCAACTTTGCCGAGAGCACCGCTGCCTGTAGTCCGTCCATGCGGCTGTTTCGGCCTTCGATCCGATGATCGTGCTTGCGCCCGACCTGCCCGTGCTGGGCAATCATCCGGATTTTCCCGGCCATCGACTCGTCGTCGGTGAGCATCGCCCCGGCATCGCCCCAGGCACCGAGGTTCTTGCTCGGATAAAAGCTGTAGGTAGCGACCTGGCCAAAGGTACCAACCGGACGACCATCGAAGCGCGCACCGTGAGCCTGCGCGCAATCCTCGAGGACGAAGAGATGGTGCCGTTCCGCGATGCGCATCACCTGGTGCATGTCCACTGGCAAGCCGTAGAGGTGGACTGGAATGATGGCTTGTGTCCTGGTTGTGATCTTCGCCGCAGCGTGGTCGAGATCGATCGTGTAGGTCCCAGGCGTGACGTCGACGAACACCGGCGTCGCGCCGCAGGTGGTGACCGCTTCGGACGTGGCGATCCAGCTGAGCGCGGGCACCAGCACTTCGGCGCCCGGCCCGATGCCGGCGGCTTTCAGCGCGATCTCCAGGGCATCGGTGCCGTTGCCGCAGGCGACGCAGTGGCGATTGCCGGCAAACGCCGCAAACTCGCGCTCGAAGGCGCTCACGAACTCGTTGGCGGAAGTGCCGATAAAGGCGTTCCTGGCGATCACGGCCGCAACCGCGTCGTCCAGCTCGCGTTTGATGGCCGCATATTGTGCCGAGAGATCGACCAGCGGAATTCTCGGACTCACTCGCGGTCCTTTACCGGCGTCGTCAGACGCCGTGCCGGATTTCCCACGTAGACGCCTTTCACGTCAATGTCTTTCGTGACCACCGCGCCAGCGCCGATGACCGTTCCCTCGCAGATCCGCACCGGCAGCACGATCGCGCCGGTGCCAATGCTGACACGGTCGCCAATCGTGGTCGTCTTCCATAGCGACTTGTCGCCGCGGGCAGGACCGCCGAGCTCGAACTTGTCGTTGATGAACATCACGCCGTGCGAGATGAAGCAGTCGGCGCCGATGGTGACCCCTTCGCACACGAACGCGTGCGACTGAATGCGGCTGCGGGCGCCGACGCGCACGTCCTTCTGAATTTCGACGAACGGCCCGATCATCACGTGATCGCCGATGTGGCAGCCATACAGGTTCACTGGCTGATGGACAATGACATTCTCGCCGAAGACGACATCGCGGATCCCGCTCTCACGAATGGTCGGACTGTTCATCTGAGCTCGCGCCTCTCGCCGCACTTCGCGTAAATCAACTCAATCGCCTGAACGGTGCGGATGCCGTCTTCGCCGCTGACGACGCGGACGTCTTCGCGATTGACGCGGCGAATCACGTCCTGAATGACTTTATCGTGATTCGAGCTCGAGCCCTGGTAGTTGCCGTAGGCATTCGGCCGATCCACCCATTCGGTGCCTTCACGCAGCGGAAATCCTTCGACATCCCAGTGCTCGATGCGGTTCAGATACTGGCCGCCGATTTTGACGATGCCGTGTTCGCCGACCAGCGTGATGCTGCCTTCGAAGTTGCGATTGTAGGCGCAGGTCGTCCAGAAGAGCGATCCCATCGTGCCGGATGCGAAGCGCAGCCACGCCGTGCCGCAATCCTCGATCTCGATGGCGTGATTCTTCGTCTCGACACGGCCGCCGGCGTCTACGACATCGCCGCACAGCCAGATCAACAGATCCAGAAAATGGCTGACCTGCGTGTAGAGCGCGCCGCCTTCGTACTCACGCCGACCCAACCACGGCGACTGCGAGTAGTACCCGGCATAACGGTTCCAGGCGACGTTGCACTGGGCCATGAGAATGCGCCCGAAGCGTCCGGAATCGAACGCCTCGCGGGTAAGCACGACCGGGACGTTGTGACGGTTCTGCTTGACGACCATCAACAGCACGCCCGCCTTCGCGGCCGCCTGAATCATTTGCGCGGCATCCTGCGATCGGAGCGCCATCGGCTTTTCGACCAGCACGTTTCTGCCAGCCTCGATCGCCTTGAGAGCGTGGTCAGCGTGCAGGTAGTGTGGAGTGCAGACATTGACGACCGATGCCTCGCACAGATCGAGCATCTCCTCGATCGACGCGTAGGCTGGAACGCCTTCGTACATGGACGCGTACTTCTCGCGCTTCGCGGGATCGGTGTCGCAGAACCCGGCGAGCGTGGCGCCTGGCTGGGCGTTGAGGATCGCCAGGTGGCGACTGCCGATATTTCCACACCCCACGACGGCAAACCGAACCGGGTCCATCCCTCTCCTTTGCGCGCCCTAACGAGACGACATTCAACGTTGAACTCGCAGAACGACTAGAGCCTTCTTCAAGTGTGGGTAGGCGACTGGCTTCAGCCTGTCGCTCGACCGGCCTGAAGGCCGGCCGCTACACACACGTGAAAACCGCTCTGGCGACTTAATGATACACACCGAGTACCATATCTGCCGCGTGTCGAGCTCTCCCGCTGCCCGCTGGGCGACCATCACGAAATTCGAGATTCCCGTCCTGCTGGCCATTTCGCCGGTCCTGCTGTTTCCCACGCCAGCCCGCCTGGTTGTCCTCGCTGTCGTCCCAGTGCTCCTGTTTGCAGCGTATCGCTCGACTGGCCGGGCCCTCCCCGTCACACCGATGAACGTCGCGCTGTTCGTGCTGCTCGGCATGGTTGCCGTGAGCCTTTCCGTCACGATCGATGTCGTCCTGAGTCTCGGCAAGGTCTGCGGCGTGCTGCTGGGAACGTTATTGTTCTGGGCGATCGTGCGGTGGGTGACGACGGCTGATCGTTTGCAGTTTGCAACGGTCGTCTACGTGCTCGCCGGCGTGGGTCTGGCGGCGTCCGGTTTGTTCGGCGCCAACTGGGACAACAAGTTTACGGTCGTCGGCGCGATCACCTCTCACATTCCGGCGGCGATTCGCGGTGTGCCCGGCGCGGAAGTCGGGTTCAACACCAACGCCATCGGCGGTTGCCTGATTCTCTTCATTCCCGTCCAGATTAGTCTGCTGGCGATGGGAACCCGCCGGGCCTTTCCGGATGTTCAGAGGTCCTGGAGCGGCAGCGGATCGCTGCTCGTGCAATTGCTGCTGCTCGGTGTGACGGCCGGAACGCTGGTGCTGACCGAGTCGCGCACATCGTGGATCGCGCTCGTCATTGGCATCGGATTTTTTCTGATCTGGTTTCGTCGCTCGACGCGCATCGCGGTCGCGGTGGCGGCGGCGGCGGTGCTCGGGTGGATCGGCGTGGTTGGTTTCGACACGGCGTGGAACGCAATCGTCAGCCGCGCCGGCCCCGCGTTCATCTCGACGTTCGATTTGCGGATGAAGCTCTGGCTTCCGGGGATGGCGGGAATCAAAGACCGTCCACTGACCGGATTCGGGATGAACGTGTTCCGAAAAATCATCCTCACGCGCTATCCCGGCTACCCGGCGCTCCCGACCGAGGAGCCTGCGCACGTCCACAATCATCTGCTCCAGGCCGCCCTCGATCTCGGCATCCCTGGTCTGGTGGCATATCTGGCGCTGTGGATCGTTGCCGCACTTCTGCTCGTGGATGTGCACCGCCGATCGTCGGTGCCAGCCTATCGATCGATGGCGAGCGGTCTTGGCATCGGGCTCATCGCGCATTTCGTGTTCGGGATGGCCGACGTGATCCCGCTGGGATCCAAGGTCGGCGTGCTGTTCTGGCTGACGCTCGCTCTTGTGGTCGCACTCCATCACGTCGCGGTGCCGTCGCCGCAAGGATCACGAGTCACGCGATAGCTCGCGGAACACTTTTTTGTGCAGCCGGACGGTCGGAATGCGTCTTGACGATGCTACGATCCTCAGGTCGTGAGGATTAGCGACCTCAAGAGCGAGATGGGCGCGCTTTTCGCGCAAGTGGATGGCCGCTTTGCGCAGATAGACAACCGGTTTGCGCAGGTAGACGACCGGTTTGCGCAGGTAGACGCC
>Ga0310810_10005808_pt1 | contig 13866 bp, 13 predicted proteins | sample NCmetagenome_FD_207641 | JGI IMG/M metagenome (GOLD analysis project Ga0310810, IMG submission 207641) | Soil microbial communities from experimental microcosm in Duke University, North Carolina, United States - NC | ecosystem: Engineered > Artificial ecosystem > Soil microcosm > Unclassified ... | reverse complement strand
GCTGGTGGCCCTGTCCCTCGCGGTGGTCTACATGCCGATCGTGGCGCGCGTGGTGCGGGCCGCGGTCCTCGCGGTGAAGGTGGAGGTCTACGTGGACGGGGCCCGCGCGCTGGGGGCGCCGGTGCGCCGGCTGGTGCTGCGTCACATCCTGCCGAACGCGGCGACGCCGATCCTGGTGCAGGCCTCGGTGCTGATGGCGATCGCGATCCTGGTCGAGGCCTCGCTCTCGTTCCTCGGAGTGGGGGTGCGGCCGCCCACCCCCTCGCTCGGTCTCATGCTGGCCGACGGGCGCGGCTTCATGGTGCAGGCGCCCTGGATGGTGGTCTTCCCCGGACTGGCGATCATGGCCGCGGTCCTCGGCTTCAACATGGTCGCCGACGGCCTCCGCGACTGGCTCGACGCCGGCCGCTGAAAAAGGCGCATCTGCTTCGTCGGTGCCCTCGGCCGGGGCGCTCAACGTACAGGAAGTACGCCTCGCGCCCGACCTTCGGGCGCCGCCTCGCAGCTGCACCTTTTTGAGCGGCCGGCCGGTGTTCGCCGGCGGGCTACTAGCAGAGAATCAGAGGCGGCGGGCGCCGACCCAGCGCTGGCGAAACCAGTCGTCGTCGAGGCGGGCGATCTTGACGCCGCCCGGCGACGTGGCGTGGACGAAGCGGCCGTCGCCCAGGTAGATGCCATTGTGGCGGAGGCGATCGAAGAACACGAGATCGCCCGCGGCCAGCTCACTCCGGGGCACCGGGCTGCCGTAGCGGAACTGCTGGGCCGCGTTGTGCGGGATGCTGATCCCCACGCGGGAGTAGACGTACGCGACCAGGCCCGAGCAGTCGAAGCCCGCCGGGCTCGACCCCGACCACACGTAGGGCACGCCCAGGTAGGCGGTGGCGATGCGCGCGACGGTCGCGCCCCGGTCGCCGCCGGGCGGCGGCTCGACCGGCATCGCGTAGTCCCGCGGGTCGAGGACCGCCTTCGAGCAGGCGGTGCCCGTGAGCAGGAGCGCCAGCAGCGCGATCGCACGAGAGAGCGCCGTCACGTCGAAGCTCACGCTACCACGGCCGGCCGCGGCCCGCCAAGATCGGCTACTCCTGCAGGCGCGGCGCCCGCCTCGCCGGGCGTCCTGCCCGATCATCCGGACCGGGTGCCAATGCGGCGGCCACTTACGCCGCGGTGCGCGATGGCGCACGGATTGCTCCGTGACCCTGCGGTCCGATCGGCCCGCGGGCAGGGAACGCCGTGGGCTGCGATCGACCCGAGCCGGAGGCGGATCATGGCGTGTCGAACATGGCGGGTGGTGGCAATGGTGGTGGGGACGCTGGGGCTGGCGTCGGCGGCCGAGGCTCAGTCCGAGGTCGCGGCGACCCTCAGCGTCCTGGCCCCGCCGGTCGAGCGGATTCCGGCGGGCGCAAGCGCCGGGGAGGTCGGCGCCAGCGGCATGAACCTCGCGGACGGCGACCGGATCAGGACCGGCGCGCGTAGCATGGCCCTCATCACGTTCCTGAACGGCACCACGGTCACGGTGCTGCCGGACTCCGAGGTCACCGTGAAGCAGGCGGTCTCCGAGCGCGGCGCGGGTGCGATGCGCCTGTTCATCCACGCCGGCCGGGTCTGGGCGCGCGTGGTGCAAGCGGCGGGCAGCCGGTCGGCCCTCACGCTCGAGTCCAACGACTACAGCGCGACCGCCCGCGACGGGCTCATCGGGGCCGAGCGCCGCCCGGAGGGCTTCGTCTGCTGGACGCGGCGTGGCCTGATGACCATCAACAACAGCGTCGGCCAGAGCGAGGCGGTGCTGATGGCAGGGCAGCGCGCGTGGGCGCGGCCCGGCTGGCCCGTCACGCCCGAGCCCTTCGTCGCCGGCGCGAGCACGATCGAGGTCCAGGCGTCCGGTCCGGTCCTGCCGCTGCTGCAGATGCCCGACGGGGGCGTCGCCGCCGGCTTCCTGGCCGAGGACGTCGAGGTGAACCAGGTGTTCGGCTCGCTCACCGCGAGCCGGGGCCACCAGCGCTGGATCGTCGAGGTGCCCGCGGGCACCTCGGGCGTCTACACGCTGATCCTCACCGGGGCCGGGGCGGGCCCGTTCACCGCGCAGATCTCGGCCCGCTACGCGGGGTTCCGCGTGTACCGGCAGGCGTTGGCGGGCGAGATCCGCCCGGGCGAGCGGCTCGTCACCCGCATCGTCCCGTCGGTGAAGGGGGACGATCCCCAGACGGCGTGGGTCACGGGCGCCAGCGTCGACGGCCTGCGCGCGTGGGACGGCGAGGAGCCGGCGGCAGTGGTCGCGGCGCCGGGCACCGGGCGGGCGCCGGGCATGAACTGAGCCCGGACCGGCCGAGTCTTGGACAGACGGCCCGATCGGGCGTTCAATAACTTCCGGAGGACGGGAGACCATGGCGACCGGTCGGTTCGTGATCGTCGGGGCGGGGCGGGCCGGGGCCAGCGCCGCGGCGGCGCTGCGTGAGGGCGGCTTCGAGGGCGAGCTGACCCTGATCGGGGAGGAGGCGCGGCTGCCCTACAGCCGGCCCGCGCTCTCGAAGGGCTACCTGCGCGGCCAGGAGCGCTTCGAGGATCAGCTCGTCAACCCGGCGGGCTTCTACGGGGAGCAGCGCGTCACGGTGCGGCTCGGCGCGCGCGCCATCCGCGTGGATCCGGCGCGGCGGATGGTCGAGCTGGGCGACGGCGAGATGGTGCCCTACGACCGGCTGCTGGTGACCACCGGCGGGCGCAATCGCGCGCTTACCACCGCGGGCGCGGATCTCCCCGGCATCTTCCAGCTCCGGACCGTCGAGGACTGCAACCGCATCCGTGCCGTCGCGCGCGCCGGTGCCCGCGCGGTCGTGGTCGGCATGGGCTTCATCGGCTCCGAGGTGACCGCGTCGCTGCGCCAGATGGGCGTGGCGGTGTCGGCGATCGAGGGGCACCCGGTTCCGCTCGCACGCGTCCTCGGCCCCGAGGTGGGCGCGGTGCTGGCCGCCATCCACCGGGACCGGGGCGTGGACCTGGTGCTGGGCGACTCGGTCGCGGCGTTCGAGGGTGCCGGCCGCGTCGAGCGCGTGCGCACCGCGAAGGGGCGGGTGCTCGCGTGCGACCTGGTGGTGGCCGGGATCGGCATCGAGCCCAACCAGGAGCTGCTGGCCGAGGCCGGCGCCCGCGTGGACAACGGCGTGCTCGTCGATCCGCAGTGCCGCACTTCGCTGCCGGACGTCTACGCCGCGGGCGACGTGGCGAGCCACCAGCACCCGCTCTTCGGCCGCCTCCGCGTGGAGCACTGGAACAACGGGCTCCACCACGGTCGGGCCGCGGCCCGCGCGATGCTGGGCGGGAGCGAGCCCTACGACTACGTCCACTCGTTCTGGTCGGATCAGTACGAGCACCTCATCGAGTACGTCGGCTTCGTCGCGACGTGGGACCGCCTCGTGTTCCGGGGTCGGCCGGAGAGCCGCAAGTTCCTCGGCTTCTACCTGAAGGACGGCGCGCTGCGCGCGGCGGTCGGCCTCGACCGGGGCGGCGATCCGGAGGACCCGAAGGGCGAGAGCGAGCTCAAGATCGTGGCCGGCCTGATCCGGAGCCGCGCCCACGTCGATCCTGCGCGCCTGGCCGACGAGGCGGTGGAGCTGTCGCGCCTGGCCCCGGCGCCCGCCTGACCCCCCGTCCGTTTGCCGCCCTGGGGTGGTAAACTCTCGACACCATGAGCTTCGACTACGGCAAGTACTTCGGCGAGATCAAGCTGACCCACGACCTCCTCTCGAAGAAGGAGGAGCGGACGTGGCTCCTCAAGCCGCCGCGGGACGGGGAGCGCCACGACGTGGTCCTCTACCTGGGCTGCAACGTCCTGCGCACCTCGCACCTGGTCGAGACGGTGGCCGCGGTGTTCGACCGCCTCGGGCTCGACTATGTGGCCGCGGGCGGGCCCACCTACTGCTGCGGCATCCAGCACCACCGGCGCGGGCAGGAGGCCTCGGGCGAGCGCTACGCCAACCACACCGTCGAGCTGCTGCAATCCATGGCTCCGCGCGAGGTCGTCATGTGGTGCCCCTCGTGCATCCAGTTCTACGACGAGGTGCTGAAGGCGGACCTGCCGTTCCCGAAGCGCCACACCGCCGAGTTCCTCGCCGACTGCCTGGACCGCGGGCTCTTCACGTTCACCCGGCGGGTCGAGGCCACCGTGGCGCTCCACTACCACTACGCGACCGAGGCCCGGGCGCGCGAGGGGCGGGCCGCGCGGCGGCTGCTGGAGGCGGTGCCCGGCATCACGGTGGTCGACTTCGAGCCCGACGCCCGGTGGGGGCGCACGTGCACACCGGCCCTGCAGGAGCAGCTCGGGCCCGAGGCCTGGCGGCAGATGGCGCTCGACGACATCGACCGGGCGCGCGCGGCGGGGGCCACGCACCTGGCCGGCATCTACCACGGCTGCCATCGCGACCAGTGCCGCTTCGAGCGGGAGCGCCCGATCGTGGTCGAGCATTACCTCACGCTCTTCGCCCGCGCGCTCGGCATCGAGTTCGAGGACACCTACAAGAAGTACATGCACATGGGTGATCCCGACCGCATCCTCGAGGACGCGAGCCCGTGCATGGCGGCCAACGGGGTCGACCCGCAGCAGGCGCGCGGGCTGGTCATCAAGACCTTCTCGGCATGAGCGACGGCCCGGCCGCCTCCGCCCGTCCGGCGATCCAGTTCGCCCCGGAGGACGACGTTCCGATCCGGTACATGGAGCGCACGCGCGCCTACTACCAGGCGCTCGGCTTCAGCCCGTATCGCTGGGCCCACTTCACCGACGCGCCCTTCACGCCGCTCGCGGTGCCCCTCGCGCGGGCGCGCGTGGCGGTGATCACGACCGCGGCGCCGTTCCAGCCGGAGGCGGGCGACCAGGGGCCGCGCGCGCCCTACAACGCGGCCGCGAAGTTCTACCAGGTCTACTCGGCCCCGGTGGACAGCAAGCCCGACCTCCGGATCTCGCACGTGGGATACGACCGCGCGAACACGGTGCCGGAGGATCTCGACGCGTACTTTCCGCTGACCCGGCTCCAGGAGGCGGTCGCGGCCGGGCGGGTCGGCGGCCTGACCCCGCGTTTCCACGGGGCGCCGACCAACCGCAGCCACCGCGTGACCATGGAGACCGACGCCCCCGAGCTGCTGCGCCGCTGCCGGGAGGACGGCACCGACGCGGTGGTGCTGGTCCCGAGCTGACCGGTCTGCCACCAGACCGTCGGTCTGGCCGCGCGGCACCTGGAAGCCAACGGGCTCTCGACCGTGATCATGGGCTGCGCCCGGGACATCGTCGAGCACTGCGGGGTCCCGCGCTTCGTGTGGAGCGACTTTCCGCTCGGCAACTCGGCCGGGCGGCCCTTCGACGCGGAGTCGCAGGCGTGGACCCTCGAGCTGGCGCTGCGCCTGCTCGAGGGCGCCCCGGCGGCCCGGACGACGGTGGCGTCTCCGCTGCGCTGGACCGCGGACCCGGCGTGGAAGCACAAGTACCTCGACGCGGGCAAGCTCACCCCGGAGGACATCGCCGAGCGGCGCAAGGAGTTCGACGTGGTGAAGGCGGTCGCGAAGGCCAAGCGCGAGGGCGCGTGAGCAAGCCGTTCGCGGGCGTCCGGATCCTGGACTTCACCCGCTATCTCGCCGGTCCCTACGGGACCTATCAGCTCGCCCTCCTGGGCGCCGACGTGATCAAGATCGAGTCGCACGAGGGCGACGAGACGCGCATCTCCCCCGCCGATCCCAAGTGGGCGGAGCGGAAGATGGCGCCGTCGTTCCTCTCCATGAACGGCAACAAGCGGTCGATCACGCTGGACCTGCGCCGGACGGAAGCGATCGAGGTCGTGAAGCGGCTCGTGGTCGGGGCGGACGTGGTGTGGGAGAACTTCCGGGGCGGGGTCATGGACCGGCTCGGGCTCGGCTACGAGGTCCTCTCCGCGATCAACCCGCGGCTCATCTACTGCGGCGTCTCCGGCTTCGGCCGCACCGGGCCCGAGAAGGCGACCGCGGCCTTCGACGGCAAGCTCCAGGCGATGTCCGGGATCATGTCGATCACCGGCGAGCCGGCCTCGGGTCCCACCCGCGCCGGCTTCGCGCTCTGCGACACCATCGGCGGCATCACCGCCGCGCTCGCGGTGGCGAGCGCGCTCTACCAGCGCACCCACACCGGGCGGGGCCAGCTCGTGGACGTGGCGATGCTGGACGCGGCGCTGGCCTTCATCGCGGGGCCGGTGTCCGAGTACACGGTGGCGGGCGTCGAGCAGAAGCAGATCGGCAACGGCTCGGTGAGCCGCAAGCCCACCGCGAGCCGCTTCCGCTGCGGCGGCGGCTACATCGTGCTCGCGGTGCTGACCGAGAGGCAGTTCACGAGCCTGATGAAGGCGCTCGGCCGCGCCGACGCGCTGGCCGACCCGCGGTTCAAGGACTGGCCGGCCCGCACCGCGAACGAGCCGGCGCTACGCCAGATCATCGAGACCGCCATGGCGGAGGGCGATCCCCGGGCCTGGGAGGCGCGCCTCACCGCGGCCGACGTGCCGTGCGGCTCGATCTGGAAGATCGACGAGATCGTCGGCCACCCGCAGCTCGAGCACCGCGACGTGCTCCAGACCATCGACTCGCGGTACGGCCCGATGCGCCTGGTCGGCGCCGGGTTCCGGCTCGAGCACGGCAGCCCGGGGATCGACCGGGAGCCGCCGACGCTCGGCGAGCACACCGACCAGATCCTGGCCGAGGCCGGCTACACCGCGGACGAGATCGAGCGGCTCCGGCGCGACGCGGTCGTGTAGCGGGGGCCGGCGGATGCGGTCCCCGGTGACGGACGGCGTCGCGACGACGGACCGGCACACCACCTTCTACCTCGAGGCGGGCGCGCCCGACGCCCCGCCGATCGTGTTCGTGCACGGCTGGCCGGAGCTCTCCCTCAGCTGGCGGCACCAGCTGCCCTGCTTCGCCGACCTCGGCTTCCGCGCGATCGCCCCCGACATGCGCGGCTACGGCCGATCGAGCGTCTACCCTCGTCACGAGGACTACGCGCTCGAGCACGCGGTGCGCGACATGATCGAGCTGCTGGACGCGCTCGGCCGGGAGCGGGCGGTGTGGGTGGGCCACGACTGGGGCAGCCCGGTGGTCTGGAGCCTGGCGAGCCAGCACCCGGAGCGCTGCTGGGGCGTGGCCAACCTCTGCGTGCCGTACCTGGCGGCGGGCTTCGCCCCGAGGAATCTGATTCCCCTGATCGATCGCGCGGTCTATCCGGAGGCGCAGTACCCGGCCGGCCAGTGGGACTACATGCTCTTCTACGAGGAGAGCTTCGAGAAGGCCGGCGCCGCGTTCGACGCCGACCCGCGCAACACCGTGAAGGCTCTCTTCCGGAAGGGGAGCCCCGCGGGCCGAGGCAAGCCGTCCCGCACCGCGCAGACCCGCAGGGACGGCGGCTGGTTCGGCGGGGCCGGCCGCGCGCCCGACGTGCCGCGGGACGCCGACGTGGTGACCGAGGAGGAGCTCGACACGTACGCGGCCGGCCTCGCGCGCAACGGCTTCTTCGGCCCGGACTCCTGGTACATGAATGCCGAGCGCAACCTGGCCTACGCCACGAAAGCGAAGGATGGCGCCCGGCTCACCCTCCCGGTCCTGTTCCTGCACGGCGCGTACGACTACACGTGCGAGACCGTCGACTCCCGGCTGGCCGAGCCCATGCGCCGGGACTGCCGGAGCCTCACCGAGGTCGTCGTGCCATCCGGGCACTGGATGGCGCAGGAGAAGCCTCGCGCGGTCAACGCGGCGCTCGCGCGGTGGCTGGCCACGACGCTCCCCGAGGTCTGGCCCGTCCGGCCTCTCACGCGGCCCTGAAGAGGAGGCGACCATGTTGCGGACCCGCATCTGCGAGCTACTCGGCATCGAGCACCCGATCGTCCTCGGCGGAATGGGGACCGGCACGTCGCCTGCGCTGGTGGCCGCGGTCTCCGAGGCGGGCGGCCTGGGCGTGCTGGGCGCGACCGCGCAGGACCCCGCCGCGGTGGCCCGCGACGCCGCGGAGATCCGCGCGCTGACCGGCAGGCCCTTCGGGCTGAACCTGCTCCTGTTCCGGGAGCGGCCCGGCCAGTACGACGGGCTCCTCGCGGCGCGGCCCCGGGTGGTCTCGACCGCGTGGCCGACGCTCGAGCAGGAGCTGGCCGGCTACGTCACGCGGGCTCACGCGATCGGGGCGCTGTTCATGCACATGGTCTCGACGGTGGCCGAGGCGAGGGGGGCCGCGCGGGCCGGGGTCGACGTGATCGTGGCGCAGGGCACCGAGGGCGGCGGCCACGTCGGGGTCATGGGCACCATGCCGCTCGTCCCCATGGTGGTGAGCGCGGTGGCGCCGGTCCCGGTGCTCGCCGCGGGCGGCGTCGCCGACGGACGCGGGCTCGCCGCGGCGCTGGCCCTGGGCGCCGACGGGGTACTGCTGGGCACCCGCTTCCTGGCCAGCGACGAAGCGCCGATCGCGAAGGGCCTCAAGCAGGCGATCCTCGAGAGCGACGGCCACGACACCCTGGTCACCGACATTCCCGACGTGGCGCACGGGCAGGTGTGGCCTGGCGCCTACGTGCGCGTGCGACGCAACCGCTTCATCGAGGAGTGGATCGGTCGCGAGAACGAGCTGCGGCGGCACCGGGTCGAGGTGAGCGCGCGGCTCCGCGAGGCCGCGAAGGCGGGCGATCCGGATCGCGGCGCGGTCATGATCGGCCAGACCGCCGGTCTCATCGATCGCGTCGAGCCGGCCGCCGACCTGGTCCGCGAGATCAGCCGCGACGCCGAGGCCATCCTGCGCGAGCGTCTGCCGCGCCTGCTCGCCTGATGCCGCCCATGCCCGAGAAGCGACCGGCGACGGCGTCACGCGGCATGGTGGTCACGAATCACCCGCTCGGCTCGGCGGCGGGCGCCGAGATGCTCGCGGCGGGCGGCAACGCGGTGGACGCGGCGATCGGCGCCCTCTTCGCGCTGACCGTGGTGGAGCCGATGATGGTCGGCATCTTCGGCGCGGGCATGACCCACCTCCGGCTGGCCGACGGCCGGCACCTGGTGATCGACAACTACACCACCGCGCCGGCGGCCGCGCGCCCCGACATGTACCGGCCCGTCTCCGACGCCTGGCCCGACTACCTGCGCGCGGAAGGCGACGTCAACCTGGTCGGCCTCCTCTCGGTGGGAGTGCCCGGCACGCTCAAGGCGTGGGTGGAGGCGATCGCCCGCTTCGGCCGCCTCGATCTCGAGACCGTGATGCAGCCCGCGATCCGCCACGCCGAGCGTGGCTTCCGGGCGACGCCCTACCTGGTCGAGGCGGTGCGCGAGACCGCGCCCGACCTGGCCCGCTTCCCGGAGACCGCGCGCACCTTCCTGCCGGGCGGCGCGCCCATCAAGCCCGGCGATCTGGTCGCGATGCCGGAGTACGCGGCCACCCTGCGGCTGATCGCGGCGAAGGGGCCGGGCGTGCTCTATGGCGGCGACCTCGGCGCCACGGTGGCCGATTACATGCGGAAGGCGGGCGGCATCATCACCCTCGACGACCTGGCGCGCTACCAGACGATCGATCGGTCGCCCGTCCACGGCCGCTACCGCGGCTTCGAGATCGCGGGCGCCCCGCCGCCCACCGCGGGTGGGGTCCACCTCGTCGAGATGCTGAACATCCTCGAAGGCTTCGATCCGCGCGGGCTTCGGTTCGGCACCGCGGAGTACTTCCACCTGATCGCCGAGGTGCTCAAGATCGGCTTCGCCGACCGCAACGGTTGCACCGGCGATCCGGCGTTCGTGGACATCCCGGTCGAGCGGCTCATCTCGAAGGAGTACGCCACCTCGCGACGCGCGCAGATCCGCCTGGACCGGGCGGGGGACTACGGCGCCGCCCCGGGCGTCTCGGCAGGCTCCGCCCACACCACGCACGTCACCACCGCGGACGCCGACGGCAACGTGGTCGCGATGACCCAGACCATCAACAACCTGTTCGGCTCGAAGGCCACCGTGCCCGGCACCGGGATGCTCCTGAACAACACCATGGCGCTCTTCGACCCGCACCCGGGCACGCCCGCCTCCATCGCGCCCGGCAAGCGGGTCACCAGCAGCATGGCCCCCACCATCGTGCTGCGCGACGGCAAGCCGGTGTGGGCGCTCGGCCTACCGGGTGGGGTGCGCATCTTCACCTCCGTGCTCCAGGCGGTCGTCAATCTGATCGACCACGGCATGACGCTGCAGGAGGCGGTCGAGGCGCCCCGCATCTGGAGCCAGGGCCAGGAGCTCGAGATGGAGCAGGACATCCCGGTCGCGGTCCGAAACGCGGTGGCGGCCCGGGGCCACCACGTGGTGGCGGTCGGAGGCGTCGCGGGCGGGATGAACGCGGTGGGCTTCGCGGCGGACGGCACGCTCGAGGGCGCGGCGTGCTGGCGCGCCGACGGCACGCCGATCGGCGTGAGCGGCGGCCTCGCGCGGCCGGGGAGCCGCTTCCGGCCGGACGTGGCGCGCCGCGCTCCCTGACCGCGGTCGCTAGCCCTTGGCGCCGGCCGCCGCGCGGTCCATCAGGTCCTTCGCCCCGGCCTGGATCCACGGGAAGAAGCTGGTCATGATGCAGCGCACGCCGAGGCGCGTGTAGCGCTCGACGTTGCCGCTGTTGACCAGGGTGCCCGCCTTGCGGCCCGCCTGCGTGATCTTCGCGATCGCCCCGTCCACGGTCTTCTGCACCTCCGGCAGGTCGAGCTTGCCGATGTGCCCCATAGACGTGGCGAGGTCGTTGGGGGCCACGAAGAAGACGTCGATGTGGTCGGTCTTCAGGATCTCGTCGAGGTTGTTGACCGCCACGATGTCCTCGATCAGCACGATCAGCAGGCTCTGGTCATTGGCGGTCTTGAGGTAGTCGGTCACCCCGAAGCCCTGCCGGCTCGTGAACATGCCGCGCTTGCCGAGCGGCGCGAACTTGGCCGCCTCCACCGCGGCCTGGGCCTCGGCGCGGGTGTTGACGTGCGGCACCACGATGCCCTGGGCCCCGCGGTCGAGCGTGCGGTAGATCGTGGCGTAGTCGTTGTCCATCACCCGCACCACGCTGCTCACGCCCCAGAGGTCGCAGGCGCGGGTCAGGTTGCCCAGGTCGGCGTAGTCGACGCCGCCGTGCTCGCCCTCGAGCCAGATGCCGTCGGCGCCCAGCGGCCCGAGCTGGTCGATCAGATCGGGATCGTTGGTGCCGGCCAGGATGGTCGCCACCTGGCCGGCGGCCAGGCGCTGCTTCACCTTGTTCGGTCGAATGTTCATCGGCTCGTTCTCTCTTCTCGTCAGGGTTGGGGCAGCGCGTCGCCCAGCATCCGGCCGAAGACTACCATCTCCGGGCTCGTCTTCCGATAGGTGTCGAGCGCGGCCAGCACCGCCGGGACGTCGCGGGCGGGCGGCATCGGGGGATCGGCGGGCAGCGGCGGCAGCACCGTGAAGACCGCCGGCACCTCCGCGTCCACCGCGGCGAGCAGCCGCTGGCACGCCGCGCGGGTCGCGCCGTCGTCGAGCAGCGGCCGGAGCACGGTGACCGCATGGGCGAGGTAGCCGGGCCACGACGCGAGCATGCGGTAGAGGCCCGGGACGAACGGCTCGCCACCCACCGCGGTACCGAGCGAGCCCAGCAGCGCCTGCTGCGGGGGAGGCAGCGCGCCCGGATCGACGAGGGGCGGCAGCGGTCCGAGCGGCGGGGGCGGCGTCCAGTCCGGCGCGCCACTCGCGGGGCCCGCGGGGCGGTCGCCGCTCAGGATGCGCCGCAGCAGGCCCGACAGCACGAGGTTGATCGGGCTCACGCGCACGAAGCTGGCGCACGCGGCGCGGATGGCCGCTTCCCCGACCGGGTCGACGCCCCACACCCGGAGCGCGTCGCGCGACATCGGCGCCAGGCGCGGGACCACCAGGCCCTCGGCGGAGAGAGGCGCAGCACGGCCCACGTCCATTCGAGCCAGCCCGGGCGCGTGGCGAGGTGGCGCTGGAGCGACGACACGTACGGCACGGCCCAGAGCCGGCGGATCTCGGCGTAGATGGGCGCGATGGCGCCGGTGGCGTCCCGCTCCTGCAGCTCGGGCAGCACGGGGCCTAGTCGCCGAGGCGGGCGGGCGGGAAGGCGAACACGTTCGCGGGCTCGTGGGCGAGCCCGTGGTCGCGGCGGAGACGCTCCGCCATCGCGAGCGCGTGCGGGGCGCCCTCGCAGAGCTGGGCGAGCATGAGGTCGTCGACCGCGAGGCCGGCGCGCCGCGCGGCCTGCGCGCACTGCTCGTGCAGGCGGGGATCGCCCTGGTCGACCGGGCCGGACAGCACCGGCGGGGGCGTGACCGCGGGCGCGGTCGCTCCGGGCACGAGGGTCGGCCGCCGCCGGTGCCACTCGGTGGCCCGCTCGTAGGCGTGACCGACGCGCAGGATGGTCGGCTCGCCGAACGGCCGGCCGAGGACCTGCATGCCGAGCGGCAGGCCGTTCCGCCCGAAGCCGTTCGGCAGGGCCAGCACCGGCTGGCCGGTGACGTTCCACGCGGTGAGCGCGCTCGGCTTCTGCCAGAACGAGACGCTCCGGTAGTCGGCGAGCCGCGGGGCCTCGCCGAGGCCGGCGGTGACGAAGGCGTCGAACCGCGCGTAGAGCGGCTCCATCTCGACCATCATGCGTCGGTGCTCGCGGGTGGCCTGGACGTAGTCGTTGGCGGTGAAGAGCACCGCGGGCAGTGCGCGGGCGCGGAAGTCGGCGCCGAACTCGCCGGGGCGCCCGATCAGGTCACGCTGGTGGACGCTGAAGATCTCGGTCTCGGCGATGATGATCTTGACGTCGTAGTAGGCCCCGAGCGGCCGCACGCGGCATTCCTCGAGCTCCGCGCCCAGCCCGCGCAGCACGCCGAGCGCGGTCTCCATCGCCTTCCGCACGTCCTCCGACGCCGGGAGATCCTCCTCCCAGTGGTGCCGCAGCACGCCGATCCGGAGGCCGCGCAGGTCCGGGCCGAGCGCGTCCCGGTAACGCGGGATGGGGCGCCGCAGGCTGCCCGCGTCCTTCGGGTCGTAACCGGCCAGCGCCTGCAGCACCAGCGCCGAGTCCTCCACGGTTCGGGTGAGCGGGCCGCAGTGGTCGAACGTGTAGGAGTTGGTGATGACGCCAGCGCGGCTCACCAGCCCGAACGTCGGCATCAGGCCGACCACGCCGCAGTGCGAGGCCGGCCCGCGGATCGAGCCGCCGGTGTCCGAGCCGAGCGCCACCGGGACCATCCCCGCGGCCACCGCGGCCCCGGAGCCGGTGGAGGAGCCGCCGGTGAAGTGGACGAGGTTCCAGGGGTTGCGGGCGGGCGGCCACGGCAGATCGAACGAGGGGCCGGCGTGGGCCATCTCGTGGGTGGCGAGCTTGCCGAGGAGCACCGCGCCGGCCTCGTAGAGCCTCGCGGTGGCGGTCGCGTCCTCGGCCGGGACCCGGTCGCGAAAGATGCGCGAGTGGGCGGAGGTGAGGATGCCGGCGGTGTCGTAGATGTCCTTGAGCCCGAACGGGATGCCGTGGAGCGGGCCCCGCGACCGCCCCGCCGCGATCTCGGCCTCGGCCTGGCGCGCCTGTCGCCGGGCCAGCTCGAAGGTGGGGGTGATGAAGGCGCGGGTCTGGCCGTCGTGCTGCTCGACGCGACGGATCAGCGCGTCGGTCAGCTCCACCGGGGAGAGGGTCCGGGCCGCGATCAGGCGCGCGAGGTCGGCGAGCGGGAGGTTGTGGAGATCGGCGGTCATGGGAGCGGGGTCACCAGGCGACGATCCTGCGCTCTCGATGGGCTTCGGGTCAAGGCTTCCGGTGGCTATGAGCCGACTGTCGAGACCCGAGTTCTCGTATACTCTGGTCGCCCCTACCGAAAATGACCGAGACCGAAGGCCGGCGGCGCCCGTGGCGCG
>Ga0310810_10005807_pt1 | contig 13867 bp, 13 predicted proteins | sample NCmetagenome_FD_207641 | JGI IMG/M metagenome (GOLD analysis project Ga0310810, IMG submission 207641) | Soil microbial communities from experimental microcosm in Duke University, North Carolina, United States - NC | ecosystem: Engineered > Artificial ecosystem > Soil microcosm > Unclassified ... | reverse complement strand
CCTGAAAAATGCGCGACTGTCAGGCGAAACCGATCAGCGCCAGCCGAGAGCCGGCGCGACGTGCTCGAGGATGCTCTCGATCACGTGCGCGTTGTAGTCCACGCCCAGCGTGTTCGGTACTGTCAGCAGCAGCGTGTCCGCAGCCGCGATCGCCTCATCCGCGGCGAGCTCCTTGATGAGTACGTCAGGTTCGGCGGCGTACGAGCGGCCGAAGATCGCTCGCGTGTTCGCGTCGATGTAGCCGATCTGATCGCGATCGTGCGTGTCCCTGCCGAAGTAGGCACGGTCGCGGTCGTCGACGAGCGCGAAGATGCTCCGCGAGACCGACACCCGCGGCTCGCGCCGGTGTCCGGCGTTTTTCCAAGCGTCGCGAAACACCTCGATTTGTTTGCGCTGCTGCACGTGCAGCGGCTCGCCGCTTTCGTCGTCTTTCAACGTCGAACTCTGGAGGTTCATCCCCCGCTCCGCCGCCCAGCGGGACGTGGCGTTCGAGCCCGAGCCCCACCAGATGCGGTCGCGCAGGCCGTCCGAATGCGGCTCCAGGCGCAGCAATCCCGGCGGGTTCGGAAACATAGGTCGAGGATTTGGCTGCGCAAACCCTTCGCCTTTCAGCAGATTGAGAAACACCTCGGCATGGCGTCGTGCCATGTCGGCATCGGTCTCTCCCTCGGCCGGCGTGTGGCCGAAATGCCGCCACCCATCGATGACCTGCTCAGGCGAGCCGCGGCTGATCCCCAGCTGCAGCCGGCCGCCCGCGATCGTATCCGCCGCGCCCGCGTCCTCAGCCATGTAGAACGGGTTCTCATAACGCATATCGATGACCGCTGTGCCGATCTCGATTCTCTGCGTTCGCGCGCCCACGGCTGCAAGGAGTGGAAAAGGGGAGCCGAGCTGGCGCGCGAAGTGATGGACACGGAAGTAGGCGCCGTCTGCGCCCAGTTCTTCGGCCGCTACGGCGAGGTCGATGGACTGGAGCAGCGCATCGCTGGCGGAGCGCACGCGTGAGCCGTACGAATCACTCCAATGCCCGAACGACAGGAAGCCAATCTTTTTCAACGACATCTCATGTTCTTCACGACTGTGTCCGCCCTAATCCCATCCCGCGCTCAGCGTGCGGTCGGCAGAGACCAGCCGCGCCGAATCGCCACCAGCCGGATGCCGAAGCAGAGCGCTGCACCAGTGAACGTCGCCGTCGCCGGAGGGAGATGCAGCACGTTGCCGCCAACGACGACGGCCGCGGCGGCCAGCGCTGCAACCGCATAGAAATCCTCGCGCAGCACCGTCGGGATCTCACTCACCAGCACGTCGCGCACCATGCCGCCGCCGATACCCGTGAGCATTCCCAGCAGCGGCGCGATCAACGCATTCATGCCGAAGGCCAGCGCCTTCTCGGTCCCGGACACGGCGAACAGCGCGAGCCCGGCGGCATCGAAGAGCAGGATCGGTGATCGCAGCCGTTCCAGCCGCGGATGCCAGAAAAAGAACACGACCCCGGCGGCGAGCGAGACAGCCACATGTGCCCACCCCGTCAGCGCCGCTGGGGGGACCGCCCCAATCAACACATCGCGGGTGATGCCTCCCGCATTGCCGGCGACGAACGCAAGAACGCATACGCCGAAGATGTCGAGTCGATGTTGCACTCCGACAGCCGCTCCGCTGAGCGCGAACACGGCCGTGCCCGTGAGGTCCAATGTCAGCAGCAGCCGGCGGATCTCGAAGTACTTGTGCAGTAGTACGGTTGGATCAGTCACGGCGTCTGCGACGTTGACCACACGAGCAATTCAGCACATCATTGAAGAGTGAAGGCGGTGGCCGCCGTTCTGCTCGTCCTCATGATTAGCACATTCGCCGCTCCGGTGACGTGTGTCGGTTGGGAGGGATCCGCCGCTGAGCGGCGAGCCTGTTGTCAGCGCGCTCATCATCAGCACTGCCACGATCAGGCCAGCGCCGACACCTGCTGTGCCGCGCACGACCAGGGATGGCACGCGCCGTCTACGGCGGCGTCCCAAGTGGCCGCAGCGGCATCCGGTGTCGCAGCAGTCCTGCCGGCCGGAATCTGGGATTCCGACGTACTCACGTATTCGATGGCGGCCCGTTACACGACCGCCGCCGCCAGGCATCTCCACGGTCCTCCACTCCTCCAGGCTGCCCCGCTCCGAATCTGATCGACCGCGCGTCGTCTTCTGTCACTGAACTGTTGGTCTGTCGATCGGAGGGGAGACATGCGTTCTGAACGTACGAGCACGATTGTCGCATTGGCGGCCGTGGCCACCACACTCGTCTGTTGAGCGTTCCCAGTACTGTTCGTGACCCTCGGGTTAGGGTCCGTCATTGCGTCCGTTCTGCAAGCGGCTCCGTGGTTCGCGACGATCGGTCGCTACAAGCCGCTGCTGTTCAGTGGTTCCGCGGTCCTGCTCGCGTTGAACTACTGGCTCGTCGTCGTCCGCCCTCGGGCGTGCGCGCCGGGAGAACTCTGTCATGTCGACACACCGTTCATGCGCTTCAATCGGCGGCTTTACTGGATCTCGGTCTCGATGTTCGGCATCGCGGCCGCGATCACATACGGCGGCCTCATGGTGATCAGATGGCTCGAACCCTGACGGCTTCACTGATCCTCGCGCTGGCGATCACAACGCCCTTGCACGCCTCGGGACATGGTCCGGTGTTCGGCGGCGCCACCCCGACACTCGGGAAGCATGCCTGGCAATTCGACCAGGCGTGGATGGGGCGTGCGACGGGAAACACCATGGAGCAGGCGCTCCGCAGCATGATCAGCGTCGGCATCACCGAACGCCTGCAACTCTCCGCATCCGTTCCCGCGCCACTCGTCACCGGGACAGAACCACCGATGGGGCGGATGACGGCCGCGATGTCCGATGCCCCCAATCTCGAGGCGATCGGCGGATGGCGCTTTCAGACGCGTCCAGCGGGTCACGGCGCCAGGGTCGAGTCTACGCTCTACGTTGGCGCGTCCGTTCCGACGGTTGCTGAACGCGGCGGCATCGAATCCAGTCCAGCGATGTCCGTTGCAGCCGCCACCGGTTACGCGTCCCGAGTCCATTACTTCTGGCTCGGCGCCGGGTACGAGAAACGGTTTTCGCGCGACGGGGACCAATGGGGCAATGTCGGCTACTACAGCATCGTCTATGGGTACCGTCCGCCGGCGCTGAGGCTCGATTATCCGAAGCCGGACCTGAGATTCTTCGTGGAAGCCGAAGGGGAGGTAAACGGGCACGCACGATCGGATGGCGTGCTCGACGCGAACAGCGGCAGCCACATTCTGCTCGTCGGACCGACGACCCTTCTGCTCTACAAACAGTACGGCCTGTCCGGTGGCGTGCTGTTCCCCATCTATCAGCGAACGAATGGCATTCAGCCGCGCGAGCACTTCCGCGTGGTCCTCAACGCGACCTACTTTTTCTGGCTCAAATGACTGGAGGGAACTTGCGGAAAATTTCGATGGCACTTCTCGCCGTGCTCCTGCTCGCACCGGCGTCGGCGATCGCGGAACTTCGACATGTGCAACTGAACGTACTGGGCATGGATTGAGAGATCTGCGCCCACACCGTGCGTGTGGCACTCATGAAGCTCCCAGGCGTGGAATCGGCGGTGGTTTCGCTCAGGAGCGCATCCGCGGACATCCGTTTGAAGCCCGATAACCACGTGACCATGGCCGAGCTGCGGAAGGTTTTGAAGGAGAACGGGTACCCGACGCGGGACGCGCAGATCGAAGCGCGGGGACGGATCGAGGATTCCGGCGGCGCGCTGACCTTCGATCTCCTGAATGGCTCGTCGATGCCAATCGAAAGCAACGAAGGCGGGGGAAAACCCGCTGGAGAGATCGTGCTGATCACCGGCATCTCCCGCGCCCATCCGAATGCACCCGACGGCATAATCTTGCGCGGGGTGAGATGACGATGCACGCCGCGGATCACTTCGGAGGCGATCATTCTCTCATTGCATAGACGCGGACCTCCGCGCGCTGATTGCCGCGGTGTGGCACAGCGAGATACAGCCGTCCCGTGTCCGGCGTGAACAGACTGGTACGCGCGCCGGGCGCGGTCGCGGTGCGCGTGAGACGTGTGAGATGCGCCGCGTCGCTTGCGTCCAGGACATCCAGGAAGCCTTCGCCGCCAGAGACATAGAGGCGTCCCTGCTGTTGATCGAAGAAGAGATCGTCTGTGTCGCCGACGGTTTCAGTGCTGCCGAGCACCGTTCCCTTCTGCGTGTCATACACCAGGACGCGCGCCGGCCTTCGGCAGCCGACAAACAGCCGATGGTTCGTTTCGTCCAGCGCCATCGGGTAGTTCGATCCAGCCGCCGTGACCGGCCACGTCGCGACAACCTTCATCGCCGTGCGATCGACAACCGCGATGTGACCGGCGGACGGCACATTGACGAAAATTCGGGGCCCGGATCGTTCGAGCTGAAACGATTCCGGATGACCGGCGAGGCTGGCCCTGCCAACGACGGCGCCAGTCGTTGGGTCGATTGCCGCGATCGCGCCCGCGCCGTATCCGACATACAGCCGCTTCGCCGCAGGGTCGTATCGGACGTTATCGGCGTCGTCTCCCAGGGCGACACTCCTGACGATGCGATAGTCCGAAGGGTCAAACATCTGGATTCCTTTCCCTTCGCCGTTTGCGACCGCGACGACGTGAGGATCCGCCAATGCCGCGATGCCCTGGGGTTCGCGGAACCCAGCGAGGCTCCTGGCGCGCGACCCGCTTCGCACGTCCAGTACTTCGACGGTGTTGTGGCCGAGCGCAGCGACGTAGAGTCGCTGGGCGGATGCATCAAAGGCGAGGTGGTCCATGCGTCCTTCCACGCCTGGCAGCTCAATCGTCTGGAGAAGCCGTGGGCCGGCCGACTGATCCCGGGTGGGAGTCAGGGCGGCTGCGGCGAAAATCGTGGCTGGCAGCAGCAGACGCATATCCGGTCCTCCGGAGAGACGACGCCTCAATGCTTCGTGCCGAGTTCCGCCAGCGCGGCCTTGAAGCCGTTGGCGAGCTTCTCGGCAGGTCCGGTGCCCCAGTAGTGCAGGAAATAGATTGTCGGGTTCGTCCCGGTCATGTGGTGGTGAATCGCCACGACGGAGATGCCGTTCTGTCGCAGCGCTTTCAGCACCGGAGTGACTTCGCTGGCAAGCATCGCGACGTCGCCAGCGATGGCGGCCTGCTCGTCCGTGCCGACGAACGCGGCCCACGTGTTCAGGCCCATACGGGCGTTGATGGTGGCGCCCATTTCGGTCAGTTTCAGGTCGTCGCGGCCGACGGTGATCTTGTAGACGTCGCCCGACTGCTCGCCCTGATGCCCGGTGATCTGCGCCAGCTTGGCGGTGTCGAGCTTCGGTCCGGACGATTTGCCAGCCGGTGCGGTTGATGGCGCGGGCGTGGCCGCCCGCCCTTTCCCAATGAGGTCGAGCGCGGGCTTGACGTTTCGCGCCAGTTCCATCGCGGATCCATGCCCGTGGACGTGCATGAAGAACATCCGCGGCTCGTCCCGGAAGAAATGGTTGTGCAGCGCCGTCACGTCCAGACCGTGTTCCAACAGGGCCGACATTACGGGATTGACCTCGTCCTGCAGAAGAACGAGATCTCCCATCATGACTTGCGACCCGCCACTCGCTTTCGTCATCGCGATCCAGCCGCCGAACCCGAATGGCGTGGGCGTCTTCACGCCAGCGACCGTCACCGAGACGTCGTTGCGAGGGATGTTCACCTTCAGGACGTCCGATTTGAAGTCACCCTGGCGGCCCAGAAACTTCAGGACCTCCTGATATTCGGTCGGGACCTCCTGCGCGCTCGCGAATGCAGGGACCAGAAACAGAAGGACGGTGAAGAAGGCGGAGAAGGCACGCATGACTGATCTCCTTGGAAAGACCTGACTTCACGACTGTAGCGCAGTATTCAGAAGCCCGCGAAGTGGGTCGGAACGAATAAATCCGCTCCACCGGGTAGAGTAAGACCCGTTGTCGGCTTACCGCTTCTGCAGCAGCCCGGTCCAATCGAGCACGACGGTCAGGGAGGTTGGGGAGGTGGCGCCGACAGGCAGCGAGACGAGAAACTTGTCGTCCAACGCGTCGAATCCCGTCGCGCTGCGCGGCAGCGAAGACAAGGGGTGCGGCGCGCCGGTGTGAAATGGCGGCCCCGGTGTCACAGGGGTAGTGAAAAACTGGCCATCGCCAGGGCGGCAAAACAGCAGTTGTCCGGAACGCGTCCACCAGCCGTAGAGCACGCCTTCATTCGTCACGCGGTACGGCTCGCCAACGTCCGGGAACCCGCCGACGTAAAGTTCCGGGGTGCCGCTCTCGTCCGACGTATACGCCACCCATCGTCCGTCGGGCGAGAACGTGGCGTTCCTTTCATGAGCAGGGCTTGTGAGATACGGCATCGGCGGCGACTTGCCATCGACCGGCAATATCCAGAGATCGTTGCCTGTGCGGGGGTCGTACTCCTCGAACAGGATGTATCGGCCGTCCGGCGACCAGTCGTTGAGATTTCTGAACAGCTTCTTCGAAACGAGGAGCGGCTGCTCGGGTGCTCCGCCGTGCACGTCCTTCATGAAGAAATCGGCGCCGCCATTGCGATCGCTGATGAAGGCGATGCGGCGGCTGTCCGGCGACCAGATCGGCTGGCTGCTCACCCCAGGGCCATTGGTAAAGCGCACGACACCGCCTCGGTCGAGGTCGACGATCCAGATGTCGCTCTGACCGGGAGCGGCTGCTCGGACGACGGCGGCGTGCCGGCCATCCGGGGAGATGCGAATAGCCTGATACGACGCTGGCGGCATTCCGAGGGTGCCAAGCTCTTTGCCCGTCGGCGCATCGAGCCAGACCAGCCGCATATTTTGCGGAACACTGGCCAGATACGTCAGCATCCCGGTTGCTGAGGCACTCACGACGGGAGCGCCGTTGTACTCGGTGTTGACGTGCGCGGGCATTTCGGCGACAGCCGCCGATTCGGCGGAGAGGTGGAGGGCCGCGACATCCAGACGCCGCGCGACCAGTCCGCTCTCCGATGCGTAGAGCAGGTAGTCGGGCGCTGCAAAGGTCACCCCGGTCTCGAGTGCGGCCAACAGCGTTCTGCCGGGGCCGTCCAGGGATCCCACGTAGATGTCCAGCTTGCCGTTGCGCGGCGGAAGCGTGACGAACAGGAAATGACGTCCGTCGGGCAGGAACACGGGAAACCGGTGCGCGGTTTCGTGGCGGCTGACATCAAGCGTCGTGACAGGTTGCGGTTCGCCGCCGTTGGCGGAGACCCGCATCAGTTGCCCTTCGACTGACGGGGCGAACACGATGGTGTCGGAGTCGTTCCACGTGCCGCCGCGCGCGTCGTTCGCGTCGCAGACAATCGTCGTGGTCGCCGTGGCCAGGGTGAGCGTTTTCAGCTTCCCTCGCATGAAGAACCCGATACGGCGGCTGTCCGGAGCCCAGAACGGCAAGTACGCCTCTTCCGTTCCCGCAATTGGACGCGCGGCCGTTCCGTCGAGCGAACGAATCCAGAGTTGAGAGCCGGTGCCGCTCTGGCCCGGGCCGGCGGACACGCCCGTGCGGAACACGATCGTTCGTCCATCGGGCGAAATCGCGCTCTCGCCCGCATCGTCGAACAGCGACGTGCCCGCAGCAGGCAGCACCGACAGGCGGCGCGTCAACGGGGTTGGGGGGCGATGCCACAGCGCCACCGTCGTGATCGCCACCAGCGATCCGACAAGGGCCCCTGCGATGCCGGCGGCGACGAATCGTGTCGTTGAAAACGGTGCCTGCCGGGGCGAGCGAATTTCGTCGACGCGCGCCGCCTCGAGTTCCAGCCGCGCGTCGCCGATGTCGCGGAGGCGGCGCTTCGGGTCTTTTTCGAGACACCGCGCGAGAAGGCGGCGCAGGGACTCCGGAGTAGCAGGCGGCAGCGCAGACCAGGTGGGCTCTTCCTTCAACACGCCGGCGAGCACGTCCGAAGTGGTTTCTCCGTCGAAAAGCCGGCGGCCGGTCAGCATCTCGAAGAGAACGACGCCGAAGGCCCAGATATCGGCTCGGCTGTCTACCGCTTTGCCGCGGGCCTGCTCCGGACTCATGTAAGCAGCCGTGCCGAGGATCATGCCCACGCCGGTGACCATCGCCGGGGTCGTGATTGTCGCTTCGTGCGCGGCCTCGTTGCTGTCGGACCTCTCGATCGCCTTTGCGAGTCCGAAGTCGAGCACCTTCACCTGGCCATCGCCGGTGATGGAAATGTTGGCCGGCTTCAGATCGCGGTGGACGATACCTTTCTCGTGCGCTGCCTCGAGCGCGTCGGCGATCTGCCCCGCGACGTCGACCGCCTCCGGCACGCGCAGTGCGCCGCGCGCAAGACGCACGTCCAGCGGCTCACCATGAACCAGCTCCAGAACGAGAAACTGGCAGCCGTCAGCCTCATGAAATCCGAAGATGGAACCGATGTGCGGGTGATTGAGCGCGGCAAGGACATGGGCTTCGCGCCGGAATCGCTGGAGCCGGTCGGGGTCGCTGGCGAGCAGAGCCGGAACAATCTTGAGGGCAACGTCGCGCTGCAGCGACGTATCGCGCGCGCGATAGACCTCTCCCATGCCGCCGCTGCCGATCAACGCCAGGATTTCGTATGGGCCGAGACGTGCGCCGGAGGGCAGAGACAGTGAATCCGCGCGGATTATACACTGCCCTGACGGGGCACGATCTGGACGCAGATGCAATCGATGCCGGGAATCATTGCACGGCATTGCACGCCGGATCCTCGCCCGGTGTGAAATCCATTCTGGATAGCGGCCCCTGCGCGCGGACTTGGAATGCGCACCATGAGGCTCACTACGGGTAGTGCGAGAACAATCGTCGCGCGAAGTTCTATTCGCTGACGCGAGCCGGCTGCAGACACCTCGAGCGCGAAGCCACGAATTGGCATCGTCTCGCCGGCGCGATCACTTGGGATCGTGAAGCTGCGGGAGGTCTGATGCCATGGACCGGCGGGTGCAGATCCTTCGGCTGCGCCTGCGTTCCCTCTTTCGAGGTCGAGCGCTCGATCGCGAACTGGAAGAGGAACTTCAGGATCATCTCGCGCGCCAGGCCGAAGAGAACAGGAGCCCCGGTTTCGCCGCGACCGGGCTGTTCAGCATCGTTGAACACGGAGCCGCCTCGATTCAGCCGGCAGATGCGCTTCGGCCCGACTGAGCAAGGGTCTGCCGCGCCAATGGCAGGAACCGGAGCTTCAGGATCGGAACCAGGAGGAGCAATTCTCAAGCGCGGCGACCCATTCGCGCGCGGCATCCCACTGAGTGCGGCCGGTGGAGTGTCGGGTGACCCTGCGCGCGAGCATTCCAGAGACGTGAATCGCGCATTCGCGACCCATAACCTTTGCGGCGTTGTTCGAGGACGTCGAGTTAAAGTGCCGATGACTGCTGGCGCAGTCCGCGCCGGTGACGTCGTGAGCTCACTCGGAGGCATCGCGCCGCAGCTTGTTTGCAATCGCGAGCGAGCGGAGGCGGATGGCGGAGAGAGTGGGATTCGAACCCACGGTAGAGTTTCCCCTACACACGCTTTCCAAGCGTGCTCCTTCAACCACTCGGACATCTCTCCGTGTCTTGAGAATCGTTTACGAGCCAGTGGCTGAGCTCGTAAACCCGTTCAGAATTGGGTCGGACCTCCTAATGTCCCAAGATCATTCGGCCCGCGCCGTTTGGGGCGAGCCGGCGTTATGCCCGACTGAACGTCCCAGTATAATCCGCGCTCGGCGCCCTCGAATCGAGCATCTGAATGTCAGCGCGCGACCGCATCATCGCGCTGTTGAGGAGGCACCGCCAACGGCCTGTACGACGATTCATCGCTCAGATCGCGACTCATGGCACGTGTCGCTGGCAGCACTCAGCTGAGTTCTTGCGCGAGTCCTATGAGAAGCGCTTCAGGCCCACGAATGTAGCAGAGCCGATACGCGTCTTTATACTGAACGACTTCGCCCACGAGCTGCGCGCCTCGCTTGCGGAGCCTCTCGAGCGTCTCGTCGACATCCTCCACGGCGAACATGACGCGTAGGTAGCCGAGAGAATTCACTGGGGCGTTCCGGTGATCGGCGACGACACCCGGCGTTATAAACCGGGAGAGCTCCAACCGGCTGTGGCCGTCCGGCGTGCGCATCATCGCAATCTCGACGCGTTGATCGCCTAACCCAGTGATACGCCCGGCCCATTCTCCTTCGATGGTGGCTCTCCCTTCGAGTTCGAGGCCGAGCTCACCAAAGAAATCAATTGTCGCTTCGAGATCATCGACGACGATCCCTACGTTGTCCATCCGTTTAAGTGCCATTCCGCTCAATCTATAAGGTGAACGTTTAATCTGACAACCGACCGCGGAGCGATCATCAGACAGAGACTCCCAACGACGACCAGGATGCTCGAGAAATTGCGCATGACGGATTCCCTCCTCCACACGAGGCATAAACCGGACCGTCGGCGGGTTGCCGACGTCCTCGCTGTCGGTTAACGCGGAAACCAGTCAGAACCCCCTTAATCGCAAAAATCACTGGGATTAGGGCACCCTGATTGTCCGGGAGACCGGCTCAGAATTCTCCACACGCCAGGCGACGAGAGCCAGCCAGATCATCCACACGAGGTTCAGGACTTCAGCCAGCACGATGGCGAAGGTATGCGCTGGCGAGAAGCCTTCGGAGCCGGCAGTCCAGCCCTGCACCAGGTAAGTGACGCCGGAAAGTCCCATCAGTAAGGCGATCGGCCGTGGCATCCGTGCCGTTCGCACGACGGCGGCGGCGAACAGCAGCACCGCAAGACCCAGCGCGAAGTTCTGGTAGCTCCTCATTCCCCATTCGAGCCAGCGGATGGCTTCTGCCGTGGCGAAGCGCGCAGCCTTTTCGGCCTCCGGGGCGTTCGCCCACGCGTTCACGGCTTGCTTTAGGGCGACACCATCGACCGCGAGGACGCCGCCGCACAGCGCGAACGTCACCAGCGTCGAGGCGGCACCGAACCGAGCCGCCCATCCCGCCGTTCCTGCCGGAGCGTCGAGCGCAAAGAACAGGGCGAATAATCCGCCGAGGAAGATACCCATGCACATGAACTGAGCGGCGTGGACGGCGGTCCAGGCCGCGCTATCAGAGTAAGCCGCGAATATCGCGTGGTGATTGTTCGCCTCCCCGCCGGTGTGCAGCAGCGTGACGACAACGTACAGAAGCTGCCCGACGAGCAGCAGTGTGGCGGACAGGCGCAGCGACGAGCGATCGAATGTTCTGCTGTTCATGACGGTGCTCCTCGTCTGATTCACGGAACGACGTCGAAGTGCGCCATCATTCCGGCCGCGTGGTGCTCGAGGATGTGGCAGTGGTACATCCACGAACCGGGTCGGTCGTCCGGATACCAGGCGATTCGCACCGTTGCCTTCGGAGGCACGTTGACGACGTCCTCCATTGATCGAAACTCCGGCGCCTTTCCGTTGACCGCGAGCACCTGAAAGAAGAAGCCGTGCAAGTGGAACGGATGATCCATCTTCGTCTCGTTGATGACGTCCCACACCTGCAGTTGGCCGACCTTCACCGGCTCGTCATGGTGGTGGCGCTCACCGTTGACGACGAAGTCCAATCCGCGGCGAAGACTCATCTTGAAGCCGAGTTTCACGGTCCGCGTCACAGCCGCATCTCCGGTGACGAGCGGCGCGATCTCGCGAAGCCGTTCCGGGACGCGCGCGGTCGACGGCTTTCGCGACGCGACGCGGATTGTCCCGAACCGTTCGATCCCCTTCTTCCCGGCCATGCGGTAGTACGGCAGGTCCTCGATATTGAGAACGGCGCCTTCGTTCTCGAACGGACCGACGGCGAGTTCCACGCGGTCTGCCGCTGGAAGGAGTACTTCGGTGACCGTGACGGGAGCCTCGATCAATCCACCATCCGTGCCGATGATTTGGAATGGCCTCCCTCCGAGTGACAGGCGCACGTAGCGGGCGCTCGACGCGTTGACGATGCGCCAGCGCTCGATCTGTCCTGCGGCAATCGTCAGCTCGGGCTCGGACGTGCCGTTGATCAGCCGCACGTTGCCTTCGCGGCCGTTATGGCGATCCATCAGGCCCCCGAACTTCGCGATCTGTCCGGTCTTGTCGACGCGGAGATCGTCGAACACGAGGACCTTCTCATCGTCGAGCGCCAGTTCGTTGGCCGCGCGCACAATCAGCGCGCCGTAGAGGCCCTTTTCGAGCTGTTCGGTCTCGTTGAGGTGCGGGTGATACCAGAATGTGCCGGCGTCCGGCGGCGTGAAGCGGTAGGTGAAGGTCTCGCCCGGCTGGACGGGGCGCTGCACGACCTCGGTCCCGTCCATTGCCGCCGGAATCCGCAGGCCATGCCAGTGAATCACCGTCGGCTCGGGCAGTCGGTTCGTGAATTCGATCTCCAGCGGAACGCCTTGCTTCGCTTCCAGGACCGGACCGGGTACCTGACCGTTGAAGCCGTACCCGCGGACGGTGCGGCCGGGCGCGATTTCCCATTCGACCTCGCTCGCCTCGAGACGGTATCGGACGACTTCGCCTCCGGGCGCCAGCGAGCGGAACTGGTCTTCGGCCCCGAACGTCGCCGTCGCCGCTTTGGTCTCGCAGTGATTCGCCATCTCCATGCCCTCCGTTAATCTCACGTCGCGGGTGATCCGCTGACAATCGTGAGAATAAAGGGCCGGCAGGGGCCGAGGATTGAACGGTGGCGCCGATTTCCTTGAATAAACCTGCTATCCGCGCGGCTGCGGCGGGGCCGGTAGCTCGAAGGGTGAAGGAATTTCGAAGAATTTCCCGCGCATCATGACCGACGGGGGGATGCCGAACATCTGGTAGAACGTGCGGGTCAGGTGGGCGGCGTCCGCGAAGTCGGCCTCGTGGGCAGCGGTCGAAATCGTGCGCTCACGGCCGATGACCATCATGGCTCGGGTCAGTTTTCGCCACAGCATGTAGCGGCGGAACGGCAGACCGACCTGCTGTTTGAACAAGTGCGCGAAGCGGCTCGGCGACAGGAACGCGAGCGCGGCGGCGTCTTCGATCGACATCCGCAGGTCGTCGGACTGGCGGATCGCGGCGAGTACCTTCGTGACCCGCTCGTCGAGCCTCCGGCTCGGGGGAGCGCCGGCGCAGAGCCCGTGGACGCAGTGGCGCACGAGTGCGCCAATTTCCAGACTCTCCAAAGGGCGCTCGAGGAATTTCCGCAGCTCCACGGCACATGGCTCGATGCGCGCGTCGGGGACGATGGTGATGTCCTCACGCAGGGATGTTTTGAGCCATACACCCTCGCTGGATTCGGGATCGACGAACACCATCGCGCCAACCGCTCCGTTCCCGTTGTATGAGTGAACCACATCCGGCCGGACAATAAAGCCGGGTGTCATCCGCCAGTCGCCGCTCTTGCCCACGATCCCAACGCGGCCTTCGACGGTGAGCACGATCTGAATGGCGTGATGCTCGTGAGGCGGAACGATCCCTTCGCTGCGTCCGAGCGCGGCGAAGCCGCCGTCCCACAGATACCAGTCTGGCGTGCCAGTCCACCGCGACAGCGCGGCGGCACCATCCGAAGCGCGTTTAGTCGAGGACATTAGCCGAAACGTTCAAGAACTTCAGCGTCTACGTTCAATCCTCTCACGAGTGCGCATCGCTATCGTCGAAGACGTCGCGACGCTCGCCGCCGCGAGCCCAACTCTCGAGGATGAACCGATGAAGAGTTCTCAGCGGACGGTTGATCTCGTCGTAACCGGCGACGGCGGCGACGCACTCGCTACGGTCGTCGACGCTGTCAGCCGCGGCCAACGGGTGCTCCTCGTGTTGCGCGCAGCCGACACGCGAGCAACACGACGGTTTCGACGCTACCTGCGGCGAGGGGCCAAGGCAGCGGACGGTCAG
>Ga0310810_10005806_pt1 | contig 13867 bp, 9 predicted proteins | sample NCmetagenome_FD_207641 | JGI IMG/M metagenome (GOLD analysis project Ga0310810, IMG submission 207641) | Soil microbial communities from experimental microcosm in Duke University, North Carolina, United States - NC | ecosystem: Engineered > Artificial ecosystem > Soil microcosm > Unclassified ... | reverse complement strand
GCCGGTGAAAGGGAAGGCCCTGCCGGTGACCGGTATCGTCGCGTTTCTCGACCACACGTGGAACGAGAAGTTCACGACGGCCGCCGGCTATTCGATGGTGCACATCGACAACAGCGATCGCACTGCGCCCGAGCAGTTCAAGCAGGGCCAGTACGCGTTAGGCAACCTGCTCTACACGCCGGTGCCCGGTGTGACGACCGGCGTCGAGCTCCAGTGGGGGAATCGCGAGAATTTCTCCGACGGATTCAAGAGCGACATCTTCAAGGTGCAGTTCTCGTTCAAGTACGCGTTCTCCAAGACCTACTGAGGGTATGATCATGAGCAGGATGCATCGTGGACTCTACGCGTTAGGTCTGGTCGCGGTCTGTGGCACGGCCGCCTCGGCGCAGAAGCCGAAGGCCCCCGCGCCGGCGAAGGCGGCGGCGGCCGGCCAGGACCAGAACATCACGGCGGCGCTGAACGAGGCCTACGCGAAGTTCAAGGGCCTCCAGGAAGGCAAGAACGCCGATTACATCCCGGCGCTCGCCAAGGTCGATCCGAACATCTTCGGCATCGCCCTCGTGACCACCGACGGCAAGGTCTACACCGCCGGCGACGTCGGCTCCGAGGTCTCGATCCAGTCCATCTCCAAGGTCTTCACGATGGCCAAGGTGATGGAGGAGCAGGGACCCGAGGCGATCGAGAAGACCATCGGGGTCGACGCGACGGGCATGCGGTTCAACTCCATCGTCTCGATCGAGTTCTCGCAGAAGTCGCTCGGCGGACCGGAGATGAACTCGCTCGTCAACCCGGGCGCGATCGCCACGACGTCCATGGTGAAGGGTGGAACACGTGACGAGGTGTGGAACAGCATTCTCAACTTCTACTCGGACTTCGCCGGCCGGAAGCTCACGGTGAACGACGAGGTCTTCAAGTCCGAAGCCGAGACGAACCAGCGCAACCAGGCGATCGGCGCGCTGATGTACGCCTACGGCTACATCAAGGCGAAGCCGGATCAGGCGACCGACGTGTACACCGAGCAGTGCTCGGTGAGCGTGAACGCGAAGGACCTCGCGACCATGGCCGCCACACTTGCCGCAGGCGGACGGAACCCCGTCAGCGGCAAGCAGGCGATGTCGAGCAAGAACGTTCCGTACGTGCTGGCGGTGATGGCCACGGCCGGGCTCTATGACGATTCGGGCAAGTGGCTCTATCACACGGGCCTGCCCGCGAAGAGCGGTGTCGGCGGCGGGATCATCGCCGTTGCCCCGGGCAAGTTCGGGATTGCCGTGGTTTCACCGCCGCTCGACGACGCCGGGAATAGCGTGCGCGCTCAGCGCGCCATCCAGGACATCGTCGCGCGCCTGAACGCGAACCCGTACGCCGTTGCGTCGAGATAACGCGCGGAGCTGGCGAGGCCGTGCCCAACACGGGCTCGCCATTGACGCCTAACGCGATAGACGATTGGCGCACGCGCGGAGTGCGGTGCCGGCAGGCCCTCCATCGCACTCCAGTCCGTCGACTGCCTACCACGGAGCTACGTCATGCCGTTCACGCTTTCCCGGCCCGCACGATTGTTCGGGGCCGTCGCCGTTCCGCGACCGATGCTGGTTGTCGCGGCGTGCCTCCTCACACTGGCGCCATTGCGCCTGACCGCTCAGGAAGATCCTGGCCGAAGCCCAACGGATACGGCCACCGCCAAGGATACGACGTACACATCCAGCATCGCCGGTGAGTTTCGTCCCGCCAAGGGCTTCGACCTCGTCCGGACGAAGCGCTCCAGTCTGAACATCAGCTTCTACGGCTTGTTCCGGTACATGAATCAGACGCCCGGCGACCAGACCTTCACCGATCACCTGGGCCGAGAGCGAACCGTCAAAGCACGGAACGACCTGAACTGGCATCGTACGTTCGTGTGGCTCACCGGTTTCTTCTGGGTCCCGAAGTTTCGCTACAACATCTCGCTCTGGTCACTGCCGACGACGCAGCAGACGCTGCTCTTCGGGAACCTCCAGTACCACTTCAGTAACGCATTCAACCTTGGCGTGGGGATCACCCCGAATCTCACCAGCCGGTCGGTACAAGGCTCGTGGCCGTTCTGGGGATCGAGCGACCGGCAGATGGCGGACGATTTCTTCCGCGGCGGGTTCTCGTCCGGCATTTTCGCCACGGGGCTGGCGCTCCCGCGACTCAACTACACCGTTTCGGTGAACACCAACATCAGCCAGCTCGGCACGACGGCGGCGAACGACTCGCGAGACTTCGCCTACAGCGGGAGCCTCGTCTGGAGGCCGACGACGGGCGAGTTCGGCCCGCGAGGCGGATTGGGCGACCTCGAGTACCACAAGACGCTGGCCACGCAGTTCGGTGTTTCGGCGGGCCACAGTCGCGAGTCGCGCTACGCGAACGACAGCGTGCCGCCTAACGCCACGCAGATCAAGCTGTCCGACGGCGTCAACCCGTTTGATGCGGACGCCTTGGCGGAAGGTGTGACGGTTCAGAAGCTCACATACGACGAGATGGCCTTCGACGCGGGGTTCAAAATCCGCGGCTTCTCGTTCCAGAGCGAGTACTACCTGCGACGGCTGTCCGACTTCCAAACCATCGGAGGCCCAGTGCCGATGGCATCCATCTTCGATCAGGGATTCCAGGTGCAGGCGATGCAGATGGTGGTGCCGAAGCTCGTCGGTCTGTACGCGACGTACGGGAAGGTCTTCGACGACTTCGATCGAAAGCCGTACGAGATATCGGGCGGCGCCAACTACTACCCGTCGGGGACGCGCAGCTGGAGAGTCAATCTTCACCTGATCAGCGTGAAGCGCAGTCCGGCGGCATCGAACTTCGGGTTCTACACCTCAGGGCAGAGCGGCGTCACGATCTCCGCCGGCGTGGACATCCTGATGTGATGCCTAACGTCCTTCACACCCTGCATTTCACCTTCGCTTAGCGTAGCACAGAGAGGCCCACCATGGCTGCGGCGACAACCCGGACCGAACACGACCTGATCGGCAACTTCGAGGTGCCGGCCGACGCCTACTACGGCGTCCAGACCGCACGCGCCCTCGAGAACTTCCAGATCTCGGGCGTCCCGATCAGCCTCTACCCCAACTTCATCAAGGCGCTCGCCATGGTGAAGCTCGCCGCCGCGCGAGCGAACGCCGATGTCGGCGCGATGCCGGCCGACGTCCTCGCGGGCATCGACGGCGCCTGCCAGGAGATCATCGACGGCAAGCTGCATGAGCAGTTCAGTCTCGACGTGTTTCAGGGCGGCGCCGGCACCTCGACGAACATGGCCGCGAACGAGGTGATCGCCAACCGCGCCCTCGAGCTCATGGGTCACGAGAAAGGCGAGTACACGTACTGCGACCCGCACGATCACGTGAACGCGTCGCAGTCGACCAACGACTTTTATCCCACCGCCATGCACGTCGGAATGGCGCTCGGGAACGTGGAGCTCATTGCCGCCTTCAAGGAGCTCGTCGCGGCCTTCGCCGCAAAGGCCGCGGAGTTCTCGAACCTGCTCAAGATGGGCCGCACGCAGCTGCAGGATGCCGTGCCCATGACGTTAGGCCAGGAGTTCAAGGCTTACGCCAGAACGCTGAGCGACGAGCTCGAGGCGCTCGACCGCGTCCAGGGCGTCCTCCACGAAGTCAACATGGGCGCGACCGCTATCGGCACCGGCCTCAATGCACCGCCGGGCTATGCGGAAAAGTGCGCGGAGCACCTCGCGAAGATCACCGGCTTCCCGATGCATCTCGCGGAGGACCTGATCGAAGCGACGCAGGACACGCAGGCATTCGTGCTGTACTCGTCGTGCCTCAAGAGCCTCGCGATCAAGCTGGCCAAAGTGGGCAACGACCTTCGCCTCCTCTCGTCCGGCCCGCGGTGTGGCCTGTACGAGATCAACTTGCCGGCCAAGCAGCCCGGGTCGTCCATCATGCCCGGCAAGGTGAATCCCGTGATCCCGGAAGTCACCAACATGGTGTCGTATCGGGTGATCGGGAACGATTTCGTCGTCACGATGGCCGCCGAAGCCGGCCAGCTGCAGCTCAACGCGTTCGAGCCCGTGATCGCCGCCGTCGTGTTCGAGGGGCAGACGCTCCTCAGCAACGCCGCGCGTACGCTGCGCAAGCACTGCGTGGAGGGAATCACGGCGAACCCGAACATCCTCAAGCGCTATGTCGAGAACAGCATCGGAACGGTCACCGCGCTCAACCCGGTCATAGGGTACGAGCGCTCCACCGAGCTCGCCGCGGAGGCCATGAAGACCGGACAGGGGATCGTCGAGCTCGTCCGCGGCAAGCACATCCTGACCGACTTGCAGATCAATGAGATCCTCAACCCGGCCGCACTCACTGGCCAGGGACGCTGACGCCGGTTCCGGTGGGAAGTCGGGCCTAACGACTTTTCTCACGCGCGGCAGGATCGCCCGGTGGGTGACCCTGGCGGTGGCGGTCGCCATCTGGCTCGTGCCGCCGCCGGAGGGCTTGAGTGACCAGGCCTGGCGCCTGTTCGCGATCTTCGCCGCGACGATCCTCGCGGTCGTGATCGGGGCGTTCCCGATCCTGACGGCGAGCATTCTTGGTCTCGCCGCCGCCATCCTGACAGGAGTCCTTCCCACCCGCGTCGCGTACACGGCGTTCGCCAACCCGACGATCGTCCTCATCATCGTCGCGTTTCTGCTGGCGCGCTCCGTGGTGAAATGCGGTCTCGGGCAGCGCCTCGGCTATCGAGCGATCAGCCTGTTCGGGAAATCGACGCTCGGGCTGTCGTACGCCATCTACGCCGTAGACGCCATGATCGCACCGGCATTCCCGAGCAACACGGCGCGCTCGGGCGTGCTGTATCCCCTGGTACTCTCGATGGCGGAGGCGGCGGGCGTGAGCCCGGAGCGGGAGGACCGCCAACGCCTCGCGGCGTTCCTCATGTTCTCCGGGATGGCGAGCCTGACGTTGTCCTCCGCGCTGTGGCTCACGGCGATGGCGGCGAACCCCCTCGGGACCGAGATCGCCAAGACCTACGGCATCGACATCCGGTTCGGATCGTGGCTGGTCGCGGCGTCGGTCCCGACGATCCTGTGCATGGTGGTGATGCCGTACGTCCACTTCAGGCTGATACGGCCCGAGGTCTCGGCGATGCCCGACGCGCCGGCGGAGGCACGGGCGGCGCTCGCGAAGCTCGGCGGCCTCACCCGTGACCAGAAGATCGTCGGGACAACCTTCGTCGGCCTGGTCGTTCTCTGGGGCGCCGCGGCGTCGTTAGGCGTCGATGCGACCGCCGTGGCGTTTCTCGGGCTCGGCATCCTGCTCGCCACCGGCGTGCTGACGCTCTCCGACATCGCGAAGGAGGGTGACGTTCTTGCGACCTATATCTGGTTTGCCTCGCTCTTCGTCATGAGCGATCAGCTGAACACGCTCGGCTTCATGGAATTCCTGGGGAACCGGTTGGCAATGCGGCTGGGCGGCATGCCGCCGGCGGCCGTCGCCGTCACCCTGCTGGTCGTGTACGTCGCGATCCATTACCTGTTCGTGAGCCAGACCGCCCACCTGCTCGCCCTGTTCGCGGTCTTTCTGGGAGTCGGCGTGAAGCTCGGCGTGTCAGCCCCGCTGCTCGCGTTTCAGCTGCTGTTCGCGACCAACTACTTCGCGTCGCTCGCGCCGCAGTCCTCCAGCGCGAACCTGCTCTTCGTCGGCAGCGGGTATCTGTCGCAGGGAGACCTCTACAAGTGGGGCGCGGTCCACACGGGGGCGTGCATCCTGATCTACCTCGCGATCGGGACGCCCTGGCTGCTGCTGGTAGCGCGGTAAGGGCGACCGGCCATGGATTACGTCATCAACGCGCTACGCACACACCCGGAGCTGGCGATCTTCCTGACGCTGGCCGCTGGGTTCGCGTTAGGTCACGTCCGGATCGGGTCGTTCCGCGTCGGAAGCGTCCTGGGCACGCTGCTCGCGGGCGTGCTGGTCGGGCAGCTCGAGATCCGCGTGCCGCCGATCATCAAGGACGTCTTTTTCGACCTCTTTCTGTTCGCGACGGGATACAAGGTCGGTCCGCAGTTCATCCGTGGGCTCGGCAAGAGCGCGCTGCCCCAGGTCGCGGTCACCGTCGTCCTGTGCCTGACGAGTCTCGTGACGACCGTCCTCGCGACAAAGCTCCTGGGCTACGATGTCGGAACAGCGGCCGGGTTGTTGGCGGGCGCATTTACCGAGTCGACCGTCATCGGGACCGCCGGAGACGCCATCGGCCGACTGGGGCTTTCGGCGACCGAGACCGAGCAGCTGCGCAACAACATCGCGGTCGCCTACGCGGTCACGTATCTGGTAGGTACGACGGGAGTGGTCTGGTTCCTCTCGAGCGGCGCGCCGCGTCTGCTCGGGTTGAACCTCAAGGCCGAGAGCGAGAAGCTCGAACGGGAGTTCGCCGGCGGTCTTCGAGATACCGACGGCTTGTCGAGTTATCGCGAATGGGACGTCAGAGCGTATTGTCTGGGCGACCAGTGGGTGGGACGACGGGTCGAGGACCTGGAGCGATCGTTCGCGCCGGAACGCGTGTTCGTCGAGCGCATCCGCCGTGGTGAAGCGATGATGGACGGTGAGCCCGGCACCGCGCTGCATCCCGCCGACATCGTCGCGGTGACCGCGCGCCGGAGGGTGGTGGCTGGCGGCCTGTCGATCGGCCCAGAGGTCGAGGACCGCGCACTCCTCGAGTTCCCCGTCGCCGCGCTGGACGTGGTGGTGACCCGCAAGGCGGTGGTGGATCGCACCCTCGCCAGCCTCGCCGAGGAGTACGGTCGCGGCGTGGCGCTCATGAGGCTCGAGCGCGGCGGCGAGCAGATTCCGTTCGCGCCGTCCATGACGCTCAACCGCGGCGACGTGCTGCGACTCGCCGGTTCGGCGCCGGACGTCGAGCGCGCCGGTCGCGCGTTAGGCTACATCGAGCGCCCGACCGAGTCGACCGACGTCGTGTTCGTGGGCCTCGGGATCGTCGTCGGCGGGTTGATCGGTCTCCTGTCCGTCAGGATCGGCGGCCTCCCGATCACGCTGACGTCGAGCGGCGGTGCGCTGATCATGGGGCTCATCTTCGGCTGGCTCCGGTCCGTGTATCCGACGTTTGGCCGCATCCCCGAGCCGGCCCTGTGGGTGTTCGACACGATCGGCCTCGCGGTGTTCATCGGCGTCGTCGGACTCGGCGCCGGCCCCGGCTTCGTGGACGGCCTCCGGCGCACGGGCGTCATGCTGGCCGTGGTCGGCCTCTTGGTCGCGTTCACCGCGCACCTCGCCGCGGTGCTCTTCGGCCGATTCGTGTTGAAGATGAATCCAGTGGTTCTGCTCGGCGCCTGTGCTGGCGCCGGGACCAGCACGGCGGCCCTGCGGTCCATTCAGGATGAAGCGCAGAGCAAGGTCCCCGTGCTCGGCTATACGGTCCCCTACGCGCTCGGCAATATCCTGCTGACGGCGTGGGGACCGATCATCGTGCTGTTGACCCGGTAGGAGGTTCTCATGTCGAGGCGATACGTGTCGTCCCTGGTCCTGACGGTGTCGCTTGCGGTGACGGCGATACCCACGCGGGCGGCCGCTCAGGCGCCCGCGACAGGCTCGCTGCCTAACGTGGTCGTCCTGGCGACCGGTGGAACGATCGCCGGCGCCGCGGCCAGTGACGTGCAGGCGGGCTACACGAGCGGCCAGGTGGGCGTCGAGCAGCTGCTCGCCGCGGTGCCGCAGGCCAAGAAGCTGGCGAACCTGCGAGGCGAGCAGATCTCGAACATCGGCTCGCAGGACATGAACGACGAGGTCTGGATGAAGCTCGCCACCCGGCTGAACGAGCTGCTCGCCATGCCGGACGTCGCGGGCGTCGTCATCACGCACGGCACGGACACGATCGAGGAGACGGCGTACTTCCTCAACCTCGTGGTCAAGTCGAGAAAGCCCGTGGTATTGACTGCGGCAATGCGCCCGTCGACCGCCCTCTCGGCCGACGGTCCACTCAACTTCTACAACGCCGTGGCAGTGGCGGCGAACAAGGATGCGGTGGGTCGCGGTGTCCTGGTCGTCGTGAACGACTGGATCCACGGCGCATCCTCGCTGACGAAGACCAGCACCACCGCCGTGCAAACCTTCCTTTCGCCGGTCCGTGGTCTCATCGGCACGATCGCCTATGGTGTCCCCGAGTGGTACCGTGGACCGGTCGGCAAGAACACCATGTCCTCCGAGTTTTCGGTGAGCAAGAGCACCGTGCTGCCGCGCGTGGACATCATCATGGCGAACGAGAACATGGATGGCGCGCTGATCAACGCGGCGGCGGCGGCCGGAGCCAAGGGAATCGTGATTGCCGGTGTCGGCAACGGCAACATGACGAAGTCGGCGCTCGACGCGCTGGCGGCGCAGGCCAAGAAGGGAGTGGTCTGCGTGCGCGCATCGCGTGTGGTCACCGGCCAGGTGGGCCGCAACGTGGAAGTGGACGACGACAAGATGGGCTTCGTCGCATCGCTGGACCACAACCCGCAGAAGGCTCGCGTGCTGCTTCGCGTCGCACTGACCAAGACGAGCGATCCGAAGACGATCCAGCGGTACTTCGATGAGTATTGACGCGTCCCGGGCCGTCGGCGCCTCGCCGGCTCTCCCGGTTGCCTAACGGGTCTTGCAGTGGATGTGACGCGATCGCGCCTGGCGCGCACGCTCGCGATGGTCGGCGTCGTGGCGTGCCGGGCCGCAATTGCCCAGCAGCCCGCGCCGTCGACACCGCGCGACACGACGCTCACGACCGGAATAACGGCCGGAGAGGCCGACGACGAACCGCGACGCAGAAGTCTCCTGGGGCGAAAGGACCGCGACGTGGGGTTCATGACGTTTCATATGGGTGCCGGATTCAGTGTGGACTTCGCTGCCTACTCCCAGGACGACGCGAGCCGCGAGCAGATCGACAACCTGGAACCCGAGTTCAAGCTCCGTGACTTTCGCCTTCTCCTCGGCGGGCGCTTCAAGACCGAGCGACGGATCACCTGGCAGGCGGGAATCATGTACGACGGCCCAAGCCATTCCTGGCTCGTTCGTCAGACAGGTATCATGGTTTCGGTCCCGGAGCTCTGGGGCCACTTGTTCATCGGGCGGGCCAAGGAAGGCGTCAGCCTCAACAAGGTGATGGTAGGATATGACGGCTGGACGACGGAGCGGTTCACGTTCAGCGACGTGATCCCGCTCCTCGCCGACGGGGTGAAGTGGCTCGGCTACCTGCCTAACAGGCACCTGATCTGGAACGTCGGCTGGTTCACCGACGCGCTGTCCGAAGGCCAGTCGTTCTCGTCCTACGACAACCAGTTCACGTTCCGCACCGCCTGGGTGCCGATGGTGTCGGACAGCAGCGGGACGCTGCTGCACATCGGCTTCAATTTCCGCCGGGGAAAGCTCAACCAAGGCCAGATCCAGCTGCGCTCGCGCCCGGAGGCCTTCCCCGCCCCGTACTTCATCGACACGGGAAAATTTCCGGCGAACACGGCGCGCATGGCGGGACCGGAGATCTATTACCGCCCCGGCAACTGGCTGTTCGGCACCGAGTACTACTGGCAGACGGTCGACTCGCCGCAGATGAACAATCCGCTGTTCCATGGCGGCGACGCGTCCGTGTCGTGGCTGATCACGGGTGAGACCCGCTCGTACAACACGGTGGGCGGCTACTTCAGGTCCGTGTCGCCGGCGAAGACGGTCCTCGATCGCGGGCTCGGTGCGGTGGAAGCCGTGCTCAGGTTCTCCTATAGCGATCTCAATGATGGCCCCGTGCAAGGCGGATCGCTCTGGCGCATAACGCCGATGGTCAACTGGTACTTCACCGATGTCACGCGCCTGGCGCTCGTCTACGGCTACGGTACGCTCGACCGCTTCGAGACGACCGGCGTGACCCAATTCTTCCAGGCACGACTTCAAATCGAGTTCTAAATGGCGAGACGTATGACGGAAAGAGCGCAGGGCCCGGACGATGCACGACTCACAGAGCGCAGGGCCCGAACAGCGAAGGGCTTCCTGCGCCATCTGGCAGTTCGCATTTTATCGTTAGGCGTCGCGGCGAGCGTGACCGTCACCGGTGCCGGCTCCGCGCAGGCTGCACGCCAGCCAGCGCCGACGGAGTTCGACGATTCGCACTTCCACCTGACGAATTACATCCAGGAAGGCACGGACATTCGTGACTTCCTGCGCCTCATGGGAACGCGCGTGCCCCGCTCGACGCTGTTCGGTATCCCGCTGCAGCAGACGTGGGCCTACGCGAACTCCGGCGACTTCGCGCCCACCTATTACCTGCAGACCGACGCGCCGCTCTACTACTACTCCTTCACGGACGCGTACATCGCGATGGCGTACCGGTCGCTGCCGCCGGAGCAGCGCGCGCGACTCGATCCGATGATCACCGGGTTCAACCCCGCGGACATGTACGCCGCCGACCACATTCGGCGTGTGCTGAAGACCTTCCCCGGCGTGTTCACGGGCATCGGCGAGTTCTCGATCCACAAGGAGTTCGTGTCGGCGAAGGTCGCTGGTGAAGTGGCGAGCCTAACGAACCCGGCGGTGGACCGGATTCTCGACCTCGCCGGCGAGGCGGGCCTCGTCGTCATCTTCCACAACGACATGGACGTGCCGTTCGCGAAGGCGGGCAACGACCCGGCGTACCTCGAGCAGATGATCGCGCTCCTCCGGCGACACCCGAAGACGACGATCATCTGGGCGCACATGGGTCTGGGCCGCATCGTGCGGCCGGTACAGGCGTCAGCGTCGGCGCCGGCGACCGAGCGGAACCCCAACCACGCGCTGATCGTGCAGCAGATCCTCGCCGACTCCACGCTGCGCCACGTGAACTTCGACATCAGCTGGGACGAGGTGGCGAAGTACATCCTGTCGGCTCCGGACGTCACGCGCCGAGTGGCCGAGCTGTTCAACAAGTACCCGGACCGCTTTCTCTTCGGCACGGACGTCGTGGCACCGAAGGACACGACGCAGTACTACGCGGTGTTCGAGAGCTACAAGCCGCTCTGGGCGCAGCTCACGCCGGAGACGAGCGCGAAGATCCGGAGGGGGAATTACGAACGCCTGTTCGACGCCGCGCGCGTGAAGGTTCGCGCCTGGGAAAAGGCCCAAGGATTCTAGGACGGGCTTCGTCCCGATGCGGGGCCCAAATGCAAAGCCGGATCCGGTACGTTCGTGCTGTATCCGTCCGATCGCTGTTGAGAACGAGGCTTGCCGTGCGCAGGAACCTCAGGCAGCTAGAAACTCCAGCTGATCGCGAGCGTCGTCCCGAAGTCGTTCTTCGGCGCGCCCACCGACTGCGGCTTGTTGTCGTGCGAGTCGAATAACGTCGTCGTGATCATGAAGTCCTTCACCAGCTCGTACGACACGCGAAGATCGTTCTGCCAACGCACGCGGCCCTGGATGGTGAAGCTGGGATACAGCTGACTCGTCACGGAGGCATCGAACTTCGGGCTGTCGTAGCGGAACGCGCTGAACACGACGCCGATCAATCCCTCGAGGCTCGTGGACGTCGAGTCGGTCGATACATATCGCTCCCGCGTCACCAAGGGCCCGGCGATGGCCCAGAAGTCCACGTGGTTGTTTCGGGACAGCGTCCGAGCCCCGAAGGCGCCGACTCTCACGCGCCCGGCGAGATCGAGCTCCTCGTTCTGCTCGTACCCGACCTCGAACCCGGTGCTCCAGAGGTTCGCGATCAGGAACCGCTGTCTGAGATCAGCCGTGAGGCGCGTGGTTTCCGGTGCGTCTTCCCGATCCTCGCGAAAGGTCGATGCCTCGATGGCCGTTTCCGAGACGGGCCCTCGATACACTAGCTTCGCCCCGGTGGTGAGCTGCAGGGTCTTGTGGGCCTTCTGGTACGAGAACCCGAGATCGAGATATCCATCCACGCGCGCGAGCAGCGTCTGCCTGATCGGCGTGATGGTCACGATGTCCGCGAGCAGCAACGTATCCAGCCCAAGCACGAGTGTCCCGTTGCGCCCCTTGCCGAGCGGACCGTAGTGCTTGATCCCCGACCGCACCTGGACCTCGAACGTCGCCGCGCTCGAGATGCGCTCGACGTGGTCCCACTCGATGTAGATGGTCCCCAGGTCGTCGGTGGAGTACTTGAGCAAGGCCCGGGACAGTGATTTCACCTCACCAGTGATCCGGTCACCGTTGCGGATCCACACCGAGTCGGTCTTTTGCGCCGCGGCCGCAGTAGCGCCAAGCAGGAGCACGAGGCTCCCTGGCAGTGCGCGCGCAAAGGCTCTCGAGGCGAAGGAGGACATTGCGATCAGGTTCGCCGGCCGAGGCTGGCCCGACAAGTAAACCTTGGTGAGCTAGCCTGATCGCGCCGACCTGCCCAAACGTCCGATGGCCCTCCACCGCCGCTTCGCGGACCATCGGCAACGGTGCACAGTGGCGCGCGGCCGCGTTCGCGGCACGGATAGGGGGAAGATCACGCGGAAGCCTCGCGTCCGCGACGCGCACCTCGCGTTATGCCTCGCCCTGGTGAACGACGTGGCAATGAGCGGCCTTGCGGTGAGCTTCGGCGTCCGGTTTTGAGTCCCTTCCGCCGCTGGCCCTTGGTTCAATGGCATACCGTCCCGACGCGGCGCCATCGTGGCATGGGCTCGCAGGCGCTCTTGCCGCGCTTGGCAGGGACGCGAATCGAAGCCCGGCCTGGGGGGGGCCTGGACCATGCCCGTTAGGCGCCTGCTTTCGTTCGGAATCATCGGCGCGATAATCGTCGGGAACAGCCAGGTGGCGGCTCAGGATTCCACTTCGGCCCTGAGCGGCCAGCGCCGCGCGGCCGCGGCGGAATCCGTGGTGGAGCAGCCCACGGCGCCTGTGGTCGTGGACGGCGTCACGCTCTTCCGCGTCCGCGGCATCTCGTCCTACCCGGCCGAGCGACGCGCTGCCGAAATCGCCAACCGCATTGCCGGGGTCGCGGCGGACCGGGCGATCCCCGCCGAATCGCTTACCGTCCAGGACACGCCAACGGCATCGATCGTCGTGGCAAAGGGCCAGCGATTGTTCGGCGTCCTCGACGCCGACGCAGAGCTCGAAGGCCTAACGAGACAGCTCGTGGCCGGGGCGTACCGCGATCGCGTGGCCGAAGCGATCACCGAGTTCCGCCGTGACCGGGAAGCGTCCAGACTCTGGAAGGACTTCTACCGTGCAGCGATCGCGACCCTCGGCTTCCTCCTGCTCGTGGAGCTGGATCGGCGCACGCTGCGACGCGTGCGCGGAGCGGTAACCTCGCGGTATCGGTCGAAGGTCCAGGATGTGCGCTTCAGTACGCTCGAGATCGTGCGCGGCGAGCAGATCTGGAACGTCCTGCAGCACGCCGTGAGGATCGTGGCCGTACTCATCGCGCTCGTGGCGGCGTACTTGTACCTCAACTACGTCCTTGTCCTCTTCCCATGGACGAGAGCCTTGGGCCGCAGTCTCACGAACATTCTCGTCCAGCCAGTGAAGACACTCGCCACCGGATTCCTCGCCTTCATTCCCGATCTCGTCTTCCTGATCATTCTCGCGGTCATCACGCGCTGGGTCCTGCGACTCGTCCGGCTCTTCTTCGGGCGGGTGGCCGGGGGGGAGACCGAGGTTCGTGGCTTCGAGGCCGATTGGGCGAAGCCCACGGAACGCATCGTCCGGTTCGTGATCGTCGCCATGGCGCTCGTGATCGCCTACCCGTACATCCCCGGCTCCGGCAGCGAGGCGTTCAAAGGGATCGGCGTCGTGGTCGGTCTCATGTTCTCGCTCGGATCCGCCTCGATAATCGGCAACCTGGTCGCCGGGCTGGGCATCGCGTTCCGGCGCGCCTTCCGGGTGGGTGACCGCGTTCGCATTGGCGACACCATCGGCGAGGTTACCCAGGTCGAGCTGTTGACGAC
>Ga0310810_10005804_pt1 | contig 13870 bp, 12 predicted proteins | sample NCmetagenome_FD_207641 | JGI IMG/M metagenome (GOLD analysis project Ga0310810, IMG submission 207641) | Soil microbial communities from experimental microcosm in Duke University, North Carolina, United States - NC | ecosystem: Engineered > Artificial ecosystem > Soil microcosm > Unclassified ... | reverse complement strand
GGCCCCGTGCGCGAATTGCCGCCGGCAGTGGCGCCGCCGGCTGCGCCCAAGCCGCGCCCGGTGCCGCGCATGGCGGCGCGCGACGACTCCGAAGCGCTGGGGGAATTCCGGCGCGCGCTGGCGACCGATGCACTGGAGGCCGGCGATGCGCTGTCGTACCGGCGCCAGCCGCTGCCCGCACGCGTGCTGCAACGGCTGCGGCGCGGCGCGTATGCCGCGCAGGACGAACTGGACCTGCATCATGCCGACGCGGCGCAGGCCGAAGCGATGTTGCGGCGGTTCCTAAAGGAATCAGTGCAGGCGGGCATGGGCTGCGTGCGCATCGTGCACGGCAAGGGCCTGCATTCGGACAGTGGGGTTCCGGTGATCAAGAACCTCGTGGATCGCGTATTGCGCCAGCGCGCGGACGTACTCGCCTTCCATTCCGCGCCGCCCGCCCAGGGCGGGCATGGCGCGGTGCTGGTGCTGCTGTCGAAGCCTCGCCAGGCGACAGCTGGAACCTACAGCTGACTGGCGACGCGCTTCTTCGGCGGGTTGACCCAGTGCACGGATACGCCGCGGTCGCGCGCGGTGTGTTCCACCTGTGCGATATAGGCGGCGTCGTCCACGCTGTACGACTTTGCCACGCTCGACTTGTCCTGCATCGAGGAGCAACCGCCGAGCACAAGCACGGACAAGGCAACAACGCTCGCTGCTATGGTCGATTTCATGACGTCCTACTCCTTCCGGGAGGCCATTGGTGCCGGCGGCTGTCCCTTTTCAACCGCCAATCCACGCTTATACGCCGGCGCATTGCAGTGCCTAGTGGCGAAGGCTGCTTTCCGATGAACGGTCGAGGACGGTGCCCAAGGCGTGGAGGACAGTGGTGGCATAGCAGCCGGCGGGGAGGTCGAAGCCCAGCCACAGCGCCGGCCCGTCCCGCCATTCCCAGCGCAACGCTCCGGGCCGGAGCCGGTTGGCGCGGCGTTCCTGTTTGAGCCCGGCCGCTTCCAGGCCCGACTGCAGGTCCGGGCCGTCGCCATCGGACAGGGCCGCGGTTTCCAGGGCCAGCGCATCCCCGGTCGCCCGCGTTACGCCGCGCCCCCAGAGCGGCCCGGTCGGGTGGATGTCGAAGGCCGCCAGCCGCGCCTGCAGGTCCGGTGTCCACGGTTCCGGGCCGAACACGCTGCGGCTGCCGTCGAGCATCCAGACCTCGCCGTCCAGCCCGATATCCCAGCAGCCGGCGTCGACCCGCGCCGCCAGGACCCGGTTGAACAATTCGGACCGGGCGGCGGACAGCAGCATCGTCCGTTGCTCGCGCCGCATCCGGCGCCCGGCGAACATCGCCAGCGCACCGGCGACGTTGTCGCCGCCACGGCCGAAGCGCTGCTCGCCGAAATAATTCGGCACGCCGCGGTCGGCGATCGCCCGCAGACGGGCATCGATCGCGGAGCGCTCGCCGTCGATCTCCCGCAGCACCAGTTCGAACCGGTTGCCGCCCAGCGCGCCGCGCGGCAGTTTCTTGGCATGCCAGGAACTGGCAAGCACGCGCAGGTCGGGAGACTCGAGTGCGGCAATGTCCGGCGCCACCCGTTTCGGCAGGTGCACGCTGAAGCGCTGCCGCGTCACCGCGTGGCGATCCTTGAGCCCGGCGTAGCCGATGGCCATCTCGGGAACGCCGGCCCACTGCGCGATCCGCGACGCCGCGAAGGCGGTGTTCATGCCGCGCTTTTCGACCGTCAGCAGCAGGTGTTCACCGGTGCCGGTCGGCGCGAAGGCGTCGATCTCGGCGACGACGAAATCCTCGGGCGTACTGCGCATCCGCGCCGTCAGCACGGCCGCGCCATGCGCGCGCGGCAGCACGCTCATCGACGCACGCTCATCGACGCACGCTCATGGACGAGCGCTCATGGACGAGCGCTCACGCGCGAACGATCAGGCACACCGCGTGCGCGGCGATGCCCTCGCCGCGACCGGTGGCGCCGAGGCCTTCGGTGGTCGTCGCCTTGATGCTGACGGCATCGCCGTCGATGCCGAGGTCCAGCGCGATCAGGCCGCGCATCGCGTCCGCGTGCGGGCCGATCTTCGGGCGCTCGCAGACCACGGTGATGTCGGCGTTGCCGACGCGCCAACCGCGCGCGCGCAGCAGCGCATCGCAGTGGCGCAGGAAGGCGCGGCTGTCGGCGCCCTTCCACTGCGGATCCGACGGCGGGAAGTGGCGGCCGATGTCACCCAGCGCCGCGGCGCCGAGCATCGCGTCGCACAAGGCGTGCAGGACGACGTCGCCATCGCTGTGCGCGAGCACGCCGCGATCGAAGCCGACCCGTACGCCGCCGAGCATCAGGTGCTCGCCATCGCCGAAGGCATGGACGTCGAAGCCGTGGCCGATGCGCATAGCGCTCATCGCTGTGACAACTCGAAGGCGAAGCGCGCCAGGTCCGCCGGTGTCGTCACCTTGAAATTGTCCTCGCGGCCCTCGACCAGCAGCGGGCGCAGGCCCTGGCGTTCCATGGCCATCGATTCGTCGGTAACTTCGACACCGGCATCGCGCGCCGATTCGAGCGCGCGCGCGAGCTGCAGGCGCCGGAACAGCTGCGGCGTCAGCGCGCGCCACAGCCGATCGCGCGGCTGGGTGCCGTCGATGCCGCCGTCGTCGCCGGCGCGCTTGAGCGTGTCGCGCACCGGCGCGGCCAGGATCGCGCCGACGGGATCGGCGCGGCCGCGTTCGAGCAGCTGCTCGAGGTCGGCGGCACCGAGGTTCGGCCGCGCCGCGTCGTGGACGAGCACGAAGTCATCGGCACGCACACCGTCCGGCAGCGCCGCCAGTCCGGCGAGCACCGAATCCGATCGCGCGTCGCCGCCCACGCAGGTGAGCAGCGGCTTGCCGGCGATCTCGGTCCAGCCGGGCCAGCGCGCGTCGTCGGCCGCGAGCACGACGACCGCGCCCTCCACCGAGCCATGCGCGAGCAGCGCCTGCAAGGCGTATCCGATCAGGGGCACGCCGGCAACGTCGAGGTATTGCTTCGGGACGTCGCCGCCGAAACGCGAACCGCGTCCCGCGGCGGGGACCACCGCCCACGTCATGGCGTTGTGTCCTTGTCCTGCGACGATGTCGCGGGCGGCGATGCGTTTTCAGGCTCGACCACCCGATAGAACGTCTCGCCGGGCTTGATCATCCCGAGCTCGCTGCGCGCGCGTTCCTCGACCGCCGCCTCGCCCGATTTCAGGTCCTGCACTTCCGCGGCCAGCGCGGCATTGCGCTGGCGCAGGCCGCTGTTGTCGCGTGCCTGGCCCTGCACCTGCGCCTGCAATGCGGTGACTTCGCGCTCGCCGCCGTTGCCGAACCACAACCGGTACTGCAGCCACGCCAGCAGCGCGACGAGCAGCACCAGCAGGATCCCCAGGCGGCGCATGCCGTGGCGTCAGCGCTTGAGCGAGACGAACGCGTCGCGTCCGGCGTAGCGCGCGGCGCCGCCGAGCTGCTCCTGGATCCGCAGCAGCTGGTTGTACTTGGCGACGCGGTCGCTACGGCACAGCGAACCGGTCTTGATCTGCGTTGCCGTGGTCGCCACCGCGATATCGGCGATGGTGGTGTCCTCGGTTTCGCCGGAGCGGTGCGAGACGATCGCCGCGTACTTCGCCGCATCAGCCATCGCGATCGTCTCCAGCGTTTCGGTCAGCGTGCCGATCTGGTTGACCTTGATCAGGATCGCGTTGGCGATGCCGTCGCGGATGCCGTCGCGGAAGATCGCCGGGTTGGTGACGAAGTTGTCGTCGCCGACCAGCTGCACGCGATCGCCCAGGCGCTGGGTGAGCAGCTTCCAGCCATCGCGATCCTGCTCGGCCATGCCGTCCTCGATCGTGATGATCGGATATTGCTGGCTCCAGTTCGCGAGGAACTCGACGAACTGCTCCGACGTCAGGCGCTTGCCCTCGCCGATCAGGTTGTACTTGCCGTTCTCGAAGAATTCGCTGGACGCGACGTCCAGGCCAAGCAGCACGTCCTCGCCCGCCTTGTAGCCGGCCTTGCCGATCGCTTCCAGGATCGTGTCCAACGCTTCGGCATTGCTGCGCAGGTCCGGCGCGAAACCGCCTTCGTCGCCGACCGCGGTGCTCAGGCCGCGGCCCTTCAGCACGGATTTCAGCGCGTGGAAGATCTCGGTGCCCGAGCGCAGCGCCTCCGAGAACGAATCGAACCCGACCGGCAGCACCATGAATTCCTGCAGGTCGACGTTGTTGTCGGCATGCGCGCCGCCGTTGATGATGTTCATCATCGGCACCGGCAGCATCGGCGCGCGATCGCCGTTGCCGCTGATACCGGCGATGTAGCGCCACAACGGCAGCTTCTGCGACGCCGCCATCGCATGCGCGGTGGCCAGCGAGACGCCGAGCAGCGCGTTCGCGCCGAGCCGGCCTTTGTTCTCGGTGCCGTCGAGGTCGATCATGCGCCGGTCGAGCCCGGCCTGGTCGGCGGCGTCGAAACCCTGCAGCGCCTGCGCGATCGGGCCATTGACGTTGGCGACGGCCTTCAACACGCCCTTGCCGAGGAAGCGCGTCTTGTCGCCGTCGCGCAGTTCGACCGCTTCGCGCGAACCGGTGGAGGCACCCGACGGCACCAGCGCGCGGCCGAAGCTGCCATCGGCGAGCGTGACTTCGGCTTCCAGCGTCGGGTTGCCGCGGCTGTCGAGGATTTCGCGGGCGTGGATGTTGGCGATCGTGGTCATGGTGTCTTTCGGTGATGGCAGAGGTGTTGTCGCAGCGGATGCAGAAGGCCTGTCCGGACGTGCGTGATCAGACGGTGGATTCGAGGAAGCCGTTCTTCTTGGTGATCCGGTCGATCTCGAGCAGTGTTTCCAGCAGCGCGCGCATCTTCGGCAGCGGCCAGGCATTGGGGCCGTCACTGAGCGCCTTGTCCGGATCCGGGTGCGTTTCCATGAAGATCCCGGCGATGCCGACCGCCATCGCCGCGCGCGACAGCACCGGTACGAATTCGCGCTGGCCACCGGACTTGCCGCCGGCGCCGCCCGGCAATTGCACCGAGTGCGTGGCATCGAACACGACCGGGCAGCCGGTGTCGCGCATCACGCTCAGCGAGCGCATGTCGGAGACGAGGTTGTTGTAGCCGAAGCTCACGCCGCGCTCGCAGGCCATGATCTGCGTGTTGCCGGTCGACTTCGCCTTGTCGGTGACGTGCTTCATTTCCCACGGCGACAGGAACTGGCCTTTCTTGATGTTCACCGGCTTGCCGGCGCGCGCGACGTTCTGGATGAAGTCGGTCTGCCGGCACAGGAAGGCCGGCGTCTGCAGCACGTCGACGACCGAGGCGACCTCGTCCATCGGCGTGTATTCGTGCACGTCGGTCAGCACCGGCACGCCGAGCTGGCGCTTTACTTCGGCCAGCACCTTCAAGCCTTCCTCGACGCCCGGACCACGGAAGCTCGTCCCGGAAGTGCGGTTGGCCTTGTCGAAGCTGGACTTGAAGATGAAGGGAATGCCGAGTTCGCCCGTAATTTCCTTCAGCGTCGCCGCGGTGTCGAGCTGCAGCTGCATCGATTCGATGACGCAGGGACCGGCGATGAGGAAAAAGGGTTTGTCGAGGCCGACCTCGAAGCCGCAGAGGTTCACGCGGTGGCTTCCTTGAGCAACCGGCCGCCAGCCTGCGCTTTATGTTCGCGCGCGGCGCGGATGAAGCCGACGAACAGCGGATGGCCGTCGCGCGGCGTCGACAGGAATTCCGGATGCGCCTGGCAGGCGAGGAACCAGGGATGCTGCGCCTGCGGCAGCTCGATCATCTCGACCAGGAGGTCGTCCATCGACTTGGCGCTGATGACCAAGCCGGCGTCCTCGAGCTGCGAGCGGTAGCGGTTGTTGAATTCATAACGATGGCGATGACGCTCGCCCACGACATCGTTGCCATAGAGCTTGTGCGCGAGCGTGCCTGGCTTGATGCGCTGGTCCTGCAGGCCAAGGCGCATGGTGCCGCCGAGGTCGCTGGCTTCGCTGCGGCGCTCGACATCGCCGCTGGCGGTGCGCCATTCGGTGATCAGGCCGATGACCGGATGCGCGGACTGGCGATCGTTCTCGCTGCTGTTGGCGTCGGCCAGGCCAAGCACGTGACGCGCGTAATCCACGACCGCCGCCTGCATGCCGTAGCAGATGCCGAAGTACGGCACGCCCTGCTCGCGCGCGAACTGCGCCGTCAGCACCTTGCCTTCGAAACCGCGATCGCCGAAGCCGCCCGGCACCAGGATGCCATCGACGCCAGCGAGCGCCTTGCCGCCTTCGCGCTCGACATCCTGCGATTCGAGCCACTTCAGCTTGACCTTGGTGCGCTGGCGCAGGCCACCGTGCTTGAGCGCTTCGGCCAGCGACTTGTAGGCGTCCTGGTGGTCGATGTACTTGCCGACCACGGCGATCGTGACTTCGTCGACCGGATGCTCGTTGGCGTCGACAACGGCTTCCCACTCCGACAGGTCGGCTTCGCGCTCGACCGGCAGGTGCAGGCGCTCGACCACGATCTGGTCCAGCTGCTGGTCGTGGAACCACATCGGGATCTTGTAGATGTTGTCGAGGTCGACGGCCGAAATCACCGCCTTCTCCGGCACGTTGGTGAACAACGCGATCTTGCGGCGCTCGCCATCGGGCAGTGGCTGCTCGCTGCGGCACAGGAGGATGTCGGGCTGGATGCCGATGGAGCGCAGTTCCTTGACCGAGTGCTGCGTCGGCTTGGTCTTGAGTTCGCCGGCGGCTGCGATGTACGGCACCAGCGTCAGGTGCATGAACAGCGCCTTCTCCGGACCGCGTTCGGTGCGGATCTGGCGGATGGCTTCCAGGAACGGCAGCGATTCGATGTCGCCGACGGTGCCGCCGATCTCCACCAGGCCGACGTCGAAGCCCGCGGTGGCATCGTCGATGCAGCGACGGATTTCGTCGGTGACGTGCGGGATCACCTGCACGGTGCCGCCGAGGTAATCGCCGCGTCGTTCCTTGCGGATCACCGCTTCGTAGATCTTGCCGGTGGTGATCGAGTTCTTGCCCGACAGGCGCGTGCGCAGGAAGCGCTCGTAGTGGCCCAGGTCCAGGTCGGTCTCGGCGCCGTCGTCGGTGACGTAGACCTCGCCGTGCTGGAACGGGCTCATCGTGCCCGGGTCGACGTTGATGTAGGGGTCGAGCTTCATCATCGTCACGCGCAGTCCGCGCGCTTCGAGGATGGCCGCCAGCGATGCGGCCGCGATGCCCTTGCCGAGGGAGGACACGACGCCGCCGGTGACGAAGACGAGCGGAGTGGTCGAGCTTGCGGGAGTCATGGGCGCGGTGTGGCTGGAAACCCGCATTCTAGCGGGTGGCGGTCCCTGCCGCGAGCCGCGGATCGGCGATCCGGGGTGGATCAAACGCGCGCAAGCCGACCCGACGGCCGGCGATACGCGACAATGGCGGCATGTTGCCATCGGAACCTGCATGAACACCCGCTACAACGCCGCCGATATCGAAGTCCTTTCCGGCCTGGACCCGGTCAAGCGCCGGCCCGGCATGTACACCGACACCACCCGCCCCAACCACCTGGCGCAGGAAGTGGTCGACAACGCGGTCGACGAGGCGCTGGCCGGGCACGCGGGCACGATCGACGTCACCCTGTTCGCCGACGGCTCCTGCGAGGTCGCCGACGACGGCCGCGGCATGCCGGTCGACATCCACCCGGAAGAGAAGATCCCCGGCGTCGAACTGATCCTCACGCGGCTGCATGCCGGCGGCAAATTCAACAACCGCAACTACACCTTCTCCGGCGGCCTGCACGGCGTCGGCGTCAGCGTGGTCAACGCACTGTCCTCGCGCGTGGACGTGCATATCCGCCGCGACGGCAACGAATACCGGATGACCTTCGCCCACGGCGATCGCACGTCGAAACTGGAGATCGTCGGCAGCGTCGGCAAGAAGAACACCGGCACGCGCCTGCGCTTCTGGCCGGACCCGAAATATTTCGACACGGCGAAGTTCGGCCTGCGCGCGCTGAAGCACCTGTTGCGCGCGAAGGCGGTGCTGTGTCCGGGCCTGACCGTGCGCCTGTTCGACGAGGCCAGCGGCGAGCGCGACGAGTGGCATTACCAGGACGGCCTGCGCGATTACCTGCGCGGCGCGCTCGCGGGCAGCGAGGTCCTGCCGCCGCAGTTGTTCGTCGGCAGGCTCGCGCGCGAAACCGAGATCGTCGACTGGGCGGTGGCCTGGGTACCCGATGGCGACCTGGTCCAGGAGAGCTACGTCAACCTGATCCCGACCGCGCAGCACGGGACCCACGTCAACGGCCTGCGTACGGGCTTCACCGATGCATTGCGCGAGTTCTGCGATTTCCGCAACCTCCTGCCGCGGGGCGTGAAGCTGGCGCCGGAGGACGTGTGGGACCGCGTCGCCTTCGTGCTGTCGCTGAAGATGACCGACCCGCAGTTCAGCGGCCAGACCAAGGAACGCTTGTCTTCGCGCCAGGCCGCGGGCTTCGTCGAAGGCGCTGCGCACGACGCGTTCTCGCTGTGGCTGAACCAGCACACCGAACTTGGCGAGAAGATCGCGCAACTCGCGATCGAGCGCGCCAGCGCGCGCCTGAAAACCGAAAAGCAGGTCACGCGCAAGAAGGTGACGCAGGGGCCGGCGCTGCCCGGCAAGCTCGCCGACTGCATCTCGCAGGACCTGTCGCGCACGGAACTGTTCCTGGTCGAAGGCGACTCGGCCGGCGGCAGCGCACGGCAGGCGCGCGACAAGGATTTCCAGGCGATCCTTCCCCTGCGCGGCAAGATCCTCAACACCTGGGAAGTCGCCTCCGGCAGCGTGCTGGCGTCGACCGAAGTGCACGACCTCGCCGTCGCGATCGGTTGCGATCCGGGCAAGGACGACATCTCCGGCCTGCGCTACGGCAAGGTCATCATCCTGGCCGATGCGGACTCCGACGGACTGCACATCGCGACGCTGCTGTCGGCGCTGTTCCTGAAACACTTCCCGGCACTGGTCGCGGCGGGCAACATCTTCGTGGCGATGCCGCCGCTGTTCCGCGTCGATGTCGGCAAGCAGGTGTTCTACGCACTAGACGAAGAGGAAAAGCGGCTGCTGCTCGAGCGCATCGAGCGCGAGAAGATGCGCGGCGCGGTGAACGTCACCCGCTTCAAGGGCCTGGGCGAGATGAACCCGCAGCAGCTGCGCGAATCCACCATCCATCCCGACACGCGCCGGCTGGTGCAGCTGACCAACGAGGACGACAGCGGCACCCGGTCGTTGATGGACATGCTGCTGGCGAAGAAGCGTGCGGGTGAGCGCAAGAGCTGGCTGGAGACAAAGGGCGACCTGGCAACGCTCGAGGTTTGAGCCCCTCTACGGCAGGCTAGCGTCGAGCAACGCGCGGATGACGCTCTGCGCGCCTGCCGCCTTGCCTTCGTCGTATTCGAACGACCCCTCGTCCATGTAGATCCGCTGGCTGATCTCCAGCTGCACGGCGTCGATGCCGTTGGCGGGGTCCCCGTAGTGGCGGGTGATGTAGCCACCCTTGAATCGGCCGTTGGCGACGAAGTCGTAGCCGTCGGCCCGTTCGAGGATCGACACGAGCTTCGCCTGCAGCGCTGGCGAGCAGCTGGCGCCGTTGACGGTGCCGAGATTGAAATCCGGCAGACGGCCTTCGAACAGGAATGGACATTCGCCGCGGATCGAATGGCCTTCCCAGAGCACGACACGCCCGTGCGCTGCCCGCAGGCGCTGCAGTTCGTTCGCCAATGCGTCGTGGTACGGCCGCCAGTAGGCGTCGACGCGCGCCTGGATTTCATCGGGCGCCGGATGCGCATCGTCGACATACACCGGATCACCGCTGAACTGCACGATCGGGCACAGGCCGGTGGTGTTCTGCCCGGGATACAGCGAGATGTCGTCGGGCGGGCGGTTGAGGTCGACGACGTAGCGCGAATGCCGCGGCACCAGGATCGATGCGCCAAGTTCGCGCGCGAAGGCGTACAGGCGCGCGACGTGCCAGTCGGTATCCGGCGCGATGCGCGCCCGCGCGTGCATGCGCGCGGCGATGTCCGCCGGGATTTCGCTGCCGTCGTGCGGCAGGCTCACCAGCAGCGGCGCGCCGCCGCGATGCAGCTGGAAGGTGGAGTTCATCGCATCAGCACCAGTTCTTCGGCCGAGGTCGGATGGATCGCGACGGTGTCGTCGAGGTCGCGCTTGTGCAGGCCGCGCTTCATCGCCACCGCGAAGCCCTGCAGGATTTCATCGGCCGCTTCGCCGAGCAGGTGGATGCCGACCACGCGTTCGTCATCGCCCACGCAGACCAGCTTGAACAGGCTGCGCTGCGGCGAATCGGCCAGCGCGTGCAGCATCGGCCGGAAGCCGGCGCGGTACACGCGCACCGCGTCGCCATGCAGCGCGCGGGCTTCGCTCTCGCTCAGCCCGATCTTTCCAATCGGGGGATGCGTGAACACCACGGTGGCGATGTCGCTGTAGTCGAGCCTGGCGTCCGGCTGCCCGCCGAACAGCCGGTCCATCAGCCGGCGCGCGGCGGCGATCGCGACCGGCGTCAGCGCGACCGCCTGGGTGACGTCGCCGACCGCATGGATGCCGGGCACGCTGGTGCGCTGGAATTCGTCGACCAGCACGTGGCCGCGCGGATCCATCGCGACCCCGAGCGCTTCGAGGCCGATGCCGTCGCTGGCCGGGCGCCGCCCGGTCGCGAACACCAGGGTGTCGAAGCCCTCGCTGTCGCGGCCCGCGGCATCGCGCAGCACCACGCGATCCGCCGCATCGTGGCGCAGCGACGTCAACGTGCAGCCGAAGTGGGTGTGGATGCCGTGCTGGCGCTGGTCCTCGACCAGTTGCGCGGTGACGTCCTCGTCGAAGCTTTCGAGCAGCCGGCGCTTGCGCACGAACAGTTCGACGTGGCTGCCGAGCGCCTGCAGCACACCGGCCAGTTCCACCGCGATGTAGCCGGCGCCGACGATTGCCACGCGACGCGGTGCCGCGCACAGGTGGAAGAAGCCGTCGGAATCGATGCCGAGTTCGGCGCCCGGGATGTCCGGTCGCTGCGGCCGTCCGCCGGTCGCGAGCAGGATGTGCGGCGCCCGCAGGTGCACGCCGTCCCCGCATTCGACCGTGTCGGCGGCGACGAGCCGGCCGCGTTGCGGCAACAGCGCGATGCCGGCCTTGTCCAGGCGCTGCTGGTAACTGGCGTGGATGTTGGTGATGTAGCGCTGGCGGTGGGCGACGAAGGCCAGCCAGTCCAGCGCCGGCAAGGGTTCGGGCATGGCGAAGCCCAGCGCTGGCGCGAGCGCCAACCGATGCGCGAGGTCGGCAGCAAGCCACATGGCCTTCTTCGGCACGCAACCGACGTTGACGCAGGTGCCACCGAGCGGGCCTTCCCCGATCAGCGCCACCTTGGCGCCGTGGCCCGCGGCGCGGAATGCAGCGGCGAGGCCGCCGGAGCCCGCGCCCAGCACGATCAGGTCGAAATGCTGGCGGTTGCCGGCGCTCATCCGAAACGTTCCAGCCGGTACGGCGCCGGATCGATGCGGGGCGCGCCGCCGGTGATCAGGTCGGCGACGAGTTCGGCGGTGGCCACGCTCATGCTGACCCCGAGCATGCCATGGCCGGTGGCAAGCCAGATCGGGGCCGGGCCAGGCACGCGGCCGATGATCGGCAGGTCGTCGAAGGTCATCGGCCGCCAGCCGAACCACTCCTCGCGCAGGGCCGGACCGAGCGGCTCGCGCAGGTATTCGCGCGCGCCGCGTTCCAGCGCGCCGAGGCGGCGAGGGTTGAGGCTGGCGTCGTACCCGGAGAATTCCATGGTGCTGCCCAGGCGATAGCCGTCCGCCCAGGTCGTGACGCAGACGCTGCGTTCCTGCAGCACCAGCGGATGCCGCGGCGCCAGCGACGGCCGCGCGTAGGTGATCGAGTAACCCTTGCCGGGCTGCATCGCGCGACGCACGCCGCCCAGCGCGGGCGACAGCGCCTGCGCGAGCCGCGGCGACCAGGCGCCGGTCGCGACCAGCACGTCCGACGCGGACACTTCACCCTGCGACGTGCGCACGTGCAGGCCATCGCGATCCTGGCGCAGGCCGGTGACTTCACGATGCTCGTCGATCACGCCGCCCGCCTGGCGGAACGCGCGCGCGAGTTCGGCGACGTAGCGGTCGGGCCGCAGGCTTGCATCCCCTGGGAAACGCACGGCGCCGACCACGCCCTCGCGCAGGGCCGGCTCCTGCGCCAGGTAGGCGGCGCCATCGATGTGCTCGCTGGCGATGCCCAGGTCCGCCAGGGCGTGCAATTCGCCGTCGAATGCCGCCAGCGCCTGTTCGGTGCGGAAGACGTGGTCGGTCCCGCCGGCGACGAATTCGCATTGCAGTGCGTACCGGGCAATCCAGTCCGGCAGCGCCTGGCGCGAGGCCTGCAGGATCGCGGCCTTGGCGGCGCCGCCGCGGAGCCAGTCACGGCGTCCGCAGCGTCCGGCGAAGCGCAGCAGCCATGTCCAGAGCGCAGGATCCAGCCGCGGGTTGAGGTACAGCGGCGCATCGGGCGTGAGCATCCAGCGCAACGCGCGGGCGACGGTTCCGGGCGCGGCCAGCGGCATCGCGTGGCTCGGGGTGATGGTCCCGCAGTTCCCGTGGGAGCTGCCGCAACCCACGGTCGAGGCTTCCAGGATGCGGACCGGACGGCCTGCCTCCCGCAGGGCCAGGCCACAGGCCAGCCCGATCACGCCGCCACCCACGATCGCCACTTCTTTCAAGTTGTGCCGCCTTTTCGCGCCCGTGCCCGATCGGCCCGTCGCCACCGTTTGCGCATTTATGTTGCGCTGCAGCGCGATTCGTGACGACCGCGTCACGGAAATCGCCCCGTACGGCGCCGTTTTATGTGACGAAAGTCACAGCCCTCGCCTCCATTCTGACTGCCTCAGGCAAATGCTGCATCGCGCAATGACGCCACATTACCGTTCTGTAACGTTCGGCTGGCGTGCCGTTGCCGGTGCGCCACTTCGGCACTCACCCTTGGGGAAACCACCGCATGAAGTTCCAGAACCACCTGCTCAGCGCCGCCATTGTCGCCGCGCTGGCGCTTCCCGTCTCCGCCCTCGCTGCAGCACCCGCCCAGTCACCGGCCGTCGCGCGCGCCCTGGGCCTGATCGACGGCCATGGCGCCGCGGTCAAGCGCGCCGATGCCGACCGCTTCATCGCGCGCGACGTGATCGTCGACCGGGATGGCACCGAACACGTCCGCATGGATCGCACCTACCGCGGGTTGCCGGTGATCGGCGGCGACGTCGTGGTGCATTCGCGTAACGGCCAGCTCAAGGCGACCAGCCTGACGCTGAAGACCACCGGCCGCCCGGACGTCACTCCGGCCATCAGCGCCAGCCATGCGATCACCGAAGCGGGCGCGCAATTCGGGACCGGCTTCGTCGGCGTCCCGACCTCGCACCTTGTGATCTATGCCCGCGGCGCGACGCCGGTGCTGGCGCACGAAGTGCTGTTCTCCGGCTTCAAGTCCGACCAGACGCCGACCGACATGCATTACATCGTCGACGCCAGGAGCGGCCGCGTGCTGGACAAGTGGGACACGGTCGAGACCGCCAAGCCGGGCGGCGGTGGCAGCACCTCGTGCTCGGGCATCACCGGCGCCGTCGGCACCGGCCGCTCGCTGTTCTCCGGCAACGTGGCGATCAATACCGAGAGGTGCAGCAGCGGCACCTACCAGATGAAGGACGACACCCGCGGCGGCGGTTACACCACCGACCTTGGCGGCCGCACCAGCGGCACCGGCACGCTGGTGACCGACGCCGACAACACCTGGGGCAACAACACCACGTCCGACCGCGCCACCGTGGCCGCGGACGCGCACTTCGGCGTGGCCACCACCTGGGACTATTACA
>Ga0310810_10005803_pt1 | contig 13871 bp, 11 predicted proteins | sample NCmetagenome_FD_207641 | JGI IMG/M metagenome (GOLD analysis project Ga0310810, IMG submission 207641) | Soil microbial communities from experimental microcosm in Duke University, North Carolina, United States - NC | ecosystem: Engineered > Artificial ecosystem > Soil microcosm > Unclassified ... | reverse complement strand
GATGAAAGGCAGCGCAAACAGCAGGTGCGGCACGGGACTGTGCAGCACGAGCGCGTAAGAGCCTACGACCCCGGCGGCAAACGCCTTCGCCGGATTCGGCCGGAGCAGGAGAAGCACATACAGGGCGCTCGCAAGCAGATGAGCCGGCATCGTGTAGTACGTCATGGCGTTGATGGCGACCGCGGAGGAAGCGAGCGTGAGAAGCGCGACCAGCCCGGCGGAGCGCCGCTCGCCAAAAAGCTCGAGGCCGAGCCTGTGCATGAGGAGCACCGTCGCCCCGCCGATCAGCGGGTTGAGCAGCCACGGAGAATCGAGCAGCGTGAACGGCGTGAGCAGCAGCGAGAACCCGGGCCAGTACGCTGCCGCGACCGCGCCGGTGTGGGAGTCCGGCTTGAGGAACTTGCCCTGGATCGCCTTGGGGATCAGCCAGTCGAGGAGCTCCGGCGGAAATCGGCCGGTCAGGTGGCCCGCGGCGAAAATCTTGCTTTGAAATACGACGGCGTATTCGTCCATCGTCAGCGGGTAGGCCCGGCAGACGAAGAGGGAGCCCGCGGCGAGCCCGAGCGCGGCGAGCGCCGCGAGCAGGCGAGGGTGCGCGCCGCACCAATCGGCCAGCGCGATTCCGACATTCCGGATGGCGGGCACGAGCGCAAGCAGGAGAATCGCCATGTACGGGGCAAACGCGTACAGGTCCTGGTAGAGGCTGAGATAGCGGATGATCCGCAGCTCGAACGGATTGGGCACGCCGGCGCGCTCGAGGACCATCAAGGCGGCAAGGCCGGCCGAAATGGCCAGGCTGCAGGCGAAAACCGGCATCACGGGACGCAGCGCGTTTCGGGTCGGCGCGTGCATTTGACGTTGGAGGGGGTGGGCTATACTCGCGGCGGCCTAGCGAGGCCGGTGCGCAATGTTACTGAATCCCGGGGGACGGCAGCTTGGCGGACGTGATCACGTGACGCGCGATCATTCGCTCGCCGCCCGCGGCCTGATCCTCTGGTGCCTGGGCGCGGCGCTGGCGATCGACGCCTTCCTGCGCTATGCGCCCTTCGGCTTCTCGGCGGTATTCGCTCAGCTGCTCGCGACCGGCGATTGGCTCGCCAACTGGCTGCTGCTCGCGCTCGCGGTGGGCGCTTACGCGCTGCGCGGGCACGCAGGAACGCTCCTCAGCGCCGTCCGGATGGCCGGATCCCACCCCTGGCGCCTTGCCGCCGTCGTCTTCCCGCTGCTTTGCCTCGGCGCTCTTCGCATCTACCACGACCAGCCGCTGTCGATGGATGAATACGCCGTGCTCTTCCAGGCGAAGGCGTTTGCGGCCGGCCGCCTCGGCGGCGTCTTCCCGCCCGAGCTCGTGGATGCGCTCATCCCGCACCCCTTCCAGAACGTCTTCCTCGCCGTTTCGCGCACGACGGGCGAAGTGTCCTCGCGCTACTGGCCGGGCTTCGCGCTGCTGCTCGCGCCCTTTGCATGGCTGAATGTGCCCTGGGCGGCGAACCCGCTCATCAGCGCGCTCACCTTGCCCGCCGTCCATCGCCTGACGCGGCAGGTCACCGGCTCGAGCGACGCGGCCGCGTGGGCGGTGATGCTCGTGCTCGCCTCGCCGGTCTTCGTCATCGATGCCCTGTCGTACTACTCCATGCCGGCAAGCTTGCTGTTAAACGCGCTGTTTGCGGTGCTTTTGCTGCAGCCGACGGCGATGCGCGCCGTCCTCGCGGGCGTGGCCGGGTCGATCGCCTTGACGCTGCACCAGCCCGTGCCCCATTTCCTCTTCGCGCTGCCGTTCGCGCTCTGGCTGCTCGCGCGTGCCGACCGCTGGCGTCTCGTCCTGTCGCTTGCGGCCGGATATCTCCCGCTGACGCTGCTGCTCGGCCTGGGCTGGCAGGACCACCTGACTGGAATGCTCGGCGCGGGCGCCGTCGCGCCGGGCACCCCCGCGCCGGCACGCCCGCTGCTCGAAACAATCCTCCACCGCGCAGGAACGGTCATCGTGCTCCCGGGCGAGGCGCTCGCGCTCGCGCGCGTGGCGGGCCTGACCAAGGTCTGGACCTGGGCGGCGGCAGGCCTCCTCGTGCTCTCGGCCTGCGGCCTCGCCTCGGCGCGCGCGAGCACGCCCGTGAAGCTGCTCGCGGCCGCCGCGCTGACGACCTTTTTCGGCTACTTCTTTTTTCCATTCGACCAGGGGCACGGCTGGGGATTTCGCTATTTCCACTCGGCCTGGTTCGTGCTGCCGCTGCTGGCGGGGCTTTGCATCGCGCGCGCGCAGCCGGCGGGCGACGTGCGCGGCATGGCGGCCTGGCTGGTTGCGCTTTCGCTCCTCTTCGCGAACGGCGCCCGGCTCGCGGAAGTGGAGACGTTCGTGCGCGGGCACCTGGAGCAGGTGCCGCCGCTCGCTCGCCCCGCGCCGCGCGGCGAGCGCGAGGTCGTGTTCGTCCAGCCCGGCAGCGGCTTCTACGTCGACGATCTCGTCCAGAACGATCCGCTGCTGCGCGGCACGCGCATCGTGATGGTGTCGGGCGGCGAGGCCGCCAATGCCGCACTGATGACGAGACGCTTTCCGGGCTTTGTGAAGCGCTCGAGCGGCGACTGGGGCGAGCAGTGGAGAGCGCCGCCGGGGTGACCCGGAAATTTGGTTCTACAATGCCTTCGATGACGAAACCCGCCACGCTGCTTCGAGATCCGGCGCGCGATGCGCCTGTCGGGGCGGGCGTCGCCGTTCTCATTCCCTGCCACAACGAGGCGGTCACGATCCGCCACGTCGTCGAGGCGTTCCGCGCCGAGCTCCCCGCCGCGCGCGTCTACGTGTTCGACAATCGCTCCTCGGACGAGACGGCGGCGGTGGCGCGCGAGGCCGGCGCGGTGGTGATCGAGGAGCTGCGGCTCGGCAAGGGCAATGTGGTGCAGTCGATGTTCCGGCAGGTCGACGCCGACGTCTATGTCATGGTCGACGGCGACGACACCTACCCGGCGGAGGCGGTGCACCGGCTGATCGCGCCGATCCGCAACGGCGAGGCCGACATGGTGATCGGCTCGCGCCTGCAGAACGCCTCGAAAAGCGAGTTCCGCGCGATCAACCGGCTCGGCAATCGCATGTACCTCTTCTTCCTGCGCCGCATGTTCAGCATCCGCATCAGCGACCTCCTGTCGGGCTACCGGGCCTTCAGCCGCCGGTTCGTGCTCGGCACGCCGCTTTTTTCCGGCGGCTTCGAGACCGAGGCCGAGATGACGATCCGCGCCCTGGCGCGCCGCTTTCGCGTCACCGAGGTTGCGGTCGACCTGCGCAGCCGGCCGGCAGGCAGCTCCTCCAAGATCCGCATCGTGCGCGACGGCTTGGTGATCCTCGGCAGCATGTTCGCGCTTTTTCGCGACTACCGGCCGCTCGCCTTTTTCGGCGGCGTCGGCCTCGTGCTGATCGGCCTCGGGCTGATCCCGGGCGGGGTCGTGATCGCCGACTTCCTGCGCACCGGGCTCATCCTCAGGATTCCTTCTGCCATCCTCGCCGTCGGAACGGTGCTTTCGGGGCTCATCAGCATCGTGATGGGCATCATCCTGCACGTCATCGCCCAGCGCTTCCGCGAGCTGGACGCCAACCTGCAGGGCCTTGCGGAGCAGATCCGTCGCGGCGGCGAGACCGGCGAAGGGCCTCGGTGACGAGCGGGTCGGCGCCGGGGGCAAAACCCGGCCGCGTCTCGGTCATCGTCGTCAACTTCAACGGCGGCGCGAAGCTGCTCAAGTGCCTCGAGGCCCTCGTCGCCACGGCGGGCGAGGCCGAGATCGTCGTGCTGGACAATGCGTCGACCGATGCGAGCGCCGAACTGCCGCCCGCCCTCGCCTCCCGGGTTCGCGTCATCCGCAACCTCGTCAACGCCGGCTATGCGGGCGGCCTGAATCGCGGCGCGGAGGCTTCGAGCGGCGAGATCCTCGTCTTCGCGAACATGGACATCGTTCCCGAGCCGGGCTGGCTCGCGCCGCTGGTGAGCGCCCTGCAGGAAAACCCGCAGCTCGGCGCGGTCAATCCGCTGCTGCTCCTCATGGACGGCGCTTCAGTCAACGCCGCAGGGCAGCGGATCCACATCACCGGCCTGGGCTTCAATCGCGGCCTGGGCGAGCCGCCCGCAAGCTTCGGCGCGCAGCCCTTCGCGGTGGACGGGATCCACGGCGCGTGCTTCGCCATGAAGCGCTCGGTGTACGAGCAGGTCGGCAGGCTGGACGAGACCGGCTTCCTCTATCACGAGGACGTGAACCTCTCCTGGCTGCTGCGCCTCTCCGGCTATGCGCTTCTGTGCGTGCCGGCTTCGCGCGTGAGCCACGACTATTTCCTCTCGATGCACGCGGAGAAATTCCACCAGCTCGAGAGAAACCGCGTGGCGATGCTCATGGCTTACCTCAGGCCCGGCACGCTGCTCGCGCTCTCGCCCGCGCTGGCGTTCACCGAGCTCCTCGCCTGGGGCTACGCGCTCCTGCGGCGTCACGGCTTCGTCGGGGCGAAATGGCGCTCCTATGGCTGGGTGATCGCTCATCGCGAGCAGATCCGCGCGCGCAGGCGGCTCGCCGCGAAGCTGCGCCGCGCGGGCGATTTCCGGCTGCTCGCCGGGTTTGCCTGGTCGTATGTCTGGCGCCAGTTCGGCGTGCTGGCGCGCGAGCAGGGACCCGGCAAGCGCCGGCCCGGTGCCGGCGTCGCATGAAACCCGCGAGGCTCGTCGCCTTTCACCTCCCGCAGTTCCACCCGATTGCCGAGAACGACGCCTGGTGGGGCGAGGGGTTCACGGAATGGACCAACGTGCGCCGCGGCCGGCCGTTCTTCCCGGGTCACCGGCAGCCGCAATTGCCGGCGAGCGAGCTCGGCTTCTACGACTTGCGCGAAGATGCGGCGCGCGCCGCCCAGGGCGCGCTCGCGCGGCGCTACGGGATCGACGCCTTTTGCTACTACTACTACTGGTTCGGCGGCAAGCGCCTCCTTGAGCGTCCGCTCGAGGCGATGCTCGCCGGCGGCGCGCCGGACCTGCCGTTCTGCCTTTGCTGGGCGAACGAGAACTGGACGCGGCGCTGGGACGGCAAGGACGAGGAGATCCTCATCGCGCAGCGGCATTCGCCCGAGGACGATGTCGCGATGATCCGCGACCTCATCCGCCATTTCGGCGATCCGCGCTATCTGCGCGTCGCGGGCAAGCCCCTCTTCATCGTCTATCAGGCGGGACTTCTGCCCGATGCGAGCGCGAGCGCCGGCCGCTGGCGCGACGAATGCCGGCGCGCGGGCATCGGCGAGATCTATCTGTGCGCCGTGCGGCGCTTCGGCATGCCGCCGAGCGAGGCCGGCTTCGACGCGCTGATCGATTTTCCGCCGCACGGGCACGTCGCGGCCGAGCTCGGGCGCGCCATGCCCGGCCTCGATCCGGCCTTCGAGGGACGCATCTTCGACTATCGCGACCTCGTTCGTGACGCGATGAGTCGCCTGCCGCGCGGCCGGGCGCGCCAGCCGAACTATCCCGCGGTCATGCCCTGCTGGGACAACACGGCGCGAAAGGGAACGCGCGCGCACGTCTTTCACGGCGCCACGCCGCTTCGCTATCGGGCCTGGCTGGCCGAGGCGATCCGCGCCGCAGGCAACGACGAGCGCCTGGCCGAGCCGATGGTCTTCATCAATGCCTGGAACGAATGGGCCGAGGGCTGCCATCTCGAGCCCGACGCGGACCATGGCGCCGCGTGGCTGGAGGCGACGCAAGCGGCGCGGCTGGACGCCGCAAGGGACGAGCGGCTTTGGGATCGCCATGGAACGACGCTGCCGGAGCTGCCCCTCGAGGCGCAGCGGCGGCTTGCGGGGGCGCCCCTGAAGCAGGTGCTGGCGGCACTCGCGCGATCTACGGGCGACGCCGAAATCGCCCCGACGCCGCGCGAGCGGCTGGTCGCCTATCTTCGCAGGAGAGTCGAGCCGCGCGCGGCGCTCAGACGGGCCGCATTGCCGGTGGCGAAGTTCCTCGGCCTCGCCGATTAACGACCGCCGGTGCGGGGGCGCCGCGCCGGATCGACCGGCGCGCGCAGGGCCTCGAGCCTCAGCATGCGGGAAAGCATCCGCCGCACGATACCTGGTGTCAGCCGCCAGGCCACGGCGCGCGCGGTGTTTCCCGCCCAGGGGGCGAGCAGCCCCCACGCGGCCAGGATGCGCAGGCGATTGCCGAGGCCGCGCGTCGCTCGCGCAAGCTCAAGGAAGCGCCGCGTGCGCTGGGGCACCTGCGGGGCAAGGCAAAGCTCGATCGCGCGGCCGCAATTCGTCGCCCGAACCTCCGGATCCTCGAGGACGCGCGACAGGCTCACGCGCATCTGGTGCACGCCCAGCGCGACTCGTGCAGGATTCGCCGAGCCGCTTTCCGGGTGCAGCCGCACGAGCGCAAGAGTGCCCGGCGCGTCCTGGTATTGAAACCGCACGCCGGCATGCGCGCAGCGGATCCAATACTCCCAGTCCTCGACCGCGCTCAGGCTTTCGTTCCATGGGCCGACGGCAGCGGCCGCTTGGCGGCGCATCAAGGCGCTGTTGATGGCGAGAACGTTGCGGTCGATCAGCTTCTCGAGCATCGTGCCCGGCGCCGCCCACAGCATCGGCGTGAAGGGGACGCCGTCCGCGGAATAGGGGCCGAGCGCGCGCTCATCCGGATCGGCGCTCGAGAAATAGCGCACATCCGAATAGACGATGCCGATATCCGGACGCGCCTCCAGGAACGCGACCTGGGCGCGGATCTTGTCGGGCTCGATCATGTCGTCGGCGTCCAGGAACTGGAGGTACGCGCCCGTGCAGCTCGCAAGCGCAAGGTTGCGAGCAGCCGAGGGCCCCTTGTGAGGCTGCTGCAGGAACCGGATGCGCTGGCCGAAGCCCGCGGCGATGCTTGCCGTGGCGTCGCTGGAGCCATCGTCGACGACGACGATTTCGAGCTGCGCATGCGTTTGCGCGAACACGCTTTGCAGCGCTTCGGCCAAAAAGCGCCCCTGGTTGTAGCAGGGAATGACGACGGAAACCCGGCGCGATGCGTTCATCCCGGGCGCTCAAAGCGCTTTCAGAAGCGCGGACCATTGCCGCATGATTTTGTCGACGCCGAACTCCTCGTCGATGCGCCGGCGATTCGCCTCGCCGAGCGCCCTTCGCAACGGCCGATCCGCAGCGAGCCGGGCGACCCGATCGCGCAGGCCTGGCGCATCGCCTACGGCAAAGAGCCATGCCCTGTTGTCGTGGCCGACGACCTCGCTCACGCCTGGAATGTCGGTGGCCACCACCGGGAGGCCGGCATGCATGTACTCCATGACGCTGTTCGACATGCCTTCGCTTCGGGAAGAAAGCAGCCCGATGTCGGCCTCGCCCAGCAGGCGGTGGACGGCCGGCCGGTCGGCGGCGCCATGAAAGCGCACGCAATCCTCGATTCCCAGCAACGCCACTGTCTTCAGGGTTGCCTTCCGGTGTCCGCGATCCATGAAGCGGCCCGCCACATGCAGCATGCAGCGCACGCCGCCGGCCTTGAGCTGGCGCACCGCCTCCAGCACGGTTTCCAGGTCCTTGTAGGGCCACAGGTTCGCGAGGTGCAGGAGATTGAGCGGCTCCCTTTTCTCTTCCGCGGCAGACGGACGCGCACTTTCGCCCGCTTCGGTCGCGTAGGCGTTGCGAATGACTCGAACCTGGTCGGCTTGCAGCGAGAAAACGTGGCGCAGGAACTCCGCGCCCGCGCTGGAGTTGGCGACGAAGGCGGGCTGCTGCCGCATGATTTCATCGACCAGGAAAGGGCTATAGGACATGCCCTCGTAATAGAAGCCGCCGCGATGGTTCCAGAGGACTTTTCTCGCGCCGAGCCGCCGCTGGATCATCGTGGCGGCAAGGCACGGCCAGAAGGTGAACGGAATGACCAGGTCGAATTGCGCCTTGGGAAGGCGAGCCTCGAACGCGGAAATCTGCTCTGCCCAGCTGCGTCGCCTGCGCAGCAGAGTGCGGAATGAAAAGCCGCTCTCCGGAAGCGACCAGTCGAATTTCGGCCAGCGGGCGAGCTCGCGGCTGACGATCCCCCAGCGGTCAAGGTCGCGCTTGAGGGCCCTGTCCGTTCCCCAAATGGGAAAGCCCCACACTTCCACCTTGTGGCCCTCGGACTGGAGGTGGCGCGCAAGCAGCGCGCCTTGCTTTTCCGCGCCCCCATAGGTGAGGCAGGGAAGAAAAACGAGAACTCGCGTTGCGGTCGTCAATCCAGCCGCTCGCCGATCAGCTTGAGCAGCGCGCCGAACGAGGACACGCTGCCTCGCACGAGGCCGTACCGCTGGATGCGGTCTCGAGCCTTTGCCCATGCGCTGACGCCCGCCTCCGGCAGCCCCGGGTCTGTGGCGGCGAGAAGCCTGGGCACCGGGTGGCGCGTAGCGACCGCGGCGAGCATGCCGGGGAAGGCGTCGATGAAACGATCTTCGTTTTCCAGGCCCGCTTTTTCCTCCAGCCCCAGCGCGCGCAGCGCCTCAAGGGCGCGCTCGGCAAACTGCCGCCGGTCGACGGCCAGGCTCTCCCTCGTCATGAGCCCGTCCCAGAGGCCCTTCAGGATCACGAGGAAGTCCGGATCGTCATGGAGGTGCTCCGCGCATCTGCCGATCAGATCCCCCGCGCGCGCGGCCATCTTCCTGGATTGCACGATCGCCTTGCGGTACAGGTCGCAATAGCTCTGCTCGAAATCATGCAGGCCGACAGCGAAGCCCTCCTGCCGGCAGGGATGGCCCATCCGCCACATTTGCAGCGTGGTGAAGTATTCGGGCTGCAGCTGCCGCCCCGGCGCCGGAATGTGATGCAGGGCGCGCGGCAGCAATTCCGTCCGGTAAACGTGGTGGCCGGCGGGGCGCCAGGTGCCCGTGACCTTGTCGTAGATGCGGCCCTTCAGCTCGAAGAAATGCGACGGCATTTTCAGCGCCAGGTCGAGCAGTCGGCAGATGCTGTCCGCGCCGAGGAGGACGTCCGCGTCGAGCGTGATCGTCCACTGCTTTGCCGCACGGACACCCTCTTCATAGCTCGCGCGCAAGGCTGATTCGAAGGGCACCTCCGACACGAGGGATAGGCTTGCCCCGGACGGAAGCTGGAGCCTTGCCAGCTTCATCGAAACGGATTGCGTGCGCTCCCCCGCGGCGCGCAGGACCAGGTGGCAGCTGCGTTCGCTCGTCATGAGGCGGGCGGCTTGCGAAAGACGAAGAAATAGCCGGTGGTTCCATCTGCGGAGGGCAGAACCCAGTCCAGCGCCTCTACCGCAAGCGAGAGCGGAATCATGACCGGGGACAGAATCGCCGCCAGCCTTCGTTGCGCGGCTTCGCCGACGACGAAGCGCCGCGTGATCAGGACCGCTGCCGCCGCGAAGTAGCCGTTGCGCTCCCTGAGCTCGAGCGCCTCGAAATTGGCGAACAGATGGCGAAGCCCGTGCGCGGTGTAGCGGTAGTAGTCGTGCGGCCGGTCGTGGATGCCGAGGAGGAACGGCGTCGAGCCGATGAGCAGCCCGCCCGGCCGCAGCACGCGGCCGATCGCCGCCGCGGCCGCTTCGGGACGGCGGACGTGCTCGAGCACCTCGAGGCACAACATCGCATCGATGGAATTGTCGCCGATACCTTCGAGCGTCTCCAGATCGGCGACACGGTCGGGCGCGCGAGCCGCGTCGATGTCGATCGAAGTCGCGCGCACGCCGGCGCGGCTGAGCGCATCGGCGATGTCGCCTCCCGCACCGACGTTGAGAACGTGAGCTGCCTCGGTGATGCGGTGCGACGCGATCGCGTCGCCGAGCCAGGCGTAGAGATTGCGCCGAGAGCGGCGCTTCGAAAAGCGCGCGAGTGCGTCGGGCAGGCTCACGCCGGGGCCTCGGCGATCGGATTTTCCGTGGCGCCCGCGATCCAGCGGCGCGCCCAGAGCTCCGCGCCGAGCAGCAGCCAGCGGGCGCGCGTCGCGCCGATCGGATGCCCGGCGCGGAGGGCGGCGAGGCGCGGCATCCAGTCGGGCCCGAGGATGCCCAGCTCCCGGAGCAGGCCCTTGTCTATCAGCGTCCTGTTCCACCGGTCCAGATGAGGCTCGAGCCAGGAGAGCAGCGGAGCGCTGAATCCCTTCTTGCGCGTCGTGATCGCTGCGGCGGGCAGCCGCTCGGCCGCCACGCTCTTCAAAAGCGCCTTCCGCTCCCCGTGGCGGTACTGGATCGAGAGCGGGATGCGGAAGGCGATCTGCGCCAGCGCGGGGTCGAGGAAGGGCACGCGCGCCTCGACGCCGTAGGCCATGGAGGCTCGATCGACCTTGCACAGGATGTGATCGACGAGATACAGGTGCATGTCGGTCAGCTGGGCGGCCGTGACCGCGGGGACGTCGTCCGGAAAGATCTCCTCCATCACATCGGCCGCTCGATCGGGCAGCTGTTTCGTGAACGCCTCCGTGAACAGATGCCGCTGCTGCCCGTCGGTGAGGCCGCCCTCGTAGGCGAAGTAGCGCGCCGCATCGGAGGCTTTCGCGGCCCGCAGGCGCGCGCCGACGAGGCGACGCCAGGCCGGGGCGAGCATTCCAGGTACCCAATCCGGGCGGTTGAAGTCGTCATAGCGCAGGTAGCCCGCGAACATTTCGTCCGCGCCATCGCCGCCGAGCGCGACCACGGTGTCGTTTCGCCTCGCGAGGCGCGCCACCTCCATGGCGGGCAACGGGCCTTCCGGATTGAACGGCTCGTCGTAGTATTCCTGCATCGCCCAAAGTCGCTCGCTGAGGCCGTCGCGCTCGAGCACGCTTTCGCGATGCGTAGTGCCGAAGTGCCTGGCGATCAGTCGAGCGTAGTCGCGCTCGTCGCTATCCTTTTCATGGAATCCCACCGTAAATGTACGCAGCGCGGGCAGGCGATCATGGGCCAGGCCGACCAGCAGGCTCGAGTCGATGCCGCCGCTCAGAAAGCAGCCGACCGGCACATCGGAGACGAGGTTCGACTCGACGGCATCGGCGAGGCCGGCGCGTAGGAGCGCCGAGGCCTCCGCCGGATCGGTAAGGTCGGGCTTGTACTCGAGGCGCCAATAGGAGTGCATGGCCAGCGATTCGCCCTTGAGGGTCGCGCAGTGCCCGGCGGGGAGCTTGTAGATGTGCTTGAACGCGCCGCGCTCGCGCGGCACGAAGCCGTAGGCGAAGAAATCGCGCAGCCCCTGCGGGTCGATCTCGCGTCTGAACGAAGGGTCGGCGAGGATCGCCTTGGGCTGGGAGGCGAAGCTGAAGCGCGTACCGTAGCGCGCGTAGTAGAGCGGCTTGACGCCGAAATGATCGCGGGCGAGGAAAAGGCTGCTCTCGCTCCGGTTCCAGAGCGCGAAAGCGAAGATGCCGCGCAGGCGCTCGACGCAGCGCTCCCCCCACTGCCGGTAGGCCTGCAGAATCACCTCGGAGTCCGATTGCGTGCGGAAGGCATGGCCGAGCTTCTCCAGCTCGGCGCGCAGCGCGCGAAAGTTGTAGATCTCTCCGTTGAAAGTCAGCCAGAGCGTTTCGTCCGGGACGGCCATCGGTTGCGCCGCGGCGGCGGAAAGATCGATGATCGCGAGGCGCCGGTGCCCGAGACGAACCCGGCCGTCGTCGAAGCTTTGCACTCCGCGGCCGTCGGGGCCGCGGTGCGAAAGACTGTCCACCATCCGGTCGAAGTCCTTCGCCGCGATCGGGGCGCCTGAGTCGACCATGCCGACGATGCCGCACATGCGTATCAGTCTATGCGAACGGCGGTGGCGTAATAGGAAACGTCGCTGATCGTTCCCTCAAAGAGGCGCAGCATCCGCTCAAGACGGCCGGCATAGCGCGAACTGGCACGAGTACCACGCGGGTGCCAGCCCGGCGCCGTCGAGCGTCGCGCCGAGCAGGCGAAGCGGGGCAAGCGTGCGCCGGGCCGGCACTTTGCCCCGCTCGACGATCCGCCAGCCGCGGCTTTCCAGAAATCGTCCGAACTCGTCGCTGTTCCATTCGCGCACGTGTTCCGGATGCGGACACGCGCGGCAATCGCGGCCGCGCAGGATGTCCCTCTCGGGCGTGGAGATGAGCAGCCTTCCCTGGGGCGAAAGGTGACGCCGGATGAACTCGAGGCAGGGGTCGGGGTTGCGCAGGTGCTCGACGACGTCAGCGAAGATCACCAGGTCGAAGCGCCGGCCGAGATCGGCGTCGATTGTCTCCAGGTCGGCTGCGGTAAAGCTCGCCGCGGGAAGCATCTGCGCGGCGAACGGCGCGGCCTCGGCCTGATCGACGAGGTGGATGGCGAGCGGTTTTGCGGGCAGGAGCGAAGCGAGCTTCGCGGGCGGCCCCGAGCCGACGTCGAGGACGGAGGAGACGCCCGGCTCGCTCAGAAGCCCCGCCGCGATCCGGTAGACGTCGTACTGGAAGCGCGTGGCAAGGCGTATCCGCTCGGGCGTCCAGTACGGCGCTCCTCCGCGTCCGGCGCCGGCGGCCAGGTTCGGCTGGTAGTCCGGCTTGATGCAATAGCGCCGGTTGTTCGCGTCCATTCCGGCTAGCTGAACGTCCAGCGCCCGGAACTGACGAAGGCGCCATTGTCCGAGGTGAGGTTGCGCGCCGCCTCCTGCTTCAGCACCACCTTGAATTCCGCCGCGCGCTGCCACGCATCCAGGCGCAGGTGGCGGTCGACGGCCACCGCGTTCAGGTAATACCAGCCCGAGGTCAGCTGGCACGGGTCGAGCGTGAAGGCGACTCGATGCTTGCCGTCGAAGGTCCTCGACTCGCTCAGGCCGATGGTCGTCACCATGCTGACGACCGAATTGTCCGCCCCGCAGACCTCCAGCCGGAAACGCACGTTGGACAGGGGCTTGGTCGCTACGATGTCGGCGACGATAGTCAGCGAGCCCATCGAGACGACTGTCCCGTCGAGGGAGACGCCCGGTCCCTCGAGCGCGACCCTCTCGAAGTAGAGTTCGTGCGTGCCTTCCCGCGACATGAGCGCGGTGCTCGAGCCGGGCGCGAGATCCGCCTGGGTGAGCTCGTGGTAGAGCGCGACGGCGTCCTTGCCCTCGAGAAGCGGCGACAGCCGGCCGTGGTCGAGCACGGTGGCCTTCTGGCAAAGACGCTCGATCTGGTAGGGGTTGTGCGAGACGATCACAAACGAGGTGCCCTGAGCCTGCATCTTGTAGATGCGATCGAAGCATTTGCGCTGGAAGGCCGAGTCGCCGACGGCGAGCACCTCGTCGACGAGCATGACATCCGGCTCCATTTGCACCGCGACGGCGAAGCCGAGCCGCGCGTACATGCCGTTCGAGTAGTTCTGCACCGGCATGTCGATGAATTCGCGCAAGCCGGCGAAGTCGACGATCTCCCCGACCAGCTCGTCGATCTCACGCCGGCTGTGGCCGTAGACCATGCAGGCCGCATAGATGTTTTCGCGCCCCGTCAGAAGCGGGTTGAATCCGGCGCCGAGCGCGATCAGCGCGCCGACCCGGCCGCGGATCGCTAGCCGGCCGCGGTCGGGCTTGATGATGCCGGCGGCGAGCTTGAGCAGCGTGCTCTTGCCGGCGCCGTTGCGGCCGACGATGCCGAGGCTTTCGCCGGGCTGAAGATCGAAGTTCACGTCCTCGAGCGCCCAGAATTCCCCGTTGCGCAGGCGCTCCGTGGCGCCCGAGAGGCAGAGCACTTCCGCGAGCACGTCCTGCATGCCGTAGTAGAGCGAGCGGCGGAAGTTCATGCAGAACTTCTTGCCCAGCCCGCGTGCTGAAATCAGCGGCTCGGTCACGGCCGATCCGTCAGATGCCCAGCCGGGCGACCAGGTGCGGGGCCGCGAGCCGCAGCAGAAGCCAGCCTGCTAGCAGCGCGAGCAGCACGGCGCCATTCACGACCGCCAGGGTGCTCCACGCAATCGGCGCGCCGCCGATGAGCGCGCTGCGCGCGGCTTCGA
>Ga0310810_10005802_pt1 | contig 13872 bp, 11 predicted proteins | sample NCmetagenome_FD_207641 | JGI IMG/M metagenome (GOLD analysis project Ga0310810, IMG submission 207641) | Soil microbial communities from experimental microcosm in Duke University, North Carolina, United States - NC | ecosystem: Engineered > Artificial ecosystem > Soil microcosm > Unclassified ... | reverse complement strand
CAGAATCGACGCCACCGCGGCCGCGATATCTTCATCCTCGTGGCTCAGCAACCGTGAACCGTTGCTGACAATGGTCACGCGGCTGCCGAATCGGCGAAACATCTGTGCGAACTCGACGCCCACGTACCCGCCGCCTAACACGAGCAAGTGCTGCGGCACGACCTCCAACTCCATGATGGACGTCGAGTCGAGCAGCGAAATCTGCCCGAGCCCCGGGAGCGGCGGGTGCGCCGGACGCGCGCCGGTATTGATGATGATGGTGGACGCGATCAGCGTGCGCGTCGTGCCGTCGGACGCCTGCACCTCGACGCGACGCTCGCCGACGAATCGGGCGTCGCCGAACAGCACTTCGACCCCGGCATCGGCGAGGCGGCGCTCGCTGCCGTTCCTGAAATCCGATACGATAGCACGTTTGCGCGCGACGACCGAGGACAGGTCCACCGACACATCGCCGCAGTGGACGCCGAAGTCGGAGGCGCGCTTCGCCAGGTATGCGACGCGAGCACTGGCGATCATCGTTTTTGACGGCGTGCACCCTTCGTTGATGCAGGTGCCTCCAATATGACGGCGTTCGATCAAGACTGTCCGTCGGCCGGCGCGTGCGAGTGCGCCGGCGAGCGGACCGCCGCCTTGCCCCGATCCAACCACGAGTGCGTCGACGTGCAGATCGGGCATTGGCGGTGCTCCGTTGTGAGAGGCGAGTGTTTGCTGGGTAACGCTGACCCCGGGCAGCCGAGGGAATCAAGACGCCGGTTGTCGGACCAGAAGCCCCTGATCGAGAACGCGACTTGCTTCACAGGGCCGTCCGCCCTTGGGTCGGCCGGCTGCGGCTTGCCATCGGGCTGGTGAGTGGTATCTACTTCGATCCGGGCACCGAAGCGCGGCGCCCGGTTTGCCGCGCGCGTCGCGGCCGTCCCTCCAGCCGCTCGACCGATGACCCATGCTCACCTGCATGCAGCCGCACCGGCGGCCGATCGAATCGCTGCCATGCTCGAAGAAGCACGCGAGCGCACGTTGTTGCTCATCGCGCCGCTGAGCGAGCAGGATCTGCACCTGCAGCACGATTCGTTGATGAGTCCCGTGATCTGGGATTTGGGGCACATCGCGCACTTCGAGGAGTTGTGGTTGACGCGCAACCTCGATGGGCCGGTGGAGTTCGTCGAGATGCCCGGCATGTACAATCCGTTCGAGAACCCTCGGCGCGTTCGGGGAACGCTCGCACTGCCGACCTTGAACGAGTGTCGCGCCGAGATGGAGGAGATCCGCGCGCGCGTCCTCGAGCGACTCCGCAGCGCAGACCTGGAAGACGGCAGCGAGTTGCTGCGGGACGGGTACGTGTACGCCATGGTCGCGCAGCACGAGTACCAGCACAACGAGACGATCCTGCAAACGCTGCAGCTCAAGTCGGGTGAGCCGTACCGCGCGCCGCGGCGCATCCGGCTGCCGTCGGCGCGGGCAGTTGTGCCTAACGAGGGCGAGATGGTGCGGTTCCCGGGCGGCCGCGTGACCATCGGCACCGACGATCGGACGGAAGCCTACGACAACGAACGGCCGCGCCACACCGTCACGCTCGAGCCGTTCTGGATCGACGTGCACCCGGTGACGAACGGAGCCTATCTCGCCTTCATCGAGGCCGGCGGGTACGAGACCCGCGCGTGGTGGTCGGCGCCCGGTTGGCAGTGGCTCGAGGACGCGCGGGTGCAGGCGCCCAAGTACTGGCAGCGTGACGCCGCCGGTTGGTCGACGCGCAGCATGGACCTCGTCGAACACGTCGATCCCGCGAAGCCGGTGTGCCACGTCTGCTACTACGAGGCGGACGCGTTCGCCCGATGGGCCGGCAAGCGGCTTCCCACGGAGTACGAATGGGAGGCGGCTGCGTCGTGGGAACCGGTTGCTGGTCGTGCTCGTAAATATCCGTGGGGCGACGAACCCGCGACAACCGAGCTCGCGAACGTGGACCAACTATCGTTCGGCACCGCTCGCGTCGGTGCGTATCCCCGCAACGCGTCGCCCATTGGCTGTTACGGAATGATCGGCGACGTGTGGGAATGGACATCGAGCGACTTCATCGGCTATCCGGGCTTCGCGAGCTTTCCGTATCGCGAATACTCGGAAGTGTTCTTCGGCAACGAGTACAAAGTGCTGCGCGGTGGGTCGTGGGCCACGCGTCCAGGCGCGATTCGAAACACGTTCCGCAACTGGGACTATCCCATTCGCCGTCAGATCTTCAGCGGATTCCGCTGCGCGAGGAGCGAGCCATGACAGCCGCCGCGGTGCATCCGCAGTCTCCGCTGCTCGACGAGGTGCGCGAGGGATTGTCGCGCCCGCAGAAGGAATTGTCGCCCACCCTGTTCTATGATCGGCGCGGTTCGGAGTTGTTCGAGGAGATCACGCGGCTGCCGGAGTACTATCTCACGCGAACCGAACGCGCGATGCTGGCGTCGCGGATGCCGCCGGTGATCGCGCGGCTGGGACCGCGTACGCTGGTCGAGTTAGGCGCGGGCAGCGCCGCCAAGACGCGGCTGCTGCTCGACGCGATGCGGGCGAACGGCGAGGCGGCGACCTACGTGCCGGTCGACGTGAGCGCCGAGTTCCTCCGCGACACGGCGTCGGCGTTAGGCGCGGAGCTGCCCGCGCTGCGCGTCGTCCCGGTGGTAGCGGACATCAGCGTCGGACTGGGCCTGCCACGCGCGATGCCGCGACCCGTGTTGTTCGCGTTTCTCGGCAGCACGATCGGAAACTTCGAGGAGGGTGCGGCGATCGCGCTGCTCAGGCGCGTGCGCGAGGCCATGTGTCCAGGCGATCACTTTCTGCTCGGCGTCGACTTGCGGAAGGATGTGCGCGTCATCGAGGCGGCATACAACGACGCCGCCGGCGTGACAGCGGAATTCAATCGCAACGTCTTGCGGGTGCTCAATCGCGAGCTCGGTGCCGACTTCGACGAGCGCGATTTCGCGCACCGCGCCATTTACAACCGGGTCGCGCATCGCATCGAGATGCATCTCGTCGCTCGGCGCGCGCTCGAGGCTCACATCCCGCGCATGGGTACGGTGTTGTTTCGAGCGGGCGAGTCCATTCGGACCGAGATCAGCTGCAAGTACGACCGCGCGAGCGTTCGGCGACTGTTCCATCAAGCCGGATTGAACCTGGACGAGTGGATTGCGAACGACGATCCGGCGTATGCGCTCGCGATCGGATCCCTCGAGACGTGGCGGCGATGACGATTCCCGCCGGCGCACGGGGCCGCGCCCTGCTGACGGCCGACCTCGCGCGGCGCAGCTTCGCGCCGAGTCGCGCATCGGCACGCCGGATCGGCGCAGAGGTGGAGTTGCTGCCGATCGACGCGGAGACGCGGTGCATCGCCGCGCTCGAGGGCGGGGCGCGAAGCGTGCTGCCGGTGCTGCGGCGGTTCGGAGCGTCGCGTTGCTGGTCCGAGGCGCGGACCGAAAAGGGTACGCCGTGTTTTCATTTGCCTAACGGCGGGCGATTGACGTTCGAGCCCGGTGGCCAGCTCGAGTACGCTGCACCGCCGGCGTTCGGAGCGAGCGCGCTCGCCGCCAACGTCCGATCGGTGCTCGCACCGCTCCGGCGGCACGCTTCCGCGGAGGGGCTGCACCTCGTCGCCTCCGGCATCGAAGCCGAGCGCGACGTGTGGTCGAGTCCGCGTCAACTGGACGCGGAGCGCTATGAACGTATGGAGTCGTATTTCGCGACGATCGGGCCGCACGGCGCACGCATGATGCGGCAAACCGCGTCGTTCCAGGTGTGCCTCGACATCGCCGGCGGAGACATGGGGCGCAGACAATGGCGTCTCCTGAACGCGGCGGCGCCGTACGTCGTCGCCATGTTCGCGAACTCGCCGCGATACGATGGCATTCTCACCGGCCATCAAAGCGTGCGGGCCGCGTGCTGGCGGCGGCTGGATCCGTTGCGCACCGGTGTGGTGTCGGGCGACGATCCGCTGTCCACGTACCTGGCGTTCGCGCTGCGCGCGCCGGACATGATGCGGCGCACGGCGGGCGGCGCATACCAGTCGTTCGGCGAGTGGGTCGAGACGGGAGCGATGACGTTGGACGATTGGCATCATCATCTCAGTACGCTGTTTCCCGAGGTTCGGCCGCGCGGCTACTTCGAGGTACGCGGCGCGGACTCGATCGATCCCGCGTGGTGTGTGGCGCCGCTCGCTCTGTTAGGCGGACTCGCCTACGATGCCACCGCGCTGGCCGACGCGGCCGACGTGCTGCACGTGCCCGGCGACGTGCTCGAATGCGCGGGATTCGCGGGTCTCCGCGATCCAGCGATCGCCGCCGTGTCGTCGCAGCTAGCCGAGATCGGCATGGAGGGGTGTGTGCGCCTGGGATCGGCCTTTCTTTCCGAGGCGGATCGGGCGGTGGCGCACGCGTTCTTCGACCGATACACGCACCGGCGCCGGTCGCCGGCCGATGACGCGCGCGATGCGATGCGGGCGGCTGTTGCCTAACGCAAGTCAGCGCGCCAGCCGAGCGTTGTCGTAGGCCGGATCGCCTGTCACCTCGCGGTCGACGTGCGGCGCGAGCCACGCCGGCGGCTTCGCCGCGTCGTCGGGATTCGCCAGCTCGACCTCGGCGAGCGCGAGCGGACGATCGAGAAACTCGTCGATCGTCCATTCGGTGTCGCCCTCGCGCACGAGGTATCGGCGCTTGCGCACGCGCCGTCCCGACGTGAGCGGCCAGAGCGCGTCGAACAAGTCGCGATCGATCTGGTCCTCGAGCTCGAGCCGGACGAGGCCGTTCCCGCCCTTCACCGTGCGGTACCAGCGCGTGACGCCATCGGCGGAGATCGCGCGCACACGTTCGGTGACGTGGCCGCCCGGCAGGTATCCCTGGTCGATGTCCTGGATGGTGGTCGCGGCGTCGCCTAACGGGCCGTCCGGCATCTCGGTGAGCAGGAACTTGCGCTCGATCTCCGTGCCCGCGGCGTGGTGTTGTGCGAGCCGGCCGGCAAGGTCGCGCACACGCTCGAGGAACGGCTGAGCCGCTTCGCCCAACCAGTCGCGGGTGAACGCGGTGAAGAGCGATTGGGTACGCTCGTGCAGGCGGCGCGCGAGCTCGAGCAATCCATTCCGGGGATCGCGGCTGCCCGAGGCTGCGGAGCGGACGCCGGCCAGCGAGCTTCCGTCGCGGACCATGTCCGCCAGCCGCTGCGCCGCTTCGCGCGCCGCGTCCTCCATGGCGTCGGCGACGAGACCGGCGAGCAAATGGGCGTCGTGCAAGTCGCCTAACGTGTCCTGGAGGGCGCGCAATCGGTCGACTAACGGAGCGGCTTCGGGTACGATGTCGATGATCGGCTCGAGGGCGTAGCGCAGGTGCTTGGCTGCGATGCGCGCCTCGTGCGCACACCGTTGGTCGACAGCATCGTGCACGCGCGCCAGACGGGTGGCCAGCTCGTTGGTAAGATCTCCCAAGCGGGCGCCGAGCACGCGCGCGGCGTGCGGCGGAGCAATGGGTTCGTCGAGGCGAACCGTGAGCTGCCAACTCGAGAGCGCGTCCTGCAGCCATTCGGCGAGCGTCTCGAACCGATCCGCGAGCCGCGCGTGCATCCGCGCATCGTTCTCCTGCTTCGAGGCACGCAACCGCTCGAGCATCCAAACCGCGCCGGCGCGCTGGCGGCGCGTGAGCGATGGTAACTCGCCCTCGATCCACTCGATGTGGACTTGTGCATCGCGCCCCGCGCCCGTGGCTCGCGTCAGGCGGCGTAAGCTGCGGCGGCGTTTCGTCGAGAGGCTATCGTCGAGCTGATCGCGGAAGGTGCGATCACAACTGCGAAGCCGGCGCAACGCGACGCGGAGGTCATGGAGCGCGCCGGGCGCGTCTTCGTCGCCGAGCGCGTCGTACGCGGACCGAGCTGCGCGCAGATGCGCTAACGCGATGCGTCTCGCCGTCTCCGCAGCGGGCCGATCGAGAGCGTCTAGAGGAAGCGGGATGTCCACCGCGGTCGGTCGATGGTCGCCGATGCTCAGGCGATGTCCGGTCGGTCAGTGATGCTGACGAAACCAGAAGAAGGCGACCTCACCGAGAATGAACGCCGCGACCGAAGCGAGCAAGAGCGCTTCGGCCTTCGACGGTGCTGGTATCGCGCGCAACCAACGTGGACGACGGCGGTATTCGTACATGAACACTCTCGGTTCGCGATGGGCTCGGGGATGCAACAGTGTGAGCCACCATTTGGCGCGTCAAGTAAAGAAGATACTAACAAAGTGACCGGGAGGTGATACATCGTATTGCGAACCAATCATGCGTTCTCGTCAGAAGTTATAGTGGATGGTCCCGTAGAACGAGCGCGGTTGGCCCGGAGACACGACGTGACCGGCAACAAGTTCCGGATAGGCTTTGTCGAGAACGTTGCGCACACCGATCTCCAGTTGGGCAACGCCGATTTGCACGAGCCCGCCGACGTGCACGAGTCCATAGGCGGGTAGCACGACGGCCGGCTCATCGAACGGTGAGTAGGGTCCGACCACGTTCGTGCTCACGCGCAGACGCCACGGCCTCGCTTTCGGCGCGAGCTCGAGCGATGCGATGCCGACGTACTGCGCCGTGTTGTACACGCGGAGTCCCGAGAGCGTATCGACGGCCGACGGGTCATCTTCCGCTTGTGTGATGAGCCGGCGGTAGCGCGCGTCGTTGAACGTCCAGTCGGTGGAGAACGAGAGCATCGGCGCGACGGGCGCTTGCAGCTCGATCTCGACGCCCTGCCTGCGACTCGCGCCGCCGCTGCTCGATGCGCCCGTGAGCGGATTGAACGTCTGCTCGTTGCTCACATCCATACGGAACAGGGCAACCGATCCGTGGATGTCCCGATGATCGTACTTGAGGCCGCTCTCGTAGGCCCACGCGGTAATGAACGGCAGCGTCGGATCCTCGATGACGCCGTCGGTGGAACGGAATCCGCGCGACACGTTGGCATAGGCGGCAACGTCATCCGTTAGGCGGAAGAGGGCGCCCAGTTTCGGCGACGCGACGCCGTGCGAATCGATCGTCGTGAAGTCGGCATCCGGTGTCGAGCGCGTATCGACGATATCGTAGCGCGCACCGAGGCTCAGGCGCAGCCGCGAGGTTGCGTCGAAATCCGATTGGACGAACAGGGCGCCGGATGACTGTCGCGCGTGCACGAGCGTAGCGGCAGAATCGGGTTCGCGGTCGGTGGTGAACCAGTTCTGGTAGTGCGTCCGATCCCAGCGCGATTCGAGACCAACGGTGAGCTCCGTGCGCGGCAAGCTCCACGTGAGCGCGCTCGTGGCGCCGAGTCCCGTGCGATGATCCACTTCTTCGGTTTGGCTGCCGCTTCCCTCGAAGCGGCCGCCCGCGGGCGGGATCGTGAGGAAGAATTTCCAATTGCCTTGCGTCGAGTACAGGGTCGTACGCCAGAGCAGCGGTCCGGAGAGCCAGCGCAGACTCACGCGCTCCTGGGCGCGATACTTCCGTCCCCCATCAGTCGGGTTGGAGATGATGTCGTAATCGCGCGCGGCGAATTCGTCCTCGCTCAGAAAGCCGGGCGATTTCCACTCGGCTCCGTACAGCTCGATGCCGCCGTCGATGCGCCATACAGACGACAGGTCGTGCACGACGCGCAGGTGTCCCTGCTCGACATCGGAGCGACTGTTAGGCCGCCAGCCATCTTCGTGGTCCCATCGCCCACCGAACACGCCGCCGCCTTCCGCGCCGTGGTCGAACCCCGTTAGGACGCTGGCCTCGACGTGGCCCGCGGTTCCGGCGTCGATGCCGGCCTCGGTGCCCTGCATGCGCTCGAGCGTGTGCACGTTCACGATCCCCGCGAGCGCGAAATTGCCGAAGAGGGCGCTGGTAGGTCCCTTGATGACGTCGATGTCCTGGACCGCGTCGGGGAAGATGAGGCCCCAGTCGTTGTAGCCTTCGGCGTGCCCGTTGACCGGCTCGTTGATCGGAACACCATCGATCCACAGCGCGAGGTCCGTGGAGTGATCCGAGCTGAATCCGCGAATCGATGCATCGGAGGCGAAACCCGGACCCTGGCCTTGGAGGTGGACTTCGATGCCCGCACTCTGGCGGAGCAAATCCCACGGCGACGTGGACGGTGTGAGCGCGATGACCGACGGTGAGACGGTGATTGCGGATTGCGGTTCGTTGCGCCGGACGGGCGTTGCCGTAACGGTCACGGTGGCGAGTCGTGTCGCGCGTCGCGCGAGCGAATCGCGACGCGTGGTGGTGTCGCGTCGTGTCGCGGTGTCACGGGCGATGGTATCGCGAGCCGCAGTGTCGGTCGGCGTAGTTTGCGCGGCGAGCCGAGCGACGCACGTGCACACCAGCGCGGTGGCGAGGAGGGCGGTGCCCGAACGGCGGCGCGCGCGCCGGTGCGCAGTTAGGCAGCAGGTCATGTGTCGTCCCGTATCTGGAACCGCGGCGTCCGATGGCGCGAGGGCCGGCGGCGTCGGTGCGGTCGTTCATGTCGGAGTGCGCGCGACACGCGCCGCTCGGAGGGCCGTTAGGCCGCGGCGAGCAAAGACGTGAACGAGCGCGTGAGCTTGGGCGACGAGGCGCTCGAGCGCCTCGTGCATGCATCACGCGATGGCGGGAGGACCGTTGGCGAAAGGACGCGCGTGCGGCGCGGAAACCGGATAGATCACCGGCGCCACAGGCGCGTTGATGCGCACCGTTTGAACGACGGGGCTTCGCAGCGCGATGGACACGTCGGGAACGGCGGCGAACGCCGCGCCCGCGCAATCCCCGATGCAGGTACAGTCGTGGTGCGCCGGCGCCGACGGCTGATCCGGATTCTGCGGCGTCTGCGCCGCGCCACCCATCATGTGGCCGTTGGGCATGGCCATCACGCCTGCGACGCCGTCGTGCATCGGGCAGCGATGCATGGCGGCGATCGGCTCGGTCACGCACAGCGCGAACCAGAGCGCCAGGAATGCAGAGCCAATGCGGGCGTACCAAGGGCGACGCATGGGCGAAATGTCGCCCGAAGGCGCGGCCGGCGCCAGTGCGCGAGGCAGACTGAAGTTCACGATGCTAACGTCGGGCTGCTCGACGCGTCACATCTTGCGCGTGTGATCGTGCGTTGACGTATCGGCCGCGCTGTGTGGGTGACGAGTCGTGTCCGGCGGCGCGCTCGTGGTCGTCGTGACGATCGACGAGTCGTCGAGCGCGACGATGCGACCATCGCGCTCGATGGTGAAGCGCGTGCTCGCCCCGCCGGTGATGAGCACGCGATAGCAACCGGGATCGAGCGGTCGCGGGCCGATGCTCGTTTCGTAGCCGCGCGGTGGCGCGCCATAGGTGACGGTGTCGGGCGGCGAGCCCTTGGCGCCACGGTCGCCGAAGGTCCAGTACGGCGTTTTGTCGCCGCAGCGCATCACGGTAAGGCCGTAGAAAAATTCGGACGTGCGCCGGAGGAGCGAGAGATGAAACAGCGGAAGCGGCTTTGCTACCGGCGTCGTCGTGACCGCGCCGCCGTGATCGGCGCACGCGGCGCCTACTACTAATAGCGTGAGCGACACGAGCGCGACGACTCGGCGCGCGCATTGGTCGTGCCTCTTCAACACGCCGTGCACAGCGGTCATCTTGCTCATACGGAAGCGGCGCGCCGTGGCTGCGCCGCGATCAGCGAAAGGAATCGAGGAGACTCAATGCGGGATTCGCAGCATACAGTGGGGCGGGCCGCGGCCGCGGGACGCGTCGCGCGCGGTGGGATCGTACGACGGGCCGCGGCAGTCGCGTCGGTGGCGTTGTGCATCGGCGTCGCAGGCGGGTTCGCGACGTTCCACACGCACCTCAAGCGCTCGACACCGGCCGACGGCGCAACGTTAGGCGCGGCGCCAAAGGCGCTCGAGCTGTGGTTCACGGAGAAGCCGGAGCTGGCGGCGACGAGCATCACGCTCAGCACGGCTCGCGGCGCGGCGATGTCGCTCGCGCCGCTGGCGTTGTCCGATGGGAGCGATACCGCCGCAGTGATCGCCTCCGTGCGCGGAACCTTGGCACCGGGGTCTTACCTGATCCGATGGCGCACGATGGCGCGCGATGGACATCCGGCACGCGGCACCGTGACGTTCACGCTGTCACCGTCTCGCTGATACCGTCGAGCGGATCGCCGGAGAGCGGTGATCCGTCGGGCGCTTCGAGAACGAAGCCGGCGTCGCGAATCATCTCGAGATCATCGCGCGCCGCCTGGCCCGGCGTGGTCAGATAATCGCCGATGAAGATGGAGTTCGCGGGGTACAGCCCCATCACCTGCATCGATCGCAGGTGTACTTCCCGTCCGCCGGCGATGCGCAGCTCCTGCGATGGGAGCAGCAAGCGAAACAGACAGAGCACGCGCAAGCAGCGGCGCGGGTCGAGCGCGCCGCGATCGCCGAACGGCGTGCCGGCGATGGGAATCAGGAAGTTGAGCGGCACACTGCGTACCTCGAGCTCGCGCAGCGAGAGCGCGAGGTCGATGATGTCGTCGTCGGATTCGCCCATGCCGACGATGCCGCCGGAGCACGTCTTGAGGCCGGCGGCGCGCACGTGCTCTACCGTTAGGCGGCGGTCGTCGAACGTGTGCGTCGTGCAGATCTCGGGGTGGAACCGTTCGGACGTGTTCAGGTTGTGGTTCACCTGCGTGACGCCGGCGTCGCGCAGTCGGCACGCCTGATCTTCGCTCAGCAAGCCGAGGCACGCGCACACGCGCAGGTCGTACGTGCTGCGGACGGCGCGCACGGCATCCAGCACCTTCTCGAATACGCGTTCGCCGGGCGTACGCCCCGAAATCACGAGGCAGAAGGTCCCGGCTTTCACGCTGGCCGCGCGCTCCGCGGCGGCGAGGATCTTGTCGCGCGCGAGCAGCGGGTACTTCTCGATCTCGGCCGTGGACACCGCGGATTGCGAACAGTAGTGGCAGTCCTCGGGGCAGAGGCCGCTCTGCGCGTTGAGCAGAAAATGCAACCGGACGCGATTCTGCCAGTAATGGCGACGCACGCGATAGGCGGCATTGAGCTGCGCGAGCAATTCCTCATCTGGCGCGCCCAGTACGGCGCGGGCATCGTCTCGCCTAACGATCTCGCCCGCCAGCGCTTGCGTGGCGAGGGCATCCCAGTCACGGGGTTGGTGCTCGAGCGTCATCGATGTGGGTGTCCTTCTGCAAGGTGATGCCGTTCCGGCGCGGCGCGAGCGATCACGTCGCGCAATCTGCCCGCCGCGGCTGCGGGCGCCATGGACGAATCGTCGGCAGTCGGCGTGAGCCACGGGAAGCTCATCACCGGCGTATCAGGAAGCAACGTCTGCAGTGCATCGTGATTGGTGAGCCGCGCAACATCGGGTGCGGCGCCATCGGTTTCGTTGAGCACCACCGCGAGCACGCGCACGCCTGCCTCGAGCAGCGTGTGGACGGTGAGTCGCGTGTGATTGATGGCGCCGAGCCGGTTCGCGGCAACGACGATCGCGTCCAGGGACCAACGCTGGAAGAGGGTGAGATAGGTGTCGGTCTCTGTTATCGGCACGAGGAGGCCGCCGGCGCCCTCGACGAGAATCGCGTCCACCTGTCTGGTGAGGCGATGAAACGACTCGTCGAGCAGGTGCAGGCTGAGCGGACGGCCGGCGCGGCGCGCCGCCATCCACGGAGCGAGCGGCTCGTCGAGCACGATGGGGCACACGTCGCGCAGCGGTGCTCCGTTTCCGGCAGCCACCGCGAGGGCGCGGGCGTCGGAGGATGGGTCGTCGCGCAGGACGCCGGTTTCGACAGGTTTCATGGCTGCGACACGAAGGCCGTCGGTCCGCATGAGGCCGAGGAGCGCTCGACTCACCGTGGTCTTGCCGACCCCGGTGTCGGTTCCGGTTATGCCTAACCGAATCATTGCCATTCGAGGAACCGCTCGATCACGCGATAAATGACGGCCAGATCATCCGGCGTGGTGCAGAAAGGCGGCAGCACGTACACCACGTTTCCGAGCGGGCGCAGCAGGACGCCGTTGCGCAGGGCGAAGGCCGCGAGCTCGCCGCCGACGGTGCTCAAATATCCTTCCTCGCCGTCCAGGTCCAACGCAGCAACCGTTCCGAGCACTCGTGTTCGACGGACGCGCGGATGCGAAGCGAGCCGCGCCATGTGCTCGCGGTGCGCGCGTTCGATGGCTTCGCGACTCCGCGCCGAGTCCGCATCGAGCAGCGCGAGGCTCGCGCGTCCGGCGGCGCAGGCGACGGGATTGGCAGTGTACGAGTGTCCATGGAACAGCGTCAGGCGGCGATCCTGGCTGCGAAACGCTTCGAAGATGCGCTCGGTGGTCACCGTGGCGCCGAGCGGCAGCGCGCCTCCCGTTAGGCCCTTGGACAGGCACATGAGGTCGGGGGCGACGCCGGCGCGCGCGCACGCGAAGAGCGGTCCGGTGCGACCGAAGCCGGTGAGCACTTCGTCGGCAATGAGGAGGACATGCGCTTTGGCGCAGCATTCGGCCAAGGCGCGCAGCGTGTGCTCCGACCACATGCGCATGCCGCCGGCGCCCAACAGCAACGGCTCGACGATGAGCGCGGCGAGCTCGGAGCCGCGTTGGTCGATCAGTGCGCGAAGGGCGCCGACGGTGTCGCCGTCCACAGGATCGGGCAAGCGTTCGACGGCCCACAGGCGGTCCGCGAACGGCTCCGTGAACGTACCGCGCGCGCTGACGCTCATCGCGCCGAAGGTATCGCCGTGATATGCGTGCTCGATGGCGGCGATGCGGGACCGGTGTTCGCCGCGGTTGCGCCAGAATTGGAGCGCGGCCTTCACCGCGACCTCGACGGCGGTGGATCCGTCGTCCGAAAAGAACACGCGCGTTAGGCCGGGAGGCAGCACGTTCACGAGCTCGGCGGCCAGCCGCGCGGCGGGTTCGTGGGTGCACCCGGCGAAGATCACCTGCTCGAGCGTGTGCGACTGTTGGGCGATGGCCGCCGCGATGGCGGGGTGGCAATGGCCGTGGAGGGTGACCCACCACGATGAGATCGCGTCGAGCAGCACGCGGCCATCGGCGGTGTACAGGCGCGCGCCCTCGGCGCGAACGATGGGAACGGGGAGTGGCGCGGTGGCGTGCTGTGTGTACGGGTGCCACACGTATCGCGCGTCGAGCGCGGTCCACTCGGCGGCGGTCACGAGGCGCGGCGGGGCAGCAGGTCGCGAAGCGCGTCGAGGAGGCGTGCGATCTGCTCGGGCGTGTGGGCGGCACTCGCGGTGATCCGCAAGCGCGAGCTTCCTAACGGAACCGTCGGCGGACGGACGGCCCCCACGAGCAGACCGCGCTCCCTGAGCGCGGCGCCAACCCGCGCGGTCGCGGCGGCCTCGCGGAGGATGACGGGCACGATGTGCCCGTCGGGTTCGCCGTGCGGCTCGACGCCGAGGGCGCGGAGGCCGTCGCGGATGGCGCGCGCGTTGGCGCGCAGTTGGTCGCGTCGCCATGGCTCGGCCTGGGCGACGCGCAGGGCCTCGAGCGTACCGGCGGCCAGCGCCGGCGGTGCGGCGGTCGTGAAGACGAACGCGCGCGCGCGGTTGAGCAGCCAGTCGCGGAGGGGCTGCGATCCGGCGATGAAGGCCCCTGTCGTTCCCATAGCCTTGCCCAGGGTCCCCATGTGCACGTCGATTTCGTGTTCCACCTTCCAGTGTTCGGCCGAGCCGCGGCCGTTCGCGCCTAACAGCCCGGTGCCGTGTGCGTCGTCGACGTACGTGAAGGCGCCATGCGCGCGCGCGATCACCGCGAGCGCATCGAGCGGAAACAGATCGCCGTCCATTGAGAACACGGCGTCGACGACGAGCCACCGACGGCCATCGCGCTCCGCATCGTCGCGCAGCATGTCATCGAGGCGCTCGACGTCGAGGTGCGGAAAGATCTTCACTTCGGCGCGCGACAGGCGGCAG
>Ga0310810_10005801_pt1 | contig 13872 bp, 10 predicted proteins | sample NCmetagenome_FD_207641 | JGI IMG/M metagenome (GOLD analysis project Ga0310810, IMG submission 207641) | Soil microbial communities from experimental microcosm in Duke University, North Carolina, United States - NC | ecosystem: Engineered > Artificial ecosystem > Soil microcosm > Unclassified ... | reverse complement strand
CTCAGACCGGGGCGTCGCGGGTGGCGTCCGGGCGCTGATGGTCCGGCAGGCCGGAGGCCACGACCGCGTGCACGCGCCGGGCTAGCTCGCGCGCGGCCGCCTTCACGTCGAGGTCCGACGGAGGCGCGATCAGCGGATGGTAGATGATCGTCAGCCGGCCGGGCCGCGGCAGCCGCCTGGCGGGCGGCCAGCACTCGTGACCGCCGATGATGGTGACGGGCATCACGGGGACCCCGAGCGAGCAGGCCATGCGAAACGCGCCGGGTCGGAAGCGCTGAACCCGCCCGTCCTGGCTACGCCCGGCTTCCGGAAAGATCATGACGACTTCGCCGGCGCTGAGAAGCCGCACCGCGGTGCGCGCAGCCCCGGCATCCGCCGCCTCGATGTCCACCGGAAAGGCCCGGAGCCGCCGGATCAGCCAGGCCAGCCCGGGAACGCGGAACAGGGCGTTCCACGCCATGTAGTGGACGGGCCGGCGGACCGGGATGGTTGCGAGCACGGGATCGGCGTACGTGACGTGGTTCGGCACGATCAGGAGGGGACCGGAGCGGGGAATGTGATGGACACCTTCGAACTGGATCCGGAAATAGAGCCGCGCTCCGAGCCACACGAGCGGGCGGAACGCGTCGACCACGGGCGTGCGCACGGCCCGATAGTGCCACGCGCGGCCTGAGCGCGCCATGCCCGCACCCGCCCGGCCCCTCCTCATCGCCCATCGGGGCGCATCGGCCGATGCCCCCGAGAACACCATCGCCGCCTTCGAGCTGGCGCTCGACCAGGGCGCCGACGGGCTTGAGCTTGACATCCACCTCTCCGCGGACGGGCACCCGGTCGTGATCCACGACTTCACCCTGGAGCGCACCACCGACGGCGCGGGCCCGGTGAGCGCGCTGTCCGTCCGTGAGCTCAAGCGACTGGACGCCGGGGGCTGGTGCGACCACCGATTCCAGGGCCAGCGCGTCCAGACGCTCCAGGAAATCCTGGAGCGCTTCCGCGACCGCGCCCGCTTCTGGCTGGAGCTCAAGGGAGGCCCCGCGCTCTATCCCGGGCTGGAGGAGCGCGTGGTGTCGACGGTCGAGATCTATGACGTCGTCGACCGCGTCCTGGTGCAGTCGTTCGATCCGGCGGCCGTCGGGGAGGTCCGGGCCCTGAACCGGGCGATCCGCGTCGGGATCGTCACGGCCAAGGCCCCGCTGGATCGGACCCTGCTGCGGCCGGGCGCGGTGGACGCGATCTGCCCGGCGCTCGACATGTGCTCGGAGGGCCTCATCGGCGACGTCCGGGCGGCGGGGCTCGATTGCTACGTCTGGACGGTCAACGAGCCGGCCCAGGTGGACCGGCTCGTTGGGTGGGGCGTCAGCGGCATCATCACCGACCGGCCGGGCACCACGCGCGCCCGGCTCGATCGGTAGGAAGGTTCAGCGGCTACTCGTCCTCGGACTCGTCGGCGTCCGCCGCGGCGGCCACCGTCTCCAGGCGCGGCATCATGCGCTCGAGCCGATCCTGGCAGCGTACGCACGTCGTCACCTCGGGCATGGCGCGGAGCCGGGCGGGCGCGATGGCCTCGCTGCACTCCTCGCAGACCCCGTACTCTCCACCCCGCAGCCGCTCCAGCGCCTCGGCCAGCTTGTTGGCGCGCTCCACGAGCAGGCTTCGCGTGGCGAAGCTCATCTCCCGGTCCTCGTTCACCCGGATCACATCTACCTCGTCGGCAAGCGGCGAGTCACCCCGGCCGCCCCCGAGCTCTTCGAAGGTCATCACGCCACCCATGTGCCGGATCCGCTGCACCGTGTGGCTGAGCTCTCTCTCAAGGCGCTTCTTGATCTCGTCCATCGTCTCCCTCCATGGGTACCGGATCGCTGCGACCCGGCTCGCCCGGTTGGCGCAGCTTGGTGCAAAGCCCATGCCCGGGCTCTGCCTGGAAGAGACGGAGGAAAACGCCCAATATTCGCGGGACATGAAGGGTGGCCCGGAGCTTCTACGGCAAATTGCCCGGCATCGACTGGGAAAATTCGTCACCGGTGTGTCACTTCTGGGGGGGCTCACTGTCGGCCAGCCTCCGGGCGGGGCCAGGATGGCCCCGCCCGGACGGAACCGAACTACGAGCGAACGGCTTGGGTCTTCTCGGGCTCCCAGATGCTGATACGGCGCGTTTCCGGCATGATGAACAGGCAGATGATGAAACAGACCGCCGGCACCACGATGGGGTAGATCAGGGCTTTGCCAACGCTGCCGCTGGACAGGAAGGCGGCTGAGGTAATGAATGGCACGAGACCTCCGCCCCAGCCGTTGCCGATGTGGTAGGGCACGGAGACGGACGTGTAGCGGATCCGACTCGGGAAATACTCAGCCAGGAACGCCCCCACCGGGCCGTACACCATGCCCACGTAGGACACTAGGATGAAGATGATGAAGATGGCGACCGGATAGTTGACGGCGCCGGGATTGGTGACCTGACCCAGCCACGCATAGAGTGGATAGTAGGTCACGGCTGCCAAGAACATTCCCCCCAGAATGACCGGCTTCCGGCCGATGATGTCGGAAAGCCATCCGAAGAGAATGAGCGTCGGCGTCGCGATGAGCAACGCCGCGCCGACAAGATAGCTGGAAGTGAGCACGTCGAGCTTCTTCACCGTCTGCAGGAAGTAGAGGGCCCAGAACTGGCCGCTATACCACACGACGCCCTGCCCGATCAACACCACGATGGCGACCAGGATGTACTTGATGTTGGCGCTCAGGAACGCCTCTCTCCACGGGTTCGTCACCATCCCACCCTTGGCCTTCATCTGCTGGAAGATCGGCGTCTCTCCCAGCTGCAGCCGGATGTAAATGGCCATCATCACCAGCAGGAACGAGATAAGGAACGGAATCCGCCAGCCCCATTCATTGAAGGCGTCGTTCCCCAAGTAGCTCCGGGTGCCGACGATCACCGCGAGGGAAACCACGATCCCCAGCGTCGGGGACGTCTGCAGCCAGCCGGTATAGTATCCTCGGCGCTCGTCCGAAACGTGCTCGGCAACATAGGTGATCGCGCCGCCGTATTCCCCGCCCAGGCACAGTCCCTGGACCATTCTCAGGCCGAACAGAATGAAGGCAGCAGCAAGGCCAATGGAGGCAAAAGTCGGTATCAAACCGATGGCGGCGGTCGCCAGGCCCATGCCGGTCAGCGTCACGATGAACGTGTACTTGCGGCCCACCCGATCACCTAGCCATCCAAACAAGAAAGCCCCCAAGGGGCGAATCAGGAAGCCCGCGGTGAACAGGGCGATCGTGCTCAGTAGCGCCGCCACCGGGTGGGTCTTGTCGAAGAACTTCACCGACAAGATCGCGGCCAAGCTGCCGAAGATGTAGAAATCGTACCATTCGATGATGTTCCCCACCGCGGCGGCCACCACCACGCGGCGAAAGTCTTTGGGGACCTGATCCTTACCGGCCATAGTGTTCCCCCTTGGCTGAGGTTGGTCTATCTCGACGTTCGGTACTCGTCCATGCAGTTCTGCCCCGGGCGGACCGGGGCCTCTCGCTGACTTCGCCCACGATTCCCGTCACGCCTCCTGATAGGCGGCCCTCAACCAGGGACACGCGTCGATAGTGCATCGCGGCGTCGCCACGCATGAAGGGTGCCAGAATACTGGACGACGTAACCTACTGATTACAAACCACATCATCGCCGCGCCGACCGGACAGTCTCTGGCAACAAAGCCAAGAATGCTTGGTAGAGATACCCTGACGCGCCAGGCCAAGGCAAGCCAGACTACGCGAAGCTCGACGCCGACATCGCCTGCGCCCGCTTGGTCGTGGCGACCCCCTACTCCTCCTCGCCGTATTTCTCCTTCAGGGCGGCCACCACGCTCGGATCGGCCAGCGTGGTGGTGTCCCCGAGCGCCTTGCCCTCCGCGATGTCCCGCAGGAGGCGGCGCATGATCTTGCCGGAGCGCGTCTTCGGCAGGTCGGAGGCGAAGATCAGGTCGTCGGGCCGGGCGAGGGCACCGATCTTCTTGGCCACGTGGGCCTTGAGCTCCTCGATCAGCTCCTTGCTGGTCGGGGTCCCATCCTTGATGGTCACGAAGGCCGCGATCGCCTGTCCCTTGATCTCATGCGGGCGTCCGATCACCGCGGCCTCGGCCACGTGAGGGTGGTCCACCAGGGCCGACTCCACCTCCATGGTGGAGACCCGGTGGCCCGAGATGTTCATGACGTCGTCCACCCGCCCCAGGAGCCAGAAGTAGCCTTCCTCGTCGACCTTGGCCCCGTCGCCGGTGAAGTAGATCCCGGGGTACTTGCTCCAGTACTGCGCGACGAATCGCTGCGGGTCCCGGTAGATGCCCCGCAGCATCCCCGGCCACGGCTTCTTCAGCACCAGGTAGCCGGCCTTGGCCGGCTCTCCCCGGTCGTTGACCACCTCGGCCTCGATCCCGGGGAACGCGCGCGTGGCGGAGCCCGGCTTCAGCGTGGTGATGCCCGGCAACGGGGTGATCAGGATGTGGCCGGTCTCGGTCTGCCACCAGGTATCGACGACCGGGCAGCGCCCGCCGCCGATGACCTTCCAGTACCAGACCCACGCCTCCGGGTTGATCGGCTCCCCGACCGAGCCGAGCAGCCGCAGGGTCGAGAGGTCGCAGCGCTTCGGATACTCCTCGCCCCAGCGCATGAAGGTCCGGATCGCGGTCGGCGCGGTGTAGCAGATGGTCACTCCGTACTTCTCCACGATGCGCCAGAAGCGGTCCTTGTCCGGATAGTCGGGGGTGCCCTCGTACATCACGGTCGTGGTGCCGTTGGCGAGCGGCCCGTACACGATGTAGGAGTGGCCGGTGACCCAGCCGATGTCGGCGGTGCACCAGTACACGTCGGTATCGTGGAGGTCGAACACCCACTTGGTGGTCGCGTAGACGCCGGTCAGGTACCCGCCGGTGGTGTGCACGATCCCCTTGGGCTTGCCGGTGGAGCCCGAGGTGTAGAGCAGGTAGAGCATGTCCTCGGAATCCATCTTCTCGGGGGCACAGTAGGCGGGGGCGTCCTTGAGGAAGTCGTCCCACCAGATATCGCGGCCGCCCTGCATGGAGATCTCCTGCCGGGTCCGCTTGAGGACGACCACGGTGTGGACGTCCGGGCACTCGCGCAGGGCCTCGTCGGCGTTCTTCTTGAGCGCGACCGTGCCGCCGCGCCGGAAGCCCCCGTCGGCGGTGATCAGGATGCGGGACTCCGCGTCGTGGATGCGGTCGCGCAGGGCTTCCGGGGCGAAGCCCCCGAAGACCACGCTGTGCGGCGCCCCGAGGCGGGTGCAGGCCAGCATCGCGATCGGCAGCTCGGGCACCATCGGCATGTAGATCGTGACCCGGTCGCCCTTCTTGACGCCGCGGCGCTTCAGGGCGGCCGCGAAGCGATTCACCTCGCGGTAGAGATCCCAGTAGGTCAGGACCCGCGAATCCCCCGGCTCGCCCTCCCAGATGATGGCGGCCTTGGTCTTCCGCGGCGTGACCACGTGCCGGTCGAGACAGTTGTAGGAGACGTTGAGCTTGCCTCCGACGAACCACTTCGCGTTGGGCGCCTTCCACTGCAGGGTCGTCTTCCAGGGCTTGAACCAGTCGAGCTCACGCGCGAAGCGCTCCCAGAAGCGGGCCGGGTTCCTCGCCGCCTCCGCGTAGATCGAGGCGCGGTTGACGTTGGCGCGCTTGACGAACTCCTTGGGCGGAGCGAACTTCCGCTTCTCCTTCAGGAGGGCTTCGACGGCGCTGCTGCCTTTGGTCTCGCTGGCCATGGGGAACCTCGTCGTGGGGGTGAGATCGGCGCCTCGGCGCGCCGCCCCACTTCTAAACCATCCGTCGGCGAACTGCAAGGGAGTAAGCTCGCGGCATGCCGGCGCCGCTCCCGCTCTATTCCGTGCTGCCCTTCGTGGCGGTGCTCCTCGCGATCGCTTTTCTGCCGCTGACTCTGCCGCACTGGTGGGAGTCCAACCGGAACAAGCTCGTCATCTCGGCCGGACTCGGCCTGCCGGTCCTGCTCCTCTACCTGGCCCGCGAGCCACGGACGCTCGTGCACACCGCGGGCGACTACGTATCGTTCATCGCCCTGCTGACCGGCCTCTACGTGATCGCGGGCGGGATCCTCCTGCGGGGGGATCTCGAGGCTACCCCGGCGGTGAACAGCGCGTTCCTGGGGGCAGGCGCCGTCCTCGCCTCCCTCGTCGGCACCACCGGCGCCTCGATGCTCGTGATCCGCGCCCTCCTGCAGACGAACCGCGAGCGGGCCCGCGTGACCCACACCGTGGTCTTCTTCATCTTCCTGGTCTCCAACATCGGGGGGATGCTGACCCCGCTGGGCGACCCTCCGCTCTTTCTCGGCTACCTGGCCGGCGTGCCCTTCACCTGGACCCTGCGGCTGTGGCTGCCGTGGCTCACCATGACCTTGGTCCTGCTCGCCACCTACTTCGTCTGGGACACGATCCAGCACCGCCGCGAGTCGCGGGCGGCTCTCCGACGCGACCATACCCGGATCGAGCCTCTGCGGATCCACGGCGGGCTCAACGGGCTCTGGCTCGCCGGCGTGGTGGCCGCGGTGGCGCTCCTGCACGCGCCGGTCCGCGAGGTCGCGATCATGGGCCTGGCCGCGATCTCCCTCTGGCAGACACCCGGCGAGATTCGCCGGGCCAACCAGTTCACCGTGTACCCGATGATCGAGGTGGCCGTGCTCTTCCTCGGCATCTTCTTGACCATGATCCCCGCGCTCGAGCTGCTCCACCTCCGGGGCGCGGAGCTGGGGGTCCGCGAGCCTTGGCAGTTCTTCTGGGCGGCGGGACTGCTCTCCTCGTTCCTCGACAACGCGCCCACCTATCTCACGTTCCTCGCCCTGGCTCAGGGCCTCGGACTCCCAGGCGAAGTGGTCGGAGTCCCCCACTCGATCCTGGCCGCGATCAGCCTGGGCTCGGTCGCGATGGGAGCCAACAGCTACATCGGCAACGCGCCCAACTTCATGGTCAAGGCCATCGCGGAGGCGGCCGGGGTGCGCATGCCGAGCTTTCTCGGCTACATGCTCTACGCCGGCACGGTGCTGCTCCCGCTCTTCGGGCTGGTGACGCTCCTCTTTCTCTAGGTGGACGGAGGCTCGGTGGGCGCGACCCGGCGCAGGCCGTAGCGCTGCATCTTGTCCGAGAAGTTCTTCGGATCCATGTCGGCGTGCTTCGCGGCGACGGTGAGTTTGCCCCCGTGGCTTTTGAGCAGCCCCTCGATGTAGGCCCGCTCGAAATCCTCCACCACCCGGGCCTTGGCGTCGCGAAACGGCAGCGAGAGATCGACCGGCGCGTGGGCGCCGGTGGGAGCCAGGAACCGCTCCACGTCCGCGAGAGTGTCCCCCGCGGCCACGATCACCGCGCGCTCGATGACGTTCTCGAGCTCCCGCACGTTCCCCGGCCACGGGTAGTGCAACAGCGCGCCGAGGCTCTCCGGTGAGATGCCGCGCACCGGCTTCTTCAGCCGCCGGCCGGCCTGCTCGACGAAGTGGCGGGCCAGCAGCGGGATGTCCTCCGGCCGCTCGCGCAGAGCGGGCACGCGGACCGGCATGACCGACAGCCGGTAGAAGAGGTCGCGCCGGAAGGTGCCGCGCTCGACCTCGGCCTGCAGGTCCTTGTTGGTGGTGGCGATGAACCGCACGTCGATGTCGACCGGCCGGTCGGCCCCGACCGAGGTGACCTTCCGCTCCTCGATGGCACGCAGCAGCTTGCTTTGCAGGTGCAGCGGCATCTCCCCGATCTCGTCGAGCAGCAGGGTGCCGCTGCTCGCCATCTGGAAGTGGCCCCGGCGATGCTCGACGGCCCCGGTGAAGGCCCCGCGCCGCGAGCCGAAGAGCTCGGACTCGAATAACTCGGCCGGGATTGCCGCGCAGTTCACCGCGACGAAGGGCCGCTCGCGGCGGGCCCCCGAGAAGTGGATCGAGCGAGCCAGGAGCTCCTTGCCGGTGCCGGTCTCCCCGTAGATGAGCACCGTCGTGTCGAGGTCCACCACCGAGCGGAGCAGATCGAACACTGCCTGCATCCCGGCGCTGGCCGCCACGATGTTGCCGAACGTGAACCGCTCCTGGTTGCGTCGGATCGTCCGGCGGTTCGCCGACTTGAGCTCCTGGAACTCGATGGCCCGGCGGAGCACTAGGAGCAGCTCGGCCGCCTCGAACGGCTTCACCAGATAGTCCTCCGCGCCGAGGCGCATGGCCTCCACCGCGGACTCGATGGTGCCGTAGGCGGTCATGACCACCACGGCGAGGTCGGGATGCTCGGCCTTGATCTGCCGGACCAGCTCCACCCCGTCCATCCCGGGCAGGCGACGATCGGTCAGCACCAGGTCCACGTCCTCGGCCTTGATGGTCTCCAGGGCCTCCTCCCCACTCTGGACCGGCAGGACCTCGTAGCCCTTCAGCTCCAGCGTGCGGAGCAGCGGCCGCAGGAATACCTCGTCGTCCTCGACCAGCAGGAGCCGTCGCTTCATGGTGTGCCTCCGGCCAGGGGGTGCGGAGCGAGCACCGCCGGCAGTGAGATGCGGACGCGCGTGCCGGAGCCCGGCGCGCTCTCGATCGCGATGTCGCCCCCGTGGAGGTCGACGATCTTCTTGACGATGGACATGCCGAGCCCGGTACCCGACGGCTTCGTGGTGAAGAAGGGCAGGAAGATCCGGTCGCGATCCTCCGGGGAGATGCCCACCCCGTCGTCGGCGATCTCCACCACCGCCCGCTCGCCGTCGACGAACAGGTCGACCGTCACCCGCCCGGCCTCCCGCCGCGGCTCGATGGCCTCCAGCGCGTTCTTCATCACGTTGGTGAAGACCTGGCGAAGCTTCTGGCCGTCGACCGCGGCGGTGACCTCGCGCTCGAGGCGTCCGTAGCCCACCCGCACGCCCCGGCCGCGCCCTTCGGACGCCACCGCCTCCACCACCGGATCCAGGATGCGGTGCAGCTCGTAGTCGGCACGCTCGAGCCGGGCGTCGCGCGTCCAGTCCAGCAGGTTGTTGATGATGGCCTCGATCTCCGCGATACCGGACAGGATGGAGCGGGTCATCTCCTGGGAGAGCGGGCTGCCGTCCACCTCCGGCGAGGAAAGAAGGTTGGTGGCCATCTTGATGCCGCCCAGCGGATTGCGGATCTCGTGGGCGACCCCCGCCGCCATCTCGCCCAGGGAGGCGAGCTTCTCGCGGTGGATGAGTCGCCGCTGCGTCTCCACCTGCTCGGTCAGATCGCGCAGCACGCCCACCGTGCCCATCCGGTGGCCGCGGTCGTCGAACAGCGACGTCAGCGCGACGTGAGCCGGAAAGGCCCGGCCCTGCGCCGTCCGGCCCATCACCTGCCCGCCCCAGCCGCGGCCCGTCTCGAGCGCGGACACGATGGCGCCGCCGCCGCGCCGCTCCTCGCCGGCGAGGAGGTCCGGGTAGCGGAGGCGGCTGACCTCCCACGCCTCGTAGCCGAGAAGGCGGCGGCCGGCCGGGTTCATGGTCACGAGCCGCCCGGTGGTGTCGGCGGTGAAGATGCAGTCGTCGACGCTCTCCACGACCGAGGCGAGTAGGCGCTCGCCGCGCTTGACCTCCTCCTCGGTCACCCGCAGCGACTCCTGCATCCGCTGGAAGGAGGTGACCAGCTGCCGGGCCTCCTCCTTCGAGATCGTGAAGTGGTCTTCGACGATCATGCGCGCGGCCGCCGCGCCGAGCGAGGCGGCGAGGAGCCGCTCGAACCGGATGCGCATCTCCAGGAGCTCGGGGACCGAGAGCTCGGCGGGAGTCTTGGCCCCGAACAGCTCGCGGACGATGGCCTCGGCGTCCTCGTCGCCCACGTAGTGGTGCACGAGACGCTCGATCTCGGGCGCGGACAGGATGGCGGGCGCGCCCGGGGCCGGCTTGTCCTCGCCGGCGACCCCCACGAAGGCCGCGGCCTGGGCCCGGTCGTCGGCGTCCTGCTCGGTGAGCAGCGACACCATCACGAACAGCCCGACGTTGAAGAAGAGCGACCAGAAGACCCCGTGGCTGATGGTGTCGAGCCCCTCCAGGCCCAGGAACGCGGTGGGCCGCAGCAGGCCCAGCCCGAAGGGGCCGTCGGCGAGGAACGAGGGCCCGAAGACGCCCTCCTGGCCGAGCGCGGGGATGATCAGGGTGTAGAACCACACGAAGAAGCCGGCCGAGATGCCGGTGAAGGCACCGGCCCGGTTGCCCCGCCGCCAGTACAGCCCGAGCAGGATGGCGGGGCCGCACTGGGCCACCGCGATGAACGAGAGCAGCCCCATCTCGACCAGCAGCAGCTGTCCGTGCTCCATGCGCGCCCACAGGAAGCCGAGGGCCACCACCGCCAGCATGGCGAGGCGGGTGTAGAAGAGAGTGGTCCAGTAGATGTCCTCCATGCGGCGCTGGCGCAGCAGCATGGGCAGGATGATGTCGTTGGTGATCATCTTGGACAGGGCCAGGGAGTCGACCACGATCATCGCGGTGGCGGCCGAGAACCCGCCCAGGAACACGAGCACCGAGATGAGCTGGCTGTCGAAGAAGAGGGGCAGTCGGAGGATGAAGCCGTCCGCCTGGGTGCGCGCGTCGGGGAAGACCAGCAGGCCGGCGAAGGCGATGGGCAGCACGAACACGTTGATCAGGAGCAGGTAGAGCGGAAAGGACCAGGACACCGCGTTCACGTCGCGCTCGCGTGGGTTCTGCACCACCAGCACGTGGAACTGCCGCGGCAGGAACATCACCGCCAGCATCGAGATCAGCAGCATGGCGGTCCAGCGCGGGTAGGACGCGGTGCCGGCCTGGTCGAGGGTCAGGAGCTTGGACCACTCCGGATGCCGGGCCACCTGCCCGAAGAGATCCGCGAAGCCGCCGAAGAGCCCCCAGGTCACGTAGGCGCCCACCAGGAGGAACGCCACCAGCTTCACCACCGACTCGACCGCCACCGCGGTCATGAGGCCGGTCTGGCGCTTGGTGAAGTCGAGGTTCCGCGCCCCGAACAGGATGCCGAAGAGCGCGAGGGTCACCGCCACCACCAGCGTCGGGTCGAAGACCTCGAGCACCGCCTCCTCGCGCAGGATCATGCGGAACGAGGCCGACACCGCCTTCAGCTGCAGCGCGATGTAGGGGATCATCCCGCAGACCACCAGCGCCGCCACGAGGGTGCCGAGCGCGGCCGACTTGCCGTAGCGGCTCGAGATGAAGTCGGAGACCGAGGTGATGCGCTGCTCCTTGGAGACCCGGACCAGCTTCCGGAGCAGCAGCGGCCAGAGCAGCGCCACGCAGGCGGGGCCCAGGTAGATGGTGAGGAACTCGAGCCCGCGGTTGGCCGCGAGGCCGACGCTGCCGTAGAAGGTCCACGCGGTGCAGTACACCGAGGCCGCGAGCACGTAGGTCAGGGTCTGCAGCCGGCCGCGGCCCAGGCGCGGGGCGAATGCCTCCGCGACCGATGCGACCAGGAACAGGAAGGCCAGGTAGCCGAGGACGATGCTGAGCAGAGCGGTCGGCGAGAGACCGCTCACGTCTCGTCCTCGGGCGGCCGGATCCGGCGGGCCAGGGCGATCAGGACCACCACCATGCCGGTCCACACCACGAACAGGTACAGCACCAGGGCGGGCACGCCGGCCACGAGCACCGGCCGGTTGGCGATGGCAAGCAGGGGCCAGACGAGACAGGCCCCGAACAGGAGGAAGCAGGCGACGACCAGCTCCGCGGCCTTCATTGGCTGCGCGGATTATAGCGCCGGAGCCCGCGCCGCCGCGACCTCCCGGGCCCGGCCGGCCCCCTGCGCGGCATCGGCGCCTAGGGGGGCGGGCCGAGGAAGCGGCGCACGACCAGGTCCTGGAAGCCGGCTTCGAGCTCGGCCGCGACCGCCTGCGCCACCGCTTCCGCGCCACCCGGCCGCTCGGTCTCCGGGCCCGGGGCCCAGCCCGCTAGGTAGGCCTCGCTCTCCACGCCGCCTTCCCGCATCGCGACCGCGTCGATGAGGTCCTGGAACCGCTGCGACAGCGGGACCCGCACCGTCTCCCCGCCCTCCTCCGCCTCCACGAGGGCCGGCAGGTCGCGCCACTGGATGATCCGAACGCGGGCCATGACGCCGCATATTGTAGCGGAACGGGGCACGCTCGCTTGACAAGCCAGAGGGCCCCCCGTAGCCTCCGTCACTGAGGAGACCATTTCATGATCGATGTAAAGACGGCGGATCGCGAGCTGCAGACCTATCTGAGGCCGCAGACCTTCCCGGTCGCCATCCGCATGCTGCGGGCCGACGAGCCGATCCCCGAGCGGGCCCGGCGCCCGGCCCGGGACTTCAAGAAGCTCAGCATGAGCTGCCAGGTCATCGACATGGCCCGTCGCTACGGCTGGATGATCGCGCTCACCCGCGAGGACCACATCTGCTCGCTCGGCATCACCGCGATCGGCTTCGACAAGCCGCTGCCGATCTACAACGTGGGCACGCTGTGCGAGGGCATGTACACCGAGACCAAGGAGGCGGGTCAGCGCTCCGAGGCGGCCATCGACAAGTTCGCACCCGGCGAGTACCACTGCGTGCTCGTCGCGCCCCTCGATCGCGCCACCTTCGAGCCGCACGTGGTCTGCGTGTACGCCAACCCGGCCCAGGTCATGCGCCTGACCCAGGCCGCGCTCTGGAAGCGGGGCGGCCGGCTCACCTCCTCGTTCGAGGGCCGGGCGGTGTGCGCCGACATCATCGTGACCACCATGAAGACCGGTGAGCCCCAGGTGATCCTCCCCTGCTCGGGCGACCGCATCTTCGGCCAGACCCAGGACCACGAGATGGCGTTCTCGATTCCGTGGGCGCGGATGGAGGAGATGGTCGAGGGGCTGCGCGGCACCCACAACGGGGGCATCCGCTATCCGATCACCCAGTTCATGGAGTACGAGGCGAAGCTGCCGCCCCGCTACATGGAGGTGAACAAGCTCTGGGACGCGGAGAAGGGAAAGACCGCGCTGACCAACCGCGACCGGGTGGTGGCCGCCTACAAGCGCTCCTTCTCGGACCGGGTGCCAGTCTACCCGATCGTGGCCTCGTTCGCGGGGACGCTCGACGGGCTCAGCATCGAGGAGTACTGCACGAACCCGACCCGGGCCATCAGCGCGATGATGAACTATTACGAGCGCTACCAGCCGGACGTGGTGCTCGCCTACAACGACCTGGCCAAGGAGGCGGAAGCCTTCGGCTGCGGGGTGAAGTACTCCGACTACGTGGTCCCGTCGATCGAGACCCACGTGCTGGAGGACAAGGCGGACTTGGCGAAGCTCTCGATGCCCGATCCGTACAAGACCGCGCGGCTCCCCGGCTTCCTCGAGCAGTGCGAGGCCCTCGTGAAGGCGGCGCCGCCCGCGGCCACCGGCGCGGTGGCGGTGGGACCGTGGACGGTCGCGATGCTGCTGCGCAACCCGGAGATGATGCTGCTCGACACGTTCGAGGACCCGCAGTTCATTCACGATCTCATGCGGCTGACCACCGACTTCTGCAAGCTCTGGGGCGACGCGATCGTCAAGACCAAGATCGGGCTCTCCTACTCGGAGCCCACCGCCTCCATCAGCCTCGTCTCCCCGGACAACTATCGGGAGTTCATCGCGCCCTATCACAAGGAGTTGGTCGACCACTTCAAGGCCAAGAAGGTGGGCGTCACCACCCACATCTGCGGCGTCACCTACCCGATCTTCGAGGACCTGATCGGCTGCGGCTTCACCACCATCTCGTTCGATCTGGACCAGCAGTCGGACCCGACCCTGCACGTCGACCAGCTCGAGCGGTTCGTGCAGGTGGCCAGGGGCCGGGCGGTGGCGATCGGCAACGTCGACGCGACCATGTTCGAGAAGGCCACCAAGCCGCAGATCGACGGAGAGGTGCGGCGCTGTATCGACACCGCGGCCCGGCACT
>Ga0310810_10005800_pt1 | contig 13872 bp, 29 predicted proteins | sample NCmetagenome_FD_207641 | JGI IMG/M metagenome (GOLD analysis project Ga0310810, IMG submission 207641) | Soil microbial communities from experimental microcosm in Duke University, North Carolina, United States - NC | ecosystem: Engineered > Artificial ecosystem > Soil microcosm > Unclassified ... | reverse complement strand
TGTCCGGCGGCAGCGTCCTCGTCCGGCACCCATTGGTGGATCTCGTAGTAGGTCACTCGTCGTCCTTCCACACGCCTCGCACGCCCCAGCCCAGCCAAGCTCCGAAGCCTAGCGTGAACAGCCAGAACGCCAGGTCTTTCACGAAGGCTCCTCAACGGGCAGGCCAAGCAGGCACTGATCGCACGGGACCAGTACAGAGGGCGCGAAGTGCCGATCGATGTAATCCGGCCGAGCCAGGTTCGCCACCATTTCGTCGATCGTCTTCGCGGCTGAGACGTAGTTCGTCGCCTTGCCGTGGATCATCATGCAATGCACGCAGTGAACCACCTCCACCTCATCGACGACCCAGCGCAGCGTCATGGCGTTGCCTTCCGGTAAGGATTGTCCATGGTCTCAAACCTGGAGGCTTGGTTGCCAGCGTCGTAGCCCTCGTCCCAGGCGTCGGCGAGATCGGCCTTCATGTACTGAGGAACTTCGAAGACAAGCTGAATCAGCTCAGCGTTGCAGTGCGTGCAGCGAGTCCCAAGTGGGGATTCCGGATCGTAGTACGCTATCGGCTGGCAGTCTGGGCAGACCATCAAGCGGTTGAGCGTCATCACTGTCCCCTGTACGAGCGTACGATTTCGCGAGCCAACCAAACCAGAATCGCGATTTCTCCGATGATTACCAGGCCCATGAGGCAGGCCATTATCCACTCGACTGCACCGTGAGGCACGTATCTCGACCCGCCGCAGTCATAAACCCAGCGGTCTCCTGTCTGGGTCAGAGTGCATTCGCGAGCCATCACTGCCCCCTGAAGTACTGGTCGTGCTCGACGTAGCCTTGGTCGGTGTAGAAACCCCACGAGCTGCGACGCCTGCCGACGAAGATCAGCGTCACTGTCCCAGGAGCTACGGCTTCGATTCGATGGCACATGTCCTGCGTCATGCAGTGCGTTGACCACCGAGGCCAGGCGTTTGTCCAGCGACGTGACGGTCGATCGGTACAGGCGGAAACCGATTCGATATAACCGCCACGCAGAACCGTACTCGTGAACCAGGTCCACGGGTGATCATGGAGATCTCGGTCGGCATCCGGCTCGTTGATCCAGTGCAGGTAGACACCGAACCACGGGGTCTGGATGATTCGGAGTCGCTTGAGGTACGTGCGCTCACCGTTTGGTGTGGGGATCCGCGTTATGTCGAAGATGGACCAGCGCTGGCCGTACTCGTTGTCGCGCCTGGAGAGTTTCATCGCGAGGACCTCTCCGTGATCTGTCGCTGAAGATCATCGACCTGCTGGCGCAACCGGTCGCTGTCGTCTGGTCCGCCGACACCGGATGGCCAGGGCAGGATTTCGACGAACCAGAAGAACGCCCAGAAGAACAGGAGGGCACCGAAGATCGATCCGATGATGAACAAGACGTACTTCAGGTCCTGGTTCAGCTTCACGACTTAGCCTCCTTCTTCACCCAAGGCGGTCGCATAGAGGCGTAGCCGCGCCTCCTGGAAGCCTCGCGAAACCCCTTGCCGATGATCCCGCAATCCAGAAGAACGTCGAGAAGCTGGTCATGCTGAGTAGGCGTCAAGGGAACGTTGAGTAGCAGGGCAGCGTGGCCATCGGTACTGGTCTCGTAGTAGACGTGCTCGATGTCGAGATCGATGACCGGAGCGTGCAGCGTGCAAGATTCGTGGAGTGCGCTGGTAACCAACACCGCGTCCTCGTTGGCTACTGTCGTCCACTCGCCAACCTGCTTGCCGAGCTGTTCGTTGTAGTCCGACGAATCCGACATCAGTTCATACGGCTTGCCGCTGCGAAAGAGTCGTCCGTACCAATTCATCGGCTCGGCCAAGGCAGGACGGAGATGAACCAGGCCGCAACCCAGGCCATCAGAATCCCGAACGCGATCAGGATTGGCCAGCCGATGAACGGAACCCACCACGAGTAGCTCTGCTTCTTCATGCCCAACCTCGATCCTTGACGAGTCGATCCAGCTTGGTGTTCAGGTCTTCGATGCTGCCTTCGTTGACGACGGTGTAGTCGAAGTCGTGCGGGCTTAGGCTGTTGTCGCTGGCGTGGCTGTTCACCGGGCCGACGCCTGGACGGTCTACCCAGAGCAGCAAGCCGTCGTGATCCCGGATGGCTTCGATTTCGTTCGGGTAGCGAACGTCCGGGATGACCAGCGGGCGACCCATGAGCAAGCCGTAGTCCCGCTCTCGAAACAGCGCGTCTACCCAGCAGTCCTTGCCGTGGATCTGGCGTCCGGCCTCGTCGCCGTACCTCTGCTGAAGCTCGCGGATCTCTGGGTACAGCCTCTTGGCTTCATCCCATCCCCGGTTCTCCACGACCTCCGAGAGCCGAATGCACGCATACTCGTGTTCGTCGAATAGCACGTACGGATCCAGTGCCAGCAGGCCCTTGCGGAGCCGGTCAGCGAAAGCGTCGCGCATCCAGCCGTACCGGTTTACGAGGTGTTTGGCGACGGTGTCCTTGCCGGAGCCTGCGTAGCCACCTATACCCAACAGCTTGGCGGTCATGCGTACCAGAACCCAACTCGGTCGCGAGCACGGTTGTATGCGTCCGCGATCTCTTGAGGAACGAACTTCAACAGGATGTCATCAGCGAAACCGTGATCGCTCTCTGTGTCTCCGTGTTTGCTCAGGGAATCCAGCTTCTCGACCGCTTCGTCGATGGTCACGGCAGCACCTTCGAGGTAGGCTCCTGGCTGTTCTGCTGGATGCCTGCCCGGATGAACTCAGACAGGTACTGACCCGTGAGCGTCATCGCCTGGCGCTCGTCGAACCCTTCGAGCCGCAACGCCTGGTAGAACGCGTAAAAGACTCCGGCCATCTCTTCCATCAGAACTCTCCTCGGTGGTTGCTCGGGTCGTTGTATGCCGCCCACATTTCGTCCAACGAACCGAACGGGGCGAAAGGCTTCGGGTTGTTCCGGTACTTGACCCAGCGCGGGTCGTCTTTGTTGATCCAGCACATGCACGACACGCCGCCGAACGAGATGTCGATCTGATGAGGCAAAGTCTCGTCGCGCAACGTCACTCGTCTCATCACCATTCGTAGCTCGTTTCTGCGAGCGCGCGGTACAGCGTCCGATCAGACACACCGAGTCGAGACGCGATCTGAGTCATCGTCAGGTCGTTCCCGTTGGCGCGGATGGTCCAGTAGTCCTCAGCGAGCCGGTCCGGTTTTCCTCGGTACTTGATCTTCTCTTCGGTCAGCAGACTGCCGTCCATCCTCATCCCACGATTACGGATCCGTGTCGCCATCGTGTTGTAGGGGATCTCCAGCTCGCGGCAGGCTTCCTTCGGAGTGAACCCCCAGCCGGGCGAGACGAGCTTCAGGTACCGCTCAACCTGCTCTTCGATGACATGGTTCTCCGGGGTACGACGACGCGGATACTTGTCCAACTCATCGTGTGACCACGCCCGGCTGTAACAGGTGTGACAGAGACCGCGAGTGAACTTGTCCTCCCTGCTCGGTCGCACGATCCTGTTACAGGATGCGCAGCGCTGCTCGTCCGGTTGGCTGATCTGGGCGTTTGGACAGCAGGCGCAGTGCCGCTCAGTCTTCGTCTGCATCGGGGTACACCTCCGGATCCGTGATGTCACGTCCTCGCCACTGACGAGGGGTCGGCCATTTCATCTGCTTCGCGTAGGCGATAGTCTCGTTCGCCTTGTTCCCTGAACCTGTCGTGTTTGACAGATGTTTGAAAGCCCTTTGGATTGCCGTTGCAACGTCACGCGGAACCCTGGGTGGATCTTCGTCATGGCAGAGCGCGTCCAGCGAGCGTGGATTGAGGACCATCCCGGTGTAGCGCCGGATGTCGATGGCTACGTCCTTGCCAGTCCAGCCCAGTGCGGCCAGTGCCCGGAGCCTGCGCTGCGATTCGAGCGGGTCCACCTCGCGGACCTTCGCCGCGCGCTTCAGCTTGACCTCTTCCGCTTTTGACTCGCTGCGGAACACGCCGCCCCAGATCCCGTGCTTCTCGATGCCGCCCTTCGTCTCGCACTCTCTGCGTACCGGACACACCTTGCACGTTCGGATGGCGAGGATGGCGCTACGGTCGGTGTGGCTGTCCGGGAACCATGAATCCGGCTCCAGCGTCTGCCAGCAGAGACCTCGGGTCATCCATGTTTCAAGTGCCATTTGGTTCCCCTCCGTCCGCGTCCTTCTGTCGGTGTCACCTCGGGCGTCGCGATGCCGTGCAGGATCCGGTGCAGCTCGTCACGACGCTGATGCGTGGTGATCCGCAAAGCTATGCAGATCTCGGCCCACGTCATGCCGTCGATGCGGATTTCGAGCAGTGTCGTAACTGCTTTGGTCACGCGGTCGATCCACTCGTCGGGCATTGCGTAGCAGCCGGTGTCGCGGTAGGTGCAGCCACAGGATCGGATGCTGGTCATCAGTCCCAATCGTGGTATTCGCTGTAGCGCCATAGCTGTTCGATGATCTCGCCAAGCTGGTCCGCATAAGGCGCGCTGTCCGGATCAGCAAGTAGGTCATTGCGTAATTCCTTCAGCGCATCAACAGCCTGGTGCGGTTGTAGATACGGCTTAGCTACCTCAGCGTCGTACGCTTCTTTTCCCGCTCGAACCTCTTCCGGCGTACGTGTCCGGGTTGGCCTTTCAAACACATACGCAAGTTCGGACGGTGTACACCAGCCACCGGATGCGGTAAGTTTCGAAGCGGCCTCGTCGCTCATTGCTCGACCTTCCGCACCTTGATTGCCTTGTTGATCACCGGACCGCCGTACGTACGCCACTTTTCGTTATGGAGGGCGACCTCTTGGCCAGCTATCGAGATCTTCACGCCTTCGTCGGAGTCGATCTCAAGGCCGTAAATGGTTCCAGTGAGAGTCACCTCGAACGTCGTGTTCCTGTCGTCGATAGCAGCCTGAGCCACCTCGTATGGGTCCAGGTACTCGCTCATTGCCCAGTCCCCTCTACGTAGCGCCAAAACTCAGGCTGGACGTAGGCATACATAGATCGGTCTGGCAGGAATAGCAGGCCACGGTGGTAGTAGTAGCTGGCTTGCATCCCGGTTTCAGTAATGACCTCAACACTGGTGTCAGGGACAGGGTGCTCGTCGGACCAGCGGGTCCAATTACTGTTCATTCGTCCTCGAAATTGATCGTTGAGATGATCGTGGATTTAGCCGGAGGCTCGCCGACCAGCATGATCTTCAGGGCTTTTCCGTGTCGCTCCCAGAGGAACGGAATAGAGACATCACCGGTCGTGATGCCGATACCTGCGTCGTCGGGGATCATCGCTTGATCCGGCCTCTCTCGTAGCGGGCGTAGCACACGATCCACCAGACGAACGAGATGGCCCAGAGAATCATCAGGACGGCGTTCAGCCAGAGTTTCCAGCCGGGATCGTTGTCCACCAAAAGCAGCCAGATGGCGAAGAACATGGACAGGTTGGCGGCGCGAAGTTGAGCGATGTCGAGCATGTTGTTGTAGCACTGTCGAAAAAACCAGCGAGGCATGGTGACCGTGAGGTCTCCATCACCGGCCAGTGCCTTCTGGGCTACCGTCTTATCTTTCATCGCCCGAACACCAGCCATCCGACAAACATGCCGAACAGATAGTTGAAGTAGGCGAACACCAGGACGGCCCGCTGGGTCATCGGTGACTGCTCTCTACTGAATGGGTTCATCGCGGCATCGTCTCCAGGATTCGAGTGGCAACGCCTTCTTCACCAACGTCGCCGTGGCAGCCGAACTGGAACTTGCTGCCCCATACCCAGTTGGGCTCCCTGTCGTCGGGCTCCCAGGCGGTCATGATGGGGTATCGGTCAGTCTCGTTGTCCCAGATACTTACCCCACGGAACTTCCGGCCCTCGTGCTCGCTGACGATAACCTCAGCGCGAACCCCAAGGTCTTGCAGGTACCTCGCGACATGCTCGGCGGTAGCTGCTGGCTTCATAAGTTCTCCCTGGTCCGATGTAGTGATGCACCATCATGCTAGCACAACGCACTACCTCGGGTCAAGGGCTTCGCTTGCGAAGAACTCGTTGAGCTTGATGGAGGCGTCCTGCTTGCTGATCTGGTCCTCGAACGGCACTCCGAATCGGCGCAGGGTGTTGAGCTGACCTTCAGTCGCCGGACCCATCAGCGGAGGCGACGGGCGTCCACCACGAGGGTGCAGGGATTCGGCCTGCTTCACAGCATCTGCGAAGCTCAACCCGGTGGCGTGCTTCGTAGCAGCGCCGCGCTTCGGCTTGACCCCCACCGTCCAGGCATCAGGTCCGTCCGGCCACAAGAAGATCAGGTCCGAGAACGTGCTCGTTGTGTGCAGAAACGGTGTTCCGCGATACGTTGTAGCCCATCCGGTCTTGCGTCGCGACTTCTTCCTCAGCGGAGAACCGGTCGCATCGAACAGCTCCACCTGCTTGAGTCGGACCTCGCTGTCGTCCACGCCCCACTCGATGGGGTTACCAGCGGCGTCCAGGAGAACGTCCTCGGTCGGGTCCTCATCCCAGACACCAGGCTTGCCAATGCCCTCACAGTGATGCTGGCAGCCGACGACATGGCGTCGCTCGTAATGTAGACACTTACCTACAATGCCGTTCTTCCGGCAGACGATGCAGGGTCGCTTCAGCTTGCCGGTCTTGGTGCGCGGACAGCCACACCGCAGTACGCACAGGTGCTCGAACTCGCAGTCACATCCGCACTCACAGACATCTGGGATATCCAGATCGATGAGCGTCGTGATCTTGTCCTGGATGGTGCCACACAGGTCGAGAATGAGAGCGTCTACCTTGCCGGTCTCCGGTGAAGGCCGAAGGACTCTGCCCACCATCTGTACGTAGAGCGGCATCGACTTGGTCGGACGGCCCATCACGCACAGTTCAACGGCAGGCAGGTCGAAGCCCTCGGTGAGAACCATCACCGAAACCAGCATGTCGATCTGATGCTCGGTCAGTTTCCGGTAGGACTCCTGGCGCTGTGCCGTTGGGGTAGATCCGATAATGACGTCGGACCTGATGCCCATCTGGTTGAACTCGAAGGCCCACTGGTGCGCACAGTCGATGGTCGGAGCGAAGGTGATGCCTCGCCGCGGGCGCCCGTTGGGTCCGAGACCGTGAGCCATGATGGCGGCTGCGATCTGCTGCCCGGACCGGTACATCCGTTTCCCCAGCTCACCTTCGCTGAAGTCGCCAGCGACCGTTTTGATCTTCGACAGGTCGAGGTTGTCCAGGATGACGCGCTGGGCCAGCGGCCGGACCAGGTATCCATCGGTGATCGCGTCGTGGGCGCTGTACTCGAAGCAGACCTCTTCCCAGACGTGACCCAGCGGGATCTTGTCGGAGCGAGCCAGCGTCGCGGTGACGCCCAGTGCCAGGGTGTCGGACAGCGGATCCATCGCACCGAAGTGCTCCAGGACGTTCAGGTAGGTCTTCGCGGCGCTGTGGTGAGCTTCGTCGATGACGATCAGGTCGAACCGATCCGACGCCACAGCTCGTGATCCGACGCCAAGCCTTCTGCTCAAGGATTGAACAGAGGCCACGACCACGTCCGTGTTCACCTCGTGCCGATCGGCCTGCAAGATCCCCACGGACAGGTGCGGGTCAACGGCGAGTAGCTTCTCGGCGGTCTGCGTCAGCAGCTCTTCGCGGTGAGCCAGGACCAGCGGGCGTCGCTTGTCGTTGCGTACGGCACCGGACAGGATGTGTGAGACGACGATGGTCTTTCCGGTCCCGGTAGCCTGCACCACGGCAGGGCGCTTGACTCCGCTCTCCCATGCATCATGCACAGCCTGCACAGCTTGTTGTTGATAGCCTCTTAAAGAATGTGACGTCATACGAGCTTCACCATCGCACTACCACGAGCCTGCTGAATCATCTCAATAATGCCGCGCTTCTCCAGGTCAGTCAGCAACGCATGGATGTCCTCGGCGCGAGCCCTGAGCTTCCTCTGGATGTCGCGAACGGAGACCTCTCCAGCTTCCTGGATGAACTCGATAGTTCTCTGTTCCAAGGTCTCTTCCGCCTCCACCTCCAGCTTGGCCACGGTCTGGTTCTCGATATACCGTCCGCGCCCACGAGCCTTGGCCTTCTGCTCGTTCTCCTTGGCGGCAGCTTCCCTGACCTCGGACTCAACCCATTCGCGCGAAGCGTTAGACATCTCCATGATCAGTGCTGAAAGCTCCCAGTCTTCGTCGGTGTCGTTGTTGCGTCCGTCCATCAATGCGAGGGCAGCGGAAACCTTACGACGTGTCAGAAGTGAATGCCCGTCCAATCCCTTCGCCTCCTCGTCGGAAGCCAGCATCGCCCGGCGGGCAGCGTCTCGGATGTCGTCGTGAATCTTTGGAGTACCCTGCATGACCCAGCGGACTCGTGGTTCACCCATGTCGCCGAAGGCCGATGGTTGTGGCGTGGCCTCGAACGGAATACGGATCGTGAACTTGCCCGGAAATTCGATTCCATCCGGGGGGTCATGGGGACCACGCACGGCGCACCAGAGGAATCGTTGCGGAAGGCCACCGGCAGCTCCGTCGAGAAGCCACCCGGCCAACTGGGGCTGTGTACACATCAGCATGACGAAGCGGTAGGTCTTGGCCGGAAGGTTGGTAGCAGTCTCACCCACGTTGCCGGATCCGAGAGCCTCACCCATCGCGGCCTTGCGCAGCTCGCTCGAAAGACTGTTTCCCTGCTGCGAAGTGTGCGCCTTGATCGAGTCGGACTCATCGACCATCGCGAAGGCCGAGGTCCTCAGCTTTTCCATGTATGGCTCTTGATTGCGAGGCTTCCGCATCATTTGGTATTGACGGGCAATGCCCTGTCCGGACGAGGGCGAGAACTGGTGCCAGGGTTTCGCTGGCTCGAACTCCAGTAGCTCGTCGAGCAGGTCAAAACAAACTGACTTTCCGTCAGATGAGTAACCGACGAGAGTGGCTAGGAGGTTCAGGGGCTTCTCGGATCCGATCGGAGCAGACAGGAAAACATTCGGTTCGACGTAGTACAGCGTCTTGCAGAGAGCGGCGATGAGCAGTCCCTCGGGAGAGACATTGAGTCGCGACCACGCTGCTTGCCGGATGTGCTGGAACAGCGGACGCGTCTCCCAGAACTCCTCGGGCAGGAACCAGGGACGATCATCACCGATAACAATAGTGTTATCACGGCGGCGGTCACCCCAGCCGTCTTCATAGAGCTTCGCCGCAGCAGCCTTGAGATCGCCACCGGTGTTGTAGTGCGCCCAGACGAACGCTTTGGACATCGGCGTCTCAGGATCGAACGGCGTGGAGCTGCTGAAGACGTAGAGCCGGTCGCCTGTGTCGCTGCGGCCGGTCGTGGCACTGATCCCCGGAGTGTCCTTGCCGGGCCGGATCCAGTAGGCGGTTCCGTCTTTGTCGATGTGATCATGGATCCAGCCGTGGGGGATCAGGATCTGGCCCCAGTCGGCTTCGGCGTTGAACTGGTCGAGCGGCGAGACACTACCGAAAACATTATCTTTCCGATAAGGATTCGCGGAGAAAACGTCGGCTGTGTGCGGAAGCGAATCAAGGCGATTAGTTTGCGCACACGGCATCTCGTCGAATGTCCGGAGCAGGTCGTACAAGCTGTCCCGCTCGGCGCAGGTCAGCGTCGGCACAACACCTGCGGTACCGGCCTGGAGGGTCCACTGCCCGCCGCTTGGGTGTGTCGTTCCGTTGCTCGGAGCGGTGACCGTGAAGCCGCCTTCGCCGCGCGTCTCGATCAGGACGCGCTCTGGCCAGAACGAAGGCTTCTCCTCGTGGAGCCTCTCTTCGGCGGCAGTGAACTCTTCGCGGAAAGCAGGACGTCGCGCGATCTTGGTGTTGCCTAATGCCGGACCGTCGTTGACCCGGAAGATGAGATGGACGCCGCCGCTTGGGGTGACTTCGCGATAGCCGGTCCAGAGTTGAATGAAGACATCGAATAGCTCGGCCTTCTTGGCCCGAGCGGCAACCTCGGGCAGCCGGTACATGAACCGGCCCTCAAACTCCAACATCTCAGCGTTACCGGACGTCGCGCCCATGATCAGCCCGAAGCCCTGCCGGTCCTGACCGGTCCACCAGTTGCGGCGCTCTACCTCGTTCGGTAAGCGGTTCTGGTAGATCTTCCAGTCGACCACTGGCGCTTTGGAGCCATCGCTTTTGGCCGGAACTGCGGCGAATCCGGCTTCGTGCCAGGCGAGAGCGATGGGGGCAATGGTCATCGCCACTCCAGTTGTGGGCCGAAGGTGTTGTAAGAACAGGTCCACCACGCGTTGCAACTGGAACAGTCGTATCTGAACATGGTCATGTGCCCGCCACGGCGTCCCCTGTCGACGATTCTGGTCGGCGGACAAGATATGTAACACGCAGGGCAGCAATCGGAGAAAAATGTGGCAGCCTGATCCAGGTATTTGGCGGCTCTCCGGAGCAGATCTGGGTTGTCTCGCACGCGTCCCAGGACTTGGTTGCAGCGAGTGCAGAGCAGCCCGCGAACGAAACCGGTTTCGTGACAATGATCGATAGCGAGCGAGCGATTCGGCACGGACTCCGGCTGACCGCAGATCCAGCAAACTTCGTTGCCCATACGGAGCAAAATTTCGTAATCGCCCGGCTCTAATCCGTATCTTCGCTCTAGCTCGCGTCGATCAGCCATGTACGAGCACCGCGCCTAGCATGGTTACGACGTTCATGATGCCTTCGCGCTCATCCACGGCGTCCTCGGTGCGCCACGAAGGGCGATGTCCGAAGTCGATCTGTTCGTGCTCCACGTCCGGTTCAAGCGTGTCCAGCTCGGCCTTCTCCTCGGAGTTCAGGTAGCCGTAGAGCGGACCCCAGTAGGCGGTGATCAGTTTCCAGTACTCGCGCTCATCGAGCTTGTCGTAGCTTCTACCCTTCAATGCTTGACAGCCACTACAAAGCGTTTGCAGGTTCCACTGCCAATTGCCACCGTCCGGGTTGATGTGGTCGACCTGGAGTTCCGCGCCTTCAGTCATCGCGTCCAGCCCGCACATCTGGCAGGTGTAGTTGTCACGCTGATTGATCATCAGCCGGATGAACCTGGCGTCATCCTCGGCGTTCGGCGAGTCCTGCTTGCACGCGAAGCACAGCGGGTAAGACATCGAGTGGCGACGCTCGCAGAACACGCATGCATAGCTCGTGGCGAGCCAGTCCTTCTGAGAGCAGCTGTAGCACTGCGTGTAGCCACGCGGACCAGGTTGGAACGCGCCACCGCACCGGCACAGCGCCCACTCGTCAAGCGGCTTCTCACCGGCCCGCAGGCGGCTTGCGCGGAGTCTCATGGCATCAGCCTCGCGGAGCAGTCGACCGGCACGCTTCAGGGCGCCCTCGCGACGCTCACCTTCGAGAACCTGGCTGGCCTGGATCAGTTTGAGCCCGCGGGCCTGCCGGACGTCGGCGTGGACCTCCAGGACGACGGGGCTCTGCCGGTCAACACCGGCCCAGTCCTCTTTCCATTCAGCCATGGACTGAGCGTTCCGCTTGCGCCAGTAGTCGGCGTTCGACGCCTGGCGTTCCTTGTGCCACTGGAGGCGGGCCTTGTTCACGACTCACACCTCAGGCAGACATCGTGTGGGTCGCCGTTCTCGTCAACGAAGAGCCCGGCAATCGTCTCGACCAACTCGAAGCAGATCTCGCAGCGGGCTACGTAGCCTTCCGGAATGGACCAGTGCGGGGCGATCACAGCGCGTCCACCTCCAGCTTCACGGCTTCACTGCTGAGCTTCTCGACGCCGGTACCAGGACGGTAGATCCACGCCCCGTCGAACTGCATCTTCGACCCGTCGACCGGCCCAACCCACAAGGCAGCCAGTCTAGCGCGGGGGCTCTGAATCTTGACCAGGACGCTCCGCACCGGACGGTAATCACCGGAATCAGCCCGACCGAACGTTCGGTAGCCGAAAGCGATGGTGGCTCGGTGATTCAGGTTCCGCTTCTCGGCGCGCTTCATCAGCGCTGCGGCGTTCTTCGGCATCATCTTCGGGTCGCACGGAACAGCTCTGAGGATCGGGTCTGGGTGGCTCATGGCAGGTCTCCTAACACATTCGTCGGACCTGTTAGCTTTTCGCGGATTACATAACGGGTTGCGATGAGGCGACCCGAGAGATTGTGAGAATGGCGCACCCAACTAGCCCAGTGCGATCTCTCGGATTCTTACCTGGCTATCCGGCCTCGACGCGAAGAGCCTGGCGAAGCTCGGGTTGGGGGGCGAGCTTCGCCAGGCTCGGTCTAGCGGGTGTTACCCGACCGGAACAACGCTGCCATCGGGCAGACGCCGCATCTTCAGCATGTCCAGGTCTTCTTCAGACAGGGCAGCCATTGCGGCAGCACGATCGTTGTTGGTCGGAGCAGCAGGCGGTGCCGGGGGGGCAGGCGGTGCGGCGGGAACACTAGCACCCAGCACCGGATACGCCGCGACAGCCTGCTCTGCGGTCCAGCCAGCGGCGACGAGATCTGCGAGCGTGAAGCCCTCAGGCGTCTTCGGGGCGGCGCTCGGCGGCGCGGGCGGTGCAGGAGCAGCACTCGGCGCAGGCGGGGCCGGAACAGGAGGCGCAGGGACCGCCCCAGCAGTAGGGACCTCGGGCTGCGCGAAAGCGTTCGGAGGCGTGTAGTACGCCTTGACCGTCTTCGACGGCTGGCCACCCTGGGGGTTCGGGATCAGGCCGGTCAGCTCCCACCACAGCTCGCCACCGATCTCGGCAGTCTTGGCACCGGCAGCCGCGATGGCCTTCGACGTCTCCTTGCACGACGATCCGTCCTTCGAGGACTTCGGGGCCCACATGGAGCGGTTACCCTCGGGGGTCTCGACGACGGTCACGATCGACATCGCGGGCTGGTTCGGCTGGCCTGTCTTCGGATCGGTGGCGTCCGTGGTCTTCTTCTTGTCCTGCCAGAAGAGCTTCTTACCGGTCTTCATCTCGGACTGTTGGACCAGCTCAGGAGCCTTGACGATCTTGCCACCGATGCGGGTACCGATGGGCTTCGGCGTGGTGACACCCGTGGTCGGGTCGGTGTTGCTGAACGTCAGCGACGGGGTCTTCTCGTGCGAATCAAATGGGTTTGACATTCGTTCCTCTTCGATGAGTTGTGTGTTTCACGGCCCTCTTCGATCAGACGTCGAAGGGGTTGTCGGGGTTGGCCATCTTTCCGTTGCCCTTGCGATGGCCTGCACAGGGTCCGCCATTTGCTCGCCAGCATGGACGCGAGATGCAGAAGTCTTCCTTGGTCGGCAGCGCAGCCATGGCCTCCAGGAGCGGCATCCCAGAATCGCGCATGTCCTGGACGCGCTTCACGTCTTTGTAGTGCTCCACGGCGGCCTGCGGGTCGAACGGCCAGGTGAGGAGTACAGCACCCTTCGCCTCGCTGTGCAAGTCGTCCCCGCACATCGGAGGTACGAGAAGCGCAACGCGTTCCACTTCAAGACCGGCCTTGATTGCGCCGATTCCGTAGGCGTTGACCTGCCCGTAATAGGCGTCGCTCGGTTTGCCCCGACGCGCTTTCTCCATCGACGCATCGCCGGGAAACTTGAAGTCGATGATCGTTTTCTTCGGCCGGTCATAGAGGTCTAGTGTTCCGCCGTCAACCCAGGGCACAACCTGAGGAAGTTTCAGATTTGACAGGAAGCGCTCTTCAGGGTCGAACACCTTCTCGTCGGCCCACTCGTGCAACAGCGTGCCTTTGTGGCTGGCCCAACCTTGTCGCTTGCCGTCCGCCGCGCCGTGATACAACTTCCAGGCTATCCCGCGCAGGCAGCCGCCGATTTCCGACGGACCGAGCATCTGCTGCTGGTTACGGAGATTGTGTCGATCCATGGCGCGCTGGAAGTAGCCGAGGAGTTCTTGCCTGTACTCCTCGTCACGATCAGGCTTCGGAACTGTCACGGCAGAACCAGCATCCCTCGATT
>Ga0310810_10005798_pt1 | contig 13875 bp, 16 predicted proteins | sample NCmetagenome_FD_207641 | JGI IMG/M metagenome (GOLD analysis project Ga0310810, IMG submission 207641) | Soil microbial communities from experimental microcosm in Duke University, North Carolina, United States - NC | ecosystem: Engineered > Artificial ecosystem > Soil microcosm > Unclassified ... | reverse complement strand
AGACCGGCCTCGGGGGCGAAATGCAGCACGTTCGCCTGGCGGAGATTTGCGCCGTCGCGATCAAGCCATAACGCGAGCAGGCGATAGCGTTCCGCCGAGCCGCACCGGGGGCAGCGCGCATCGATGCGGCGCGGACGACCCGCCGATTGGAAGCGCCCTTGATAGCCGCAGAGGTTGCACGTGCGCGGGAATGAGGCGCCTTTCGATCCCGAGCCGCCGGTGACGCGCGACAACCAATCCAGCAATGCGTTCATGGGTATCGCATAATACGAATGTTCTTAAATCGCGACTCCCGCCCCCGCCTCTCCCCGCCTTCGGGACGTCGGCAATGGGGCCGGCCTGTCAGGTCGGGCCCATCTGCTCGAAGAGCCAGGCGCATTCTGTCGCTTCGCCCTGCCATTCGGCGCTAATGACGAGCTGTTCCGCCCGCCGCGCCGAGCCGCCGCCGAAATAGATGCTTTCCTCGATGGCGAGCACGCCGCCGCTACAGCGGAAGCGCCAGCCCTCGCCATTGGGCAGCTTGAGAATGACCGATCCGGCGTTCTGCGCTAGCGAAAGGCGCACGTCGGGGTGCACATGGAAGCGAATCGTGTAGGGCACGCGGGGTGCGCGCAGCCTGACGTGCCGCCCGTTGGCGTTGGCGGGAATCAGCCGGTCCGAGCCCGTCAGGGTCATCCCGCGCGGGCTCAAGGTCAGGCGGCGCTGATGGATCACGCCGAAGCGGAGCAGATAACCGTCGTGGTTTGCATCGACAGTGAGCCCCTGCGCACTTTCGCTGCGGCGCGTTTCCACGAGATGCGGCGCGGTTGCGAGCCGGAAGCCCAGCAGGCGCACCAGCGATGGCGTGTGCAGCACGGAAGCCGAGGAAACCTCGTCCAGCATCAGCGTCGAATGCGCCGCGGTGGAGCGGAGCGCCAGTGTCCATGCCTCGTTGTCGCCGGGCGCCATGCCGCAGTTGACGATGATGCGGTAAAGGCCCGACGCCATTTCAAAGGCAAGGCAACCGGCATGGGCGGTCGTCGATGCGGGGCCCGAGGGCGGCGCGCCCGCATCCAAGAGAACGAGGGTGCGGCCCGCGGCAAGACGCTGGTAGCCACAATAGGGCGCATGACCCAACGGCTTGCCTAAGGCTTCGTCATGGTCGAGCGCGGCTTCTACGGTACGCGTGTCACTCTCGCCGCCGCCGTGGAAGACGAACAGGCCACCGTCGCCGGCACGGAAGAATCGCAGCATCGGAGCGATGCGGTCAAGCGCGTTGCGAACCGCGGGCTGCACCCCGCGATTGGCGTGGTCGAGCGCCTGCTGCACCATGGCGAGCACACCGAACACCTCCAAGAGCGTATCGGGCGAGCGGCTGACGTGTCCGCCGTCAGGAAGCACTTGCTGCGCGATCTCCAGCGCCAGTTGCTTCAACCCGGTTGCCGTGTTGCGCGAATCGCCCAAACACAGCCCGGCCAAAGCGACGGCAGCGGCGGATTTGAGACGCGGCAAGCCTTCGGGCGCCTCCTGCATGGTGCGGGCAAGCATCTGCGCCTGATTGCGCAGGCTGACGAACAGCTTCGAACGCCACACCAGGTCGGAGTTCACGATGAAAAACCGCCCGTGCGCGAACAGGTTGATGAGCCGTTCGGCCATGATCTCCGGCCGCCATGCGAGCGGATGAAAGCGGCTGTAACGCTTCAACCATTGCTGGGTGAGCTTGAGTGCGAACTGCCGCGAAAGATCGCCGCCGGCCACTTCGAGATGGCGCACCCAGTCGAAGCCGTGGAGCGCGGCCGAGAATCCGGCGCTCGGCGGCGCCTGATCGAAAACGCAGCCTTCCTTGATGTCTAGCTTCTCGCTCGCGAGGCGAAACCGGCCCCGCATGAAGGCATCCGCATCCTCGAGTCGCCGCATGCGCGGGTCGTCGGGATAAAACTGAATCCGGTCGGGGATGGGTCCGCGAAGTGTCTGCCGGTACAGCCAGCCGCCGCGGAACCACAGCAGGAGGGCGAGCACCAAGCGGGCCCACGCGACGGAAGCTGCCTCCCACCACAGGTGCAGAGGCGATTGCACAAACTCCCGTGCCAGGCGCGGCGCGACCGGCGGAAATGCCTCTTCCGGGACGCTATCCCTGTCCGCGGAGGCGAGCGATGTTGCCCGCATAATCCTGTCCTTTGCCGCTTTTGTTTTGGCCATGGAAAACGGCGGTGCCCGCGACGAGCACGTCAGCGCCCGCCGCGATGGCCTGTCTTGCCGTTTCGGGATTGATGCCGCCGTCGACTTCGAGCATCACGTCGCGCCCGCATGCAGCGATGCGATCACGCGCGGCCTCGATTTTTTTCAACTGGCTGGAAAGAAATCCCTGGCCGCCGAAGCCGGGATTGACAGTCATGATCAGGATCAAGTCGATCAAATCGAAGAGCGGATCGACGACCTCGATCGGCGTGCCGGGATTGAGCACGTAGCCCGCCTTCTTTCCCAGCGAGCGGATCAGTTGCAGCGTGCGGTGCGGATGAGGCCCGGCCTCGGGATGGATGCTGATGATGTCCGCGCCGGCGTCCGCAAAAGCGGCAATATAGGGATCGGCCGGCGCGATCATGAGGTGGCAGTCGAACGGTTTGGCGGAGTGGGGCCTGAGCGCGCTTACGACGACCGGGCCAATGGTGAGATTGGGGACGAAATGACCGTCCATAACGTCGATGTGGATGAGATCGGCGCCCGCCGCGGTGACGGCCTCCACCTCCTCGCCCAAGCGTGCGAAATCCGCGGATAGGATAGAGGGCGCGATGCGGACCGGATGTGGCATGCCGCAGCTTTAATGGCCCGATTCGTCCCAGGGGGACAAGCCGAAAGCCCCGTCAAATCACGCCGTTTCCCTCAATTGTCACGACAGCTCGGGAATGAGTGCAAATTCGCGGCGGAACCGCTACTATTGGTGCATGACAAAACTGCTGGAACAAGCCATCGAAAAAGTGAAAGCGCTTCCCGAGCCGGACCAGGATATCGCTGCCGAATTTCTGTTGGGATTCGCCGATCCCGAGGGCCAGAAATATAGGCTAACAGCCGAACAGTTGCGAGAAGTCGAACTCGCAAAACAAGAAGCCCAGTCCGATCGTTTTGCCACTCCTGCCCAGATGGATGAGATGTGGCGGCGATTCGACCGTTAGAGCTGCGATTCACCCTACGCGCTCATCAGCAGCTTCAGTCCATCTTCAACTGCATTCACGATCGAAATCCTGCTGCTGCACGAAGCGTCGCTCGCCGTATTCGCTTGGCCAGCGAAATGCTCAGCTATTTTCCCGAAGCCGGCCGCCTCGGGGAATCGGAAGGAACGCGGGAATGGGTCGTGGGCGGACTGCCTTACATCATGGTCTATCAGGTAAGCAACGAACCCGCTCTGACCGTACTCGGCGTGTTCCATGCCGCGCAGGGCGAGCGAAAAATCTGAAATTGGCTCAGGGAAAGGCGAAAATTGCAGCGTTGGCGCGGTTGACATGCCCCCTCCCCTCCCTACACTCCGGCCCCACTCGAAACTTCTGACTCATCCAAGGAAATTTGAATGGCCGATGCCCCCAACAGCCCTGGGCCCCGCCCCAGGCCCTTTGGGCGTCCTTTGTCGCCGCATCTGCAGATCTATCGCTGGCCGATCACCATGGCCGCCTCCATCACCCATCGCGCGACCGGAATCGCGCTGGCCGCCGGCACACTGCTGCTCTGCTGGTGGTTGATCGCGGCCGCCTCGGGTCCGGACTCTTACGCCCTCTTTGCAGGCGTGGCCGCCAATCCGCTCGGGGAAATCGTCCTTTTCGGCTTTCTCTGGTCGCTATGTTTCCACCTGCTCAATGGCATCCGTCATCTCGCCTGGGACGTCGGATACGGCTTCAAGGTGCCGACCGCGAAGCTGACGGCGGCGCTCGTCTATGTCGGATCGTTGCTGCTCGCGGCGGGTGCGTTTGCGATCGGGCTGATGGTCCGAGGGGGGCTGGGCACATGAGCGTGGGCCACCTGCGCACGCCCTTGGCCAAAATCGAGGGACTGGGCTCGGCCCGCACCGGGACACTGCATTTCTGGCATCAGCGCATGACCGCGGTGGCGCTGGTGCCGCTGTCGATCTGGTTCGTGGCCTCGGCGCTCGCCTATGTCGGCGCCCCGCAAGGCGCGGTTGCGGCGTATTTTTCGCAGCCGGTCAACGCCGTGCCGATGTTCCTCTTCATTCTCGCCAGCACCTACCATATGTCATTGGGCGTGCAGATCATCATCGAAGATTACTTCCACAATGAGGGCCAGAAGATCGCGCTTCTGATGCTCAACCGGTTCGCCGCCTGGGCGATCGGCGCGGCTTCCGCCTTTGCGCTTGTGAAGATGGCGCTTTCAGGACAGTGAAATGACCGCTTACCCGATTACCGACCACAGTTTCGACGTCATCGTCGTGGGAGCTGGCGGCGCCGGTTTGCGCGCCACTCTGGAAGCGGCGAAGCACGGACTGAAGGTCGCCTGCATCACCAAGGTGTTTCCGACGCGCAGCCACACAGTCGCGGCGCAAGGCGGCATTTCGGCGGCGCTCGGCAATATGAGCGAAGACGATTGGCGCTGGCACGTGTACGACACGGTCAAGGGCTCCGATTGGCTCGGCGATCAGGACGCGATCGAATACCTCTGCCGGAACGCGCCCGAAGCGGTCTACGAGCTGGAGCATTTCGGCGTGCCGTTCTCGCGCATGGAGGACGGCCGGCTGTTCCAGCGCGCTTTCGGCGGCATGACGCTGCATTACGGCAAGGAACAGGCGCTGCGCACCTGTGCCGCTGCCGATCGCACCGGGCACGCGATTCTGCATACGCTGTACGGCCAGTCGCTGCGCTACGACGTGAATTTCTTCATCGAGTTCTTCGCGCTCGACCTCATCATGGAGGAAGGCGTCTGCCGCGGGGTCATGGCCTGGAAGCTCGACGACGGCACCATCCACCGTTTCCGCGCGCACCGGACAATTCTCGCGACGGGCGGATATGGCCGGGCCTATTTCTCCTGCACCTCCGCGCACACCTGCACGGGAGACGGCAACGCGATGGTGTTGCGCGCGGGGCTGCCGCTGCAGGACATGGAATTCGTGCAGTTCCACCCGACCGGTGTTTACGGCGCGGGTGTGCTGATCACGGAGGGTTCGCGCGGCGAAGGCGGCTATCTCACCAATTCGGCCGGCGAGCGCTTCATGGAGCGCTACGCGCCCAACGCCAAGGATTTGGCGTCACGTGATGTGGTGTCGCGTGCGATGACGATCGAGATTCGGGAAGGGCGCGGCGTCGGCCCGCTGAAGGACCACATCCATCTGCATCTGTCGCACCTCGATCCCAAGATGCTGCATGAGCGGCTGCCCGGCATCACGGAGTCCGCGCGCATCTTCGCCGGCGTTGACATCACCAAGCAGCCGATCCCGGTGCTGCCGACCGTCCACTACAACATGGGCGGTATTCCAACGAATTATCTGGGCGAGGTTCTGACCCTGTCGAAGGGCGATCCGGATTCCATCGTTCCGGGACTGTTCGCGATCGGGGAAGCCGCCTGTGTCTCCGTGCACGGAGCAAACCGGTTGGGTTCGAATTCGCTGTGCGATCTCGTGGTCTTCGGCAAGGCCGCGGGCGCACGTGCCGCGGAAGGCATCAGGCCGGGCGAAACCCATTCCGACCTTCCGAAGAACGCCGGGGACGAATCGCTCGCGCGGCTCGACCGCTTCCGCAGCGCGAAGGGAAAGGCTCCGACGGCCGAGCTTCGCCTCTCCATGCAGCGGGCGATGCAGGAAGACGCGGCCGTGTTCCGGACGGGCGAAACGCTGGAGAGCGGCCAAAAACGCGTGCGCGACGTTTACCGCGGCATTCCGGATATCGGCGTCGCGGACCGCGGCATGATCTGGAACACCGATCTGGTCGAAACGCTGGAGTTCGACAACCTGATCGCGCAGGCAATCGTCACCATCGACGGCGCCGCGGCGCGGACGGAATCGCGCGGCGCGCATGCGCGCGAAGACTATCCCGAGCGCGACGACAAGAATTGGCTGAAGCATTCGCTCATCTGGTTCGACTTCGCGAACGCGAACACGCGCATCGAATTCAAGTCGGTGCACTTGTACACGCTGACCAACGACATGGAGCCGATCCCGCCCAAAGCGCGGACCTATTAGTCTGGTCGGCCCCTAACCCATTCATCTGCCGTTCATCTCGCACACCCGCAGGCACGCTGAAAATCCCTTGCGAATAAAGGCTTTTTCACGCTGGAACCATCGCGAACAGGCGCCGTTTCCTGTTCAGGTCTGGTTCAGTGGGAATGGGCCAGTGTTCTTCGTATGGGTAGGGAGGACATCCACAGGCCTCTGCCCGAATTGAAAGGGATGACAGCGATGTGGAAGAAACGAACTCTGGCAATCCTTACCGCGGCGGCAATGGCCTGTAGCGCGATCCAGCCTTTGGCCGCGCAGGGCTATAACGACCGCGAATATGGCGGCAGCTACAATGACCGCTACGGCAGCCAATACGGCAACGACTACGGTCGTTATGACAACGGTCAATACAACAATCAATACAACAACGACTACGACCGCGACCGTTATGACCGCGATCAGTACGAGCGCGACCGCTACAATTACGAGCGGGACCGCGACCGTTACGACGCGAATCGCCGCGCGGCGGCCTTTGACCGCGTGGCATATTTGCGCGATTGCGAGCGCCAACGTCAGGGCAACACCGCAGGCGGCGCCATTGTGGGGGCTCTCGCTGGCGGTCTCCTTGGAAACGCCATCTCACGCGGGCCGCAGCGTGGCGCAGGCACGGCCGTAGGCGCCATCTTCGGTGGCGTGCTTGGGGCCGCCATCGGCAATAAGATGACCTGCGAAGACCGCAGCTACGCTGTGGATGCGTCCTACCGTGGCTTCGAGGCTGGACGGCCGCATACCCGCTACGATTGGCGCAGCCCGCGCGGTCCGTACGGCTACGTCGAAGTCCAAGACTATTATCGGGATCGCACCGGCTATCGTTGCGCCAATTACACCCAGCAGATCTGGGTGGAAGGCCGGCCCGAAACGGCCAGCGGCCGCGCGTGCCGTCAGCCGGACGGAACCTGGGCTTTCGTCGGTTAAGCCGCGTTAACTGACCTTGAGCAAGGCGCTCCCGTGCGATCATGGGAGCGTCTTGCTTTTGTTGCCGGCCTTTCGGCTTTGAAGTTGTCGCGGGCAACCAAGCGCTAACCATTCGAGGAATATCCTGCTCTGCTTTTGCAGGAGTTTGGCCGCCCATGAATGGCGCTTGGACCATCAATGCCGGCGGCCGGCTGTACGGGCCGTTTTCTTCGGACCGCATGCGCGGCTTCGCTTCCGAAGGAAGATTGGCCGCAAGTTCCTTGATCGCCCGCGAGAACAGCTCCGATTGGCGCGAAGCAGGCGCGGAGCCCGAGTTCGCCGATCTCTTTTCCGCTTCAACGGTTGCGAGCCAGGACGGAGCTGCAGAAAAGTCGGCGGAAATTCCGCCAACCCCGCCGACCGTACAGGAAGGTCAGCGCTCGCACTTCGCGATTGTGGTCGACCTCAAATCGCACGGACTTGCGAGGCTCGAGCACGCCATCGCCGCGCTCGGTCCGGCGTATCGACTCCTGCCGAACGTCTGGATCGTGTCGACGGATCAGACCGTGAGTGCGGTGCGCAACCGCCTGGTCCAAGAACTCGGGAAATCCGATTCCCTGTTCGTCGTGGATGCCTCGCGGGGAAAGGCGGCGTGGTTCAATTTCGGCCCCGAGGCCGACGTTCGCATTCGCCGGGTCTGGCAGAAAGCGTCCTAGCCACTTTGCCTCGGCAGGCGAAGGTGCGCACGGCAGTGCGCACCTTGCCCTTCATCCCACCCCGAGCAACTAAAGCGGAATCAGTTCTTCCAATTCCTGCTTCGGCGCGCGCCGGTCAGATGTTTAACCGCGCTCACCCCGGGCTAGACGCGTACGGCGCGGCGCAGCGCGCTCTGCGGCTTCCGCCGCAGCGGCACGTTCCGCTTCCGCGCGCTGCTCGGCAGCCACTACGTCGTCGTGAGCCTGCTGAGCGGCGGCAGCCGCACTCTGCGCATCGGTGTGCGCCGTGTTTGCCGCCTGCTGTGCCTGCTGAGAGGCGGTGTTGGCCTGATCGGCCCGTTGGGCCGCGGCTTGCGCAGCAGCGATCGCCTGATCGGCTGTCGCCCTTGCCTGTTCAGCCTGCGCGCGCGCCATGTCCGCGACCGCTTGTGTATTTCTGAGGTCGTCCCTCGTGGCGCAACCGGCCAACAAAGCGGCTCCCAGGATCATGGGCACCACGCCCATCCGCAAAATTCCGTGCATGTGAAGCTCCTCTTGCAATCGTGACGAACGTAACACTGTTCGCGTTCAAAAGTTGCGGCGTACAAAAAAGTCACGGGTTTGACACAGGCGTAGCAGCAGGAAATTCGCGCACTCTGTTGCGGAATTGAAATCGAAATGCGCTGCACGCGCGTTATGAAACGTCCGTGTACCTCCTAAGGAGATGCCTTCGGTGTTTTCAGCGAAAATCGACGCGCGCACGCTGACAAGCAGCCGCCCCCTGCGTTGGAACCCCTGCACTTTTTCCGCAAGCCTTGTTCTCGCCGCAATCCTGCTCGCAAGTTGCGCCGGAACGAAGCCGAGCCCAAGCACGGCAGTTATCGAACGCGACACAGGCAGCGCAACACGCGCCGCGCTCAAAGACATGCTCGATCCTACGCGTGCGCCGCCGCAAGTGCTCGCGTTTTACAGCAGACGCGATTTTCAACCGGCGTGGACGGACACGAGCGATCAACAAGAGGCGGCCACCGATGTGCGCGCCGTCCTTGCGCATGCACATGACCAGGGACTTCGCGACTCGGAATACGCCGTGTCACGCAATGGGGGCTCGCGCGGGAAGGATGCGGCGCAATTCGAAATCGCCTTGACGGGAGCCGTGCTGCGCTACGCGCGCGACGTCCGGGCAGGCCGTTTGCCGCCCGGCAGCGTCTTCGAAGACGTCGAGCTGCCGGCGAAAACCTTCGATGCGGCCGCCGAATTGAACGAGGCTCTCGAGCAGCATTCTCTGGATGTATTCTTTGCCGGGCTGCCGCCTGCTCATCCCGAATATCGCCGGCTCATGGCCGCACTCGCACGTTATCGCGGGATTGCGGATGCGGGCGGCTGGCCCGAACTGACGGGCACCAAGGAAATTCCGTTGAACGGAATGGATCCGCGACGCGACGCCCTCGTCAAACGGTTGGGTGCCGAGGACGCAACGATCGCGGCCATCGCGAATCCGTCGGTGAACGACGTGCGCGACGCGGTCAAGCGATTCCAGGCGCTCAACGGCCTGGCGCAGGATGGACGCGTGCGCGGCGAAACGCTTGCGGCGCTGAATGTGACCGCGGCAGCGCGTGTTGCGCAGATCGCGGCGAACCTGGAGCGCTGGCGCTGGCTGCCGCAACGATTTGAGGACCGCTACGTCGCGGTCAACGTCCCCGATCAGAGCGTGCAATTCGTGCGCAACGGAGCCGCGATCCTTACATCGCGCGTGATTGTCGGCCGAAAGGCAAGTCCGACGCCGATCACCCGCACCCAAATCGTGGCTGCCGTCGTGAACCCTCCGTGGAATATCCCGGGCGATATCGCGGCGCGCGATTTGCTGCCGCAGCTCAAGCGCAATCCGAACTTCCTCGCCACCAAGCACATGGTCGTCACCGATGGGCCGCCCAATGATCCGTACGGGCGCACCATCGATTGGCGAAAAGTCGTCGCGGCAGATTTCCCCTACGCAATTCAGCAAAAGCCCGGGCCGGAAACGGCGCTTGGCGCGGTGATGCTCGACTCGCCCAACGACTTCGATGTGTATCTCCACGATACGCCGAACAAGAAACGCTTCGAAGAGACCGACCGCGAGATCAGCAATGGCTGCGTGCGCGTGCAGCAGATTTTACCGCTGGCCTCGCTCGCGCTCACCGACGACCCGATGGCAGGGCTGCCGACGCTGACGAAGGCGGTGAAGACGCGCGACACGCAGCGCCTGAAATTGGACAAGCCACTGCCGGTCTATTTCCTGTACTGGACCGCGATCCCGAATTCGGATGGCAGCGTAGCGTTCCGCCCGGACCGTTACGGCCGGGATGCCACGTTGATTGCAGCATTGAGCAAGGGCCAAGCCGTCGCTAAGCCGATTCCCGACGGGAAAATGGACATGCCGGCGGACGAGGTCAGCCCCTGAGAGCGCGCGCGGGCTTCACGCGTCCACGCGCTTCAGGTCGACGATGTAGCGCTGCCAGCGCTCGAAATAGATTTGCGCGTTCATCGTGAGCATGGGCACGTCTTGCTCGGAAATACTGCGCACCGCCTTGCCCGGCACGCCCACAATCAGCGAATTGTCGGGAAACTCCTTGCCTTCCGGAATGAGGGCGTTGGCGCCCACGATCGAATTCTTGCCGATTTTGGACCGGTTAAGCAGCGTCGCCCCCATTCCGATGATGCTGTTGTCGCCGACAATTGCGCCATGGATGACGGCAGCGTGGCCGACCGAAACATTACTTCCCAAGGTCAGCAGTATGCCGGGGTCGGTATGCAGCACGCAGAGATCCTGAATGTTCGTATTCTCGCCGATCGTGATCCAATCATTGTCGCCGCGCAGCACACTGCCGAACCAGATACTCGCGCCCTTCGCCAGGCGGACGCGCCCGATCAGAGACGCATTTGGCGCGACCCAATATTCCCCTTCTGGCGGCAATTCCGGACGCCAATCCTGTAGGGCGTAATACGGCATGAAATTCTCCCGCTCTCGTATGTCGGCGTCACAATTGCGCGCCCCTGAACAGCTCAGGGTACAGACGGCAGAAAAAGCGGTAAACTCGTTTGACGGAGACAAAGCGGAAAGGAGCTTCCGCGTGCTCGCCTGGTTCGGCCGTATCGTCTCCTTTGCAGGTCAATCCATTGCTGCAGTGATGGTTGCGCTGGCGATCTACGTCGTGATCCGGCCCGCTCTGACCGCGCCGTTTGCTCCTGCGATCGGTGTTTTCACGCTGCTCCTGATTGCGGCTTGTGCTTGGCTGATCGGCCGTGTCGCCGCCTATGTTTCAGAAAAATGACGACGTCTGAGCCGTAAAGCACGGTCCCGCCTGTAATTTTCTTCTCAGCGCCAAATCTGCCAACGACGGAGTCGCCGAAACGGGTTACGATTCGATTCGATTCGTTGAGTCGGGGGGGGTGGTCATGGCCAAACGCGCCGCGCGCAACAAGATGCGGGATCGAGGCCATGAAGAACACGAAAACGTCCACACCCTGTACGCTTCGCCGCGCGGCTGGTCGCCCTTGGAAAACGAGGTTCGGGATCGGCGTTATGTGCGCAATGTGCGGGCACAGAGCCCCGTGCAGCAGGAATTCCTCGACGCCATTGAAGAGCGCTCCGTGGTGTTGGCGCTTGGACCCGCAGGCACCGGCAAGACCTATCTCGCGATCGCCAAGGCGGTGGATGCGCTGGAAGCAGGCCGCGTCACGCGTATCGTGCTGTCGCGGCCGGCCGTGGAAGCGGGCGAAAGCCTGGGCTTCCTCCCCGGTGATGTCGGGGAAAAGCTGGCGCCCTATTTGCGGCCGCTTTACGACGCGCTCACCGAGCGGCTTGGGACCAAGCGTTTGAAGGCGTTGCTCGCCGAGGGCACGATCGAGATCGCGCCCGTTGCCTATATGCGCGGACGCACGCTCAACGATTGCTTCGTGGTCATCGACGAGGCCCAGAATTGCACGTACGGCCAGATCAAGATGCTGCTGACGCGACTCGGCTGGCGTTCGAGCATGGTGCTGACCGGCGATCCCGATCAGACCGACCTGCTGCCGGGCTTGTCGGGTTTGCGCGAAATCGCGGCGCGGCTGGAACGCGTGCCGTCCATCGCGGTTGTGCGTCTCGGCGACGCGGATATCGTGCGTCATCCCCTCGTCGGCGAAATGCTCGGCGTGCTCTGAAGCCGTTTATTGCTTCAACCGGTCGTAATACCAAGCGTCGCAATAAGCGCGGAACCCTATTTTGGCGTAACAGCGGTTCGACATCGGATTGCGCAGGTCGGTGTAAAGGCAGGCGCTCGTCTTGCCCTCCGCGAAGATGCGCCCAGCGACGGCCGCAGTGACAGAGCCCGCATAGCCTTTGTTGCGATATTCCGGCGGCGTGTAGACAGGCGCAATCGCGGCTGTGTGGCGTAACCGGCGCGAAATCGCGGCAACGGAAACCGGCGCGCCATTGTCGATCCAAAAGAGGGATCGCCCGGCCCCCGCAAGCTCCTCGGCACGAGCCCGTTCGGGCGGCGGCTCTTGCGGCACCGCTTCATCACGAAAAGCCGTCAGCCACTCGAACAGCAGTGGCACATCGGCGAGACCGGATTCGCGCGGCGACCCGCCCGCATTCGGCGAGCGCGGCGAACTCGAGAGAACATGGAGGCGCTGAGGAATGGGTTCGTCAAATTTTGCGCCGCGCGCGGTTGCTTCTTCGACGAACCAATGCGCCGTTTGGTCCACGCCGACAACGCCGGGATAATCCTCGCCCGCCAAGATTTGCGCGAGTGCGCAGCATTCGTCCCGCTCGAGATTGCCGAGGAGGATCGCGCGGCCCGGCGATTGCGTGGCGCAGTGACCGGCGCCACCGAGCGTCCAAAAGCGAAAGCCCGGCGTGTCCTTCGCCGCCGCGGCCGCAAGGACACCGATTTGCACATTGAAGCGGATTTCATCGGCCTCAAGCGCCGGCACGTGAAATTGCCCAAACTCCTGAAGGTTCATGAGAGTGCGCTGCTCGAGCTGGCGCGAGTGTCAACTCAAGCATAACACGAGTGCGCAGTCGCGACCGATGTCGCTGTGGATCCGGCCGTATTGGCTGAGGCGAGCCGAAGCGGTTCGTTCAGATGTGAATGGCGACGTCGATGACGAGGAGGCCGATGGCGAGGCTCCAATAGAGTACGCCGGCGGTGACCAGCCAGAAGGACGCGGCGTTCCTATCTTTTCCAGTGAAGCCGCGCAGCGCGCTTTCGAAGATGACGCTCGGACCGGCTACGACCAGGACGGTCAAGCGCACCAACTCGCCGCGCGGGGTTTGCACGCGGAAGCCGGAAATACGATAGAGGTTGGCCACGATCGCCGACGCGGTAAACCCGGCTGCGATGGAGAAGAAGAGTAAACCGATCATGTGCATGGGGAGCGGCCCGTTGTCGTCGAGCATCCTGCTGCAGCTCTCGTGCCCAACCCCCAACGGGTTTGGTGAAAGCGGCTGCCCCGCCGGTATCCTCTTGAAACTGGCAGGCAAATTCGGGCAGAGCCATTGTCCGGTAGGACCATAGGCAGGTGGCCCGAAAGAAGCCTGTGTGCCGAATTGGTGCATCGGCGTAAAAGGCCGGAAAGTTGGCGTCTCTTTTGGAGCCAGATGCGGGAAGCGGACATGGGCCGCGTGGGTGATGATTTTGGTGGACGCGCCAAGCGGCGGTCGGGGTGGTTGATCCCGCTGGTGGTGTTTTTTGTCACCGCCTGTCTGTCGGCGCTGATGCTCGCCTATTACTTTGCGCCGGCGCCGCGCGCCCTCTCACAGGAACAGCCCGCGCCCACCGACGCGACTCGCGCCATCGAGCTTATGCTCGGAGACACGCCGCTGCGCATTCCGGCCAATTACATTCCGATGGCAAGCGCGCGCAGTGGCGGTGCCGTGCCGGAGCTCGCGCTGATCGCGTTTCTGCCCGACCTGCAGGGCTATACCCTCGGCGCTGCGCAGGCGCTCGCCGGTAATGCGCCCGACTCTCCCGTGGTGAGCATGATGCTCAAGAGCGGCCAGACGCTGCTGCCGGAACAGGAACGTCTGGAACGCATTTATTCGAAGCAGGTGGAGGACGCGGCCGGCAAAGC
>Ga0310810_10005797_pt1 | contig 13875 bp, 9 predicted proteins | sample NCmetagenome_FD_207641 | JGI IMG/M metagenome (GOLD analysis project Ga0310810, IMG submission 207641) | Soil microbial communities from experimental microcosm in Duke University, North Carolina, United States - NC | ecosystem: Engineered > Artificial ecosystem > Soil microcosm > Unclassified ... | reverse complement strand
TGACCGCGGCGCCGCGCACGCCCGGCAGCTGATCGCCGGCGAGCGACACGAGCGCGGGCACGCCGGCGAGCGCGAGCGCGCACGCGCCCGACGCGCCCGCCGCCGAGAGCACGGCCGCTTCGGCGAGCAGCAGGCGCGTGATCTGCCACCGGCTGGCGCCGAGGCTCAGGCGGATCGCCATCTCGCGCCGGCGCGAGGACCCGCGCATGAGCAGGAGATTCGCCACGTTGACGCACGCGATCAGCAGGACGAGCAGCACGGCGCCCTGGAGCAGGTACAGCGATCGCCGCGCGTGCCCGGCCAGCTGCTCGCGGATGGGCACGGCGATGCCCGTGAAGCCGGTGGCGCGCATGAAGGCCGCGCGCTCGGGCAGCCGCGCGACGAGCCGATCCACGATCGCCTGCATCTCGGCGTTCACCCGGGCGATCGTGGCGCCGGGCGCGAGCCTCGCGATCATCGTGCTGAACTCGTTGCCGCGCTCCTGGTCGGACCGCTGCGCGGGCGTGAACGTGAACGGCACGAGGAGCGCCGCATCCGGACGGGGCAGCTCGAAATCGGCCGGCAGCACGCCGACGACCGTGTAGGGGTCGCCATCGATCCGGACCGATCGGCCGATCACGGACCGGTCGCCGCCGAACAGGCCTTTCCAGGTGCCGTCGGTCAGGATCGCCTTGCGGTCGTGGCCGGGCGAGGCGTCGGCCTCGACGAACCCGGTCCCGAAGGCGGGTGCGCGGCCGAGCGTGGCAAGAAACGACGGCGTCACCGCGAGCGCGACGAGCGGTTCGGCGCGCCCCGCGTCGACGAGGCTGACCGGCCGGGGCGTGAACAGCGCCGACTCCTCGATGGCCGGCGCTTCAGCGCGGCGGTCGAGGTAGTCGGGAATGGAGACGGTCGAGGGCTCCGACCCGCCCTTCGGATACGAGTTCCAGATGAAGACCAGCCGGTCGGCATGGGCGTAGGGCAATGGCGCCAGCAGCGCGGCATACAGCAGGCTGAAAATGACCGTGCTCGCGCCGATCCCCAGCGTCAGCGTGAGGATGGCAACACCCGACACGAGCGGCTGCCTGACGAGCCCCCGGACCGCGAACCGCAGCTCGCCCATGCGCGCTTAGACGGGAGGCCGGCGGTGAACGTTGATCCCCTATTTCTCCCCCCAAACCAGTTCAAAAATGCTGCGGAAATCACGTGGGATCGGGTTGTAAGTGGCCCCGAAATCGGGGCGCATGACATCACGCTGGATGTCGCGCGCGTCTTGGGCGCCGAACAGGTTGTACATCTTCAGCCCGATCCGCGCGTGCGGCAGGTTGCGCGGCAGCTTCACCACGGTGCTCACGTAGATATCGAACGACACGAACGCGGGATACCGGCGGCTGTTCCGCGCCCCCACGAACCGCCACTCGTCGTCGATCGCCGAATACGGGAATCCGTCGCGCAGCTCCATGAACGGCGCCACCTGGAACTTCGCCGGCAGCTTCACCACGCCCCACGCCAGGAGCCGGTTCGGTACATCCGCGGCGAGCGGGCCGCTGGCGTTGGCCTGCACGAATGGCTCGACCGTGTTGCCGTCGATCGAGGAGAAATCGTTCAAATCTCCGCGCGTCGTCGATCGGACGTACGAGCCGTAAATCGACTGCCCGCCCGGCGACCGGTAGCCGATCGTCGTCTCGAGGCTGCGCGCCCGGCTCGATCCGGTGCTCGAGAGCGTGAGCGCGTACTCGGGCAGGCCCGATTCATTGGCGATCGAAGCGGCGGACGGGTTCACGACGAGCTCCCGCGATCCCGATCGCTCCTGGTAGGTGAGGCGCGTGATGAGGCCCGCGTCGAACCGGCGATCGAGCTGGACGTGCCACGCGGCCGCGCGCGGGATGGCCAGCGGCCGGTCGATGCGGTTCACGTACAGGCGAGGCGCCGTCGTCATGGCGCCCGCTGAATCGAAGTCCGTGACCGTCCGCGCCTGCAGCTGCGGGAACGCCGCCGCCGCGAGCACGACTTTGTCCGAGAACAGCCCGCCGCCGGCGCTGAGCGTCGTGTGCGGGTCGAGCTTGATGGTGGCGCCCGCCCGCGGCGCCGCGACCCCGGCCCCAGCGAGGCTCGCCCGGTCGTAGCGGACGCCGGCCTCGATCGTCAGCGCCGGATCCACCGTCCACGTGTCCTGGAGAAAGACGGCCGCCTCGGTCCCGTGCGCCCCGTCGTGCGGGCTGCCCGAAAAGACGATCGTGTGAGCGAGCGTCCCGTCCGATCGCAGCAGCGCGACCGGCGCGCTGTCGTTGGCGCCGCCAAAGCCAACGGCGGCCACGTCGACGCCGGCTTTCACGACATGCCGGGCCTCGCCCGCCCCGAACTCGTGCGACATCGTCGTGGCCGCCTCGACGCGCGACGCGACCCGATCCTGCGTGTTGAAGTAGGCGCCCTGCGTGACGTCGTGCCCCTCGACGTACGGCTGCGAGCCGTCCGGCGTGAGGCGCGTCGGGAGGCTGGCAACCTGGGCGCTCGTTTCGATCGTGGTCCGCTCGCCAGACACGACGCGATCGCTCAGCGATACTCGAACGCCGCCCCGCCGGAACGACGGCACGGTCGACGCCGGCGTGAACGCGGTGATGTTCTCGTGATTGGTCGTCTGGGGGTCGACGCCGACCGAGATCGACGCGCGATGGCCGGGCGACACCGCCCAGTCGAGCGACGACCACGAGAGCACCGCCGTGTACTTGTTGTCCTGGCTCCCCTGGAGCGTGTCGAATTCGTTGCGGACGAACCGGTAGTCGAGCCCCTGGTAGAACCAGAGCCGGCCCTTCGCGAGCGGCCCGCTCAGCCCGAGGTTCGGCTCCCAGGCCTCGACGCCGCTGATGCCGTGCGGCGAAAATTGCAGGCGCGGCGTGAAGCTGTTGAAGTTGACGCGGAAGGTGTCGTCGCCCGAGCGCATGTTGATGACGGTCAGGCCGCCGGTGGCGCGGCCGTACTCGCTCGGATACTCGTTCGTGTACACCTGCACCGACCCGATCGGCTCGAGCGGCAGCATGATGTCGGGCTCGCCCATCACGGGGTCGTTCTGGCTCAACCCGTTCACGAGCATCTGCCCCTGCGGCGCCCGCGCGCCGGCCACGCTGATCATCCCGTCGGGACCGCGGATCACGTTCGGCAGCAACGGCAGCACGTCGTCGAACGTATTGTTGGGCAGCATCGCGACGTCGATGACGTCGCGCGTGAGCGTCGCCTGGGGCATCGGCAGGGCGTCGCCGACGATCGGCTCGGCCGGCGCGCTCACCGACACCTGCTCTTCCATGGCCACGACCAGGGTGAGATCGATCGTGATCGGCGCGGCCGCCACGACGAGCGGCCGCTGGACGCGCGTGAACCCCTGCAGCTCGGCGGAGAGGACGTAGCGCCCGGGCGGCACGTTCGTCGCGAACCGGCCGTCTTCGTCGGTGGTCGCGACGACTGCGGCGCCCAGTGTCGGCGCGATCGTCACGCGAACGCCCGGCAGCGGCAGCGCCCCCTGGTCGACGATCCGGCCGGAGATCGCGGTCTGCGCCGCGGCCGGAGACGCGCAGAGCCATGCGGCAGCGGCGAGAACGAGCGCGCGGACCGGAACGCTCATGGTGACGCGCTGCTCATGCGCGCTCGAAGTCGATGAATCCGCGGTCCACGTCGACGCGCGCGAGCCGGACGGCGACGTGGTCGCCGACGTCGAGGCCGTTCTGCCCGCGCACGAGCATCCCCTCCACCGGCGGCGCGAACACGCGCACGAACGTCCCCTTCGGCGAGGCGCCCGTGACGATCGCGTCCCAGCGCTCGCCGACGCGATCGGCCACCACCATGGCGGCCGCCGATTTGCGGACCTGGCGCTCGACCTTCTCGGCCGCGTCCTCCTGCGCCGTGCAGTGCGCCGCGAGGCGTGTGAGATCGTCGAGCGCGTAGGGGACGGGGTGGCCGGCCAGGGCGGCCTTGATCAGGCGCTGCGTCAGGAGGTCGGGGTAGCGGCGGTTCGGCGCCGTGGAATGCGTGTAGTCCTTCACCGCCAGGCCGAAGTGGCCCGGCGCGTCGCCGCCGGGCGTATCCACGACGTATTCGCCCGATCCGAGCATCTTGATCACGTTTCGCGAGAGATCGGGAAACCGATCGGGATCGGCCGTCCGGCGCGCGTCGAGAAACGCGCTGAGCGCGCGCGAGTCTGGAGCGTCGGGCAGCCGATCGCCGAAGCCGGCCGCCAGCGCCACGATCCGATCCCACCGCTTCGGCTCTTTCACTACGCGCCGGATCGACGGGAAGCCGCGGCCGTCGAGGAAGCGGGCGGCGGCGCCGTTGGCGGCGATCATCAGGTTCTCGATGAGCGCCTTCGCGCGGTTCGGCACCTCGTTCGTGAGGCCGCTGACGCGATCGCCGTCGAACGCGGCGCGCACCTCGATCGTGTCGAACTCGAGCGCGCCGTGCAGGTGCCGGCCGCGCGCCAGCGTCTGCGCCGCGCCGTCCTGCAGCCGCAGCTGCGCGTCCATGCCGGGCACCGCCGCCGCCGGCGCCGGCAGCGGCCCCCTGCCTTCGAGCCACGCGCCGACGCCGTTGTAAGCCAGCTTCGCGTGGTTCCTGACCATCGCGCCGTACAACTCGAACGAGGCGAGCGATCCGTCGGCGTTGACGACGAAATCGGCAATCACGGCCAGGCGGTCCTGCCGATCGGCGAGCGACGTCAGGTCCGTGGACAGGCGCTCGGGCAGCATCGGGAAGATCACCGCAGGCGTGTACACCGACACGGTGTTCACCGCGGCGTGGCGATCGACCGCCGACCCCCTGGGCACGCCGGCATCGACGTCGGCCACCGCCACCATCACGCGGACCTGGCCCGAGGGGCGCGCCTCCGCGACGGAGAGCTGATCGAGATCGAGCGAGTCGTCGTTGTCGATCGAGCACCAGAGGAGGTCGCGCAGATCGCGGACCGGCTCCTCGGTGCGCCGCGGCGGGCCGCCGAGCGCGGCGACCTCGGCGACCGCGGCCGTCGGAAACTCGGGGTCGAGGCCGCGTGCGCGCATGGCGGCAACGGCAAGGTCGCGCAGGTGCGCGCGCTGGCTGCGCTCGGTCGATGGATTCATCGGGGGTGGTGCTCCTGGAGGATGTCGCGAGTGGCGGCGCCCAGGTCGTCGACCAGGGCATCGATGTCCGGGCGGTGCGTGCGGAAGCTGAGCACGCAGACGCGCGCGAGGAAACGGCCGTGCGCGGTGCAGCCGGTGATCATCACCCGGCCGCGCGCCGTGGTGCGATCGAGCAGGCGCGACGTCGCCGCGTCTTCCTCCGCGGCCGAGGCTCCGGGCCACGAGAGGTGGAACGCGAAGAGCGAGAGCTCCGGCGGCGCGTCGACGACGATTCCCGGCAGCGCCTTCACCCGCTCGAACGCGTCGACCGCCAGCGCCCGCTTCTCCGCAATCGCCTCGCGAAACGCCGCCGCGCCCGAGAGCTTCAAGGCCAGCCAGACGCGCAGCCCCGGGAACGGGCGCGACAGCTCGGGCCCGTGCTGGCTCGGATCGTAGAAGTCCTCCGGGTGCGGCATGGACGGAAGATACGCCGCCGTGGCCTCGTGAGCGGCGCGGAGCGCGGCGCCGTCGCGCACGAGCAGCGCGCCGGTGCCGTACGGCAGGAACATGCCCTTATGCGGATCGAGCGTGAGCGAATCGGCCCGCGTCAGCCCGTGCAGCAGCGGGCGCAGCTCGTCGCACAGGTAGAAGAACGCGCCGTACGCGCCGTCCACGTGATGCCATAGCCCCTCGCGCGCGGCCACGTCCGCCACCTCGTCGAGCGGATCGACCGCGCCGGTGTTCGTCGTCCCGGCGCTCGAGACGACGGCGAACGGCGTGAGCCCCGCGGCGCGATCGGCCGCGATGGCGCCGGCCAGCCGATCGATGCGCAGCCGGTACCGATCGTCGGACGGGATGGCGCGCACCCGGTCGGGCATGACGCCGGCGAGCTTCGACGCCTTCAGCACCGAGTGGTGCGCCTGGTCCGAGGTGTACAGGACACCGCGGCGGATGTCGGCGCCTAGATGCCGCTCGCGCGCGCAGACGATGGCGTTGAACGTCGCCATCGAGCCGCCGGTCGTGAAGAGACCGCGGGCGTCGGGCGGAAAGTCCATCCACGCGCGCAGCCAGTCGAGCGCGTTCGCCTCGAGCTGGACGAGCGCGGGGGCCGCCTGCCAGACGCCGGTGAACCGGTTCGTCGTGTCGGCGATGAAGTCGGCGAGCGCCGCCGCATACAGCCCGCCGCCGGGAATGTAGGCGAGGTAACCGGGGCCGATCGTCGTGAACGACCGCGGGATCCACTCGTCGAACAGCGCGTCGAGCAGCGGCGCGAGCGCCGTGCCATGCTCGGGCGCGGCCTCGCGCAGGGCCCGGCACAAGTCGGCTGCGTCCACGTTGCCGCAGCTTGGCTGTGCGCCGGCGCGCGCGATGTGATCGATCGACCGGCCGATGACTTCCTCGGCCATCGCCCGCATCTGGTCGGCTGTGAAGTCGAGTGAATCGCTCATTCGATGAAGTCGCGCACGCGGTAATACGCACCCGCCAGCGGGAGGAACCAGGGCCGCCCATCGTAGAACGGGATCGGGGCGAAACGGTCGTCGAAGAGCGGGTGCTCGAGCGGCTCCCCCGCCATGCGCCGCGCGATCGACAGGCCCAGGTGCGTGGCCATCGCCACGCCGTGCCCGCAGTAGCCGCCGGCGTAGTACAGGCCGTCGATCCGGCCCGCGCGCGGCAACTGATCGCGCGTGAACGCCACCTGGCCGCTCCACGCGTACTCGATCCGCACCCCCCGCAGATCGGGAAACACGTCGGCGAGGCCGGCCGCCAGCGTCGCGGCCGCACGCGCCGTGGACGCCGTCGTCGGTGTCGAGAACTCGGCGCGCCCTCCGAACAGGAATCGATCGTCCTCCGTGAGGCGGAAGTAATAAAGAAAGTGTTTCGAATCGAACGCCATCCGCCGCGTCGGCAGCAGCCGCCCCGCGACGGCGCGATCGAGGCGCTCCGTCACGACGATGTAGCTGCCGACCGGAACGAAACGCCGCTGCAAGAACGGCGCCGCGGCGTCGGCGTAAGCGTTGGCCGCCACGAGCACGTCGCCGGCAGCGATGTCCCCTCGATCGGTCACGACTGTCCACCCGGATCCCGCCCGGGTGATCCGCTGCACGGTGGTGCGCTCGCACAACACGGCACCGGCCCGCCGCGCGGACGCGGCCAGCCCGTGCACGTAGCGCGCGGGGTTGATCGCGCCGCTGCGCTCGTCGATCAGCAACCCGAAATAGCGCGCCGATCCGAGATCGGCCGCCTGCGCGTCGCGCGAAACGGCGCGCACGTCATGCTGGAACACGCGCGCGAGCAGATCGCGCTCGCGCAGGAACGCGTCGTAGTGCGACGGCTTGCTCGCGGCCTGCAGGTGGCCCGTCCGCGTGTACTCGCAGTCGATCCCGTCCTCGGCGACGATGCGCTCCAGCGTCTCGATCGCCTCGAGCGACGACGCGAACAGCGCGCGCGCCCTGGCCTCTCCGTAGCGGTGCACGAGAGCGGCGGGCTCGACCTTCAGCCCCGTGAGCACCTGGCCGGCATTGCGCGAGCTCGCGCCGGAACCGGCGGCCTCGCGCTCCAGCACCGCCACCGACGCGCCGACCCGCGCGAGGTGCCGCGCCGCCGTCAGGCCCGTATACCCGGCGCCGACGATGGCGGCGTCCACACGAGCGGGGAGAGGGGCGGGGACCGCGGCCGGCGGCGCAGGCTCGGAGGGCGGCAGCGTGTCGAGCCAGAAGGGGTAAGGCTTCACCGCGCCCCGGGAACCGGAGACGAACCCGAAGCGACGACGCGCCGGCTCCGCGATTCCTGGACGAAGGCGACGGCCGCGAGCTCGCCGCGGCGCCAGTCGGCGGCGATCGGCAGCGGCGGCGACGTGAGCGGGCCGGATCCCGCGGCCTCGCCGGCGGACACGAGCGATCGCACGACCGCCGCGTGCGAGAGCGTGCGGCCGCGATTCTCGCCGCGCCGCACCTCGGAGCGCAGGTGGTTCTCGACGAGCGCGACGAGGATCTCGTCGCGATCGCCCTTACCGGGCGCCGGAAGATCGTGCGGCGTCACCCGGATGCGAAGCGCGCCGGCCGAAGCTTCTTCCACGGCGACGTCGAGGCGGCCGTGGGGCTGGCCCGCGGCGCGCGCGATGGCGCGCACCGCGCCGCGCTCGTCGCTGCCAACGAGCTCGGCCGCGCCGTCCACCACGAGCTGTGGGGTGTAGATCGCGTCGACGCGAAACTTGAAACCGTAGGCCTGCTGCCGGTTCGTGAACGTCGGCGACGAGAAGCGGTCGCGCCACCCGAGCTGGTCCCAGTAGTCCACGTGCTGCCCGAGCGCGATGACCTGCGCGCCCTCGACCGGCTGCGTTTCCACGAGGCGCTGCAGGAGCGCATCCGCCGGCGGACAGCTCGAGCAGCCCTCCGAGGTGAACAGCTCGACGAGGACCGGCGTGCGATCGCCGGCGCCCTCCGCGGCCGCGGTGGGAAGCCGCGACGCGCGAAGAACCAGCCCGGCGGCCGCGACCGCCGCCACCGCGAGTACGACCGCCGCGTTCGTTGCGCTCTTCATGATCGTTTAGATGCCGTCTGCCCGGCCCGCGTGCCTGATCGCCTGGCTGCAGCTTCGCGGCTGCAACCGCCTGCACGTCCGGCCATCCTACCCTCTGGCCCCACCCTCCAGCCCGTCCCGCTCCCTAAAGCTGTTTCGCCAGGTGCAGCTCGTCGCGGACGGGAATGCCGCCGAACCCGGCGTGGACCTCCTGCGTCTGCGCGATGACGCTCTCGACGGCGGCGCCGATCAGGCGAAACCCGCGGCGCTGGTAGAAGTAGAGCGCGGGGAGGTTGTCGTTGGTCGTCGCCACGAGCAGCCGCGAGAGGGCGAGGCGCCGGGCGAGCAGCTCGGCCTCGGCGACGAGGTGCGAGCCGACGCCCGATCGCTGCCACATCGGATCGGTGGCCAGCGCGACGATGTGGAGCGCGTCGCCGAGGAGGCGGTAGGCCAGGGCGCCCGAGGGTTCACGGTGCATGAGCGCGACGAGCGCCGGCATCTGGTCGATGTCCATCACCTCGCCGAACGCGATGATCCTCGTGCGGCCGAAATCGCGCTGGAACAGTTCGCGCGCCGCGCGGCGATCGGCGTCGTTGGCCTCGCGCACGAACACGGGCGGCAGGTCGATGCGGGGGCGGCACGCGCACACCACCTGGACGTGGGCGTCCTCCCAGTCCACGTACTTGCCGCAGCGGCCGCACCGGAGCACCGCCGGCTTCGCGCCGAATTGATCGGAGGGCATCGCCACGTCCGGGACCTCCTGCTGGATCGGGCCTAGGGCGCGCCGGCGTGGGCCGCGGGCGCGCGCCGGAGAATCCACCAGATGACCACGCCGAAGCTCAGGGCCACGGCGACGAACGTCGCGCCGAAGAGCCAGAGCGTCCGGTACAGGATCGACTGCGTTTCCATGCGCGCCTCGAGCGTCAGCGGCACGCCGCGAAGACGGTCGGCCAGCGGCTGCTCCCAGACGAGGATGTTCCCGCGCTTCAGATTGCCGGGCGGCGCGTTGTGCCACGCGATCTTGCTCGGGAGGTGGAGCCGGAACGCGACGATCTCGCGGCCCGTCCACCCGGCGTCGGCCACCGGCTTCGCGGCCGCCGCCCCGATCGTCTGGCGGTACTCGAACAACTCGCCGCGCCTGGCGAAGTCGTACGCCGACCACGCGAACGGCGGGTCGGCGGGCAGCCGGCGGATGTCGTCGACCTCCATCCGCACGTGCACGAACCGCCGGCCGCTGCGTCGCGAGGAGCTCACGCGCGTCACGTGCGTGGCGGGCGAGCTGTAGTAGCGCCGGAACGCGTCGCGGTCGAAGGTCGCCGACGGGCTCGCATCGAAGGCGGCGCCGCGCAGCGCGTCGATCGCGGCCACCGACGCGTTGACATAGACGGTCGCCGATCCGTCCAGCGACAGGTAGACGTCTTCTTCGTATTCGTATTGCCGGAAGATCCCGCCGCTGCAGGCCGCCGCCGCCAGCACCGCGGCCAGAAGCGTGGCGCGCCCACGGCCGATGCGCATGAACGCCAATGATATAGTAAAAATTTCCCTCCGCCGATGACCTCACGCCCGGTGCTCTACCTGATCGACGGCAGCTCGCAGATGTATCGCGCGTTCCACGCGCCGATCAGAACGGCCGAGGGCGGCTTCCTCCGCAACGCGCAGGGACGGCCGACCAACGCCGTCTACATCTTCGTGACGATGCTGCGCAAGCTGCTCAACGAGCACCAGCCGGCGTACATCGCGGCGTCGTTCGATCTGCCGGGGCGCACGTTCCGCGACGACCTCGTCACCGACTACAAGGCGAACCGCGCGCCGATGCCGGACGAGCTCGCCGAGCAGATTCCGATGGTCCATGCGGCGTGCGAGGCGCTCGGCGTCCCGATTCTCACCTCCGCGCGCTACGAGGCCGACGACGTGATCGGCACGCTCACCCTCAAGGCCGCGGCCGCCGGCTTCGACGTGGCCATCGTCACGGGCGACAAGGATTTCTTCCAGCTCGTCCGCGACGGCATCCGCGTGTACAACCCGCGCGACGAAGGCACGTGGTACGACGCGGAGGGCGTCAAGGAGAAGTTCGGCGTCACGCCGGATCAGGTCGTCGACGTGCTGGCGCTCATGGGCGACACCATCGACAACATCAAAGGCGTGCCCGGCATCGGCGAGAAGGGCGCGCGCGATCTGATCGCCACCTGGGGCACGCTCGAGAACCTGCTCGCCCATGCCGCCGAAGTGCCGCAGAAGCGGTACCGCGAGCCGCTCCTCGCCAACGTGGAGGCGGCGCGCCAGAGCCGCGTGCTGGCGCGCATCCACACGGACGTGCCGGTCGAGTTCGATCCCGACGCGGTGCGCTACCGCGGCGCGTCGCGCGAGCGCTGCTTCGAGATCTTCAACGAGCTCGGGTTCCGCACTCTCGTGAACGAGTACGCGCCCACGGCCGACTCGGTCGCGCGCACGTATCGCGTCGTCAACACGGAAGAGGGGCTGCGCGACCTGGCGGCGCGGCTGGCGGCGCGCGGCGAGTTCGCGCTGCGCGTGCTCCCCGATCGGCCTTCCGCGATGCGCGCGTCGATCGCCGGGATCGCGTTCTCGGACGCGCCGCACGAGGCCGACTACGTGCCGACCGGCCACCACGCGCTCGGCGCGACGGCGTCGATCGGCCTGCGGACCGCGCTCGACGCGCTGCGTTCCGTCCTCGAGGACCCGGCCATCCGGAAGATCGGCCACGATCTCAAGTTCGACACCATCCTGCTCGCGCGCCACGGCGTCACGCTCCGGGGCCTCGATCGCGACACGATGATTGCCAGCTACCTGGTCGACGCCACGCGATCGACGCACCGGCTGGAGGATCTCGCCCTCGAGCACATCGCCTACAAGGCGCTCACCGACGAAGACGTGTGCGGCCGCGGGGCGAAGGCGATCTCGCTCGCCGACATCCCGGTGGAGGCGGCGACGACCTACGCGGGAGAGCGCGCCGACGTGGCGGGCCAGCTCGCGCCGAGGCTCTGGGAGGTCATGCGCCGCGACGAGCTGATCGAGGTCTACGACCGGCTCGAGCGGCCGCTGATCCCGGTGCTCGTGGACGTGGAGCGCGCCGGCGTGCGGCTCGACGGCCCGGCGCTCGCGGCCCAGTCGCTGCGAATCGACCAGGATCTGGCGCGGCTGACGACGGCGATCTTCGCGGCCGCCGGCGGCGAGTTCAACATCAACTCGCCGAAGCAGCTCGCCGACGTGCTGTTCGATCGCCTCCAGCTGCCCGCGCCGCGGCCGAGCGGCGCGGCGAAGGCGCGATCGACCGCGGTCGACGTGCTCGAGGAGCTCGCCCTCACGCACGATCTGCCCCGCCTGATCCTCGAGTGGCGGGGCCTGATGAAGCTCAAGGGCACATACATCGACGCGCTGCCCCAGCTCGTGAACCCCGAAACCGGCCGCGTCCACACATGCTTCAACCAGGCGGTCGCGGCGACGGGGCGCCTGAGCAGCAGCGATCCGAACCTGCAGAACATCCCGATCAAGACCGAGCTCGGACGCGAGATCCGGCGCGCGTTCATCGCGGCGCCCGGCTTCGTGCTGATCTCGGCCGACTACTCGCAGATCGAGCTGCGCGTCCTCGCCCACCTGGCGGAAGACGAATCGCTCATCGCGGCGTTCCAGCGCGGCGACGACATCCACGACCAGACGGCGCGCAAGGTGTTCGGCGCCGACAGCCGGATGGATCCGCACCGGCAGCGCAGCACGGCGAAGATGATCAACTACGCGCTGCTCTACGGGAAGTCGGCCTTCACCCTGGCCAGGGACATCAGCGTCACGCCCGAAGTGGCGAAGCAGTTCATCGACGCGTACTTCGCGGGCTTTCCGCGCGTCCGCGGCTTCATCGACCGCACCCTCGAGGACGCGCGCCAGACCGGCATCGTCAAGACGATGTTCGGGCGGCGGCGGCTCGTGCCCGAGCTCAACAGCCGCAACGGCCAGATCCGCGGCGCCGCCGAGCGCGTCGCCGTGAACCTGCCCATCCAGGGCACCGCGGCCGACATCCTCAAGCTCGCGATGATTGCGGTGCACGATGCGCTCGTCCGGTGGAACGCGACGGCGCCCGCCGGGCGCGACGCGCGCATGATCCTGACGGTGCACGACGAGCTGCTGTTCGAGGTGCCGCGGGACGCCGCAGACGACGTCTCCGGGATCGTCCGGGAAGGGATGCAGTCGGCGGCCAGCCTTCGCGTTCCGCTGACGGTCGACATCGGGGTCGGCGAAAACTGGGACGACGCGAAGCCCTGACGCGCGCGGCGGCCGGCTACCGCTGCCAGCGCTCCTTGAAGCTTTCCCACTCCGCCTTCAGGACATCCGGCGGCTGCGCCGTGGACTTCGCCCGCTCGGGCACGATGCCGCGCTGCATCAGCGCGTCGATGTCGGAGCGGAGCGCGGCGCCGCCGTCCGGCGCGACCGACGCGCGCGTCCACGCGCCGAGCGCGGCGTCCCAGGCCGCCTGCAGATCGCCCAGCCCGCGCGCCGCGGCCGCGAGCCAGTAGAGCGCCACCGCCGATTCGTGCGTTTCGAGCGCGCCGCGCATCCGGTCGCGCACGCGCTGGTAGATCTGCTGCCGCTCGATGTCGGGGCGGAACCGCGCATCCTGATCCACGCAGGTCGCCCACCAGTCGAGGACGCGCTCGCTGCCGTCGAACCCGAGGCCGTCGCGGCCGATCACGGAGTCGAACGTGCCGGCGGCGGCCCCGTACGCGCCTTCGAAATACAACGCTTCGCCCAGGCCGACGACGAACTCGAGGCGCTCGCGCGAGCTGAGCCGCCGCGGATCGATCCGGCGAAGCCGCTGCCTGGCGCTCTCGAGGTCGGCCGCGCTCGTCCCGGTCCGGTACCGCTCGAGGAAGGTCCGGGCGGCAATCAGGTCGGCTGCATTGGCCGTCGACGGCAGGCGGCGCGCTTCTTCGGCGGCGGTGAGCGCCGCCGTGAACTGATGGGCGTTGTAGAAAGAGCGTGCGCGCGTCAGCGCGTCGGGGCTGTCGGCCGCGCCGGCTGCCGACGCCACGGCCAGAAAGAGGGCCGCGAGGCAGGCTCGAGCGCGCATGGATGGATGGTAGCACAGGCCGGATTGCGGCTAACTGCTTGAAGACACGGCCTTTCTGAGACGATCGTTACAGGTTTGGTACAATGCCGCGCAATGGTCGAACCGCGGATCGTGCCTCGCGCCGAGCACTCGATCTCGCGCCGCGACATCGACCCTGACGCGCTCAAGGTCCTCTACCGTCTGCGGCAGTCCGAACACGTCGCGTACCTGGTGGGCGGC
>Ga0310810_10005795_pt1 | contig 13876 bp, 15 predicted proteins | sample NCmetagenome_FD_207641 | JGI IMG/M metagenome (GOLD analysis project Ga0310810, IMG submission 207641) | Soil microbial communities from experimental microcosm in Duke University, North Carolina, United States - NC | ecosystem: Engineered > Artificial ecosystem > Soil microcosm > Unclassified ... | reverse complement strand
GCCGACGACGTCGCGCAACGCCTCCTGGACGATCTCGTCGTACGGAATCAGGGACTCAGGGGTTTCCTCACTCATCGCTTTTCGTGGTAGCGAGCGGGGCAAACCGGTCAAGCGGAGTCAACCCAACCGATGCCCATCGACGCCAAGCAGCCCTATGACGACCAGAATATCTTCGCCAAGATCCTCCGCGGCGAAATCCCCAACAAGACCGTGATGGAGACCGAGCACAGCCTCGCCTTCCACGACATCAACCCGCTGGCGCCGATCCATGTGCTGGTCATCCCCAAGGGACCCTATGTCAGCTGGGACGATTTCACGGCCAAAGCATCCGACCCGGAAATTAGCGATTTCGTGAGGGCGGTCGGAGAGGTTGCGCGGATGACCGGCGCCGACAGCCAGGGCTATCGAATCCTTGCCAACAGCGGAAAACGCAGCGGCCAGGAAGTGCCTCACCTTCATGTTCATGTGTTTGGCGGGGCGCCGCTTGGACCGATGTTGGCTCGATAGACGTTATCGAGCCGTTCGCCGAAGGGGGATTGCGCATGCGATCCAAGGCGTTAGGGTCGCGCCCAAACCAATAAACCCAAGGGGAGATTGAATGGCCACTGCGGCACCGAGAAGTTTTTTGGGCCGGATAGGGCTGCGCAAGAGCGTCGCCCAGATCCAGGAGGAAACCCGGACCAGCGAGCTTAAGCGCACTTTGGGGCCGTGGAACCTCGTCTTCCTTGGTATCGGCTGCATCATCGGCGCCGGCATTTTCGTCCGTACGGGCAATGCCGCCGCGCTGCATGCCGGACCGGCGGTGCTGATTTCCTACGTCATCGCCGGGATCGTCTGCGCTTTTGCGGGCCTCTGCTATGCCGAGTTGGCGTCGACGCTGCCGGTATCCGGGTCCGCCTACACCTATAGCTATGCCACGATTGGCGAATTCGCGGCGTGGGTTATGGGTGCGCTCCTGCTGCTCGAATATGGTCTTGCTGCTTCGGTGGTCGCGGTCGGCTGGTCGGGCTATATGGTCAGCCTGCTAGGCGACTTCGGGCTTCACATACCGGCGGCATTGACCGGGCCGACTGGACATCACCTGCAAAAGGACGGGGTCGACGTTCTCGTTAACGGCGCGCCCGTCGTCTATCTCTTCAATCTGCCGGCCTTCCTGGTCTGCGCCGCTCTCGGCATCTTGTTGGTCATCGGCGTTTCGGAAAGTGCCAAGTTCAACAATGCCATCGTCGCGATCAAGGTGACGGTGCTGACCGCATTCATCCTCGTCGGCGGCTTCATCATTCTAAAGAACCTGCCGGCCTACACGCCCAACTGGGAGCCGTTCATCCCGGCGCCGACCGGCGAGAAGGGTGAGTTCGGCTGGAGCGGGATTCTGCGAGCGGCCTCGATCGTCTTCTTTGCCTACATTGGCTTCGAGGCCGTCTCGACCGCGGGCCAGGAAGCCAAGGACCCGGCCAAGGACATGCCGTTCGGGATCATCGGATCGCTGGTTGCCTGCACCGTGATCTACATTCTGGTGTCGATCGTTCTGACCATGGTCGTGAACTACAAGGCGCTGAACGTTCCGGATCCCGTCGCCGTCGCGGTCGACGCCTTTGGACCGCAATGGGCCTGGTTCGCCAAGACCATCAAGGTCGGCGCAATCGTCGGACTGACCTCGGTCATTCTGGTGCTAATGTATGGCCAGACCCGGATCTTCTATACCATGGCCCGGGACGGCCTTTTGCCGAAGGTCTTCTCGCGCGTGCACCCCACCTTCCGCACGCCCTGGATCAACACGTTGGTTGTGGCGCTTGCGGTTGCCTCGGCCGCCGGCTTTTTCGACATTAACTTCCTCGGCGATGCGACCTCGGTCGGCACCCTGGCGGCGTTCGGGATCGTTTGCCTGACGGTCATCTGGCTGCGCCGGACCCATCCGGACATCAAGCGTGGCTATCGCGTGCCGTTCTATCCGGTACTTCCGGCGCTCGGGATCCTCAGCTGCTTCGCGCTGATATTCACGGTCGAGAACCGCGTGCTGGTGTTCTTCGGCTGGTACATCTTGGCCGCCATCGTGCTCTATTTCGTCTACGGCATGCACAATTCGGAACTCGCCAAGGGGCACCACGTGGTTGAGTCCGGAGAGCCGGCTTACTTCCCGGAAGACGAGCCGCGCGACGAAAGCGGCAAGCCAATCATCCGGCCGTAAGGCATCGAAGGGGGTAGATCAGGGCGGGTCCGGCGACGGGCCCGCCCTTTTTCATTGGCTCGAGCAGGCGTAAGCATGCGCCATGAGCCACCCGCCGTTCGAATTGGAAGGGATCGACCATGTCGTCCTGCTAGTCCGCGACATGGCGGAAGCTCAGCAATTCTACGAACAGGTGCTCGGCTGCACCATCGACCGCTCGCTTCCCGAATATGGGATGCTCCAGCTTCGCGCCGGCGCGTCGCTGATCGACCTGGTCGACATCGGTTCGCACCAAGGCGAATGGGGCCGGCCCGAGGTCGAGGGTGGCCGCAATATGGATCATGTCTGCATTGCGACGGGCCCTTGCGACGAAGCGGCGATGCGCGCGCACCTCGCGCGCCACGGGGTAGCGATCGTCGAGGAAGGGATCCGCTACGGCGCCAATGGCGACGGCATGTCCTTCTACATTCGCGATCCGTCGGGCAACCAGATCGAGCTCAAGGGTTCGCTGGCCGCCTAGGCCAGTACGCCCTCGGCCAGCGCCCTCAAATCCTGCTCCGGCCGGGCGCCGTAATGCTGGATCACTTCGGCGGCGGCGATCGCGCCCAGCCGGAGCGAAGCCTCGAGGCCCAGCCCGCGCGCCTCACCGGCGAGGAAGCCGGCAGCGAACAGGTCGCCGGCGCCGGTGGTGTCGACCAGCCGATCGATCCGCTCAGCCGGGACATCGGCGCGCTGCCCGTTCGAAATTGCCGTGGCGCCATTCTCGCTGCGGGTTACGACCAGCGTCGGCACGACTTCGGCCAGGCGCGCAATGGCCTCTTCGACCTCGTTTACCTTCACCATTGACGCCGCTTCGGCCTCGTTGGCGAACAAGATGTCGACCTTGCCGTCGCGCAATAGCTGCCAGAAGCCGTCCCGGTGGCGATCGACGCAGAAAGTGTCGGACAAAGTGAAGGCGACCTTGCGCCCGGCCGCGTGGGCGGCCTCGATCGCCGCTTCCATCGCCGCACGCGGTTCGGCGGGATCCCACAGATAGCCTTCGAGATAGACGATGCCGCTGTCGGCCACGGCCGCCAGATCGACCGAGCCCTTCTCAAGCAATTGGGCCGCGCCAAGGAAGGTATTCATCGTCCGTTGCGCGTCAGGCGTGACCAGGATCAGCGATCGGGCGGTCGCGCCGACGTCGCTCCTCGGCTCGACCAGGAAGGCGATGCCCTGGGCTTCGATGTCGTGGCGATAGATTTGACCGAGCTGGTCGTCCGCGACCTGGCCGATGAAAGCCGCATCGAGGCCCAGCGCGGCCAAGCCCGCGGCGGTGTTGCCGGCCGAACCGCCGCTGATTTCGCGGCCCGGGCCCATCGCATCATAAAGACGGACCGCCTCCTCCTCATCAATCAGCCGCATCGATCCCTTGTGCAGTCCCTGGTTGGAGAGGAACGAGTCGGTCGTGTCGGCGATGACGTCGACGATCGCATTGCCGATGCACAGCACGTCGAAGCGGGGCTTGGTCATGAAAGGATTGATCCTGCGGGGAATGGGGTTGCGGCGCGCCTAGCGATGGCGAGCGGCCGGGGCAAGCTTGCCAGCCGGACTCGTCGCCGCCACAAGTGCCTCATGCGTCGTGTTGCATTCCTCATCATCCTGTCGGCAGCCGCCTGTGCTCCTCGTCCCGAGCCGGCCCCAGCCCCCGCTCCCACTCCAGCCTCGCCTGCCGGGGCCGAGCATCGCAGCATCAACGGCATGACGGCGCACGAGCTGATCGAGCTCTTCGGCCGGCCGCGGCTGCAGATCGTCGAAGGCGAAGGCACCAAGCTGCAGTTCGCGGGATCCAACTGCGTGCTCGACGTCTATCTCTATCCGCCACCCGGCGGCGGAACGCCGCGGGCGACACTGATCGAATCGCGCAATGCGCAGGGCAACGACGTCAACGCGCAGACTTGCGCTGCCGCAATCCAGCAACGCTAGAGCCGCTCCGACGCCCATCTCGCAGCGTCGGCTACCACCGGGTCATCGCTCGCCAAATGCCGGTCCACCGCCGGCCGGAGCGCGGCATCTCCGCTGTTACCCGCAGCGATCAGGCAATTGCGGACCATGCGATTGACGCCGATCCGCTTGATCGGTGACCCTGAAAACAGCTCGCGGAACGAAGCGTCGTCCAGCGCCAGCAAATCTGCCAGGGCAGGCGCCGCCAGCTCTGGGCGAGGCGCAAACGCCTTGTTGGCCTGCGCCTCGCTGGCGAACCGGTTCCACGGGCACACCGCCAAGCAATCGTCGCAGCCGTAGATGCGGTTGCCGATCGCCTCGCGAAACTCGATCGGGATCGGTCCGGCATGCTCGATGGTGAGGTAGGAAATGCACCGCCGAGCATCGACCTGATTGGGGGCAATGATCGCCCGGGTCGGACAGGCGTCGATGCAGCGCGTGCAGCTGCCGCAATGCGGCTCGGCCGGCGCGTCGGGCTCCATCTCGAGGGTGGTGTAGATGACTCCGAGGAACAGCCAGCTGCCATGTTCGCGATTGAGCAGATTGCTGTGCTTGCCCTGCCAGCCGACACCGGCCGCAGCCGATAGCGGCTTTTCCATCACAGGTGCGGTATCGACGAACACCTTGAGCTCGCACCCGGCCTCATCGGCCAGCCAGCGGCCCATCGCCTTCAGCGCTTTCTTGACCACCTTGTGATAGTCGGCGCCCTGGGCATAGACCGAGATGCGACCGCGGTCCCGGGCTTCTGCCAGCGCCAGCGGATCGGTCGCCGGTGCATAGCTCATCGCCAGGGCGATCACCGACTTGGTATCGGGCCACAGGCCCTGCGGGCTGGCGCGCTGTTCGGCCCGCGCCTCCATCCAGCCCATCTCGCCATGGTGGCCGGCAGCGATCCATTCCCTGAGGCGTTCGCCTGCGTGGGCCACGGAGTCGGCGCGCGCGATCCCCCAGGCGCAAAAGCCAAGCTCCGCCGCTTTGTCGAAAATCCGTGCCTTGAGGCTTGTCATGGCGCGGCCACCCTTTACCCATTGGCGCCATGGGGGAAAGACCAATCGCCGCCGAAGCCCGCGACCTCGTCAAGGACTTTGACGGGAAACGCGCGGTGGACGGGGTCAGCCTGACCGTTCCCGAAGGCAGCATCACCGGCATCCTCGGACCCAATGGCGCGGGAAAGACCACCTGCCTTCGAATGATGCTGGGAATCATCGATCCCAGCTCAGGGACCCGTACGCTGCTCGGTCATGACCGGCCGATCGAGATCGCGCATCAGGTTGGCTATCTGCCCGAGGAGCGCGGCCTCTACCCGGCGATGCCGGCGTCGGAGGCGCTGGCCTTCATGGGTGCGCTGCGCGGGCTGCCGATCAAGGAGAGCCGCCGGCGATCCCTGGAGCTTCTCCATAGCCGCGGCCATGACGACTGGGCCAAGCGGCCGATCCGCACGTTGTCGAAGGGCATGGCGCAGACCGTCCAGCTGCTCGGCACCATCATCCACCGCCCGAAGCTGATTGTGCTCGACGAGCCGTTTGCCGGGCTCGACGCGATCAACCAGGAAAAGCTCGAGCAGCTGATCCGCGACCAGGCCGCGGCCGGCGTGACCGTGATCTTCTCGACGCACGTCATCGCCCATGCCGAGCGGCTCTGTGAGCGCGTGGTCATCATCGCCGAGGGCAGGTCCGTGTTCGAAGGTGCAGTGGACGAGGCGCGCGACCGGCTGCGTCCGATCGTCCATCTAAGGACGCGCGTGGCTGACGGGCCGTGGCGCGCTGCACTTCCGGCGTCGGCCAAGAATGTCGGTGGCGAATGGCGCTTCGAGCTGCCCTCCGACGGCCCCGAGCCGCTGCTCAAGGCCTTGATCGACGGCGGGGCCGGGATCGAAACCTTGAGCATCGAGCGTCCGGGATTGCACGATGCCTTCATCGCCATTGCCGGCGAAGCGGCGGCCCGTGAGATGGGGCACGTTCATGTGGCGGATGAAGCGGCATGAAACTGCCTGAGACGATCCGCGCCGCCTTCGTGATAGCCCGTCGCGACTTCACCGCGACGGTACTGAGCAAGACGTTCCTGCTGTTCCTGCTCGGGCCGCTGTTCCCGATCGCGCTCGGCATGGGGATGGTCGGGATCGGCGCCCAGGTCGACCGCAATGCCAAAGCGCCGCCGATCGCGGTGGTTTCGTCGCAGCAAGATTATGAGCTGCTCAGCGCCGCCCGCGAGCGCTTGATGCCGCTGGCCGATTCTATAGCGCTTGTCGAGCTTCGCTACGTACCGCCCGAAGGTGATCTCGCCGGCCAGCAGAAGAAGTTGCTCTCGTCGGAGAAGGAACCGGTGATGGCAGTGTTCGACGGCGGCCTTTCCGCGCCACATCTGACCGGAACGGTGACCAGCAGGGACCGCCCGGCCAGGCAGATGAAACTGTTCATCGACGAGGCACGACGGATGGCGGCACAGCCGCAGGTTAGCAGCCCCAAGCTTCAGATTACGCAGACCAGGGAAATGGCCGGGCCGCAGGCGGCCAGGCGCGTCCAGACCGGCCGCATGGGCCAGGCCCTGCTCTTCGTCCTGACAATCTTGCTGGCGGGCATGGTGCTCAGTCAGCTCATCGAGGAGAAATCCAGCAAGGTGATCGAGGTGCTCGCCGCAGCGGTCCCGATCGATGCCATCTTCTTGGGCAAGCTCTTCGCCATGCTCGCCACCTCGCTGACCGGAATTGCGCTTTGGACGATTGCCGGAGCCTTCACGATCAACAGCCTTGCGACCGGAGGATTGAGAAGCTTGCCGATGCCTGCGGTCGGCTGGCCGGCCTTTATCTCCCTCACCGTCGTCTATTTCTCGATGAGTTATTTGCTGATCGGCGCGACCTTCCTCGGGATCGGCGCCCATGCTTCGACAGCGCGGGAGGTTCAGATCCTGTCGATGCCCGTGACCATGGCCCAGCTGGTCCTGTTCGGCTTCGCTTCGCTGGCAGTCGGCCAGCCGAACAGTGCGACGGGCATGGCGGCGGCGATTTTCCCGCTCTCATCGCCATTCGCAATGATTGCCCGCGCGGCGGAGCTGCCCGACATTTGGCCCCATCTGATCGCGCTTGGCTGGCAGGCGCTGTGGGTGGCCCTGATCCTCAGGCTTGCCGCTGCGGTGTTCCGCCGAAGCGTGCTGAAGTCGGGCAAGAGCCGCCGCCGGTTCTGGCAGCGAAGCTCCGCCTAGCCGAGCGCTTCCCGGGCCATTTCTTCGAAGCGGGCCATCAGCGCCATGTACGGGAACGGGCCATGGCTGATCCTGGCGACGCCGGTCGCGGCGACCTCGGCGTCTGACGGGCAGCCTGGATAGGTCATGAAATTCACCGGTACCGTTGCCTCGGCGCACAGACGGCCGAGGAAGCCCAAATTGCCGAGCATCGGGACGAAGAAGCCGCTCGCGCCGGCCTCGGCGTAGGCGTGCACGCGCCGGATCGCCTCGTCGAGCATCGCCTCATCATGCGTGTCCTGTTTCGCCTTGAGGAACAGGTCGGTACGGACATTGATGAAGAAGTCGGGTCCGACGGCGGCCCGGGCCGCGGCAATCCGCTCGGCCTGGACCGGGATCGGATGGAGGCCCTCCCCGCCGACGACCTGGTCCTCGAAATTGCAGCCGGCCGCGCCGGTGTCGGCGAGCCGGACGATGTTTCGGGCGCCCTCATGCGGATCGGTCGAATAAGCGCCCTCGAAATCGACCGTGACCGGCACGTCGACCGCGTCGACGATCCGCTTGGCATTTGCCAGCACAAATTCCAGTGGCACTTCCTGTCCATCGCCAAATCCGTTGGCCATGGCCACCGAGGCACTCCCGGTGGCGATCGCGCTGGCACCCGCCTTGGCTGCCGCCTGCGCGCTGCCCGCATCCCAGACATTGAACAGGACGAGCGGGCTTCCGGGCACATGGAGCTCAGCAAAGCGGGCGAAGTTCGACATGACGATGTTCTCCTTTAGTTCTCGTCATGCCGTCGGCAGTCAGGCAAGGCAACCCGAATCTTGCGGTCAACAAAATCAGTTGATGGCGGCGCTCGCGGCCTCCGTCAGTTGGGCCATCAATGCCCGGTGGGGAAAGGGTCCGTGGCTGATACGGGCAACCCCGGCCGCGGCCCATTCGGCCTTGGGCGGCGCACCGGGGAAGGCGATTACGTTGAGCGGCAGGGGCACCTCGCGCACGACCCGTTCGATCTGCCTCGGATCGGCCAATCGCGGCACGAAGAAGCCGCTCGCCCCCGCGTCGGCAAACGCCTTGCCCCGCTCGATCGCCTGGTCGACCAGGGCGTCGTCGCGCGTGTCATATTTTATGAACAGGTCGGTGCGGGCGTTGAGGAAGAAATCCGCTCCGACGGCACGGCGGATTGCCGCTATCCGGCTGACCTGCAGCTCAAGCGGATGGATTCCCTCTCCACCAACCACCTGGTCTTCGAAGTTGCAGCCGACCGCCCCTGTTGCCTTGAGCCTCGCGACATTCTGCCCGCCCTCTTCGGCATCGGTCGAATAGGCTCCCTCGAAATCGACCGTAAGCGGCAGCGGATCGATCGCCTCGACGATTCGGCCAGCATTGGCGAAGACATAATCCAGCGGGACGTGATGGGCATCGCCGAAACCGCTGGCGTCGCCTACCGGGTGGCTGCCGGTGGCCAGCGCCTTCGCGCCCGCCTTCACCACCGCCTCGGCGCTGCCGACGTCCCAGATATTATAAAGAATGACCGGATCGCCGGGGACATGGAGTGCCGCGAACGTGGCGAATCGTTGCGATGGGGTGCTGGGCATGAGGGCCTCCGCTTTGGCTGGGCCAGCAAGCTAGGATCGATGACCCAATGTGCAAGTAACCAATTGCAAAGGGTCGCCCGATTACCAGCCATTCGAAGTGGGGGTGTGAATGCGTCGAATCTTGTTGCTGGCCCTGGTCCTGGCCGCCCCGCTTTGGTTCATGGTCGGCCAGGACGGAAGTGCCGCGGCATTGTCGCAGCGGACTGTCGACCTGTTCGACGGCCGCCCGCCGCGCTCGATCCTGATCGTAGGCAACAGCCGCACTTATTATAACGACATGCCGGCGATGGTCAGAGAGATCGCGGATTCGGCTGGCAGCGCGGCCAAGTTCCAGATCGAGACCAGCGCCAGGCCGGGCTATTACTTCAAACATCATTGGGGATTTGGCCGTACCCGGCATCTTCTCGTCGCCGGGTGGGACGACGTCATTCTGCAAGGTGCAAGCGCCGAGCAATGGAACGACGAAACCCAGGATGACTTTTTCACCTATGGGGCAAAGCTCGCGGCCATCGCCAAGGTATACAAAGGCCGTCCCCGGCTGGTCGTCAATTGGGCCTATGATCCTTCGGAATATGAGGGCGATGCCGAAGGATATCGCCAGATGCACCTGGAGCGGATCAAGGCGGCTCACGCCCGCCTGGCGAGCGAGGCCAATTTATCGCGAATTAATCTGGCAGGCCTGTGGGAGTCCATCCGCCACTCCCATCCGTCGATCCGGCTAACGTCGGACGGCAACCATCCAACCATGGCGGGCAGTTACCTCTATGCGCTGGCAATCTACGCCAACCTGGCCAACGACAGGGTGGCGGACGTCGCCTATGTTCCCGACGGCCTCAATCCGGACGATGCGAAAGCCCTGCGAGAGGCCGTCGATGCTTATCCGCTGCTAGGCTGAGCAGCTTACTCCGGCGCGGGGCCAAGCTGCTGCCACAGTTCCACCTTCACCCCGTCGGGATCGAGGATCCAGGCGAAGCGGCCATAATCCTCGTCCTGACGGCCGATAATTTCGACGCCCTTGGCTTCAAGATCGGCAATCACGCCGTCGAGGTCGTCCACGCGAAGGTTGACCATGAATGATTTGTCGCTCGGCCCGAAATAGTCGGTGTCGGCCTTGAACTGGGAAAAGAGCGTGAACCCTTCGGGATCGTCGTTCTTGAACGGGAACATCGCGCCCCATTCCCCGCCGATGCCGAGCTTGTCCTGGTACCAGGCGCGCGTCTTGTCGGTGTCCTCGACCTTATAGAAGATGCCGCCCAGACCCGTGATGCGCGCCATCATCGCCTCCCCTGTTCAACTTTTCTAATGGACGAACCTTGCCACCACGTCGCGATAGCTCCGTGACACCTTCACCTGCGCGCCTGAGTCCAGCACCAGGAAGCATTCGCCGTTGGTATGCGGCTTGACCTGGCGGACCAGGTCGAGGTTGACGATGGTCGAGCGGTGCACCCGCTGGAACCGGCGCGGGTCGAGCCGCTTTTCCAGGTCCTTCATCGTCTCGCGGAGGATCAGCGTGTTCTCGCCAGTCTGGATGCACATATAGTCGCCGGCCGCGTCGATGCGCTCAATCGTGTCGACATCGACCCGGAAGATCTGGCCCTGGTCGCGGATGTTGATCATCTTCTCGAACCGCGACGAGGCCGGGCCTTCGGGCATCGCCTCGGCCAGTTCCTCGGCTGCTTCCGGGGCGTGCTCGGCCAGCGCTTCCTTCAGCCGCTCGGCCTCTTCCGCACCGCGTTTTTCGGCCAGCCGCTGCCGCACCCGATCGAGCGTCGCGGCCAGCCGGTCTTCGTCGACCGGCTTCATCAGATAGTCGACCGCCTGCGCTTCGAACGCGCGCAGCGCATGCTCATTATAGGCGGTCACGAACACGAATAGCGGCGGCTCGACCTCCATCATTCCCGAAATCACCGAAAATCCGTCAAACCCGGGCATCTGGATGTCGAGAAATACGAGGTCGGGCTTGTGGGTCTTGATGGCGCGAATTGCTTCCCGACCGTTGGCGGCCGTTGCGACAACTTCCACATCGTCATGGGCCTCCAGCCGAAGGCGCAAGCCTTGCGTCGCCAGGGGCTCATCATCGACGAGGATGGTGCGAATGGTCATGAATGTTCCTTTTGGTCGGTTTCGAGCGGAATTTCGATGATAACGCTGAACCCCCCATGTTCGTTCGTTCGCGTGGAAAAGCCATGCGCCGCGCCATAGGCCTGCGCCAGACGGTCCTGGATGTTCGGTAGGCCGACTCCAGTGCCCTCGGCGTCGACCGCGTGCCCACCCGGCCCAGGCCCGCTGTCGGCCACTTCAATCCTTACCGCCCGGCCTTCGCGGCGCGCGGTGATCCAGATGTCGGCGCCATTCTCTGACGAGGTCACGGCATATTTGATCGCATTCTCAATCAGCGGCTGGAGCAGCAGCGACGGCAGGCGCGCTCCGATCGTATCGCCATCGATCTTGAAATGCGGCCGCAGGCGATCCTCGAAGCGCATCTTTTCAATCTCCAAGTAGAGCTTCAGCGTTTCGACTTCCTGGACCAGCGTAACCTTGGCGGTCGGCTCGTTGACCAGCGTGTAGCGGAGGAACGACGACAGCCTGGACAGCATAGCGTTGGCCCGCTCGGTCTGCTTGAGCAGGACCAGCGTCGAGATGCTGTTGAGCGTGTTGAACAGGAAGTGGGGGTTCAGCTGGTAGCGCAGCATCGCCAGTTGGGCGGTCGAGGCCTGGCTTTCGAGCTGCGCGCGCTGATCGATCTCTTCCTCGAGCAGCAAGTAATAGTTGATCCCGTAATAGAGCGCCGACCAGGCGGCGAGAATCGAGAAATCGAGAATGATCGCGCCGAGATACTCCACCCCGGCCGGCTTGGCGTCGGGCCGGAGGAAGGTCGCATAGCTCCAGGTCTCGATGAACGAAAATGCCGCCGAGGCCATGGCCACGGTGGCGAGGCTGATGATCACGGTCCAGATCGCCCGCATCGTGATCAGCCGCCGAAACAGCGAGGCCATCAACAGGGTCAGCGAATAACCGGTGGCGGTCAGCAGCAGCGTATGGACGACGAACATCGCGCCCATCGAATTGGCCAGGCCAGACAGCGAGCGGAGGATGAAATAGCCGCTCCAGCCAATCGACTGAAGCACCCAGAATGCGCGATTCTTGTCGTCGAAGAAGGGGCGGTCGAGCCCGACGCCGGCCAGGAACGGCCGTGCGGGGCCCTTGCTGCGCACGCGAACGGCATGATCCTGCGCGGCCGCTTCGGCCAACGCCCTGACGCTATCGCCAGCCATCTCCGCCTGGTTCGACGCAATCCGGTCCATGCACGCGATATAGGCGGAGAGCGGCGACGCGCCTAGGCTTGGCGTCGGCTATCCGGCCGGGCTAGGATGCTTCCCAGCCAAGGAGAGGCCAATGAACGAGCGCGCGAGCTTCCGGTCGATGGACCAAGGCACCAAGGCCGACTGGGCGATCATCGGTTCGCATTTCTTTCCGTTTGCCCAGGCGCTTCCCGACCGGGTCCTGGCGCATTTGAAGCTGCTCGATGGCGATTACGGCGGATTCCCGATCGACCGGCTGCAGCACAGCCTGCAGACCGCGACCCGCGCCCATCGTGGCGGGGAAAGCGAGGCTTATGTCGTCATGGCCCTGCTGCACGACATCGGCGACACGCTCGGTTCGTACAATCATCCGGAGATCGCAGCGGCGATCCTGAAGCCGTTCGTGGACGACAAGCTCCATTGGATCGCCGAGCACCATGGCGTGTTTCAGGGCTATTACTTCTTTCACTATCTCGGAATGAACCGCGACATGCGCGAGGCGTTTCGAGGCCATGAGCATTTCGAGGATACCGCTCGCTTCTGTGAGCTGTACGACCAGACTGCGTTCGATCCCGACTATGACAGCGCCCCGCTCGAATTCTTCGAGCCAATGGTCCGCCGGCTGTTCGAACGCCCGATCAACACCATGTACAAAGCCGTCGGCGAGGCCGCGGCCGAGTAGTCATTCCGGAGAAACGGATTGTTGCGCGCATTGACCGCCGCTGCCGCGGCCCTCGTCCTGGTTTCCTGCCAGGCCCAGCAGAAGCCTCCCGCCGCTGCCGAAGCTGGGGAAATCGCACCGGTGCTCGATACGCCCGATGCGGCCGACATCCATAGCTACGCCAAGCCGCTCGAGGCGCGGGTCACCCACGTCGCGCTCGACCTAACCGTCAACTTCGCCGCCAAACGTGTCGGCGGAACCGCGACGCTCGACATCCAGGCCATGCCGGACGCCAAGGAAATCATCCTCGACGACAAGGGCCTGGAGATCGAAGCTGTCGCGGACGGCACGGGCAAGCCGCTTGGCTGGAAAGTCGGCGCAAACAATCCGGACCTCGGCGCGCCCCTGTCGATCGCGATCGCACCCGGCACGAAGAAGATCGTGATCCGCTACAAGTCCGCCGCCAACGCCGACGCGCTGCAATGGCTGACGCCGGAGCAGACCGCGGGCAAGAAATATCCCTTCCTGTTCAGCCAGGGGGAATCGATCCTCAACCGCAGCTGGATCCCGACCCAGGATTCTCCGGGCATTCGTCAGAGCTGGGAGGCGAAGATCGGCGTCGACAAGCCGCTGACGGTTGTCATGTCGGCGCCGCGCGCTGGCGATCCCGCCGATAACGGCAACAAGCGCGTCTTCAGCTTCAGGATGGACCATCCGGTGGCACCCTATTTGATCGCGATTGCCGCCGGCGATCTCGCCTTCAAGGACCTCGGCCCGCGAACCGGAGTCTGGGCGGAGCCGGCGACGCTGGACCGGGCGGCAGCGGAGCTCAGCGACACCGAGAAAATGGTGAATGCCGCTGAGGCCCTGTACGGCCCATATCAGTGGGGCCGCTACGACATGCTGGTGCTTCCGCCCAGCTTCCCGTTCGGGGGGATGGAGAACCCCACCCTGACCTTCCTTACGCCGACCTTCATTGCTGGCGACA
>Ga0310810_10005793_pt1 | contig 13878 bp, 12 predicted proteins | sample NCmetagenome_FD_207641 | JGI IMG/M metagenome (GOLD analysis project Ga0310810, IMG submission 207641) | Soil microbial communities from experimental microcosm in Duke University, North Carolina, United States - NC | ecosystem: Engineered > Artificial ecosystem > Soil microcosm > Unclassified ... | reverse complement strand
AATGCCCACCAATGCAACTGTCCTTTGGCTAATGACCAGATCCCGACACTTAAAAGTGTAGCTAGTAATACCAAGGCTAAAGTGATCCCCCAAGGCGTCTGCACTTGCGCGATCGCACTCTGAAAAATGGGTGTCGCTAAGGCTGGGTCAACTCGCATCACCTGACGCCAGTAAGGAATTAAATCAGTTAGGTAAAAATAAACATCCGTCAGCACTGTACCAAACAGGGAGCCCAGGTAAAAAAGATTACCTACTTTCCCCCAACCCCGCCTCAAACCCCACAAAGCAAAAGGTAAACCGATTGCCTCGATAGGCAAGTGAATTAAGGGCTCCCATCGTAGCCAGCCCCAATAAATCGATCCCGCTAGCCAACTCCAGCTAAATCCCAGCAGTAAATCGCCCCACAGTTGTGTTTTGGGACGCTTTAACAGGGCTATTCCTAATCCAACCCAAGCCAGTGTCATCACTAGACTGACAAACGGCACATGCCTAACTAGGGGCGCTTGAATGAATACCGGTACACTGACCAAAAAAGCCGCTGCGGTAAACACCCACCAAGAGTGGCGATTGCCAATGCGGAATACGGCTTCAGGAGAGAGAGGAAGTTTTTCAGACTGACTGAGGTAGTCTGAGGCAGATGATGAGAACCAAGTATTGTTAAACAAAGTGGCGTTAATATTCTTTACTTATCTTTACATATCTCAAGATATCACATGAGATGGGATATCCCCCCTAGGGGGATATTTCTAATATTAATCTAGTCCTGACTAGCTGACCAGTTTTAGGAATATTGATTGAGACTTGCTGAGGAAGCTTAGAGTCAGTAATACTTGAGTGGCAATTTTGGGTCTGAGCGCTACAAGGTGATCAAAAAATCTCCAATCGCCGTCAAGACTCAATTTACGCAAGTTCACGAAGGGTGATTAGGCTGTGGAAACCACTAAATCCATATAGACTCAAGCAGCTCCGGAAAATCATGGTTCGCTCAAAACATCAGTTGTTTACCCTCTTGGGCACGGGTGCCTTACTCTCATTACTTGTATCCCCTTTCAAAACTCTCGGCACGAACCTTTCCCCGGAACTGCCGTCAACGACCACAACATCGCTACCCCAAATTAATTTTGCTCAGGCTGCTGTTTTGGGCATGGTGCAAGGGCTAACAGAGTTCCTACCCATTAGTAGTACGGGTCACTTAAAAGTGGTATCGGTAGCGTTAGGCTGGGGCGAGGTCAGTATCGCCTTTGCCGCTATCCTTGAGCTGGGAAGTATTGCGGCGGTGATCTGGTATTTATGGAAAGATTTAGTTCAGATTGTAGGCGGAGCCTTTAAAGCAATCCAGACATCTGATTACCAGTCTCATGACTTGTGGATGGTAATCGGAATTGGTTTAGGAACCCTACCCATTGTCTGCTGTGGGCTTGTGCTCAAGATTTTCGTTCCCGACTTCGAGCATTCACCGCTACGCGAGCTCGGTGCGATCGCAATTGCCTCGATTATTATGGCGATTTTACTCGGCGTTGCCGAATACTTCGGCAAGCGAGAGCGTAACTTTGAGGAGTTAGGTGTTCGAGATGGAGTCTTGATGGGGCTAGCCCAAGCAATGGCTATAATCCCTGGCGTGTCTCGCTCTGGTTCAACACTAACGGCGGGGCTATTGATCGGTTTAGAACGGGCAACCGCCGCTCGTTTTTCATTTTTATTAGCCATTCCTGCGATTACCTTAGCGGGTTTAGTGGAATTAAAGGATGTTTTCGACGCAGGGTTAGGGGATGCTATGTTGGTGCCGTTAATCGTCGGGTTTATCTCATCCTTAGTGTTCTCTTATTTAGCGATCGCATGGCTACTGCGTTTCCTGCAAACCCAAAATACTTGGATATTTGTCTGGTATCGGTTAGCGTTTGGGGCCGCTATTTTGGGTGCGATTGCTTTTGGTAGCAGCTCTGGCTGAGCGCAACGTCTGCGGTTAAGCAATATTTTATCGCCGTTACTGGCTTGGAAATGAGTTACAGGTTGGAAGGTTGAAGGTTGAAGGTTTGAAGGTTGAAGGTTGAAGGTTGAAGGTTTGAAGGTTGGAAGGTTGAAGGTTGAAGGTTGGAAGGTTGAAGGTTGAAGGTTGAAGGTTGAAGGTTGAAGGTTAAAGGTTGAAGGTTGAAGGTTGAAGGTTTGAAGGTTTGAAGGTTAGAGATTTTATGCGTTCTGGTGTACGTAGTTCATGACGGCTACTTAAGCAGTACAGCGGATTTAGGGGTTGACACTACTTAAAGGTCAGTCAATGTTATTGGATAAGGTCAAGATATGGTTCGCTCACAACATAAGTTGTTTATATGTTTTGGCACTGGTGTCTTACTCACGTCTCTCGCAGCTCCATTAAAAGTTTTCGCCACTGGTGCATCACCAGAACTAGCTGTAGCGGCAACATCAACAACGCCCCAAATCAATATTGTGCAGGCTATCGTTTTAGGGATTGTGCAGGGGTTAACCGAGTTTTTACCCATTAGCAGTACGGCGCATTTAAAAGTGGTACCCGTCGCTTTAGGCTGGGGTGATCCGGGGGTTGCGTTCACAGCCGTGATTCAGCTAGGCAGTATTGCGGCGGTGTTGTGGTACTTCTGGGGCGATTTGGTTCAAGTCACAACTGGAGCCATCAAAGCCATCCGTACCTCTGATTACCAGTCACAGGACTTCCGCATAGCACTGGGGATTGCGTTTGGAACTGTACCCATCGTCTTCTTTGGGTTACTGATTAAGATATTTATTCCCGATTTTGATAATTCACCGCTACGGAGTGTGCAATCGATCGCGATCGCTTCAATTGTCATGTCCCTGCTGCTGGGACTTGCTGAACAAGTAGGCAAGCGTCAGCGCAACTTTGAGCAGCTCGGTGTTATGGATGGTGTCATTATGGGCTTAGGTCAGGCAATGGCCTTAATCCCTGGTGTATCTCGCTCTGGTTCGACGCTGACAACAGGGCTATTTATGGGTTTAGAGCGGGCAACCGCTGCTCGTTTTTCGTTTTTACTGGGTATTCCGGCGATTACGTTAGCCGGATTAGTGGAGTTGAAGGGTGTTCTGGAAGAAGGCTTGGGAGATGCTGGTATGGTTTCCCTTTTGATCGGTGTGATTTCAGCAGCGATCTTTTCCTACCTATCGATCGCATGGCTATTACGCTTCCTACAAACTCAGAGTACTTGGGTATTTATCTGGTATCGCTTAGTATTTGGAGTGGCAATTCTGGGCGCGATCGCCACAGGACTCTTAAAGAATGTTTAAATCCCTGTTAGGAACAACCATCAATGGCAACACTTTTTTTAGCAGCTAATGGCAGCAGTTGGCAGGACGTAAGCGCAGGGCTTTCCTTCTTGCTGCCTAGTATGGGGAATTTATTCTTGGGACAGACAGCCCCAGCCAGTGACGTGAATCTGGTGCAGGGACTGTTTCAAGCCTTCATTTTAGGGATTGTCCAAGGGTTAACAGAATTCCTGCCCATTAGTAGTACAGCTCATCTTGAGGTTTTTACGAAAGCACTGCACTGGGAAGCCGTAGCCGGAAAGCCGTTTCTTGCCACGATTCAATTTGGTAGCGTTGTAGCCGTATTAATCTATTTTTGGGCAGATATTCGTACTATTTTTATGGGCGGATTAGAGGCGATCCAAGAAAAGAATTGGCAACGAGAAGAATGGAAAATTATTGTTGGAATAGCTGTAGGAACATTGCCCGTCTTAGTGGGTGGATTTATTCTGAAGAAAGCGCTTAATGACGAAAACTCCGCTATTAATAGCATGGCGATCATTGCGATCGCTTCAATTGTGCTGTCAACCTTGCTGGGATGCGCAGAGCAGTTTGGTAAGCGCAAGCGGAATTTTGATGATTTGCAGATTCAAGATGGCATCTTGATGGGTTTGGGTCAAATGCTGGCTCTGGTGCCGGGAGTCTCTCGTTCGGGCTCTACTTTGACAGCTGGGTTATTTCTGGGGTTAGAACGACAAACAGCCGCTCGTTTTTCGTTTCTCTTAGGAATTCCAGCTCTTACTATTGCCACGCTCTATGAATTTTTCAAGGAGGCGTTGGGCAAAATTGATATAGCATTGGTCATTGTGGGGACAGTATCTGCATTTGTGTTTTCTTATATATCAATTGCTTGGTTGTTGGGTTACCTACAAAGAAAAACTACCTGGGTATTTGTCTGGTATCGCTTGGCGTTTGGAGCCGCGATTTTGAGTGCGATCGCAGCGGGTTTTTTGAAAAATAGCTAACTTTGAAATAGGTTGAAAGTAGGTCTTGAAAATTGAAGGTTGGCAAGTTTATTCTTAATGTTAGCCTACAAAGTATCATCATCATTAATAATGATGAATTCCTAATTAAGGACGGGTCAAAGACGCCAATTGATTAGGTTGTAACGTTTTGCTGGAATTCGTAAGGTGTAACCATAAATAATGAATCGAAAGGGTGCCTAATATCCTGTTTCAGCTCGCTCACAAGATTCAGAGCCAATTCCTATTAACAAAACTGAAAAATTTAGGTAGCGTTAGGTAATCCCAACAGGGTATGATAGCGGTTCTCAAATAAATGTAAGTACAAAGCGAAAAACCTAACCCCCCAGCCCCCTTCCCTACAAGGGTTGGGGGAGAAAACTTACTCCAATCTCCTTGTAGCCGGAGCTTTAGTAAAGAAGGGGTTGGGGGAGAGGTCAGACTGTATTGCACTAATGTGAGAACCGCTATAAAACTGACTTCTAGGAAGTGAATCATCTGCCATTAACAAGGATGACAGCGCGTGAGCATACTTTATGTAGTTGGAACGCCAATTGGTAACCTGGAGGATATGACATTCCGGGCAGTACGGATTTTACAAACGGTGGATTTAATCGCAGCGGAAGACACGCGCCACACGGGAAAGCTGTTGCAGCATTTTGAGATTAAGACGCCCCAAGTCAGTTATCACGAGCACAATCGCACCGAACGTCTATCCGAATTGTTGAAAGAGCTGGCTGAGGGAAAAGCGATCGCTCTGGTTACGGATGCTGGAATGCCGGGAATTTCTGACCCAGGTTATGAGTTGGTTAAGGCTTGCATTGAGGCGGGGATACAGGTGGTGCCAATACCCGGAGCCACGGCGGGGATTACAGCCCTTAGTGCAGCTGGGCTACCGACAGATCACTTTGTTTTTGAAGGTTTTTTACCAACAAGCGGTCAAGCTCGGCAGCATCGCTTAGAATTGCTGCAAGCGGAATTGAGAACCTTAATTTTGTATGAGTCTCCTCATCACCTCCGCGCCACGTTGCAAGATTTAGCCAACTCACTAGGAGCCAATCGTCCCATCGTCTTGGCACGGGAGTTAACGAAGTTGCACGAAGAGTTCTGGCGGGGGACAATTCGGGAGGCGATCGCTCACTACGCTCAGAAGAACCCCAAGGGAGAATTTACTCTCGTCATTGCTGGGGCGCAACCAGACATGCCTGTGCTCTCAGAAAACGAGCTGAAAACTGAGTTAGTGCAAATCATGGCTCAGGGAGTATCGCGATCACAAGCAAGTCGCCAGTTAGCTCAAATCACCCAACTCTCCCGGCGAAAGCTTTATCAACTGGCTCTCTCAATTCCGGGTTCTGATATAGAAGCGGCGAAGGAGGATTAGCTCAAACGTGAAAGATCGATTGTTACTCACAGGTTTGCTGATGGTAGTGGTAGGTTGTAATCAATCGCCTACGCCCTCAGCCTCAGACACACCTGCTTCCTTACCCAGTTCAACCGCTTCTGACTCCACACCCGCCTCTCCAAGCTCCAGTCCGATGGCATCTAACCCTGTGGGGGCGTCTCCAAGCTCCAGTCCAATACCCTCAAAGCCAATGGAGGCATCTCCTAGCCTAGGACAAACAACCTCACAGCCACTTTCCCCTCCAGGCTCGACAGCGTTTACCATTTCCCCGGAGGGAATTGGCCCAGCCAAGGTGGGGATGACGTATGCACAAATCAAAAAGCTGTTGGCAGGAAAGGCAGAATTTAAGGTTAAGTCACCCTTTATTGTCGATTTTGATGCGATCGCGGTCAGCCAAGGGGGAAAAGAGCAATTTTATATTCTCTATCCGACTGGAGTCCCTTTAGCCGATACCGATGTGATTGAAGCGTTAGTCACTGATAATCCGAATTATCGTACCGCTCAAGGAGTTGGCCCCGGAACTGCGATCGAGCAAGCCGAAGCTGTCTACGGCAAGGCAAGCTTATCTTACAACAGCCTCAATGAGTCCAGGGAATACGTCCAGTTTGCCAACCAACCCTCTAAAGATATCGCCTTCCGCACGAAGGCACCTGCGAGCCAGCCATTCGCAGGCATTTATCCTGCGTCCAAAGCGGAACTCAAAAAGACCAGTAAATTTCAAAAAGCTGCCTCGATTGGGTTAGTAGAAGTTTACTGCCGACAAAACTGTCCTCTTCCTTCACCCTAAATACCGAGCTGTTCACGGATGCAAAGGGCTAACGCATCGCTTCGCTAACGCATCCGTTAGGTTAAGCAAGAAACCATCCTGTTTTCTTAGGAGAGCGATATTTACGGCAGAAGACTGTGCGTCGTCTCAACGGCAAGCGCTCTATGGGAGCATCCTTCTATGAACCAATCATCTAGCCAAAGGCCAGCTACATTAGAAGAACTTAAAAGCCTTTATAAAGCTGCAAATGAGGAATTAATACGCGAAAATAGCTTAATTCATGATCGGATGAATGTATTTCTCACAGCACAAGCATTTTTGCTAGCCGCAATAGGTTTGACAGTAGAAAAGGGCTGGACAGCCGAAGCTAAAGTTATAGCTAAGACAGTAATATTTATAGGTATTGGAGCGAGTTTATTTACAATTATTTCCATTTTCGCGGCAATCTATGTCTTCTTCCGTTTCTTTAACAATATCAAAGACAAAATACTACCTGGTCTGCGCGAATACGAGCCCTTATCCTACGGTGTAGAGCGCCAAACTTGGGAAATTTGGATGGGCTTTTCATCGGCAGTAGGGATACCATTAATTCTATTGGCTGCGTGGCTCTTCTTAGCTCTCAGACCTGAGTTTAGATCCTAAAAAATAAACTTCTAGAGATGACCAAAGACAGCCCACGTCACAGCATTAGCTTGACGTGGGAGTGTCACAATTTAAAGTCCAAACTTGTTTTGTTATCCTGTCAGGCAAAACCGCTGACCATTTTTTAAGAGTTATGAGCTAAGCATCTTGGAACACATCACTCGAAAACATCTCCGTTAAAGTACGCAGATAAGGTAAAAAAGTTGCCATCTCGTTAGCAGGCAGGCGATCGTGCATGTCCCAGCCCATAGTTTTGAGCATGTCTTGTACCAGCCTCCAACTCACCTTCAGGCGAGGATATAACATAACGCATAAGGGGAAGAGTTCTTGCTGTACTGATCGGATGTCATCTTCTAAAACGCACAGGCAAAGATAGACCTGAAACATCTCAACATCACGAATACTGGCGGTTTTAACCGTAGGGTTACTCAGAGGCCCACTGTAGCTTGCATAGCTTGGATGTAATCGACAAACTTGATTACAAACAGAGACGGCAATTTTGCTGCTAAAGGGTAGAAGATGCTGAACAGCAGATAGAGCCGGAGAATCCAAGGGATGGTTGGCAGCTGCTTCGTAGGCAGCCTGTAGGGGCATATACATGTGGTCATCCATCACTTTCAAGTAGGGCAGCCACAGCCTCTGCTCTTGAGGTGTGAGCCAATCCAGCAATTTTAGACCCGTGTAATGAAACTGCATACTGACAAAGCCAATTGCACGGCGATCAACACGAGTATATTTCTGACGGACTAAACCGAAGTCTTTACCCACAATTACAGATAGCCGTCGTGGAGTTGATCGCTCCGCATAGGCGGCTAACACTTTTTGAAATAGCACGCGAGTATCTGCGGCAATTTCCAAAGGATTAATCAGGTCGGGGTTGATGCCGTGCCGTCGAATCTCCTCCGATAGCAACGTTTCTGTGAGAGACCACGCTTGCGCACTGGCTAAATTCAAGTTTTGCATCAGCTTCTCTGTCGTGCGCTCTCGACCTTCTTTAGATGCAACTTCCTTGAGATTTTCGGGCTCTTTCAGCGCTGAGTACTCATCCTGCCCTGTAACGGAAACAAAGTATTTCCGTGCCCAGAGAGCAGCGAGAGAATGAACATTCGATTTTGATGATTTAGACGAGGGAACTAGGGAAGCGAGATCGCCCTTTGGGGCAGTGCCGGAAGGGTAATCGCCAGCTATGGACTTAGGGACTGAAACTCCAGGGGGCTGACGTTCAGCCCCGATAGATGCCAACGGGTGAGCCATGTCAACAGGGATTCTATTGCGGATAGATGAAAATAAGCTATGCCGTATTTTTACCTATTTTTATAATTTAGCAAACAAAATTTTTACGTTTATTAAAATAAATCGTGATCGCGATTTATTTTTATGAGCCGATGAGGCAACATTCAAGAACCAGCTTCCCTCAAGAGTAGACGCCAAAAAGTACTTTTTCCAAGTAGCGAGTCCCTCTGGGATCAATGCTTCTGCTACCAGTGAGCTAAGACTGATGGCTTTGAGCAAAAAATAAACTGATTTCTGCTATTTTCAAAGAAATCCTCGAGTTCGGCTAAAAACTGCATCGATTCTTTCTTGATTCTAAGTTTGGCTAGCTCTTGAGCCAAAATGCTTGGCAGCTTCCTGTATTACAGAAGTCACGGATAATCTCAGAATTTTATATTCTTTTAACCGTTCCAGTTCTTTGGCAAAATGGTCGGCAGCTTCCTGTGTGACCTATTTCAAGAAGAAATTTACAACTGGATGTTCTATTAAAGGAATAAGTCTACCTTGGCAATAATTTATTACTTTAGGGCATTGTCTAACGTGCCCATTGATGCAATAAATAAGCGTAGTATTTTTCCTTGTCCACTTTATTCATGGCTTGAATCTTTCTGCCACCTCTCTCCACCTTAGTACGCCCCTGACTTTTGCTACTCGTTAGAATGACTGTTTCCCATTCTTGCAGCTCATAAAATTCTGGATGCGCCAGATAGGTTGTGGCGAGAACATCCCAGAAGTAATAAACCTGTGTCACCACCAGTGCATAACATTGCCCTGCTAAATCTGAAACGGGGTATTGGCGTTGTTTGGTCAGTTGACGCACAAACTCTGATGTCACAGGTACATTATTGGTTAAATCTAAGGGACACATGATCAGGGGAATCTGTGTCTGCCATACCCGATGAGCTGCAAGGGGGTCCCAGTAGACATTCCATTCCGCTGAACCGTCCTGTGCTGGTTCCAGACTTTGTTCAACATTACCGGGAACGTTGAGAGCACCTCCCATCCAAACAATTTTCTCGATTTTACGCTCGATCTGGGGTGCTAGATCGAGGGCGGCAGCTACCGTCGTCAAGGGGCCTGTTACCATCAAAGTCACTGGTTGCTCTGCCTCTAAGAGCGATCGCACCATAAATTCTTGACCGGTTTCTTTAGCCAGAGGCGTCTGAATCTCATCCCGCTCGTTGAGAATGGGGAGATTATCCACTATAAAAGAATCCCGACGGTAAAGAGTTGGGAAGGGATTAATACCTCGCACTGTACTCTCTGCGACTGGAATGTCCCAACGCCCCACTAAATCCAAAATTTTGCGTGTCGCGCTTACGGCTGGCTGAATATAACAGTCTGCTGGAGTCACAACGATGCCAAGGGGTTGGATGTTTTCCATCGTCATGAGCAGCACGGTTGCGAGATAATCATCTACACCACCATCCTGATCCATCAATACTAGTTGTTTAGACATAGTATTCTGCATTAACTAGGGTTTCAATAAGGTATCATCCATTACTAAACAATTAAATGATTAAAAGACGAATTCTTAGGATACTCAGTTTATCCTTGCTCATTTGCAGCGCTTTTATTCTTTGTACAGCGCTAGGAATGCTGCTCAAACCCGAGGCATTTTATAAGTTCTTTTCTCCGGTTCAACTCGTTCCCGATCCAGTTCCGCCCTCCCTTAGCCGAAACTACTACTGGGATGTACGAAGTTATGCAGAGATGGTTTTAAGTAACCGTTGCGTTGCTTTCTATCCTCTGTGGCCTCTGTTGACCCGTTTCCTGTTTAATCCTCAAACTCTGGAGCAGGCGGCACACGCTTTACTTAAGTTTTCTACGGCTATTTTCTTTATTTCTTCACCCCTCTTAGTTGGGGTGTTTATCAAGAACTTAAAAGAACCTAAAATAACAACTTTAATACTGCTTGCTTTCTCAGTTAGTCCAATGGCAATTTTTCGAGTTATTGGTTATACAGAAAGCTTGTTTACTCTTCTTAGTGTAATTTTTATTTGGCTCTGTATGCGCCCAATTCAGTTGAATTTTATTATTCAACTGGGTTTATTATTTTTCGTAACCTTTTTACTATCTTTAAACCGACCCATTCTTATACAATCCTTGATAGCCTCAATTGCATCACTTGCAACAATTATTTTCTTTGTTAATTTAAAATCACCCACAGAAAGGAGAGATTTTTTCAGCCAAATCAACAACTATGCCCAAGAAATTCAAATGACTATAGTCTTATGGATTTCAGCAATTTTAGGTTTCTCTGCCTATGGAATTTATTGTTTACATTCGAGAGGTAACTTTTTGGCTCCGTTTATTGACCAAAAATATTGGTCAACCAAAACAGGGTTACATTTAGAACTAATACTTTTTCCGAAATCGCCCTTGTTTGACCTGTTAGGACTTTATTTTCCTATTCTTGTTTTGGTGATTTCATTCTTTTTGGTCTACTGTAAGGTTAAAAATAAAAATCCATTAGTATGGGTTCCTAAATCCCCTATGTGGAATGTTTTAATTTTGTACCCACCCTTACTGGTTATATCTTATATAGTTAACTACTTGAGATTAAAAAATAAATCAGCAAGTGACAAAAAGTATCTCACCCCTCTAAATACTTCCGATTTTACTCAAACCTTGAGCAATAACTATATATTTTGGTTCTGCGCTTACTTCTCCGTAGTTCACTGTGCCCTAATATTTTTTACACGCGATCGCCTTTATAGCCTAGGTAGACATATCTTTGGGATTCCCTTCTTTTTTCTGGCTCTTGGATATCTTTGTTGTTGCATACCTGGGAAGAAGACTTATCAAGCCTTATGGTGGTTCATTATAATTTCTGCGATCGCTCTAGTAGAACAATGGGTGAATTATGGGCAAAATAAGTGGCTTGGTTGAAATTATCTCAGATTTGACAGGGCAATAAACTGGGATTTTGGGCGATATCCAGGCGATAAATTTGAACTCTATGTCTTCTGTGGTTCATAAAAAACATAGGTACTCTTTGAATGGGAAAGAAGTAATACAAAAGCATGGAACCCTCTTTTGAAAGCATCAAGGCAGCCTCCAAAAAAGACCTTTTCCCTCACTGGCGATCGCAGTGGCAGCCGAATGCACTAGGGTGGATGATTGGTGTAAGTACCCTGATTCTCTTTGGGTGCAGCAGTTTACGACATGCCCTTTTTCAATCATCGGCACTGGATTTGGGAATTTTTGACCAAGTTGTGTACCTAATTAGTCAAGGGCAACCCCCAATTTCATCTCTGCTTAATTTTCATATTATGGGCGACCATGTTGCCTGGGTATTTTATCTGTTGGCTTTGCTGTACAAGATTTACCCAGATGTCCACTGGTTATTCGCCGTGCAAGCCATTTCTTTGTCATTAGCTGCCTTACCCCTCTGGCAACTAGCGCGGGAAGCAGGGTTGAAGGAATCACAAGCAACAGCGATCGCAGCAGTATATCTGTTGTACCCACTCGTATTTAATATCAATCTATTTGATTTTCATACAGAAGTCATGGCTGTCCCAGCCCTATTTTGGGCAATTTTAACAGCGCGAAGGGGTCAAACGGCATGGTTTTGTTGGGCTGTAATTTTCGTGTTGGGATGTAAGGCCGTTCTTGCTTTAACCGTCGCGGCAATGGGAGTTTGGCTGCTTGTCTTTGAGAAGAGGCGACTATGTGGAGTCATTGCCATAATTGCTGGAGTTGGCTGGTTTCTCATTGCGACACAGGTGATTATTCCCATGTTCAATCCTACAGAGGTATCAGCGATCGCACGTTATGCCTATTTAGGAAACTCAGTCATGGAGGTAGCAAAAAACCTAGTACTCAAGCCCAACCTAATATTAGAAAAAGTCTTCTCTCTGGGTACGATTGAATATTTCGCTTTATTGTTACCCCCACTAATTTGGGGACTTTCACCTCGGCATCTAGCGCCTCTGGTGGCGGCAATTCCTGCCCTGATGTTAAACATTCTCGCCGACTACCCCTATCAACGGGACTTGATACATCAGTATTCACTACCCGTGTTGCCGTTTCTCCTCGTTGCTGTAATTTCCAGTCTCACAAGAGGACGGACATGGCTGCGAAACCAACGGACAATGATCCTTTGGTCGTTAGTTGCTTTCTTGGCTTTAGCCAAATTCGGCTATTTTTGGTCGCGCTATGTCAGTTACCTAGATACTTGGCAAGCAACACGAGATGCGATCGCACTGGTGCAAACTAAAGAGAGTGTTTTGGCATCTGGTCATATTGTGCCTCATTTGAGTCACCGCCCCTTAATCCAGTCTGCGATGTCTGGTTTAAAGCCTGCTGACTTAAATCAGTTTAAGTATATTGTGCTCAACCTGCGTCATCCGGGTTTAGGGAGTCCTCCAGAAATCGGCCCCAACTTGGTAAAGCAACTTAAGCAGATGCCTCAATTTCAACTGCGCTATCAGTATGACGACGTAGTTGTCTTTGAAAAAATCATCTAAAGTATAAAGTCAAAATGTTCCTTCATCACCGCCCTTCAAAGGCAGAAAACTCCAACATCTATGCAGCGCAGGATGTTCTAGTTGAATATCACCAAGAAAACCCAGTTAATACCGTTGAACAGGTAAAGTCCTCCCATAATAATCAGCAGCCCACCACCTATACGCATGATCCATTTAGAATACTGGACTAAGGTACGGGCTTGCTTGGCTAAACCTGTAAACAGACTGGCGAAGAAAATTAGCGCACTTGTGCCCAATGCATAACTGATCATTGTCAGTGTGCTTTGAATCTGAGAACCTGTCTCAGCCGCTGCTGCCAGAACTGAAAACAGAACAGGACTAGTGCAGGGAGAACTAACCAGCGCGAATGTTACCCCAGCACTGTAAGGTCCAGTGATAGGCAGTGCCAAGCCGAATTGTGGTAAAGGTAAGCGTATCATCTCTAAGAGCGTAAGCCCCATCAGCAGGATTACCAGACCAACAGCAATATTGACGTAACCTCGGTAGTCACGCATCACAACCCCAGCAAAGGAAGAGACTAATCCCAACAAACTGAGAACGGTTACGACTCCTAGGACAAATGACCCGGCTTTGATGAAGGCATCCCGGCGAGATGTAACTTCACGAGTACCGATGTAGGTCAGATTCACAGTGAGTAGGCCAAGGTGACAGGGCGACAGGCTACCAATTAAACCGCCAACAAACGCTAGTAAAAGCAAGACCAGTGGGTTACGGGTATTCTGTTTACCGAGCCATTCGTGATAATTTTGTTCTAAATTGAAGACGAAATTTTGGAGCGGCTCGGATAGGGTGAGCCAATCGATATGGCTGAGTGCCAGTATCACTAGAATCGTCCCCACGAAGAGCAATCCAGGTACTAAGAATTTTAGACGCTGGCGTCCAGCCCAATATGAAGCGAAATTTTTGATACCTGTCACGATTTGGTTAGTTCAGTTAAGTCGGTTAGAATCAATCAAAAACTCTATAAGCAGAATCTGGTACCTTTTTTCCAAAAAATATTTCTTTATTATTGATTTAAATTGTTAATTCAGGGAATCTTCTATCTTACAACTT
>Ga0310810_10005792_pt1 | contig 13878 bp, 14 predicted proteins | sample NCmetagenome_FD_207641 | JGI IMG/M metagenome (GOLD analysis project Ga0310810, IMG submission 207641) | Soil microbial communities from experimental microcosm in Duke University, North Carolina, United States - NC | ecosystem: Engineered > Artificial ecosystem > Soil microcosm > Unclassified ... | reverse complement strand
GCGCGCCGCCGCGACGGAGCAAGAACGCCGCACGATTTCCCAGAACGTCACCGGCTTCCTGGAGTGGGCTCGGGCTATGACCTTGACCTCCCGCGCGCAAACGCATGCGCACTTGAACCGCCTGGAGCGCCGCCATGCGTACGCCGGTCCGAATCCTTCGAATCCCTATCGCGGCCTGGACGCGTAAAAGCGTCAGAGACCTGACAGGATCGTCTGAATTGCGACGCTCCGCCTAAATCCTTCCGCGTGGAATCAGCGGTTTACATCTTGGCACGGGAACTGCTTTAAAGCAGGCATCGTGTTTGAAGCTGTGGCCGGAAATCTCGAACGGTACATGAGTCTGCTGAGCGAACGGCAGAAGCTGGTGGCGTCCAATATCGCCAACGCCGACACGCCCGGCTATCACACCCAAGACATCGATTTTCGCGCCGAGTTCGCCCAGCAGATGGAGGGGCAAACCGGCCTCGGCCCGCAGACTGTCGAACCGGACGGCCTGCCGGTGAAAGCCGACGGAAACAACGTTAGCCTGGACCGCGAGTCCCGCATGCTGGCCGAGAACGCAATGCGTTTCTCGGTGGCTGCCAGTCTGGCGAAATCCCAGTTGCACGCCATCCAAGCCGCGATCGACGAAGGTAAATCCTCATGAGCCTTTTTTCCGCCCTTTCTGTAAGCGCTTCGGGCATGTCTGCCCAGCGCGCGCGCACCGAGCTGTTGGTCGAAAATCTCGCCAACGCGGACACCACACGGACTCCGGAAGGCGGCCCCTATCGCCGCAAGGATGCCGTGTTCGCCTCCGATCCCGGGGTGGGCCAGTTCTCGGCGCTATTTGAATCCCAGGTGAATCCGTCCGCCGCGGGCGTGCGCGTGGCGCAGGTGATCACGGATCAGCGCGATCCGGAAATGCGCTACATGCCCGGCCATCCGGACGCGAACAAGGACGGCTATGTGGCCTATCCGCGCATGAATCCGGCCGAGGATATGGTGGATCTTTTGAGCGCTTCCCGTGGCTATCAGGCCAACGTGGCCGCGATCAGCGCGGTGAAAGACATGATCAATCATTCGCTCGATCTCTTCCGGTAAGCCATGAACATCTCTCCCATCCAGCCGTCCAGCATCCAACCTATCGGACCGATCGACATCGGCGGTCCCGAGCGCGCCTCCGGAGGCGGTGAGTTTCACAATGTGCTGCAAGGCGCCATCGACCAGGTGGAGCTTTCCCGCAGCGACGCAAATCAGAGCATCCAGAACTTTCTCACCGGCGATGGCGAGGATCTGCATTCCACCGTGCTCGCGGTACAGCGCGCGGATCTCGAATTCTCCATGCTGATGCAGGTGCGTAATAAAGTGATCTCCGCGTATCAGGAAGTCATGCGTATGCAGATGTAGAGCCGCCTGATTCTTCCCTCCCAACCTTAAACTCCCATGGACCAAGTCAAACGAATTATAGGATCGCTCTCGGGCCGCCAACTAACGACCATCCTTGTGGTGGCCGCGCTGGTGGCTGGCGGAATTTATGGACTGGCGCAATGGCAGCGCGAGGCCGGCTTTCGGCCGCTGTTCACGACCCTGGCGCCGGAAGACGCCGCGTTGATGGTGCAGCATCTGAAAGAAGCCGGCGTCGCCTATCGTCTTTCCGCGAACGGCACGGTGATTTCCGTTCCTGAAGACCGAATCGCCGAGCTGCGCCTGGATATGGCTGCCGCGGGCCTTCCCAAGAGCGGTCGAATCGGCTTCGAGATCTTCGACAAGACCAACCTCGGTATGACCGATTTCGCCGAACATATTAACTACCGCCGCGCTCTGGAAGGCGAGCTGGAACGCTCGGTGATGGCCCTGACGGAAGTCGAACAAGCCCGCGTCCACATATCGTTTCCGCAGGAATCCGTATTTCAGGAAGCCCGCCAGCCCGCCAAAGCCAGCGTGCTGCTGCGTCTGCGCGGCGCCGCACAACTGCCGGAAACCGCCATTCCGGCGATCACGCACCTGATCTCAAGCGCGGTCGAAGGACTCTCCCCGGACTCCGTCTCGGTTCTGGATATGCGCGGCAATCTTCTTAGCCGCGCCAAACGCACAAGTGCGGATTCAGGTTCCGGTTCGGGAACGTCAGAAGCAGCGCTCGAGTACCGGCACTCGGTGGAACAGGATCTGACCGCCAAGCTGGATGCGACGCTCGAGCCCCTGGTGGGCGCGGGCCGATTCCGCGCTTCTGTCTCGGCCGACACCGATCTGACGAGCGGCGAGCAGAGCGAGGAACACTTCGACCCCACGCAGTCCGTCATGGTGAGTTCGCAGAAAAGCGAAGATGTGTCGTCACCGTCGCACACCGCTTCGGGAATTCCCGGGACCGCTTCGAACCTGCCGGACCCGGCGCCTTCTCCGGTAACCGTGGGCGGCGGATCTTCCCGCAAAACGGAAAGCGCGAACTATCAATCCAGCCGGACGGTGAAACGGACGGTGCTTCCGCAAGGCGGCATTAAGCGGCTATCGGTTTCCGTACTGATCGATCATGAGGTGCACTTTGAAGGCTCCGGCTCCCAGGCCAAGCGAGTTCTGACTGCTCCGCCGCCCGAGCGCCTCAAGGTGATTCATGATTTGGCCGCCGCCGCTGTGGGATTCAACACCGAGCGCGGCGATCAGTTGATCGTGGAAAGCCTTCCCTTCGAATCGACGGTCAATCTCGAGCCGCCCGGGCCGGCGCCCGCTCCGACAACCGCGCCGCTCACGCCGTTCGAGCAACTCAAGAAGAATCCGAAAATGCTGTACGGAGCTGCCGGAGGCGCGGCCGTGCTTCTCGCGGGGCTATTCTTCCTGGTTTTCAAGATGCTGAAGAAGTCGCCGTTGCCGGCCCAGGTGCGCCCGGCCGAATCGCTACCTCCGGCCGGTACGGAACTGTCGGCGTCTCAACGAGCCGTTGCAGCAGGTGTGGCCGATACTTGGGCGCCGTCCTCCCTGGGGACTTCCGCCTTGCCGGCATTAGCTCCGGCCCGCATCGAAGTGCTGACCAACCAGATTCGTGAGACCGCGCAAAAAGACGGGGAAATCTGCGCCGGCGTGTTGCGCGGATGGCTCCGCGAGGAGCACAGCTAATCCATGGCTGCTCCCGCGCACGCGACAGTTCTTTCCGGGATCCAGAAAGCGGCAATTTTGCTGATTTCCGTGGGCGATCAGGTTTCCGCGGAGTTGCTCAAACGTCTAGGCGATGACGAAGTCCAGGCGGTCACGGCCGCCATCGCCAGCCTGCCGGCTATTTCACGGGAACAGGCGGAGGCGGTTCTCGAGGAATTTCGCGGCGCAACGTCGCACTCCGGGCAGGGTCACGGCGGAGTGGATTTCGCCCGTCGCATTCTGACTTCCGCCTTCGGGGCCGAAGGAAGCAAGAAACACGTCGAGCGTCTGCCCAAAGCAGCCGGCCGCAGTTCGGACGCAGGCCAGCGCCTGCAAAGACTCGATCCCCAACTGCTGGCCCGCTTCGTCGAAAGCGAGCATCCGCAAACCATCGCGCTGGTCCTGGCGCATTTGAGCGCGGGCCAATCGGCCGCTGTGTTGCGCTCGATGCCGGCCGACCTGCGCGCGGAAGTCACCATCCGGCTCGCCAGCCTGGATCAAATTTCGCCAGTGGTGATGAACAAGATCTCCGCGGTCATCTCACGCAAGCTGCAGACGCTGGGCGAGGTCAAGCGCGAATCCTCCGGCGGCCTGCGCGCTGTAGCGGAAATGTTTAACCAACTCGATGGCGAAATGTCCAACGAGATTCTGGCACAAGTGGGCGAACGCGACGCCGCGCTGGTGGAATCGATTCGCCAGAAGATGTTCGTGTTCGACGATCTGATGCTGCTCGATGCCAACAGCATCAAGGAGCTGCTGGGCCGCGCCGACCGCCGCCAGCTCACCATCGCCCTGAAGGGCACCGGCGACGAATTACGAAAGCACCTGCTGCAAGGCATGTCCCAGCGCGGCGCTTCGATGCTGATGGAAGACATGGAAGCCCTGGGCCCCGTGAAGATCCGCGAAGTGGAAGATGCGCAGCAAATGATGATCGCCCTGCTCCGCCAGCTCGAGAGTGAAGGTGTGGTGAGCCTGAAGGGAGGCGGCGATGAGCAGTACATCGTCTAGAATCCTCCGCGACGGCGAGCTTTCCGGCGTGGCTCCCATGGCGTGGCCCAGCACCAGCACGCCCGCTCCTGCTCCCCGGCTTGCAAAAACCCCGGCCGTGGACGCACGCACCGCGGAAGGTCCGCGCGAGGACGAGGCCAACAAGGAATCCTATCAGCGTGGTTTCTCGGAGGGTCGCGCCGTCGGCCACGATCAGGCCACGGTGGAACTCCAACCGGTGATGGACCGGCTTTCGCGGTCCCTAGCCGATCTGGCTTCGGTCCGTTCCCGCGTACGCAAGACCGCCGAGGCGGATTTGCTGAAGCTGGCAATCGCGATCGCACGCCGTGTCCTCCATCGTGAACTCACGCTGGATCCGGGTTCTATCGAAGGTCTTATTCGTGTGGCCTTGGAGAAGCTGGAATCGCGCGAATTGTGCCGCGTGCGGGTGCATCCCGACCAGGAACCTGTCATCCGGACCTTGCTGGCGCGCTTCTCTGCCGCGCCGGTGGAATTGATTCCCGACCCTACCCTGCAGTGCGGAGACGTTATGTTCGAAACCGCGCACGGGACGCTCGACGGCTCCATCGAAGCGCAGCTTCAGGAAATCGAACGTGGTTTTGCCGACAGGTTGAGCCGGTGAACTATATGAGCGCCGAAGTTCCCGATCAAGACGTCCTAGCCCCGTACTTAAAGGATCTGGAGCAGCTCGATCTGCTGCCCTGGTGCGGGAAAGTCACGGCCACCGTGGGTTTGCTGATCGAATCACAGGGTCCCGCCGTGGCCATCGGAGATTTCTGCGAAGTATTCACGACCAAAGGCCACAGCATCCGCACACAGGTGATCGGCTTTCGCAATGGGCGGGTTTTGTCGATGCCGCTCGAAGAACCCGAGGGCTTGCAGCTGGGCAGCCGCGTGATCGCCCGCGTACAGGACGCCCGCCTGGCGGTTGGACCGGGCTTGCTCGGTCGAGTACTGGACGGATTCGGACAGCCCATGGACGGCGGTCCGCCGGTCGACGCGGCCGAATCGTATCCGCTGTATGCCCCGCCCCCGAACCCGCTCACGCGCAAGCATATCACCGAGCGCCTGGTGACCGGCATCCGCTCGATCGATAGTCTTCTGACCTGCGGGAAGGGCCAAAGGATCGGCCTGTTCGGCGGTAGCGGCGTTGGCAAGAGCACGCTGCTGGGCGCCATGTCACGAAAGAATTCGGCTCAGGTCAGCGTGATCGCGCTGATCGGCGAGCGCAATCGCGAGGTCAAAGCATTTCTGGATCAGGAACTCGGCCCGGAAGGCATGCAGCGTTCGGTGGTGGTGGCCGCGACCTCGGATCGTCCCGCACCCCTTCGTATCCGCGCAGCGTTTGTGGCGCTGGCGGCCGCGGAATATTTTCGCGACCAGGGGCTGGACGTATTGCTCGTGATGGACTCGGTCACGCGGCTGGCCATGGCACAGCGCGAAATCGGGTTAGCCGCCGGAGAGCCGCCCAGCCAGAAAGGTTATCCGCCTTCGGTGTATACCCTTCTGCCCAAGATTTTCGAACGCGCCGGAAACTTCCAGTCCGGCTCGATCACCGGATTTTTTACCGTCCTGGTGGAAGGCGATGATTTCAACGAGCCCATTTGCGATGCGTCTCGCGGCATCCTGGACGGCCACTTAATTCTTTCCCGCGATCTGGCGTCGGCGGGACATTACCCGGCCATCGATGTCCTGAGTTCCGTCAGCCGTCTGGCCAACAAAGTAGCGACACCGGAGGAAACAGCCGCCGCGCAGAAGATCCGCGAAGCGCTGGCGATCTACCAACAATCGGCGGACTTGATCCAGTTGGGCGCGCACGTGCAAGGGGCAAATCCCAAGCTGGACCAAAGTATTCGCGCGCGTCCGCAGCTTCTCGACTTCCTCAAGCAAACCGCGGAAACGCACACATCGCAGGAAGAGACCTCCAATAGACTGTTTTCCCTGGCGAAGGAACTGGCATGAAGATTTTTCGGTTCCCGCTCCAACGGGTGTTGGAGTGGCGCGCGCTGCAATTGCGCGTGGAGGAAGAAAAACTAGCGGGATTGCAGCAGCAGCTCGCTTCCCTGTTCCAGTTGCGGGAAAAACTGGCAGCGGAGCGGAACCGCTCTGAGTCGCATCTGTTTGCGTCGGGCACGGCAGCCGGGTCGGACCTGCAGTCCTGGGCTCTCTATCAGGCGCGCCTGGCAAAGCAGCAGGAGCTACTGAAAACGCACCTCGCACAATGCGAAAAGCTGATCGTCGAACAGCGCCAGCGTCTGCTGAAGGCCCGGACGGATCATCGTGTCCTCGAGAAACTCAAGGAACGGCGCTGGCGGCAGTGGGTCTATCTCAATGACCGCGAACTGGAGGAAACCGCGGCCGAAGTGTACCTGGCCAAGTGGCCTCGCGAGGGTGTCGACGAATCGGCGGAGCCGGCGTGAACATTTTCTTTCTGACCGAGACCGAGAGCGGCTGCTATAAATGGCGCGGGGCGATTCCCGCCAAGTATCTGCGGCAGCGCGGCCATACGGTCCAGATCCTGGACGACGGCTTCCAGGCGTACGAAGCTCCCGATGTCCTGGTCATTTTCCGCGCACACTACCCCACCGCGGACAAGATTGTGCAATGGTGCAAGCAGCGCTCCATTCGAGTGGTTTTCGATACCGACGACGCGCTCGATCGCGTGCCCCGCGAGAATGTTCATTACCGTGAACTCCAGGGGCGGCTCGATCTTTACCATTTTCTGCTGGAGAACGCCGACGTGGTCACCACCACGACCCCGGTACTCGCCGCCGAGCTGCGGCAGCGAAATCCCAACGTTGTCGTCCTCCCGAACAGCGCCGATCCCGAGGATTGGACGATTCAATCGCGCGACGTGTCTAAACGTGAGGGCCTCCGTATCGGTTGGACTGGCAGCGCGACCCATTTTCACGATCTGGCCGTGGCTCTACCCGCCATCCGCGAACTGCAGAAGCGGCATGATTTCACGTTCGTGCTCCAGGGCCTGTGCGACCGTCCCAGTCTTCCGGAGTTTTATGCGGAACTGGTATCGACCCACGGTAAGCCATTTGTGAATTCTCCGCTCGGCAAATCCATCAAGCGATTCCTGGCCGAACTGGAGGGGATTTGCTACGAGTTTCACCCCATGGTCAGATTCGACGTCCATTCCTCCAAAGTTTGCGAACTGGCGCTGGACATCGGGATCGCACCCGTAGTCGAAGATCCTTTCAACCGGAACAAGAGCTGCATCAAATACTATGAATACGCTCTTTCGGGCGCGATCACGGTGGCCTCGCGCGCGCTGCCGTACTCGGCGGAGGTACCGGTTACCGCCAAGAACAACCGCCAGTCGTGGAAAGATACGCTGGAGCCATTGCTCGAGGCGGATCGTACTCCGCTGTGGCGCGCGCAGCGCGACTGGGTCCTCACGCATCGCAATATGGAATGCAACGTGGAGTTGTGGGAGCAGGTGTATCGCGGCGAGCTGACCAGCTCCGCGGCCGCGGCGGATCACAACGCGGCGTAGTTCTATCTCTCCGGCCCTGCCATCGCAGCCGCCATTTGCTCAAGCTTGCGATAGAATTTCGACGGATCCGAATCCCTACGGCGGTCCACAATCCCGGTGGACGTTTCGATGGTGAGCATCTGGGCCACCCCGCTGGTCCAAACCGGATACGACATCGAAAGCTTGCGGTTGATTTCGGTGGATAGCGCCATGGCCCCGGACGGGTCCACTTCCAGAATCGCGCTAAAGACGTCCTCGCTCCACCGGCCGATCATGGCGTCTCCGCCCAAAATGCCATCAAACTGATGCACCAGGCCACGCAGGGCTTCCGTGGTGTGAGCGGGCGAGTACTGGCGTTCCAGCCGCCGCAAATTGCGCGCGCTAACCAGCAGCACGCAGAACGGTTCGTTCTGGCCCAGCAAATATTCGATGCGCTCATTCAGCTTCTGCCGGGTCCACGCGCCGGAAACATGGTCCCGCTCCATCCGGCTGCGCTCATTGTCCATGGCCTGATGTAAGGTACGGATTTCGTCCTGAAGCTGCGTCACCACCAGTTGATGACTGCGGCGCAGTTGGCCGTAGCTGCGGAGAATCGCGCCGGTCGCGGATTCAATGCCGCAACGGACTTTTTCGATGTCGTCGCTCGCGGCTAATGCGTCCAGCCGTTCCACTTCCTGGCGAAGCTGATGGTCGCAGTCGTCGCCGCTGGTGGAGACGCTTTCCGCGAACACTTTCATGGCGGCGGCCGCGTTCTGCAAATCTTTGCGCATCCGCCCCATCTGCTCGCGGGCCTGATCGCGATAATTGCGGAGTTCGCCACGCAGACAAGCCTGCACGGCATTGTATTGCTCGGGTGCGGAAGCCTGGCTGCACTGGGCATCCAACGCTTGCAGCCGCTGGCGGAAGTATTCGGTACTGTGAGGGTCCAGCTCCACGGCATATTCCGCGGAAGATTTGATCGCCAACCCGTAGCACTTCGTTAGAGTTTGGTGCAGCTCCTCCAACCGATCTAACTCCGTCGCCGCCTTGCGCAAAGAGATCATAGCCTTCCGGCTCTATCGGCAGAATCGTCCGCAGACTTGAGGTATGCGCGCACCATAAAAAAGGCCGGCCCGGCACCTGCCTGAAGCAAGCCCGAACCGGCCATCGATCGATGGGGAGGGTTACACGCCGACGTACATCGTGTGCCCTTCTCGATTCACAAGGAGCAGGGTCCCATCCTTGGAGTTCCTGACAGCAGCTTCAAACTCGGCGACATTTTTCACCGGCCGCCGGTTGACTTCCTGAATCACATCGCCCTGTCTCAGTCCGGCGGCGGCCGCCGCGCTGGCCGGGCTAACGTCGTTCACCACTACGCCCGTGGTCGCGGCGGGAACTTTCAGACCGCGCGCCACCTGCGGAGTCAGGTTGTCTACGGAGACTCCCTCGAGCGCGCTATCGGAGCCGTTGTCGCGGCCCTCGCCCCGATTGGAAGCTTCCTCGGCATTCAATTCGCCGAGCGTCACCGGGAGTGTATGCTGCGCCCCGTCCCGCCAGATTTTTAAGCTCACTTTGGAATCGGGCTGCATGCTCGAAATCATATTCCGCAGCTGGTTGGCGTCATAAACCGAGTGCCCGTTCACTTCCAGGATAATGTCCCCGGTTTTCAGACCCGCCTTTTGCGCGGGGCTGTTGGCTACGACTTCGCCCACCAAAGCGCCCTGAGAATCTTTCGCTCCGAATTGCCTGGCGATCGTAGAAGTCACATCCTGCGGCAGGATTCCCAGCTGGGCGCGCGTCACCTTGCCGTTCTTCAGGATCTGGTCCATGACGTTGCGGGCCAGATTGACCGGCACCGCGAATCCAATGCCTTGGTTGCCAGACGAGCCGCGTGAGACGATGGCCGTGTTGATGCCGATCAACTCGCCGCGGTCGTTTACCAGGGCACCGCCGGAGTTGCCGGGATTGATCGCCGCATCGGTCTGAATGAAGTCCTCATAGCCTTCGATTTCGTGGCCCATCCCGCGATGGGTGGCGCTCACGATTCCGAGTGTCACGCTTTGGCCCACGCCGAACGGGTTGCCGACGGCCAACGCGTAGTCGCCGACTTCGACCTTCTCGGAGTCCCCGATCGTAATGGCCGGGAGATTACCCGCATCGATCTTGACCACTGCGAGATCCGCGTCCTTATCTCTCCCGATTACACGCGCCTTGAACTCGCGGCGGTCGGAAAGCACGACCTGCACACTAGTGGCTCCGTCGACCACGTGATTATTGGTCAGGATGTAGCCTTCCGGGCTCATGATCACCCCGGATCCGAGCCCCTCGGAACGCTGCTCCTCGGGGATATTCGGAAAATCAAACTGATTGCCGAAGAACTGGCGGAACTGCTCCGGTATCTGATCCTGTCCTTGTCCCCGGCGCTGTCCCGTCTTGATGACCATGGACGATTTGATGCTGACTACGGTCGGCACCACCGCCTTCACGACCGGCGCAAAACCGGCCCGGCCAGAAGTAATCTTCGAATCGGCAAACTTGAAGGTCGCTGGCGGATTTACCTGCGAGCCCTTTTGTGCCTGCACGAGCCCCAAGCCACTCAGAGCCAAGCCCAAAACCCCAATAATGGCGAGGGTCACGCGCCCGCGCCCAAACGCAATCTTGTTCATAGCACCTCCAAAGAACGAGTCCCAAAGATTTTGGAACCGGCCGCAGTCTCCGGTTTCAGCCGGGATTGTGGTCTCACCTCGTTGGACGCGGCTAAGACAAAAAAGGTAGCAGGCGATCTGGTCCGCCGAAACCTTTCAAAATCCTAATGTTTAGGACTCGGCGCGACGGATTGTTTTGGCAGGGGGTCAATTTTGGCTCCCAGATTGATCCAGGCGCGGATCAGGGCCAACTGCTCCTCGCTCACCATCCCCACCGGCGGCATACGCTTTTCGGTCGTGTCCACCAGTCGTTTATAGAGCAGACTGCGTGGGGCGTTCCTCGGAACCACCGGGGGACCGGACGCCCCGCCCTGCATCAGATTCTCTGGAGCATCCAGCCTCAGCCCGCCGGCCGCCATCGAGGCTTGGTGGCAGGACACACAACTGGCGTTCAGAATCGGCTCGATGTCCCGAAAGTAGTTGACCGCTTCGGGCTTAGATTTCCGAGGCTGTTGCGCGCCCGCAATCGCGATTCCACCCAGCAGCAGCAGGAGAATTCTGGTTGACATTGGCCCTCTCGGTTAATTATCAGCAGGTACCGGACCAGTCTGCAAACGCTGCAAATCAACCGCCCGAATTGATGATTGCTGCGTCGGATCGCCCGCGCCCCCTCGCGCCGTGCGCGATTTCACACAAGCGCCCGTGCCGCAGCCCTGCATTTTCAATCTGCCCGGTTTGGAACAGCGCATGCTGGTTATCTCGCGATTCTCTAGGAGGCAGACCCAAATGGGAAAAATCGTGGCAGCCATGGCCACCATGCACGCCCCCCAGCTCTTCACGCGTCCGCCCGAGGAGGATCCGAAAAAGCTCGACGCCGGGATTGCGGCCATGCGGAAGTTAGGCGAGGTTCTGGACGAGACCAAACCGGACGCCCTGGTGATCCTGGCGAGCGACCATCTGGAAACCTTCTTCCTGCAGTCCGTACCAACCTTCGCGGTGATCGCGGGGGAGCGCGCCAACACTGCCTTCGCGGGGCGAACCTGGAATCCCTTGATCCACCAGGCACTGGCCGAGGATCTTCTGGAAGGCCTGGTCCACCGCGATTTTGATATGGCCTACTCGCAGGATGCGCTGCTGGGACATTCCTTCGCTGCGCCTTTCGAATGGATCCTCGGTAGTAACGAGGGTACTCGGGACATCCCCGTAGTGCCGATTTTCGTGAACACGTACCTGCCTCCCCTGCCACGGCCTCAGCGCTGTGCCGCTTTGGGCCGGGCGATCGCGGAAATCGTGGCTGGCAAGCCGGAGCGCGTCGCGCTCCTTGCCAGCGGAGGGATGTCCCATTACCCCGGCACCGCCAAATACTACCAGCCGGCGTACGATTTCGACCGGTGGTGCATCCGCGAACTGGAAAACAGTCACACAGATTCATTCCTGGATTTGACGCCGGAGCAGTTGGATGAAGTCGGCAATACTGAGATGCTGCCCTGGGCGATCGTACTCGGCGCGGTCGGGGCGCAGCATATGGAACTGCTCTCGTACCAGGAAACGTCGCATCATGGGCACGCCGTGGCGCGCTTCCATCCGGGGGAAAAAGCGAATGCGAAACCGGCGCGGCCGTATCAATTCCAGAGCCATCCCTATCGTTTCTACGACCATCCGCCGCTGGCGGCGTACCGGCTGAATAAGCTGTTGTATGACTCGCGCCATAAACCGGCGCTGAGACAACGGATGTTCCGCGACGTGGATGCCGTCAGTGCGGAGTACGGTCTGGGGATGGGGGAAGCCAGCGCGATGCGGGCGGTCTTCGAGTTTCGAAACCTCGATAGTGACCGCCCCGCGCTGGACGCGGAGCCGGTGGTCGCCGTGGGCGCCCATCCCGTGGGTGCGTTGATGGCCGTCCACGGCCTGCAGCAGGAAAAACGAGCGATGCGTAAGCCGGCAGTCATCTCTCACGATGTCGCGCTGGCGGTCACCCACTAGTAGGGGCGGGCATGCCTCGCCCGGCTGCCCGCCCTAACGAATCACTTCGACCGAGCAATGCGCATGCAGCGCCACGGCTTCCGACACACTGCCTAGAAGGAACCGCTCGATGCCGCGATGCCCGTGCGAGCCGACCACGATCAGGTCTGCTCCGGTCTTCTCGGCTTCCGCGATAATCACGGCTTTGGGTCCATCAAGAAGCACTGAGATCGATTCGGAAACCTTCAGAGACGTATTCGAGAGGATCTCTACCGCAGTGGCCACGGCATCCTGGGCGCGCTTCATCGCTTCTACCCGCAGCGATTCCACGTGTTCGTTATCGACATAGGGCGGCTCGAACAGTGCTTGCGTAGAGCCCAAAACCAACTCCACCACGCTGAGAACCGCGATTTCGGTTCCCTCGGGCCAAGGCCGATCGGCGATCGATCGCGCCGCACGCTCGGCGAACGGAGAGCCATCCGTCGCCAGAAGTATCTTGTGCACGCCTGGCAGCTTGCCGGGCGGCATTCTCACGATCTCCACCGAGCAGGGAGCGTGACTCACCACCGCCGCGGGGATTCTTCCTATTAGAAATTTCGCCAAGCCTGAAGCCTGTGGCAAGCCGACAAGAACGAGTTCCGCTTGCACCTCTTTGGCCCGGTCCAGAATCACCCTCTTGGCGTCGCCCTGCAGCATCAGGGCGGTTGCTTCTACCCCTCGGCCGCACAGTTCTTTTGCGGCTCGATCGATCAGATCGGTCGAACGCCGCCGGGCCTCCTCCGCGGTTTCGCCCACAGCCCACAGGTGAGCGTGCTCCAACACATTGAGGACTTCCACTCTGGTGTTGGCGGGCCAGGGGCGGGCTGCGATTTCCTTGATAACGGCTTCGCTGGCGTCGGAATGATCAATAGCGGCAAGTAGTTTCATGGGTGAGGTTAGGCACGTACACTGTCGATCACACTTTAGCAGTTCGCAATCGCAGAGCATTGCTGATCACCGAAACTGAGCTGAAGCTCATCGCCGCCGCCGCGATCATGGGGCTCAGCAGAAGCCCAAATACGGGATACAGCACTCCCGCGGCGATCGGCACTCCCAGGGAGTTGTAGACAAACGCGAAGAACAGGTTCTGCTTGATGTTGCGCATCGTGGCCCGGCTAAGCCGCCTGGCCCGGGCGATCCCGCGCAAATCCCCTTGTACCAGCGTCACCCCGGCGCTCTCCATGGCGATGTCGGTTCCCGTGCCCATAGCGATCCCGACCTGAGCCTGCGCCAGCGCCGGAGCATCGTTGATCCCGTCCCCCGCCATGGCCACGAACCGGCCGGCCTCCTGCAGGCGCTGGACGTGCATGCGCTTGTCCTGCGGCAGCACCTCGGCGACCACTTCGTCGATCCCGAGCTGCTTCGCTACCGCCTCGGCGGTCGCACGGCTGTCTCCCGTTAGCATCACGATCCGCATGCCTTCGCCGCGCAATTGCCGGATAGCCTCGGCCGTGGTCGCCTTGATGGGATCGGCCACGCTCAGGCGTCCGGCGAGCTTGCCGCCTGCCGCGACAAATAGCGCGCTGGACACATTGCTCACATTAATATTGATAGACGCAGTAACATCCACGCCGGCTTCTTGCATCAGGGCCCGATTCCCCACGGCGATTTCGATCCCGTCCACGCGCCCGCGGGCTCCCTTGCCGGGAGCGGCCT
>Ga0310810_10005791_pt1 | contig 13878 bp, 15 predicted proteins | sample NCmetagenome_FD_207641 | JGI IMG/M metagenome (GOLD analysis project Ga0310810, IMG submission 207641) | Soil microbial communities from experimental microcosm in Duke University, North Carolina, United States - NC | ecosystem: Engineered > Artificial ecosystem > Soil microcosm > Unclassified ... | reverse complement strand
CGAAGAGACCGGCATCCCGGTGCACATTTACCACATCAAAGTGCGCGGCAAGAATAACTTCGGCAAAGTGAAGGACGTGATCAAAAAGATCGACGCGGCGCGTGCCCGCGGCTTGGACATCACCGCCAATCAGTATCCGTACACCGCGATGCAGCACCCGTGGAGCCGGTTGTTTCCGACCTGGGTTCAGGACATGCCGCGCAAGGAAGCTATTTCCAAACTGAAGGATCGCGCTTTTCGCGACAAGATCAAAGTCGACCGTGAGTTTGCGGAATACGTGAACGAGCACGGCGGCTGGGAGGGCATTGTCGGAACGGTATTCACAGTTCGAAGGGAAAACGATTCTGGAAATGTCCAAGGCGCGCAACCAGAACGATCCGGCGGAAACCTGCTTCGATCTGATCGTCGAAGAGGGCACGTTCATCAACGGCGTGCATCACACCATGTCCGAAGACGACGTGAAGTTTGTCATGAAGGTGCCGTGGGTGTCGATCGCGTCGGACGGCAGCGCGGTGAATTTGAAAGAGCCGGGAAAACCGCACCCGCGTAGTTATGGCACCAACGTTCGCGTGCTCGGTAAATATGTGCGCGATGAAAAAGTGCTGACCTTGGAAGACGCCGTGCGCAAGATGACCTCACTGCCGGCACAGATTCTGCGGCTCAAGGATCGCGGCTTGCTGAAAGACGGCTACTGGGCGGACGTGGCGATCTTCGATCCGGCAACGGTTTCTGATCCCGCGACCTATGAAAATCCGCAACAGTACGCCAAGGGCGTGCCCTTCGTGTTGGTCAATGGCGCCGTAGTCATCGACAACGGCAATCACACCGGTGCGCATCCAGGCAAAGTGATCTACGGCCCCGGGAGGAACGGCGGCGGGAAGCAGCCACGGGGGAGCGTTTCATAGCCGGGGCTGCCAGCTGCGAAACTAATTCATTCTGAGGTGGCAGAAAAAAGATCCCTCATTCCGGGCCCGCTGGCGATAGCTAGCGCGCCCCGGAATCCAGGTTTTCGAATGATTCTCGACGCCGGGTCTCGCCGGCATGATTTCGATTCCTAGTTCTGGGGTGGTTTGGGCTCTGCGCGACTACGCCGGCCACGCAGCGCCAGGCCGAGCAGCATCAGGCCGGTAGTCAGCCAGCCGGCGGCGGTTTTCAATTCCGGGTTGGTGAAAATGTTGTCGTGGGTGAGAACATCGAACCAGACCAGCGCTGCGCCGCTCAGAAATACGACGGCCAGGAAAAACACGGTGTAACGGACGAAAGGCTTCATTCAACTTTGACCAAACGAAATTTCTTGCCGGCCGCTCATTGATGGCGGCCCTCGACGAAATGGTTGACCAGTATATTGGCGACGACTTTCTGGCCGTTTTCTTCGACGACGTAAATCACGAACGGTTTTTGCTGGCCCGCCTTGGGAACCGAATACAGGTAATAAGCGAAACCCGTGTTGCCGGAGCCGTCGGTGGTGTTGGTGCGGCCGATATCCTTGTGCTCCGCGAAGAAGGGCAGGATCTGGCCGCTGATGACTTTCTGCACGGCTTCTTTACCGGCGCGGGCGGCGATGGCCGGGCTGAGCATTTTCTCCAGGTCTCCTGCATCGCGCGCTGCCGCGGTGGCGACAAAGCGTTCGGCGACAGTGCGGTAAGCCGGGCTCTTGGCGGCTATGTCGAGTTCCTCACGCGACGGACCGCCCTGAGCGCTCGCGGTGATGAGTAGGAACACGAGAAGAATTCCGGTTTGCGTTAGAACCATACTGTCACTTTCCTGTTGTGGCTTCTGACACTACTCGGACAGTTTTCTCACCCGCTCAATGACTTCCTTGGGCTGATTCATCACTTCACGGATTTGAGTTTCTACCTCTTCACCGGGAAGCGCGGAGAGATCGAGCTTGGTTTTTCTGGCTTCTTCGACGACTTCCGGTTCCTTGAATGCTTTGAGATAGGCTTCGCGCAATATTTTAATCCGCTCCGGAGGAATTCCCGGTGTGGCGATCATCGGCCGGCCCAAAGTTGCCGATATCAATAAGACGTTAGCGACGCTGCGGCTCAGAGCGGGCGTTTTCTTTTTTTCCATGAGCTCGGCCAACGTCGGCGCGTCGGGCAGGCGTGGATCTTTCTTGTTTCCGGTCTGAATCAAGTGACGGTCGAAGTTATTTTTGTGCCACGTGAAATAGGGCTCGCGCGCGAAGTGAGTGGTGATGCCGGTGCCGCGGCAGTGAATCTCGCCTTTTTCGAGGGCGAGATCGATTTCCACACCGCCGGGATAGCCGCGCACTTCCTGAAATTTGACCCCGAGAGTCTCCTCCACCACGTTGTTCACGATCGTGGTCAAGTCGGACGTTCCGGTGGAGCCGCACTTAGGCGCTTCCTTCGAGTTGAACACATCCTCGATGGACTTCCACGGCGCTTCCGCTCGCATGTAGAGAACCAGATCGCGCTGATCGATGCTGCCGATCCACGCCAGCTTGCGCACGTCGAAGGTGGCCTCCTTGCGGCCGAGCAGTTGGTCGAGATAGATGCCGCTGCCGGGCATGCCAAGGGTCAAACCGTCGGGTTTGGCGACGCCGAAAACGTAATTGGTCGCGCTGAGCGAGCCGGCGCCGGGCATGTTCTGCACGATGATGTTAGGATTGCCTGGAATGTGTCTGCCCATATAGCGCGAGAGAATGCGCGCATACTGATCGTAGAGACCACCGGAGGTGAAGCCGACCACGATGCGAATCGTTTTGTCTTTGTAAAACTGCGCCGGCTGCGCCTGCGCCGGAGCGGCCACCAACAACGCCATCAGTCCCGCGATGGTGCCTGTCGCGGCTCGTTGACCCAGTGTCTTGATCGTCGGAGAAATCATTTGTTGCCTCCGTTGGCTCGCGAAACATCTGCTTATACGGCAATTCTTCGGGCGGGCGCAATCACCGGTTTGACAATATTTTTTGCTGCGCTTTAGACTTGTGCGATGGCTTCGCTCGATGTCGTAACAATTCCCGACGGCAACTTTTTGATGGGCTCCGAGGAAGGGCAGGAGAACGAAAGGCCGTGCCGCCGAGTCTGGGTCGACGCTTTCGCGCTGGGGCGATTTCCGGTCACGCGGCGCGAATATCAGGCATTCATCGAAGCAACCGGCGCGGCACCGCCGCCGTTCTACTCCGAGCCGATGTTCGCTCATCCCGATAAACCGATCGTCGGCGTTAGTTGGTATGACGCCGCGGCGTACTGTGCCTGGCTCAGCGATCGGACCGGCCGCGCAGTACGCCTGCCTACCGAAGCCGAGTGGGAACGCGCCGCGCGCAGCGACCGCGAGGGCGCTCTTTATCCGTGGGGCGATGAATCGCCGGCGGAAAAATCACTGATCGGCTGCGATCCTGAATTCGGTGGCCCGGCCAAGGTCGGGATCAACCCGCCCAACGATTTAGGCTTGTTCGACCTGAGCGAGAACGTGCACGAGTGGTGCAGCGATTATTACGATTACAATTATTATAGCTCGGCGCCGGAGCGTAATCCGCGCGGGCCAGTAAGCGGAACGCGGCGCGCTTCGCGCGGCGGCTCCTGGCGGCACCGGGTCCAGTTCAGCCGCTGCGCCGCGCGCAGCTCGCTGCCGCCGACCTTTCACTATGCCGACTATGGTTTTCGCATCGCTGTGACCCTCGAATGAACGTGTCCGACCCGGTCAAAGTGCGGGGCCTCTTTGCGTTTGACCGAAGTGGGACGAAGCGTTAAAAGGCCTTCCAGTTCGACCGAGGGGGTCGACCTTTGCCGGAAGGGGGCTATCATGAAAAAAAATAAATCATGGATTTGCTGCGTGCTGACGGCGCTCGTGATCTTGCTTTGCGCCGGCGCGGATTCATTCGCCGTCGACAATGTGCGCGTCGCTTATCCATCCATGAACACTTCGGTGTTCGCGCTTCTCATCGCCCAGAAGGAAGGCTACTTCAAAGAAGAAGGGCTCAACGTCGAGCTGCTCAGCATCCGCGGCGAGATAGCGATCCGCACCACGCTCGCCGGCGAAGTCGACTTTTTCACCAACGCCGGCAGCGCGCTGGCGGCGGCCGTGCGCAGCGTGCCGGTGCGGCTGGTCACGGTTTTTCAGGACAAGCCGGGCTGGGATCTGATCTCCGAGCCCGACATCAAATCCATCGCGCAGCTGCGCGGCAAAACCATCGGCGTCATGTCGCCGGAAGGCTCGCTCGCCGTCGTGGCGCGCGAGATCCTGCGCAAGAACGGTTTGGATCCGAGCAAGGACGTCAATCTCGTGGTCATGGGCGGCGACGAAGTGCGTTTTCCCGCGCTGCAGACCAAATCCATCCAGGCGACCTTGTTCAACACCGCCATGAGTCTCAAGGCGCAGAAGGAAGGCTACCGCAAGCTCGGTACGGCCAGCGAGTATGCCAATCTGGTCGAAGGCGGGTTGGCGACGTCAGTGGACAAGATCAAAGGCCAGCCGGATAAAATATTTCGCTTCGTGCGCGGCGCGTTGAAGGGACTCAACTTCTACATGAACAAACGGGAAGCGGCGATCAAATACATGATCGACGGCCTGCGCATGAAAGATCGCGACCTGGTGAGCTCGATCTACGACGTGCAAAGCAAGCTAGTGCTCAAGGAAGGATTCAGCGACAATAAAATTTTACAGGGCATGATCGAAGACATGAAGCGCACCACCAAAGTAACGCGCGATATCAAGGTCGCGGATGTTTTCGATCTGAGCTTCGTGAAAAAAGCCGACGAGGAACTCAAGGCGAGCGGGTGGAAGCCGTAAAACGGAGGTAGATTCCGCGCGCAGTTCGACAGTTTTAACTGACACAGGCAGGCGCCGGATCGGTGAGGCCGCCGTCTTTGGAATTGAGACGGCGCAGCTCGATGTGACCGTCTGCGAAACGGCCAAACCAGCTTTGCCAGTGGTCGACTCGCGCCGAGTCGGGATAACCGATCTCGAGACGCTTGGGTTCTAACCAGCGGAGGGCCACTTGATAACCCCCTTTGAGTTTGAGGACCACGGTCCGAGCTTCGTCGTTCGGCGCGCGCACTAAAACCGCTTCGTATTGCCAACCCGCGGCTCCGCCGCCGAGCTCACGGTAGAAGACGGCGGTGTCTTGCCCATCCCGAGATTTGCATTCGAGCAGCACCTCCGTTTGAGATTCAGATGTGCAACCTCCCGTCGCGAGTGCAAGCCACGAGACGACGATAAGTAATTTCTTAGCCAAGGTGGGCACAAAAACTTCGACGCTGCTCGCGCGGAGTTCCGACGGTTCCTCGACACTCCGATGATGAAGCGAGCGTGTAGAGTCCGCGGGGCTTCGTCAGGAACGAATCCCCTATTTTGCCGCCGGCAGGAACGCCGGGTCGACGAAACTTTCCCATGGTTTGCGCTCGGGAATCATGTTGTCGGCGGCGAGAAGGCGGATCATTTCCGCCAGGCCGGGTCCGTCGACAGCGCCTTCGCCGCGGAAAGCCTTGTTGTCGGGAATCATGAATTTGTAGGTCTGCGCCGCGATTCCTTCGTCCACCTTCAACTTCTGGATCATCAGTTCGATGGCGGCTCTTTCATTGGCCGGATCGTTGACCCAGTGCATGCCCTGGCCGATGGCGCGCATAAAGCGGGTGTAGAGCGAACGGTTTTGCGCCAACGACTTGCCCGTTGCGAAAAAGCCGGTGTACTGCAAATTCTTGATCTCGTCGGAGTAGTTGAGTAGCACTTTGCGCCCGGCTTCGATGGATTTGAAATTGAACGGCGGCGCTTCAGCAAGAGATGCTGCGACCTGGCCGGAAGCTACGGCCTGGAATCGCTCCGGACTGCCGCCCACGAACAAGAGTGTGTAAGCCGACGGCGGGATGCCGCGGCGCTGCATGACGTCTTTGAAGATGGTCGTGGTGATGCTGGCGAGGGACGCGCCGGCGACCTTTTGGCCCTTGAGATCGGTGAGCGTCTTGAACTGCGGGTTGCCGATCACCTGATACGGATAACCGTAATTCGATCCGCCGATGAGTTTGATCTCGGCGCCGCGCGCCGCGGCGATGATGCCGAAATGCGCGCCCGAGCGCGCGATATCGACGCTGCCGGCGATCAGCGCTTTGATCACCAGGTCGGGAGTCATGTAGTTCACTTCGACGTCGAGATTTTCCTTGGCGAAGAACCCCTTTTCTCTCGCGACGACGTGGTCGATCTCGAAGGCGGTCGGATTGGTCGAGCTGAGAATGACTTTGTCAGCCGCGCGCAACTGTGATGGTGGAAGCCATGCGACCCATGCGACGAATACGGCAAATATGACGCAGCGTTTGATCGTGCTCATGATTTCCTCCGTTTTGTCCGACGAAATGGCTCTCGCCGTTATCTCGTCGTTCATTTCTCTTCGAACTCTCCGAGCGCGTCGAAGCGCGGCTCCAGCCCCAAGCCCGGACTCTCCGGCAACTTCACCCAGCCGTGATCGGGCGCCGCCGGCTCCTTGTAGATTTTGTCGCCGACGCCCCACATCTCGAAATGAAACTCGACCCGCCAGCCGTTCGACATCGCGGCCTGCAAGTGCATGTTGTGGTGCGGCCAGCCGCCGCCGTTGGCGATCGGCAGATTGAATGCCTGGGCCAGCGCCGCGACTTTTACCGCCTCGGTGTAACCGCCCACCGAGCAAACGTTGGGCTGGGCGATGTCGACACCACGGTTAACGATCAGCTCGCGGTGACGGAAGCGATGTCCTTCGTTCTGCCCCGCGGCGATGGGAATGTTCGTGTGACGGCGTAGGTCGGCGAGCAGCGCGGCGTCGTTCTGATAGACGGGCTCTTCGAACCAGGTGATGCCGAGAGGCTCGACGAGCTTGCACAACTCCAGCGCGCGATTGAAGGAGAACAAATAATTGGCGTCGATCATCAGCTCCACGTCGTCGCCCACCGCGGCGCGCACCGCACGCACGCGCTCGACGTCGATCTTGGGGTTTTCCGGATCGACGGCCACGACCATCTTGAGCCGCTTCTCGCCCTGGGCGACGAGTTGCTTGGCCACTTCCACCAATTGCTCGGTTTTGTACTGCTTGAGACCGAAAGTGACGTAGGCCTGCACGGGATTCTGTGCGCCGCCGAGCAGTCGCCAAACCGGTTCTTTGTAGTGCTTGCCTTTGATGTCCCAGAGTGCGATGTCGACGGCGCTCACGGCGGAACTCCACATGCCGGTCTGCACGCGCGCGTTGAACTGTTTGAGAAGCTGATTCCAGATCCGCTCCGTCTCGAGCGGGTTTTTGCCTTTGAGAAAAGGCGCGACTTCGCGATTGATGAATTCTCTCAGGCCGAAGCGCTGCGACCCGCGCGTGAGGCCGTAGCCGGTGATCCCGAGATCGGTTTCCACGGCGACAAATACGATCGACGTGACGATCGGTTCCTTGAGCAACGGCGCATTGACCGGCACTCGATGCAACGTTGCTTTGACGTCGGTAATTTTCAGAGCCTACCTCCCATTCTTCCGCGACGACTGTTAGCTTACATGGCCCAATCAGTCAATCATTCGTCGCTCAATGACGGCGAGAATGGACCCGATATTTTCCAATTGACTTCGTCCGAGCGCGGACCTAGCCTTAAGGCATGCGATCGGCGCACTGGGGTTTGGGATTGTTGCTGTGCGGCATTCTTGCAGGCTGCGCGGGTTATCAAACCTCGGGCCAGTTTCAGGCCGGCCGCCAAGCGCTTCTGATCAACCAGCCGGAAAACGCGCTCGGTTATTTTCTCGCGGCGGCCGAGCGTGACCCCGATTACGTTTATCGCTCGATGTACTTCAGCGAAGGAATCTGGACCTACGTCGGGCGCATGCAATACACGCTCAAGAGATACGGCGAAGCGCGCCAATCCCTCGAACGCGCTCTGGCCAAGGACAAGACCGATAACCTCGCGCGGCTTTATCTCGGCCTGACGCTTGCCCGCTCAGGAGACACAGCGAACGGCCCCAAAGAAATTGAAAGGGCGATGAAAGACATCCACGACTGGCTCGAATACATGGAGCGTAGCCGACCGTCGGAAGTTTATTGGGACCCCACCCGCGAGATCCGCAGCGCGATAGAAAAGGACCTCGATAAAATCGATTCCAAGGAGCTCTCTCCGGATCAGTTTCTTGCCGATGCCGAGTGGGTCGGACAAAGAATGGAAACTGAAATCGATCGGGCCCGATTCGATGAGCGCCGCCGCTACGAACGCGACTTCGACCGGCGACCCGGGGTGGGGTTCGGAATAGGGTTTTGATCGTGACTGGCTTATGAACAGCGTCTAGTGCGCGGGCTTCATTCCGTTCCGATGCGGATTCAAGAATTCCCAAAAATTTCCTGAAATTGTTTGATGTAGCGATCGAAGTTGTCGTAGACCTCGGGCGATGTGAAGGCCGGCGTGACGCCCTGGAGTAGATTCGGCGGATCGGGCGGCGTGTCGGTGCGGTCCGGTATGCGTTTTAAGCCGCGCACGATTTCCTGCCCCTTTTGCGAGAGCATGAAGTCGACGAAGAGTTTACCCGCGTTGGGATGGAGAGCTTTAGCGTTGAGCGCGACCGGGTGTAAATTGGCGAAGCTCGGCGGCAGCGCGACCCATTCCACCGGCGCGCCGCTGTTCTTGAGCGTGTCGAAGTTGTGCATGTACGCGGTCAGCGTGCCGCTGAATTCGCCGGCCGCGACCAGTTGCGCGAGCAGCGTGCGGCCGATGCGCAGGGCGGGGTTCTGCGCCGCGAGAGCGCGCATGAAACTCACGCCTTTTTCCCGGCCCATGCCGCTGATCGTGGCGGTAAACCACTCGTAGCCGCGGCCTTCGATGCCGACCTGGCCTTTCCAAAAGGGTTTCAAGAGATCTTCGTGGGTGCGCGGCACGTTCGCCTTGGAGACGAGCTTGGTGTTGTAGCCGAACACCGCATAGGTGGTGTACGTGGAAGTCCAGAAACCCTGCGGATCTTTGAAACCGTCGCGAAAATATTTTCGTTCGGGTGAATCGTACGCAGCGAGGAGCCCGCGTTTTTTCAGCAAGTACCCGTAGTAGCCGGTGGTCGAGACGACGTCCCAGAGCGGCTTGCCGGCGCGCGTCTGGCTGAGGATCTTTTCCATCATCTGCGAATCGGTGCTGCGCTCGAACTGCACGTCGATCTTGGGATAAATCCGCTTGAAACCGTCGGTGACCGCCTTGGCGTCGGCCGCGTTCGAGGTTGTATAGAAGACCAGCTTGCCTTCGGCGTCCGCCCGGTCTTTGACTTCGGCGGCGAAAAGCGGAGCGGCGCACAACCACGCCGCGATCGTCGCGCCGAGAATTCTCGCGATTTGCATAACGGCTCTCCTTTGAGCTGTTGAGTCGAAATGGAGTGTTATCTTACCGAAGTGTCTCGAGCAAGCGTCCGCGCGCGGACAATGAAGTCTGCTGGGATGATTCTATACGAAGGGTTGCCGTCGCGATTGCGCTATTCCTCGAACCAGCGATGGTGGCTGTCTCATTTGCTTGGATAGAGACTGTACATGCGATCGATGAAACCGCTCTCGTCAAGCCGCCGCACAATGCTTCGATCGACGACATCTTCGAGTTTGACCGCGCCTATTTTTGGATTGCCGCTTGCCAGGAGGCGCTGGACGTTGCGCATGGCCTCGAGAGAAGGATACGGTTTTTTCTCGAGCGCGCCGCTGCCGACCAGATCCTGATAGCCCTCTTCAGCAAGCTCCATATCGGTGATTCGCAGCCGGCGCATGACGCTTTTGAACACGGCGGGTTTGCGCGCCGGAGACCAGGTGAATGCGAGTCCCTCGATCAGGGCGCGAAGGAGATTTTCCACGATTTCGGGCTGACTCTTGAGGTAGCTTCGTCGCAACGCGACCAGGTGATTCATCATCGGCAGGTTGGTTTGGGAAAAGTCTGCGAGCACGGTAAGACCTTTTGCTTTTGCCTTGCGGCTGAAGAAACCGTCGAGCACCGTGGCATCGATGGCACCGGTTTCGAGGGACTGGCCACGGACGGTGTTGTCGCCGACAACCAGCACGCGGATGTCGTCGCGGCGCGGCTCCAGTCCGAGAGATTCCAATCCGAGCATGGAGCCCAGCCAACCACCGCCGCCGATGCTTTGCACGCCGAAACGTTTGCCGCGGAGATCCTCGGGCCGTTTGATATTCGGCCGTACGACGAGAGAGTCGGTGACTCTATTGTTGAAGCCGGCGACAATCACGAAATCGGCGCCTTCGGCAATGGGCGTGATAATCGTGCTCGCGGTCCAACCGATTTGTATGTCGCCCGACATCATGCCGGAAAGCAACGTCGGCCCGCCGCGCATGAAAACGATCTCCGAGTCGATGCCGTATTTCGCAAAAAAGCCCTGGTCCTGAGCGACCCATAGCGGCGCCACGCGAAAATTCATCGCGGCGTGAGCGATGACAACGTGCGGCTTGGACGAAGCCGCTTCAGCCGCAGCGCCGCCGGCAAGAAGCAGGCACAGACAAATTAGAGCCGAGAAAATCATCCGAATCGCCTCCCAATTCAAAACGCTGCCAGAACGACATTTTTGATGCAGCTTTACCATAGAAAACCAGTCGGCGGCGATTTTTTCACCGTGCGCGCGTGAGCGGAATTTTTTCTTGCCAGGCTAGGTCAATCGCATTACAGTCGGCGCCAATTGAGCAGTTCGCTGCGCTTCTATGAGTATTCCCCCCGTCCAAGAGATAGACCGGATCGTCCGCATAAGCGATCCGATCCTGCGCAATCTGCAGATCACTCAGTGTTACTGTGAGCTTTCCGACGCGGTCGCCGCGCTTATCGGCGCTTCGGCGAATTGGTGCACGTTTGCCACCTGGGCATCGAAGCAGGCGGGGCAAACCATCCGCCAGGAAGATTTGCTGCGGACCTTCGAGGAGCGATTTTATCTTTCGCCGGAAATTTCCGCCGCGCTGGAAAACCTGACCGGCAGCTTGAAGCGCATCGGCGCGAATCTGCCCGTGCGCGCATCGAAACCCGCCATCCTGCGCGCGCTCGATCCGCGCGCCGCGTTCGCTCGCGCCGGGGATGCAGTGGCGCGCGGCAACAAGAAGGTCTTCGAAGAGATCGGCCGCGAGTTCGCGCGCTTTCTGGAATGTTTGCACGGCGATGAAAGTTTCGATGCCGGTAAGACGGCGCAGTTTTGCGCTGCTCTTCGGCCCGGCGATCCTCCGGACGGCCAACGACTTCTGAGCGAAGCATTTACGGCTTACTCCCGCGCGCGATTTCAGACCGGAAAAGAAAAAGCGGAGACGCTGCTCCTGGCGAACCTTTGCGCCGGCTATCACGAGCAGATTCGCCTGCAACCGGAAATCGCCGAAGCGCTGGACGCCGCGCTCGGCGATCCCGCCGACTTGAAGCAAAGGCTGCTTGCGGTTTTCCTGCCGGGATTTTATCTCCGCGCCCGCGCGCGCCTGCTGCGCGGCCACGAAACCTTCCTCGACGACCTCGTTGCCCGCGTGGTGCGCGAGACGAACCGGTTGATTCGTCAAGTCATCACCGAGCATCTGATGACCTTGCATATTTCCAACGCTCCGGCGCTGCGTCTGGGTCGCGATCTCAGCGGGAATTTTCCGCCGGACCTCGAACGAATCGAGGATGCGCGGCTCAAAGAAATTCTCGATCGAGTGGATGCGACGGCGGACAATTTGAAAAACAGTGGCGCGGTGGATTGGGCGGAGTTTACTGACCGAATGCATTTCATCGCCGACTTCTTTCGTCTCTCGCAAGAGCGGCGCGACTTGTTCGATGCGCCGTTTACTTCCGAGCAGGGGGCGGTGTTGAAATCCGGAGCGCTGCCCGGGGGCCATTTATAACGGAACAACCGCGAAAGGGCTTCTTGATCGTTATGCGCAAGGTGAAAAGAGGCGGATGGAAAACTTGTTCACGAGGACACAAATACCGTGCTCGCGGCGGATGTCCGGTTTGATGGAAGGGGAATCGCCGCGCCGGTGGCGCGCGCAAGAAACGGAAATAGCGGGTACAGGTGCAATTCGGAACACTTGTGTTTGCAAGGTCTCTTTGCCGGCGTGCCGGTGAAAACCGCTATCCAAAGAAACCTGGATTCCGGGTCACGCTAGCTATCGCCAGGTTGCCCGGAATGACGACTCAACTGATGGCACACGGCAGAGCTCGAGGCTTACATCAGGATTTCGCGCGCAGGCGTGCTGGTCGCATTCGGAGTCCTTCGACAGGCTCGGGGCGATCGGAGAAGATTCGGGTATATCTGATCTGCAGAGAAAAACGGGATGGCGAGATGCCATCCCGTTTTGGTTTTGCCGCTTAAACCTGAATCGACCTGATTATCTCTTCTGCTTTGCGATGTCGGCGCGCAGGCGATCTTCCTGCTCGCGTAACTCGGGCGTGAACTCGGCGCCGAAATCCTCGGCTTCGAAAATCTGGCGAATTTCGACCTCGGTCTCTTCGCTGTGCGGGTTGGGGCAGCGCTTGACCCATTCGATTGCTTCTTCCTTCGATTTCGCCTGCCAGATCCAGAAGCCGGCGATCAATTCCTTGGTCTCGGCGAATGGACCGTCGATCAAGGTGCGTTTTTTTCCCGAAAATTTGACCCGCGCGCCCTTCGAAGTCGGATGGAGCCCCTCGCCGGCGAGCATCACGCCGGCCTTGACCAGCTCTTCGTTGAATTTGCCCATTTCCGTGAGGAGCTTCTCGTCCGGCATTACGCCCGCCTCGCTGTCTTTGGTGGCCTTGATCAAGATCATGAATCGCATGCGTTTTCTCCTTTTCTGGTATCTGGAATATTCTTCTCTGCTGGTACGACGAACGGATCCGGCGAAAACGACAAACGACTTTAAGTTTTTTGCATTTGGCGGGATGGCCTGCTGACCGATTCAGCTCTTCAGCCGATAGCCGGTCTTGAAAATCCACGCCACAGTGGTCAGGCAAATCGCAAAAAAAGCCAGTGTCATCGACAGGCTAACGCCCACGCCAATGTCCGACGATTCGTAAAAGCTCCAGCGAAAGCCGCTGATGAGATAAACCACGGGATTGAAAAGCGTGACCGTGCGCCAGGCCGGCGGCAGCATATCGATGGAATAAAAAGCGCCGCCGAGAAACGTGAGCGGGGTGATGATCAGCATGGGAATGAACTGCAGCTGCTCGAAATTCTTCGCCCAGATGCCGATGATGAAGCCAAACAGACTGAAGGTCACCGCCGTGAGTACCAGAAAGGCGATCATCCAGAACGGATGCAGTATGACGATCGGCACGAAAAGGGCCGCCGTCGCGAGAATGATCAGGCCGAGGGCAATGGATTTGGTCGCTGCCGCGCCGACGTAGGCAAGCACGATTTCCAGATAGGACACCGGCGCCGACAAAAGCTCGTAGATGGTGCCAATGAATTTGGGAAAATGGATGCCGAACGACGCGTTGAAAATGCTCTGAGTGAAGAGCGACAGCATCACGAGCCCCGGCACGATGAAAGCGCCGTAGGCGACGCCTCCGACTTCGGTCATACGCGAGCCGATGGCCGACCCGAAGACAACGAAGTAAAGGGAAGTGGTGATCACCGGCGTCACCAGACTTTGCCAAAGTGTGCGCAGCGCCCGTGCCATCTCGAATTTGTAAATCGCCCAGACTCCGTGGCGGTTGAAGAGGGAGGGATTCGGTTTGTTGGTCATCGCTCGCTCACCAGGCTGATAAAAATATCTTCGAGGGAGCTTTGCCGGGTGCTGAGATCCTTGAATTCGATGCCGAGCTGGCTCAGGCGCTCCAATAAGAGCGGAATGCCGGTGCTCTCCTCGTTGGTATTGTAAGTGTATTCGAGCTCTTGGCCGTTGCCATTGAGCGATAGCGGCCAAGAACTGAGCGCGCTCGGAATCTCCGCCAAAGGCTTGGGCAAGCTCAACGTCAATTGTTTCTTGCCGAGTTTTTTCATCAGCTTGGTTTTTTCTTCGACGACGAT
>Ga0310810_10005790_pt1 | contig 13878 bp, 13 predicted proteins | sample NCmetagenome_FD_207641 | JGI IMG/M metagenome (GOLD analysis project Ga0310810, IMG submission 207641) | Soil microbial communities from experimental microcosm in Duke University, North Carolina, United States - NC | ecosystem: Engineered > Artificial ecosystem > Soil microcosm > Unclassified ... | reverse complement strand
GTCTCGCCGCGCGTCTCGACGTCGACGCGCACCGGCGTCCACCGTCCGGGCCGGCACAAGCCGCCGAGGCCGGCGCTCGCCTTGACCGTAATCGTCGGATCTGCCTGCGCCGGTCGGGCGAACAGCCCGGCGAGCCACAGCAGGAGGACGAGACGCTTCATGAACAACGGACCCTAGGGCTGGAGGATCGCTTCCATCGCCTGCATCGTAAAGGCGGTGACGAGCACCTTGTTGTCCTGCAGCTCCGCCTTGTCGGTGTTGACCCAGTAGCCTTCCGGATGCTGCAGCGAAATCAACTTCTTCGCCAGGTCCTCGCGCCAGTTGTGGCTGCGGCCTTTCGCGTCCACGATGACCGGCTGTCCGACTGCCTGAAGCGCCTTGGCGAATACCAGATAGTAGTAATAGACCGTCTTCTGCCCCATGCCCGGGTTCTCATCGACCGTGTAGTTGTCGCGAACCCACTTGAGTACCGCCTGTACGCGCGCATCGTCTTTTTTCACGTTCGCCCACGCATAGCTGATCACGCCCGCGTAGGTCGCGCTGCCGTAGGACCTGGTGCCGCCGTCGCTGTGATACGTGAAGCCGGGGTAGTAGACGAAGCCACCATCATTCGATGCCCAGCCCTGGTCGTTGGTCTCGCTGTTGTTCTGCGTGCGCTGCAGGAACTTGATCGCCTTCTCCCACGCGGCGTCGTTCGCAGGCAGCTCGGCTTCCTTCATCGCGCGCAGTGCGTACTCGAGGCTGATGATGTCGGCGCGGCGATTGGGGTCGCTGCCGCCGTAGCCAATGCCGCCGTACCACTTGTCGTTCGGCTTGACGCCCTCGCCTTCATCCCAGATGTGCTCGGCGAGATAGGCGCGGCCTTTTTCGATGAGCGGCTTGTCCTGCGGCCGGCCGCCGGCGACGAGCGCCATGACGCTGACCGCCGTGATGTAGTGCGGGACGATTTTGTCGTAGATGCCGCCGTCCGGCTTCGCGAGCTTGACGATGGCATCCAGCGCCCGTTTGCCGCCGGCGTCCATCAACATCTCCTTCGGCACGCCGGGCTGCCGCAGCAGCGCGGCGGCGGCCACGGCGCTGACGCCGGGATTGGTGTCGAAGGTCCCCTCGGCGCTCTGCTGCGCGCGCAAATAGGCCGCGGCGCTCGACATGCTCTTCATCAGTTCCTGTCGCGTCGCCGGCGACAGGCCGGCGGCGCCGGATCCGGCGCGCTGCCCTGCGCTGAGCGGAGCGAACAGCACCACACACAATGACGCCGAGACGAATACCAAACGCGTCATAACAATCCTTTTCGCAACGCGCGGGCGGTGCCCGCGAGGGAGATCAGCAGGAGCGTTCCATAGACCGCGAGGGGCGCGAACCATGACGGATAGTCGAAGCGGCCGTGGGCGAGCGGCGAGATGCGGTATAGCAGATCTGTTCTGAGCAGATCGACATCGGCGGCCGATGCGGCCGACACAATCGGGCTGGCGATCAGCGCGGCGTTCACGATTGGGGTTGGCAGATTGGCCGCCAGAGGTCCGGATACGAAGATGCCCAACGCGGCCAGGAGCGCGATGCCGACGCTGAAAGCTGCCGCATCCAGTGGATCGCGCCAGCTGGTTCCGAACCAGGCGCCAAGGGCTGCGAGCGCAAACCCGATGGTCCCAACCGTCGCATATGAAACGAGAGCTCGCCCGCCGGCCGCGGACCAACCCAGGGCGAGAATGGTCCAGAGCGCCGAAGCGAACAGCGCCGCTGCAAAGAGCGCCGCCACCGGCGCGGCGCCGCGCAATCGCCGCACGGCCAGCGCGACGCCGCAGAGCGGCGCTGCCACGACCAGAACGGCGGCTTCGAAAATCGGCAGCGTGGCGGTAGTCACGGCCTGGAATGAAATGGGGTGAAGTGCACGATCCAAACCGGCTTCAGGGGTGGGGGTCGATCGGTGCTGCCGCGATTTCAGCCAGGCGGACGGGGGAAATTACACGGTCAGATGGGCAGGATCTGCGGTCTATACAAGGCGTGACTAATATCTGAGCAGATTAAGGATCGCCTTAATCCGCTGAGAATCAGACTTTGTTCGCCCGCCGGTCCCTCAGACTTGCACTGTGTCGCAGCCTGTCAGCTCCAGTACAGAATACGGGATCGGTTCTTGTCCATCGCCAAGAATCCTCCCATCGTCACGCGCGACTTTGGACCGCCAATGCGGTTGACGCGATGGAGGCAGCGACCGGAGGCGAGCAGAAAGAGATCGCCCACTTCCATCGCGAAACTGGCGGCGTCGAACTGCTGCTCGATCTTCTCGAGGTCCCACTGAAATCCGTTCGGCATCTTCGGCGCGTTCGGCGTGTCCGGCGTCACCCCGTAGACGAAGAGCTCGCCGCCGCTCGTCGGCTTGCGGAGTGTGACGACCCAGCTGACCAGCGTCCGGGTGTCGACTTCGGACTTCAGTTCGTTGTACAGGTCGAGCGGGTAGTGATAATCGTGATGGATGCCGATCTGTTTGCCATCGGCAAGGCGCCGCAATGTGAACGGCGCATAGGAGCGGCCGTCCGCGGCACGCGGCAGCGCGATCGGGCGTCCGCCGCTGAATCGCTCGAGCACACGTTCGATTTCCCCTACCGGGTCGAAGCTCGCCGCGAACGCGCTGTTGGCCTCCGCCCGGTGACGCGCCGCGCTGTCCAAGTAGGCGTCGAGCGACGCGCCTCTCGGCGCCTGATACGTGGGCGTGGCCGGCGTATGCGTGCCGAGAATTTGAATGTCCTCGACCGGCATCTTCTCGTTCGGCCGGGCCCACCCCGGATCGCGGTCGGTCCGGTCGAGCTCGTCGCCCGCGTTCGCGAGCGGCTCGCGCGGAAACGCCTGACGCGCAATCACGACGTCGAGTGTGTCGTTGTAGAGGTCCTCGATGGCATTCGCCGCCCGTGCGGCGCCGGCAGCGTCGATCTCAATCGAGCGGACGGTACGTGCGACTGTGTCCATGGTCGTCCTTTCCAGACGCTGATGATAGCCGACACGTGATCGATCGGCCACGCAGGTCGAGCGGAGGGTGCTGAACGTAGGTGGCCACTTGCGAAGCGGCTCGATGCGCTCGAGGGGAAGTACGATGAACAGTTCACCGTGGTGTTCGAGGCGATTCGGAAGCTGATGATCGCGCGATCGTCCACAAAATGCAGGATTGGATTCGCCGTACGCTGACGGATGCGCGCCGCTATCGCTGCCACAATCGTGACTTTCGCGACGTCGATCCTTGTGGGATGCGGCGGTCGTTCGCGCCCGGCTCCGCATCTCGTCGAGCGTGCAAGCCCCGCCATGGGATCGGAGCTTCGACTGACCGCGTGGACGGGCGACGAGGTCGCGACCCTGGCGGCGTTCGATGCCGCATTCGCCGAGTTCGAGCGCCTCGACGCGCTCATGAGCGTCTGGCGGCCTGGCAGCGACGTCCTGCGCCTCAATGCCGCGGCCGGCGATCGTCCGGTCGCTCTCCAGCCCGCTGTCATCGAGGTGCTGACAATCGCCCAGCAGGTCAGCGAGTGGACCGATGGCACGTTCGCCGTCACGTTCGGCGCGCTGTCGGATCTGTGGCGATTCGATCACGATCAGGACAACACGATTCCCGATCCGGCCATCGTCCGGCAGCGTCTTCCGCTCGCCGATTATCGTGGTCTCGAGATCGACGCGCGCGCCGGGACGGCGTTTCTGAGACGGAAAGGCATGCGGGTGCACCTGGGTGGGATCGGCAAAGGGTATGCGGTGGATCGCGTCGTCGCGATGTTTCGATCGCGAGGTCTGAAGGACTTCATGATTCAGGCGGGCGGCGACCTCTACGTGGCCGGCGTCAAGGACGGCCGCCCATGGCGGTTGGGGATTCGCGATCCACGCGGCCCCGCCGATCGGAGCTTCGCGCTGCTGGATCTCTCGGATGGGACGTTCAGCACGTCCGGAGACTACGAACGGTTTTTCGTGAAGGACGGCCGCCGCTATCACCACATCCTCGATCTGCGGGTCGGCGAACCCGCGCGCCTGTGCCGCAGCGTCACGCTCGTGACCGATCGGGCGGTGCTCGCCGACGCGCTGGCCAAGGGCGTGTTCATCCTCGGACCGGACGAGGGGATGGCGCTCATCGAGAGACTGCCCGGCGTCGAAGGCGTGATTGTCAGCGCTACAAACCAGGTGTTGGTGTCGTCAGGCCTGAAGGGAAAGCTGAAGGTCGTCGCGCCACCCATAGACGCGCCGTAAGAGGGGCAAGTCCCTAGCCCGAAGTCCCTAGCCCCTACTGGTTCTTTGACACCTTGACAGCCATCGCCAGAACAGCTACCTTGTTAACACAAGGTAGCTTTGGCTTTCCAATGAGCGTCGAGGAAAAGTTCAGCGCGATCCGGAAGGGACTTCTGGAGTTCCTCATCCTGAAGATCATCGCGAGCGACAAGGTCTATGTCGCCGACATGCTGAGCCGGTTGAGTGAGACCGAATTCAAAACGCAGGAAGGCACGCTCTATCCCCTCCTCAGCAAGCTGCGCCGCGAGGGGCTGGTGGACTACGAGTGGCAGGAGTCGGACGCCGGTCCACCGCGCAAGTACTACGAGCTGACGGCCAAGGGCAAATCGCAGCTCGCGGAACTGACCGCGTACTGGAAAGACATCAACGCGACGATCAACCAGCTGGGACGATAGCCATGCAGAAAGTCATCACGATCAACTTGAACGGCAACGCGTATCAGCTTGACGAAACCGCGTACGGGCTGTTGCGCACCTACCTCGACGCCGCCGAGCTGCAGTTGAAGGACAACCCGGACAAGGCCGAGATCATCTCGGATCTCGAACAGGCGATCGCCGACAAGTGCAACCGCGTGCTCGGAGCGCGAAAGACGGTCGTGACGACCGCCGAAGTAAAACAGATCATCGAGGAGATGGGCCCGGTCGAAGCGGCGCCGGGCGAGCCCGCGTCGGAAAAACAGGAACGGCCGCGCGCCGAAGCCGGCGCGCCGAAGCGCCTGTATCAGATCCGCGAGGGCGCGATGATCAGCGGCGTCTGCAAAGGGCTGGCGGCGTACCTCAGCGTCGACGTCACCATCGTGCGTATCGTGTTCATCGTGCTGGCAGTCCTCAGCAAAGGCGCCTTCGTCATCGTCTATATCGTGTTGATGTGCGTCATTCCGTACGCGACGACATCCGAGGAGCGAGCGGCCGCGCACGGCCAACCGTTCAACGCCCAGGAACTCATCGACGAAGCGAAGCGCAGCTACGCTGGCTTTACGAACAAACGCGAGTGGCAAAGACATTGGCGGCGCCAGCGGCGGGAGTGGCGGCGCCACGTTCCGCCGACGCCGTGGCGGGTCTGGGGACCGCCGCCGATCGCGCCGGTCGGCTACGCTGGCCAGGTGCTCGCGGGGGTCATGATGCCGCTGCTCACGGTTGCCCGCACCACGGCGTTCTGGATCTGGCTGTGCGTCCTGGCCTCGTTGTTGAGCACCAACGCACTCTTCGGCTGGCCGATTCCGGATGACGTTCCGCTGTGGGCGGCGCTGCTCGTCAGCCTGCTGGCGTACGGCTTCGTGGCCTGGCCGCTCGATGCCGCGCGGCGCTCATCGATCTGGGCGCTCGGCGCCCCGGCCTACGGCTGGTTCTCGGCGTGGGACGGCCTGCTGGGCCTCGCTCTGTCGGTGTTGTGCCTGTGGCTCGCCTGGGAGTTCGTTCCGGAAGTACACGACTTTCTCGAGAACATGCCGACGGTGCGGATGAACATTCAGAATCTGTTGCGCGGGCTCTGACCGGCGGCGTCGAGCTGTTCACGACGACACAAACAGCTTGTCGCCCTTCCGCCGCAGGATGATCCAGTGCGGGCACTTCTGCTGGTCGAGGTAGAGGCGCTCGCAGTCGTCGCAGCGGACACACTCGGCCTCGATGATCTTCGGACCGCGGATGGCGCCCCACTCGCAGGTCTTCTCGCAGATCTTGCAGGTGTTGCACTCTGACCAGCGCTTGATCTTGAAGACCGTGAGCTTCGAGATCACGCCCAGCAAGGCACCAACCGGACAGAGAAACCGGCAGTAGAGATTCCTGACGAACACCGTGGCCAGCAGCAGCACCGCGAGGCCGATCCACATCGGCGTCGTGCCGAAAAGGCCGAACATCCAGAACGGCTCCACGTAGCGGTACACGGCGACGTCGCGCGTCGCGACGAAATACGCGAGCACCGCCACCAGCAGGCCGTACTTGATCGTGTTCGCACGCCGCTCGAGCCTGGCCGGGACCTCGACGCGCAGCTTGGGCGGCACGACCAGATCCATCAACTGCGTGAGCGCGCCGAAGGCGCAGATGCGCCCGCAGTACAGCCGCCCCCACAGCACGGTCGAGGCCAGCACGAAGAACGACAGCAGATACCACGCGAGGTTGTACTTGAAGACCGGCAGGTTCCAATCAGCCACCGCGAACAGATCGACGACCGAGACGAGCCGGCTCTTGACGAATCCCATGTAGCCGACGGCGGCCGCCAGCGTGATGTACTTCAGGCGGACGCTCTTGCGGAAAAAGCCGACCAGGGCCAGCGCGATGAACCCGACCAGCAGCGCAAGGTCGATCGCCTGCGGGCCCAGGATGTCCCGCCAGGTTTCGACCGTCTCCACTACTTCACCGCATCCGGCAGCAGTTGTTTCGCCATCATGCGTGAGCTGTCGCGAATCGCCCGCGTGGCGCTGCCGATGCTGATCGACGCCCGCGAAACGGCATCGACATCCCGGCCGACGACAAACGGATCGCGGATGGTCTTGCCTTTGAACTGTGCCGCGAACTTTGGCGGCTCGACCGAGAAATAGCCGTACGGTTCGGAGTTGTAGGTGACGATGACGCCGGTCAGCGTCGCCGTGAGGTCCATGCCCACCAGGATGTGGATCGGCCCGTGATAGCCATGCTCCTGCGGCACCAGGTCGGTGGTCCAGAACGCGAATCCGATCGGCTTGGCCGAGGGAGTGGCGCGCGGGTCGGCGGCGTATGCCTTGAAATGGAGCGGCTGCCCCTCGAGCGGCGAAAACGCCGCCGCCGCCGGAAACAGCAACTTGAGCTCGGCATCAGGATGCGGAGTGGTGAAAATTCGTTGCGCCGTCAGCGTGACGGCGGCGGCCGCGCAGAGTACCATTGCGGAAAGAACAGCCCGTTTCATTTCGAAGCGGCGATTATCCCATGTTTCGACGCACCGACGATCTGCGCATCCGGGACGTGCGGCCGCTCATTCCTCCGGCGATCCTGCTCGAGGAAATCCCTATCAGCGAAAAGGCGTCGGACCTCGTCTTCGACACACGCATGACGCTGATGAACATCCTTGGCGGCGCCGATCGGCGGCTCGCACTCATCGTCGGCCCGTGTTCGATTCACGACACCAAGGCCGCACTCGAGTACGGCGAGCGGCTCAAGGCGCTGGCGGACCGCTATGCCGGCTCTCTCGTCATCGTGATGCGGACCTACTTCGAGAAGCCGCGCACCTCGGTCGGCTGGAAAGGGCTGATCAACGATCCTGATCTGGATGAGAGCTTCCACATCAACAAAGGGCTTCGCCTGGCTCGCCAGCTGCTGCTCGACCTGAACAACGTCGGCATGCCGACCGCGTCGGAATTTCTCGACACCCAGATCCCGCAGCACATTGCCGACCTCACGTCGTGGGTCGCGATTGGCGCGCGCACGGCGGAAAGCCAGGTGCACCGCGAGCTCGCATCCGGCCTCTCGATGCCGGTCGGATTCAAGAACAGCACCGACGGCAGCACGGATATCGCCGTCGACGCGGTGCTGACCGCGCGATCGCAGCATTGGTTTCCGTCGGTCACCAAGCAGGGCGTGTCGGCGATCTTTCAGACCGTAGGCAACGATGCCTGCCACGTCATTCTCCGCGGCGGCACGCGAACCGGTCCGAACTACGACGCCGAACATGTGGCCAAAGTCTGCGCCAAGTTGGCCGCTCGCGGCCTGCGCCAGAGCGTGATGGTGGATTGCTCGCACGGCAACAGCCGGAAGGATCACCGGAAGCAGGCGGAGGTCGCCGCCTCGCTGTCCGCGCAGGTCGCCGCCGGCTCGACTCAGATCTTCGGGGCGATGCTCGAAAGCCATCTCGTGGAAGGCCGCCAGGACTTCGTCCCGGGGCAGCCGTCAATCTACGGCCAGAGCATTACCGACGCCTGTCTTTCACTCGAGCAGACCGAGCCGTTGCTGGAGCAGTTTGCGCGGGCGCAGCAGATTCGAAGTCAAGCCGGCGTCTAGATCGATCGGCTATTGAATCCGCAGCGCCTCGATCGGATCGACGCGCGTCGCCCGCCGGGCGGGGACGAGACTGGCCACCAGACCAGCGCCGGCGAGCAGCAGTGACACGGCGACGAAGACGACTGGATCGAGCGGGCTCACATCGTAGAGCAGGCCCGACATCAGGCGCGTGACCGCGAGTGACGCAACCAGGCCGCAGGCCGTCCCGGCGGCCACCAACCGCAGACTGCGGCCCAGCACCAGGCGCAGCGTATCCGCCGCGGCCGCGCCAAGCGCCATGCGAACGCCGAGCTCGCGCGTCCGCTGGGTAACGCTGTAAGACACGACGCCATAGATCCCGACGACGGCGAGCAACAGGGCCGTCAGCGCGAAGGCGGCGAGCAGCAGCATGCTGATCCGCGGCAGAAAGACCGACCGCGAGACGACGTCGACCATCGTGCTGGCGTCGTAGATCGGCTGCTCCGGATCGATCGCCAGGATCTCGCGGCGAATCGCATCGATGAACCCCTTCGGATCCGAAGCGGTCCGCACGACCAGCGCCATACCGTTCAACGGCTGCTGCCACGCGGGCATGAAGAGCTCTGCGCGCGGCTCGCCGTCGAGCCCGTAGTGCTTGACGTCCCCGACGATGCCGACAACCGTGGCGGCGCCGTGCGGGTTCTTGACGACCTTGCCGATTGGATCCTCGCCGCCGAAATAGCGCCGCGCCATGGTCTCGTTGATGACCATCGCGCCCGGCAGCCCTTGTAAGTCGTGCCCGTCGATCAGCCGGCCTTTCAGCAGCGCTATCTTCATCGTCTCGAAATAACCGGGCGTGGCGGTCCGGATGTCGGCCCGCGGTTCCTCGCCGTTGGCGGCCGGCGCCTTGCCCTCGATCGTGAAGGGCAGCGCGAAGTCGATGCCGACCGGGTACATCGGCAGCGCGCTGACGCCGGCGGCCGAGCGGACGCCGGGCAGTGAGCCGACACGGCGGATGGCTTCCATGTAGAAGCGCGTGCGCGCGACGCCAGTCTTGTATTTCGCCTGCGGCAGGTAGACCTGCACGGCGAGGAGGTTCGCTGGTTCGAACCCGGGTGACACGCGCATCAGCTGCGCGAAGCTTCGGGTCATCAGGCCGGCGCCGACGAGCAGCATCAAGGCGAGTGCCACCTCGACGACCACCAGCACGCCCAGGAGCCTTGCGCTGGTTCCCCGAGTCGCACCGGAAAACGCGTTGATGGTGTCGCGAAGACCCGCCCGCGACGCCTGCACCGCCGGCACGACGCCGAACACCAGCGACACCAGGGCCGATGCCAGCAGCGCGAAGAGCAGTACGCCGCCGTCCAGACGAACGTCCCCCATTCGCGGCAGGCTGCCTTCAGGCAGCGCGTGAACGAACCGGACGCCGGCCCACGCCACAAACAGGCCCAGCGTGCCGCCGACCGCGGAGAGCAGGACGCTTTCCGCTAGAACCTGGCGCACCAGCTGCACGCGTCCGGCGCCGAGCGCGGCACGCACGGCGAGCTCACCGCGCCGGCTCGAGAGCCGAGCCAGCATCAGGTTGGCGACGTTGGCGCAGACGATCAACAACAGGAATCCGACGGCTCCCGATATCAGCAGAAGCGCCGGCCGGACCGTCGTCACGAGTTGTTCCTGCGCCGCCACGATCCGAGCGCCCCACCCGGTGTTGCTGTCGGGGAAGGTCGATGCCAGCCGGCTCGCGACCAGGTTCATCTCCTGCTGCGCCTGGGCCGGTGTGGCGCCGTCGGCGAGGCGCGCGATGACGTTGAGCGACCTGGCCTTTCGCGATCGTCCGTGCGCGTCGTTGGGGTCGAAGCTGAGCGGCGTCCAGACATCGACGTTGCCGCTGGGAGGGAAATCAAATGCCGCCGGCATGACGCCGACAATCGTGTACGGCAGGGCGTCCAGTTGAATCGTTCGCCCGATCGCGTCCTGCGCTCCGCCGAAATGGCGCTCCCAGAATGCGCGGCTCAGGACGGCGACGCGGTCCTGGCCTGGCGTGCTTTCCTCGGGAAGAAAGGTCCGGCCCACCAGCGCGTTGACGCGGAGCGTCGAGAACAGGTTGGCAGTCGCACGGACGCTGGCGACGTCGAGCGGCTGGCCGTCACCCGCGAACGCGTACCGGAGCTGACGGAACGCCGTCATCGATTGGATCGACTTCGCCTGCTCCTTCCAATCCAGATAGGTCAACGGTGCCACCAGGTCCGTGTTGCCGTCCGGATTCTGCTCCCAGAGCACGACCAGCCGCGACGGATCCTCGTAGGGAAGCTTGTTGAGGAGTACCGCCTTGATGACGCTGAAGATGGCGGTATTGGTGCCGATTCCGAGCACGAGCGTCAGAATCGCCATCGCGGCAAACGTCGGCTGGTGCACCAGCGATCGGACCGCGTATCGGAAGTCGCCGAGCAGGCTGCCCATTATCGGGGAGCCTCACTGTACTGCATTGGCCACCGCTTCAACTACATAGTCGATCTGCGCGTCGGTGAGCTCGGGATACATCGGCAGCGAGAGAATGCGGGCCGCCGCTGCTTCGGTCCTTGGGAAGTCACCCGCCTTGTATCCGAGCGGCGCGCACGCTTCCTGGAGATGCGCCGGCACGGGATAGTGGATGCCCGCGTCGATCTGCCGCGCTCGAAGATGCTGCAGCATTCGATCGCGATCGGCCGTCTCGATCACGTACAGATGGTAGATGTGTTCTCCCTTCGGCGCTTCGACCGGCGTGTGAACCGCCTCGGGAAGTCTGGCGCCATAAGCGGCCGCGTGCCGACGCCTCGTGGCATTCCACGATTCGAGGTGCGGCAGCTTCACGCGCAGAACCGCGGCCTGGACCGTGTCGAGGCGGGAGTTGGTGCCGAACACGGAATGGTAGTACTTCACACGCTGGCCGTAGTTGTGCAGCAGCCGGAGCCGTTGGGCGGCTGCGTCGTCGTTGGTCACGATGATTCCCCCGTCGCCGTACGCGCCGAGGTTCTTCGATGGGTAGAAGCTGTACGCGGCGGCGTGCCCGAAGCTTCCGGCCCTGCGGTCTCCATATCGCGCGGCGTGCGCCTGGGCGGCATCCTCGATGACGAGGAGGTTGTGGCGCGCGGCGACCGCCATCACGCCGTCGAGATCGACCGGCTGACCGTACAGATGGACCGGCACGATCGCACGGGTGCGCGGCCCGACGGCCGCCGCAATCGCCGCCGGGTCGATGGTGTAGGTGTCGCGGTCCATGTCGACCAGCACCGGCGTCGCGCCGACGGCGGCGATCGCCAGCACCGTGGCGATGAAGGTGTTCGCCGCGGTGATCACTTCATCGCCGCGCCCCACGCCGTACGCGCGCAGCGCCAGCTCGATAGCGGCCAGACCGGTGCCGACGGAAATCGCGTGGCGCGTGCCGATCAGCGCGGCGTATTCGGCTTCGAACTGTTCGACGGCCGGCCCGAGAATGAAGTCGCCCCGCTCGAAGACGCCGCGGACCGCGGTTTCGATCTCCGGTGCGAGCGCGCGGTGCTGTGCTTTCAGGTCGACGAACGGCACGTGCATGGTCGCAATCATTTCTTCAATCCCAGGCCCAGATACACGACCGGGCGCAGAATGCTCCACCAGTCGACGACCGGCCGCATCTTCGTGTATCCGTGTTGGTGCGGCGGATAGATCTTCGTGACCGGCACTTCGCAGTGCCGGTATCCCAGCCGGATCGCCTTCAGCAGCAGGTACGGCTCGAGCTCGTATCGATCGAGCCACGACTGCCGCCAATCGATGCGGGGGTCGCGCAGCAGCGCGGTCCGAAACGCCCGAAACCCGTTGGTGCTCTCGGTGACGCGCTTTCTCGCCGCCAGCGAAAATGCCAGCGGGTGAAGCACTCGAGTGCTGAAGACCCGGTACTTCGGCATGTTACCGAATCCGCCGCCGCCGAGATACCTCGATCCTTGTACGAAGTCCGCCTCGCCCCTGACGATCGGATCGAGCAGCAGCGGGATTTCCTTCGGCTCGTCCTTGTCGTTGCCGGCATGGATGACCAGCACGTCGTAGTCGTGGTCGAGCGCGTACTGGAACACCTCTTTCATGGTGGCGCCGATGCCGCGATTGGTCTCGTGCCGCAGGATCAGGATGCGTGGATCGATCCCGTCGAGCGCGCCATCGGTCGAACCGTCGTCGGCTACCAGGAGATCGTAGGTGCGCGCGGGCGGGTGACGCGCGAGCGTCCTGCGGATCTTGTCGCCCTCGTTATACGCAAAAGTGGCCGCGAGGACGCGCATGCGATCACCCACACACCTCGACGGCCGCCCCCCGGGCCCGCATCGACGCCTCGATGGCGGCCAGAGCGCGAACGACGCCACGCCCGAACACGCCGCTCGCCAGCGGGACACGGTTGGTGTTGATTGCGTCGACGAATTCCAGGCATTGGTTCTTGAGCGGCTCGCTCGGCTCGACCTTGGGGCTGACGATGTCGCCGTCACGCACCAGCAGCTTGAACTCGCCGTAGGTTTCCGCGATGCCGTCGCCGGCCGCGACGCCGCGCTCGTAGTATCTGACCCGCTCGACGTCGTTGAGGTCGTTGAAGACGACGCGGCGGCGGCTGCCCACCGCTACCACCTCGCGCACTTTGTTGGGATCCGACCAGCTGACGTGGATGTTGCCGACGACGCCGTTCCGGTAGCCGAGCGTGGCGAACGCGATGTCGTCGCGCGACGTCTTCAGTACCCGCGTGCCGATCGCCGAAGCCCACTCAGGCTCGTCCTCGAGCAGGTAATTGAAGATGGCGACGTCGTGAGGCGCCAGGTCCCAGACGGCGTTGACGTCCTGGCGGATCGGTCCGAGGTTGGTCCGAGTGGCGTGGAGATAGTAGACCTGACCGAACTGATCCGACGCCATGCACTCCTTCATCTTCCGCACGCCGGCGTTGTAGAGGAACGTATACCCGACCATCAGGATCCGGCCCGACGCCGCCGCCAGATCGCACAGCGCATCGCAGCCGGCGACGTCCAGCGCCATCGGCTTTTCGACCAGCACGTGATGGCCGCTCTCGAGCGACAACTGCACCAGTTCGCGATGAGTCGATGCGGGGGTGGCGATGACCACCGCATCGACGCGATCGCCGGCGAGCACGTCCGCGACGGTCTCGCAAGTCGTGATGGCGGGGTAGCGCGCTCGCACGTGCGCCAGCCGTTCGGCGCTGCGATCGCAGACGACCGTCAGCTGAACGCCCGGGAGATCGTTGAGAACGCGTGCGTAGTTGGGTCCCCAGTACCCAAATCCGATCAGCGCGACGCGATGGGGCCGTCCGCCCGGCCGACGATGGCGATCCACAGAAGCGGGGACAGTATATGCGACCATGTGCGGCAGAAAGGGAACCGATGAAGGCACCCATGAAGAGGTCGATGATTCTGATGCTTGCGATAGCGTCGCTCGCCGCGGCACGACAGGCGGACGCGCAGGATCGCATGCCGCCAATCCCGGCAGAGAAGATGACCGCAGCGCAGCGGGCCGCGGTGGCGGAATTCAAGGCGGCGCGTTCCGTCGACATCAGCGGCCCGTTCATCCCGCTCCTGCGCAGTCCGGAGGTCATGAATCGCGCGAGAGCGTTGGGCGATTACCTCCGCTACAAGAGCTCCCTGCCTCCGCGGCTGAGCGAGTTCGTCATCCTGCTCACCGCACGCCGTTGGAC
>Ga0310810_10005789_pt1 | contig 13879 bp, 10 predicted proteins | sample NCmetagenome_FD_207641 | JGI IMG/M metagenome (GOLD analysis project Ga0310810, IMG submission 207641) | Soil microbial communities from experimental microcosm in Duke University, North Carolina, United States - NC | ecosystem: Engineered > Artificial ecosystem > Soil microcosm > Unclassified ... | reverse complement strand
GCGACCGGTATGACAGAGATTTTACGGCCGTGCTTCCCGTGATCCTCGAATCGGACCTTGCCGTCAACCTTCGCGAACAGCGTGTGATCCTTGCCGAGACCGACGTTCAAACCAGCCTCGAACCGCCGACCCTTTTGCCGAACGAGGATCGAACCGCCGGTGACGAGCACGCCGTCGTGCCGCTTGACGCCCAGCCGCTGGGAATTGCTGTCGCGGCCGTTGCGTGAGCTGCCCTGTCCTTTTTTATGAGCCATGACTACACCTGCGCGCAGAGACGGGTGTCACAACCCGTCGTCACTTATGCCTGAATGTCCGTGATGCGGACGCGAGTGAACGTGCTGCGATGTCCGCGGGTCTTCCGGAACCCCTTCCGGCGCTTCTTCTTGAACACCCGCAGCTTTGGCCCGCGTGACTCACCGTCCACGACGCCAACCACCTTCGCGTTGGCGACAAATGGCGCGCCCGCGACGATGTCGCCGCCGTCTTTCTCGACGAGCAACACCTGTTCGAAGGTGAACTCGTGGCCCTGTTCGCCGGCGGTGCCGTCCACTTCGACGACGCTGCCAGGGGAAACCTTGAGCTGGCGTCCGCGTGCCTGAATAATCGCGTACACGTGATACCTCTCTAGCGGACCCGCCTCCGCGCGCAACGCGCTACGCGCTACGGCGAGGTCTCGCCGTAGCTCCACCGAAAAGCGTAGGAGCACAGGCGGACCCAAGAGGGTCGGCACAAAGGACTTAGCTTAGCAGGAAGTCGACGGGCCGAACAAGGGCGGGCTCACAAGGCCCGCCCCGCGTGGACGATTACTGCAGGAGGACGCGGGTCCCCTTGATCTTCTGGCTGCTCAAAGTGCTGAGGAAGCTCGGAATCAGTCGATCCATCAGCTCGAAGTAGGAGGAAAGTGCCGGTGTGCTCTGGTTCGCGTTGTAGAGCACCTCTTCCCGGAAATTCTCTGAGTGCATCACGGTGCCGGTGCGGCCGTCGATGAAGACGAACTTCGGCTGCAGGATGTATCCCTTCCGCTCCATGTAGGTGCGAACGGGGACGACGCGGCGGCGGCCGAACGAGTCGTACACTTCTTCCTCGCGCTGCACGATGCCCGACCGCTGGTGCGGCGTGAACATGACCGTGCCGGTCACGATCAGCGGATTCTGGTATTCCTCGCCGATCTTTTTCCAGTACTCCACGTCCGCGAAGATGTGTTCGTACGGCTCGAGATCCTTGGGGTCCTTGATGGCCGGTGCTTTCTCGGCTGAAGCAGGCTGCGGCCCCTCGCTGCGGGCTTCGGCCTTGGGCTCGCCTTTGCCCTCTTTACCTTCTTTGCCCTCTTTCCCCTCTTTGCCCTCTCTGCCGTCCGTTGCGCCTTCTGTCTTCGGTTCCGCCTTCGCTTCCTGCACCGTGCCCTTGTCTTCGACCGCCACTTCCATCAAAGGCAGCACATCGGTGTCGATGACGCGCAAATCGGACTTGGTCCTGAGCTGGCTGCGGAGCAGACGCGTCGTTTCAAGATTGCCGTCCACATCGTCGGTGCCGCCCGCGATAAACCCGGCCACGAGGACACGCTGAAACGCGGACACGTCAAGCTTCGGCTTGATCGGGGTCTCGATGGGAATCTCGTAGTAGTTCGTGCAACCTGCGATCAGCAGGATTGCCGCGACGCTGCTAAGGATTCTGGTTGTCCTGGCTATCCTTGCGAGTCGTGCGGTCATTGATTTCCTTGAAGAGCTCGTAGTTCTGTTTGATTAGGGCGTTGTTCGGCTCCAGCTCCAGCGCCTTCTCATATGCGACGCGCGCTTTTTCCAGGTCGCCTTCGTGCTCGTACGCGATAGCGAGGTCGTTGAGCGCCTCGGCGTACTTGGGATCGATTTCTACGGCCCGCTGCCACCGGTAGATCGCCTCGCGCCACAGACCGCGCTGCGCGACCGCGATGCCGAATTGAACCTGCTTTTGCGCATCGGAGCGCGCGTCAGCCGCCAGCGGGGTTGCCGCCGTTCCGAGCAGCAGGAGAATCGTCAGGATACGAATCGGCATCTGAGAAGTGTCTCAATATACGCTAATGCGCCCGTCCCGCGGAGCGTAAACAACAACGCGTTGCCCGCGACGACGCGCATAGGCGCCACGCCCGGTCGAGCAAGGCATATGCCACGCAAACCGCCCCGAAAACGTTGATTTCGACGGAAATTTACAGCGGCAGGCGTCCACTGGTTTCAAGCCGTGTCCACTGTTTCGCAACATGTCGAACAACAACGGCGGCGCTATAATTGCGGTCGAGGTCGGGTGCGCGGGCGCATCGAGGATGCGCCATGACGCAGGACGAAGCGATTGCGCTGTCGTTTGCCGGCCTTGCCGATCTTCCCCGCCCTGGTTTAACCGACCGCCTGCACGCCGACGACCCGACTCTCCTGGAACTCGCGCGCTCATTGCTGCCTCGCGCATCGGTGGTGTGCACAAGCGCCGCATCCCGTGGCATTGCTGCCGTTGCCTGGAACGATCCCCGGTTTCCGGCGGCTCTTCTGACACTCGCCGACGTGCCTCCGGCGCTGTGGTATCGGGGGCGCCTTGAAGGCTTGGACGCGCCGTCGGTGGCGATAGTCGGGTCGCGCGCGGCTTCTGCCGTCGCGCTCGAGACCGCGACTCGCCTCGCGACCGATCTTGCGTCGCGCGGCATCACCGTGGTCAGCGGGCTGGCTCGCGGGGTCGACTCGGCCGCGCATCGCGGCGCACTGCAGACCGGCCGCACAGCCGCGGTGCTCGGCTCAGGCCTCGATCGCATTTATCCCGCAGAGCACGCGTCGCTTGCGGCAGAGATCGCGACGACCGGTGTCGTGCTGAGTGAGTTCGCCCCCGACACACCGCCGCTGCCCATGTTCTTTCCAATGCGCAATCGGCTAATCAGCGGTCTCTGTCGCGCCGTCGTCGTCATTGAAGCCAACGAGAAGTCCGGCTCGCTCATTACCGCCGCATGCGCACTCGAACAGGGCCGCGAAGTAATGGCCGTGCCGGGCAATGTATTGAGCGGAAGAAACCGGGGTGCGCACGCGCTTATCCGCGACGGAGCAAAGATTGTGGAGTGTGCGGACGATATCGTAGAAGAGTTGTGGTGCGTCGGACCGTCACCACCGATCGAGGCAAACGCACTAAGTTCCACTTCATCAGCTGTTTCGGTGGATCCGATCGTGGGTCGAATGGAACCGGGTCAGGCCTACGACGTCGATGGTCTCGCGGCGCTGTCAGGGCTGGAAAACGTGCGGCTGCTGTCGTGTCTGATCGATCTCGAACTGCAGGGCCGCGTGCGCAGAGTCGGCGGCGGCCGTTTCATCCGCTGCTGACGAACGTGCTAGTGTGAACTGACTTCTTTTCATCGATGGCTAAGCCGTTAGTGATCGTCGAGTCGCCAGCGAAAGCAAAAACGCTGGGGCGCTTCCTCGGTTCCAAGTACCGGGTCGAGGCCAGCTACGGCCACATCCGCGACCTTCCAGAGTCGGCCGCGGAAGTTCCCAAAGAGATAAAGGAGAAGGAGTGGGGGCGTCTTGGCGTCGACGTCGACCAGGACTTCAAGCCGTACTACGTGGTCCCCAACGACAAGAAGAAGCAGGTCGCGCATCTGAAGACGGCCGTCAAGGACGCCTCCGAGATTCTGCTCGCCACCGACCCCGACCGTGAAGGGGAGGCCATCAGCTGGCATCTGACGCAGGTGCTCAAGCCGAAGGTGCCGGTGCGCCGCATCGTGTTCCACGAAATCACAGAGGACGCGGTGAAGGACGCGCTCGACCATCCGAGCGAGGTCAACGAGGATCTCGTCCGTGCGCAGGAGAGCCGCCGCATCCTGGATCGGCTCTACGGCTACACGTTATCCCCGCTGTTGTGGAAGAAAGTCCAAACCGGCTTGAGCGCCGGACGCGTGCAGAGTGTTGCTGTCCGGTTGATCGTAGAGCGCGAGGAAGAGCGGCGAGCGTTCCGGACCGCGGTGTACTGGGACCTCGAAGCAAAGCTGAAAGGCGAGGGCCGCGAGTTCGTGGCGACGCTGGCCCGAATCAACGATCAGCGCATTGCCACCGGCAAGGACTTCGATCCAAAAACCGGCGAGTTGAAGAACGCGAACGCGCGATTGCTCGATGAAGCGGCCGCGTCTACGCTTGCCGAGGCGATTCGCGCCAACGTCCCGTGGGACGTGACGAGCGTCGAGCAGAAGCCGGGCGTTGAACGTCCCGCGCCTCCCTTCACCACTTCGACGCTTACCCAGGAAGCAAGCCGTAAGCTTGGCTTCTCGACTGAACGGACGATGCAGGCGGCGCAACGGCTGTTCCAGGGCGTCGAGACCCTCAATGGCGAGATGGAGGGCCTCATCACCTACCACCGGACCGACTCCACGACGCTCTCTGACAAGGCCATTCAGGAGTCGGCGCGCGTGATCCGCGAAATGTTCGGGGGCGAGTATTACGACGGTCCGCGCCGGTATCAGACGCGTGTGAAGAACGCGCAGGAAGCACACGAAGCGATTCGCCCGACCGACTTCCGGCTCGCACCAAGCCAGCTGGAACGCGTGCTCGACAGCGACGATCTGAAAATCTATGACCTGATCTGGAAACGGACGATGGCATCGCAGATGGTCGACGCGCGAGTGCTGCGTACGACCATCGAGATATCGGCGAAAGGACCGGGCGGCGATGTGGCGGTGCTGACGGCGAGCGGCAAAGCCATCGAATTCGCCGGGTTTCGCCGCGCCTACGTCGAAGGAAGCGATGATCCGGTTGCCGAGCTCGAAGAGCAGGAGGCGATCCTGCCGCAATGCAGCGTGGGTGATCGGATCGACCGTGATGGGACCGCGATCCTTCTCCTCAACACCGAGCCCAGGAAACACGAGACGACTCCGCCTGCCCGCTTCACGGAGGCGTCGTTGATCAAGGAACTGGAGCGGCTTGGCATCGGCCGCCCGTCCACCTTCGCGCCGACGATCGCGACCATCGTGCGTCGTGGCTACGTATTCCGTCAGGGCAAGGCGCTCGTTCCGAGCTTCACCGCGTTTGCCGTGACCAAGCTGCTGCGCGACCATTTCGGTGACTTCGTTGAGACCGACTTCACGGCCGAGATGGAGGAAGACCTCGACGAGATCTCACGCGGCGAGCGCGAGTGGATCGAATTCCTGCGCGAGTTCTACTACGGTGACAAGAAGAAGAAACACCGTGGCCTCCTTGGCGCCGTCACCAAGGGCGAGGAGAACGCTGATTATCCCGTGCTCGATTTCGGCGAGGATCCCGGCAGCGGGGAAACAGTCCGCATCCGCATCGGACGCTTCGGTCCGTTCGTGCAGGTCGGCGAGGGTGGCCCCGGCAGAACGGCGTCGCTTCCCGACGACGTGGCGCCCGCGGATCTGACGCTCGACAGGGCGCTCGAGCTCGTTCGTGCCAAAGCCGAAGGTCCGCGATCCATCGGCGTTGATCCGGCGACCGGCATGAACGTGTACGTGATGAACGGCCGCTACGGCGCGTACGTGCAACTCGGCGAAACGCCGGAAGGGAAGAAGGCGGAGAAACCGAAGCGCGCGTCGCTGCAGGCCGGGATGACAGAGCAGACCGTGACGCTCGACGAGGCCTTGAAGTTGCTCTCGTTGCCCCGCGAGGTCGGCGCCCATCCTGACGACGGGCAGCCGATTGTGACGAATTTCGGCCGCTTCGGCCCGTACGTGAAGCACAACGACGATTTCCGCTCGCTCGAGTCGGAAAACGACGTGTTCAACATCTCGCTGGAGCAGGCGCTGGCGCTTCTGCGCGCGCCGAAGCAGTCTCGCCGCCGGCAGGCCACGCAAAAGAAGACGCTCAAGGAGCTGACGAACAACGGCGCGACGATCAAGCTCCTGGCCGGGCGATACGGTCCTTACGTCACCGACGGCACCACGAATGCGTCGGTCCCGAAAGGCATGAATCCCGACTCGGTGACCTTCGAGCAGGCAACGGAGCTGCTCGAGGCGCGGCGCAATGCCGCGCCGACACCACCTCGTGGGGCGGCCGGGGGTCGCCGCCGCGCCGCGGCCGCGGCGCCGCGCGCCTCGAAGAGCTCTCGCAAAGCTGCGGGCGCGTAGAATGGCCCGAGGCCTGTGGCTTCAGACTTCAGGCACTCTCCTGAAGCCTGAGGCCTGAAGCCCGAAGCCTTTATGATTCACATCATTGGTGGCGGTCTCGCCGGAAGTGAAGCAGCCTGGCAGGCCGCATCTGTCGGCGTTCCTGTGGTGCTGCACGAAATGCGGCCCGTCCGTGCAACCGCGGTGCACAAGACGGATCGCCTCGCCGAGCTCGTCTGTTCCAACTCGCTGCGCGGTGACAAGCTCGATAACGCCGTTGGTCTGCTGAAAGAGGAGATGCGGCGGCTCGGCTCCGTGGTGATGCGCGCGGCCGACGCCAACCGGGTGCCCGCGGGCGCTGCGCTCGCGGTCGATCGCGACGGCTTTTCACAGGCGATCACCCACGCAGTGAAGTCGCATCCGCTCATCACCATCACGCGCGAGGAAATCTCCCGCATTCCCGACGGCCCTGCGATGTATCCGCTCGTGATCGCGACCGGGCCGTTGACGTCGGAAAGCCTGTCCGCGGACATCGCCCGTATCGTTGGCGCCGATCATCTGTATTTCTACGATGCGATCAGTCCAATCGTGCTCGCCGACACGATCGATATGGACAGGATATTTCGCGCGTCGCGATGGGGGAGATCGTTCCGGGATCCGGAATCCGGGATCCGGGATCGGCGTTCGGCTACGTCGATGCTTTCGCCTTCCGGATCCCCGACCCCCGATCCCGGATCGCCGATCCCGGATCCCGGCGACGAAGGTGACTACTTGAACTGCCCGATGACGAAGGAGGAGTACGACCGGTTTTACGACGCGGTCGTCTCTGCCGAATCCGCGACGGTTCACGACTTCGACAAAGAAAAATTCTTCGAGGGGTGCCTTCCCATTGAGGTGATGGCCCATCGGGGACGTGACACGCTGAGGTTCGGGCCGATGAAGCCGGTCGGCCTTGTCGATCCGCGCAGCGGACGGACGCCGTATGCCGTCGTGCAGTTGCGCCAGGACACGCTTGCCGGCGATCACTTCAGTCTCGTCGGGTTTCAAACGCAGCTCAAATGGGGAGAGCAGGCGCGGGTGCTGAAGCTCGTGCCCGGGCTCGAGCACGCGGAGTTCGTGCGGTTCGGCATGGTCCATCGGAATACGTACATCAATGGCCCGACGGTACTTCGCGCGACGTGGCAGACGAAATTCCGCGACGACCTGTTGTTTGCCGGACAGATCTCCGGGGTGGAAGGGTATGTCGAGTCGGCGGCGTCCGGCCTGATTGCGGGTCGCAACGCGGCCGCGCTCGCGCGCGGCGAGGCGCCGCGGGTGCCGCCACGCACGACCGCCATTGGCGCGCTGGCGTATTACGTCTCTCATGCCGACGCGACCAACTATCAGCCGACGAACATCACCTTCGGCATTATGGAGAGTCCGCCGGCTCGCGAGGGCAGGCGGCTTGGCCGCACCGACCGAAAGCTCGCCACGTCGCAACGGGCCCTCGAAGACCTGGATCGATGGAACAGCTCCGCGGCTTTCTCGACTACATCCGCCTGAATCGCAACGCCTCGCCGCATACCGTCGCGGCGTACGAGAGCGATCTCTCGCAGTTCATCGCCTTCGCAGGCGAACACACCGGGCGAAGGCATGCGCTGCAGCCGAAGCATCTCAGTCTTGACGTGATCCGCGGGTATCTTGGCGACCTGTATCGTCAGGGACAGGCGCGGACCTCGGTCGCGCGGAAGGTGTCCGCGCTGCGGACCTTCACCCGCTACCTGCGGCGCGAAGGTTTCATCGACGCCGATCCCGCGGTGCTTGCGGTGGGGCCGAAGCGTGAGCAGAAGGTGCCCGCACACCTCAGCGTCGACGAGATGGCCCGGCTGCTCGAGACGCCCGATGTGTCCACACCGCTCGGTCGCCGCGATCGCGCCATCCTCGAGCTGTTCTATGCCTCGGGGATCCGTTTGAGCGAGCTCGTTGCGCTCGACCTGGAGGACGTCGATCTCTCAGGCCGCATGGTGCGCGTCATGGGCAAGGGGCGCAAGGAACGCATCGTTCCGTTCAACACGTCAACAGGGAAGAGCCTGCGCAAGTGGTACGCCGATCGGGCGTTGATCGCGACGGGCGACACCCGCATTCGGAGAACGTCCGCTAGCGGCAGTCCTTTGTTCGTGAACGCCAGAGGCGGACGACTGACCGGCCGCAGCGTGCAGCGGCTGGTGGCGCGCTACGTTGCGAGCTGCAGTACGCGGTTTGGCATCAGCCCTCACGCGCTGCGGCACTCCTTCGCCACGCATCTCCTCCAGGCGGGAGCCGATCTGCGGGCCATACAGGAGCTGCTCGGCCACGTGCGCCTGTCGACCACCCAGCGTTACACTCACGTCAACGTCGCGCAGCTGCTCGAGGTTTATCGAAAGGCGCATCCCCGGGCACACAAATCGTAGGAGGCCGCCATGAGCATCTTTGCCGCGAGGCGCGTCGCAAGACGCGACTTGGTGGCCGTTGCAGTGATCGCCGCCCTCGCGCTTGCGCTGCTGTATCGAAGCCAGGCGGCCGGAGAAACGGGCAGCGGCAACCTGTTCCCATACGCATACTTCGTCGACGACCTGCCGAACGGCCTTCGTCTGGTGACGGTGCCGACCGATTATCCGAACATGGTGGCGCTCTACGTCGTCGTCCGCGCGGGATCACGGGACGAGGTCGAGGCCGGAAAGAGCGGCTACGCGCACCTGTTCGAACACCTGATGTTCCGCGGCAGCGAGAACTACACGCCGGAACAGCGCGATGCGGTGATGAAGCGCGCCGGCGCGGATACGAACGCATCGACAAATCAGGACCGCACGACGTACTACGCGGTGTTCTCGAAAGAGGATCTCGATGAGGTGCTCGCGGAGGAAGCGGATCGGTTTCAGCGGCTGAAGTATGCCGAGCCGGCGTACAAGACCGAATCGCTGGCGGTCCTTGGTGAATACAACAAGAACAGTTCGGAGCCGCTGCGCAAGTTGAATGAGGTGCTCTACCAGACGGCGTTCACGCGCCACACCTACGCGCACACGACGATGGGCTACCTGCAGGACATCCAGGACATGCCCAACCAGTACGCATACAGCCTGGAGTTCTACAACCGCTTCTACCGGCCGGAGTATGTCACGGTCGTGATTGTGGGCGACGTCGCACGTGATGCGACGCTCGCATTAGCGAAGAAGTATTTCGGCGGCTGGGAGCGTGGCAGTCATGTCCCTGCGATTCCGCCGGAGCTGCCGCAGATGGAGAGCCGCACGGCGCACGTGGACTGGTCTTCGCCGACGCTGCCATGGGTCGCGGTCGCCTTCAAAGGGCCGGCCTATTCCGACGAGGTGAAGGACAAAGTAGCGCTCGATCTGCTCTCGGACGTGGCGTTCGGTTCCAACTCCGAACTCCATCGGCGGCTGGTGCTGGAGGAACAGAAGGTCGACGAACTGTTCGTCGATTTCGCCAATCACCCGGATCCGGAGCTGTTCACCGTGTACGCCCGCATCAAGAACGCGAATGACATCGACGGCGTCCGCGAGCAGGTGCTCTCGACCTTCGCGCGATTCACGACGGACACAGTCGATCAGGCGAAGCTCGATGCTACGCGCTCGAGGATTCGCTACAGCTTTGCGCTGCGCATGAACAGTTCGCCAGCCATCGCCGCGTCGCTGGCGCCGTACATCCTCCTGCGCCGTACCCCCGACACGATTAACAAGGTGTTTGCGCTCTATCAGCAGGTCACGCCGCAGGACATCCGAACGATGGCCGCGAAGTACTTCACCGAGACCAACCGCACGATCGTGACGCTGGCGTCGAAAACGGGATCGCAGTGATGGCCAGGCGCATCCTGTTTGTCCTGATGCTCGGGGCGTTGCTGCAGACTCCGGCCTTTACGCAGGCGCCGAGCGTGCTGCAGCCCGGGACGTCACCCCTGATCGTCTTCCGCATCCTGTTCACGACCGGCGCCGCGTACGATGCCGCGGGCAAAGAGGGGCTTGCCTCGCTGACGGCCGCACTGCTTGCGGAGGGCGGCTCGCGGTCGATGACGTATCAGCAGATCGTCGACGCCATGTACCCGATGGCCACGTCCGTCAATTGGCAGGTCGACAAGGAGATGACCGTTTTCAGCGGTACCACGCATGTCGAGAATCTCGACAAGTATTACGCGCTGTTGAAACAGATGCTGCTGGATCCAGGCTTTCGGCTGGAGGACTTCACCCGCGTACGCGACGCCGCTGTCAACTTCATCAAGGTATCGTTGCGCGAGAGCAACGACGAGGAGCTCGGGAAGGAATATCTCTACAACGTGATCTACGCGGGCCATCCCTACGGACACCACAACCGTGGCACGCTCAGCGGATTGCAGCGGATCACGCTTGACGACGTGCGGGCGTTTTATCGAGCCCATTACACTCGCGCGAATCTCGTTCTTGGGCTTGCCGGCGGGTATCCGAAGGATTTCGACACGAAGCTGGCGATGGACTTTGCACGGCTGCCGGCCGGCACCTCGGATCGAAAGGCGTTCGAAGCGCCCGCGGCGGCGGCGGGAACCCGCCTCGCCATCGTGACGCGTGATACGCGCTCGACCGCGATTTCTCTCGGCTTTCCAATCGACGTGAACCGGTCGTCACCGGACTGGCCGGCGCTATCGGTCGCGGTGTCGCACTTTGGCCAGCACCGTTCCTCGAACGGCTACTTGTACGGGAGGCTGCGCGAGGCGCGTGGACTGAACTACGGCGACTATGCCTATCTCGAATACTTCCCGCGCGGCATGTTCCAGTTCACCCCCGATCCAAACCTGGCGCGGCAACAGCAGATTTTTCAGATCTGGATTCGTCCCGTCGAAGTCGCGACTGGTGTTTTCACGCTGCGTGCCGCCTTGTACGAATACGACACGCTCATTCGAGCCGGGCTCTCGACCGAGGAGTTCGAAGCGACGCGGCAGTTTCTGACGAAGTATTCGAACATCCTGACGCAGACGCAGAGCGCCAGACTCGGCTATGCGCTCGACAGCCGCTACTACGGGATCGGCGACTACAACTCCTACCTGCGCGATGCGTTGGCCAGGCTGACCGTCGAGGACGTGAATGGCGCGATTCGGCGGCACCTGTCGACGAAGGCGATGCGGATTGTCGTCGTCACCAGGGATGCAAAGCCATTCGAGGAGGCGGTGGCGAAGAACACGCCGTCACCGATCGCCTACAACGCGCCGAAGCCAAAGGAGATCATGGAAGAGGACGCCGTCATCCAATCGTACCGGCTGAACGTGAAACCGCAGGATGTGACGGTCGTCCCGGTGGAGCGCGTTTTCGAATAACGCCGCGCGTCTTACGCCAGCGCCGCGCCTGATGGTTCGTGCTGGGCGACTGCGGCCTGGGCGCGGCGGCCGCGCGGGAAGTCGATGCCGAGCGTCTTGATCTTGTAGTTCATGACGCGCGGGCTGATGGCGAGCAGCTCCGCGGCGTCCTTCTGGACCCAATTCGACATCTTGAGCGCTTCAACCAGTGCCAGCCGCTCGATCTCTTCGAGCGCAATGCCGGTCGGCGGAATTTTGACGATCGACGAGGCTTCACGGGTCGTTCCGGTGGTGCTGGTGTCGCCCAGGCGCAGGTCTTCGACAGCGATGTGCGAGCGCTCCGCCAGCAGCATGGCCCGCTCGATGGCGTTTTCGAGCTCGCGGATGTTGCCCGGCCAGTTGTAACGCATCAGCAGTTTCAGCGCATCGGGATCGAGGCCCTCTATTTTCTTTTTCAGCTCGCCCGCAAAGCGCCGAATGAAGAAGCCCGCCAGCGCGCCGATGTCTTCCTTGCGCTCGCGCAGTGGTGGCATTTCGATCGTGACGACGTTGAGACGGTAATACAGGTCCTCGCGGAAGGTCCCCGCTTCGACCATCGAGGGCAGGTCGCGGTTGGTTGCCGCAATCAGGCGAACGTCGACGCGAATCGTTCGCGTGCCGCCGAGGCGCTCGAACTCGTGCTCCTGCAGCACGCGCAGGATCTTGGCCTGCGTATTCGCGCTCATGTCGCCGATTTCGTCGAGAAACAACGTGCCGCCGTCGGCCTGTTCGAAGCGGCCGATGCGCTGCTTGTCGGCGCCCGTAAACGCGCCCTTCTCGTGGCCGAACAGTTCCGATTCGAGCAGGTTCTCCTGGAGCGCCGCGCAGTTGACCTTGATGAAGTTGCGCGCCGCGCGGTGCGAGTTGTGATGGATGGCCCCCGCGATCAGTTCCTTGCCCGTTCCCGTTTCCCCGCGGACGAGCACCGTCGTATTGCTCTTGGCCACCTTGCGAACGACCGCCAGCACCTTCTCGAGCGCGCCGCTCGAACCGATGATGCGCTCGAAGTCGTAGATGTCGCCCTGCGCGTGACGGAGATAGTCGATCTGATGCTGCATGCGCCGCATCTCGAGCGCCTTCTCGATCTTGACTTCCATCTCCTCGATCTCGAAGGGCTTCTGCACGTAGTCGAAGGCGCCGGACTTGATCGCTTCGACCGCCGTGGAGACCGAGCCGAAGGCGGTCATCAGAATGACGGCGGTCGTCGGATGCAGCTGCTTTGCGGTCTTCAGCACCTCGAGGCCGGTGCTGCCGCCCATCTTCAGGTCGCTGACGACGACGTCGAAGAAGCCCTCGTGAAGTTTCTCGATGGCGGCGTTGCCATTCGGCGCTTCCTCGATCTCGTGACCCGCTTCGGCAATCGCCTGCGCAAGCCCGCGGCGAAGCGAGTCGTGATCGTCTGCGATCAGTATGCGGCCCATTTTGCCCTCTTCTACTTCGGCGTCCGGCTACCGACTCCGAACGTCCGACACCGACGTGCACCTGGTTGCTTCTTCATTCGCCGTCCCGGCTCACCGAAACGGGCAGCGTCACGCGAACCAGCGTCCCGCTGCCGGGCGCGGTACGCAGGTCGATCTGTCCGTCGTGAGCGTCAACAATCTTTCGAACGATCGCGAGTCCCAGTCCAGAGCCCTGCGCCTTGGTCGTAAAAAACGGGTCGAACACGTGCTCGGCGACGTCCGGCGGCATCCCGGGACCGCTGTCCTGCACTTCTATGCGCACCGCTTCGCGCGTCTCGCCGCCGCGATCCTGCTGCACGGTCGCCGTCGTGATCGCGACGCGCCCGCTGCCGTCCATCGCCTCATACGCGTTGATCAGCAGGTTCGTGAACAACTGCGTCAGCTGATGATGGTCAGCCTGAATCTCCGGCAGTCCCGCCGGCACGTCCACGCGCACGTCGACCGCCCGGCGCGCCACTTTTGTGTCGGCCAGGCTGACGGCCGCGTGAAGCGCCTGCGCAATTCCCGTGTGCTCGACCTGCAGGCGAATCGGCCGAACGAACTCCAGAACTTCCTGCACGATGGCGTTGGCCATCTTGGCTTCCGCGATGATGTCGGTCAGCACCGCCTGCGCATCGGGGATATCAAGAATCTTCCGACGCAGCAGTCCAGCCATCACTTCGATGCCGGCCAGCGGGTTCTTGACCTCGTGCGCGATCGCGGCTGCCATCTCTCCGACGGCGGCGAGCCGATCGCGCAGCCGTTCACGCTCTTCCAGTTGCTCGACGCGCGTGAGGTCCTTGAAGAACATCGCGACGCCGGCCATCTCGCCTGCGTCGTCACGCACGAACGCGAGCGTGTAACCAATCACTTTCCCCGACGGCCGCAGCCGCATTTCCGCCCGGTTCGGCAGCATGTGCATGTCGAACGCGGAGAGCAGCTGGCGCACGACTTCCGGATGGGCGCGCAACACCTCCGCCACCGGCTTACCGAGGTCGTCGGGCTGCGGCACGACGCCGAAAATCCGATATCCCTCTTCGTTGAGGAGCG
>Ga0310810_10005788_pt1 | contig 13881 bp, 10 predicted proteins | sample NCmetagenome_FD_207641 | JGI IMG/M metagenome (GOLD analysis project Ga0310810, IMG submission 207641) | Soil microbial communities from experimental microcosm in Duke University, North Carolina, United States - NC | ecosystem: Engineered > Artificial ecosystem > Soil microcosm > Unclassified ... | reverse complement strand
CGACGATCTGGGTTGAACTATTGATGCCTGAAGCAACAGATTCCGAGCCCCCGAGGGTCGGGATCTCCGTTACCGAGTACCGAACTTGAGCCAGCGAGACCCAGGGAATCGTACAGGACAGCAATAACGTTTTGATGAGGCTCAACCTTTGATGTTGCATCAGTTTTCTCCAAATTTTATGTTTGGTTAATCTGATCAATAAACTTGCTGTACGTTCAGGGTTGGAAAGAGTATATTTAGGGTCTTGCATGTGGGGAAAAGATACAAAAGGCGGGGGGATAAAAAAAGCCCGCCAAGGTATCGTCCTCGTAAACTCTGGGGCTTGGTCCAAAATCGGCATTTTCGGTTGGAAACATACCGGGCATCAGTTGATTGTGGGTAATATTTTTTGTACAATTTTCTCATTAATGTCATTCACTTCATGCGCGCTTTTCCCCTACGGCGATTACTTCCATTCATTCTTCCGGCGGCAGGTGTCCTTATCTGGGCGCTCTGCAGCCGGCTCGAACTCTTCCCCGCAGGGCTTGTTCCCTCCCCGGTGGAAGTCGTTCGCGGCTTCATTGATCAGGTGCAGCAGGGAAGAATGTATGATGATCTCATCGCCTCGCTTTTCCGAGTCACTCTGGGATTTCTCATCGCTGTGGTACTCGGCGTGCCGCTCGGGCTCATCATTGGGTTGAAACTGCACGCGCGGCAGGCGCTTCTGCCGACCGTAAATTTCTTCCGAAGCCTTTCCCCTCTTGCGTGGATACCCTTTGCTCTCATGTGGTTCGGACTGGGGGACAAACCGGCGATTTTCCTTATTTTTATGGCTTCGTTCTTCCCCATCGTTTTGGCGACAGCGGCTGCCGTCGCGAACATTCCGGCGGTGTATTTCCGGGTTGCCCGGGATTTTGGGCTGGAACGTGGAAAGCTCCTTACTCAGGTAACGCTTCCCGCGATCATGCCGCAAATCATTACCGCGCTCCGGGTGACAGCCGGCATGTCGTGGGTCGTCGTCGTGGCCGCAGAGATGATCGCCGGACGCGACGGGCTCGGCTTCCTTATTCAGGACGCGCGTAACCAGCTTCGCCCCGATCTTCTTGTCGTCGGAATGACCGTCATCGGCATTATTGGGGTCTTGCTCGACCGGCTGCTTGTGCAGCTGACGAAAATTCCGAGCGTCCGGTGGGGATACAACAGGTGAACCATCAGGAATCAGGAATCAGACCACAGCCTACGATTGGCGAAATGGTCTTAAAACTTGAAAATGTCTGCAAGTCGTTCGGAGAAACCGAAGCACTTCGTTCGATTTCCCTCGAGGTCAAGCGGGGAGAATTCATCGCCCTCGTCGGGCCATCGGGCTGCGGCAAAACCACGCTCCTCAACATTATGTCGGGCTTCGAGTCGCCGACAAGCGGAACGCTGGACCGCAACGAGCCGGGCCACATGATCTACCAGTCCGACGGACTCTTCCCGTGGCGCACCGCCGCTCAAAATATCGAACTCGGGCTGCAATATACTCCCGATAAATTGCACCGGGAAAAAGAACTTCAGAATATTCTCGATCTCATCGGCCTGGACGGATTCGGTGACCATTATCCTCACGAGCTTTCGGGCGGCATGCGTCAGCGCGTCGAACTTGCGAGGGCGCTCGTAGGAGGGAATAACGTTTTGCTGATGGACGAGCCCTTTTCCGCACTTGATTATATTACCCGGTTGCACATGCGGCGGGAATTTACCCGCCTGTTGGAAAAGAGGCCAAGAACCGTTATTCTTGTGACGCATGATATCGAAGAAGCGGCACAGCTGGCGGACCGCGTTATCGTGCTAAGCGACAGGCCGGCACAGGTCCGCAGCGAGCGGACGATCAGGCTCCCCCGGCCCCGGGAGCTCACGCATCCGGAAGTGGTGAAAGCGGTTCATGACGTGTTGAGGGAGATGGGACTCGAAAAATAAATCTCAAACTTGACCTCCATTTGAAAAAGAAAACTTTAGTAATTACCGCCATCATTGCCGCCGTTGCAGTTCTTGTCTACCTGAGAATGAGCAATCTTGATAAACCGCGGCCGCACTGGGAAGAAGATGAGCACAAGGCGAATATCGAAGGGGCGCGTCAAACCCTCGAAGTAGCATTCCTGCCGGTGACGTGCCACCTGACATGCCCGGTCACCGATTATGCCTCGCGCACAAGTACGACGGGGACGGAATTCGACGCGCTGCGGTTCACAGAATTTCCGCCGATCATCGAGGCGCTGAAATCCAAGAAAATACTCGCGGGATTTCTGACAGTGCCTATCGCGATGCGAATGCGCGAGCAGGGAGTGCCGATCCGCATCTGCTGCCTCGGACACCGGGATGGATCGCAACTCGTCGTGCGAAACGATCTTCCGGCAACATCGTTCGCCGACCTGCGTGGAAAAACAATCGCGATACCTAGTCCTTTCAGCAACGAGAATTTCTTCGTCAACAAGATGCTGCAGGATCAGGGATTCAAGCCTGAAGAATTCAAATTCGTCGTGCTACCTCCTGCCGATATGGTCGCAGCGCTTGCGACGAAGACCATCGACGCGTTCATCGTCGCCGAACCGTTCTGCGCGAAAGCGGAGTTGGACGGACACGGTAAGGTCCTCTATTACGCTAAGGACATCTGGCCGAACTACATCTCCTGCTGTCTGGTCGTGCACGAGGATTTGATCAGGGAAAAACCGGAAGTGGTGCGCGACCTTGTGAGGGGAATAGTTAATTCCGGCGAATGGACGGAAGAGAACAGGCTGGATGCCGCGAAGCTGGTGTCGCCCTATTTCAGGCAGGACGAGAAGCTTCTTCGGTACGTCCTTACGCAGCCTCCCGACCGCGTTACCTACCGCAATTTGAATCCCGGCGATTCAGAGCTTGAAAAGATCCAGGAGCTGGGGATGAATCTGGGATTTCTCAAAGTGAAGGTGCCCATCGACCAGATCATCGACCGCCGGTTCATGCCGGATTCGATTCAGGCGCCGAAACTCGATCTAAACCGACTCGAGGAGCTTGCGCCGAAGGAGCAGGGGAAATAATCGATTTTAAGTTTGCCTTCCTTCGGCAGACCCTTCCCGATGCGCGTTAACAAAATAACTTGACAATTTGATTCTATTGTAGTATAATATTACAATATTATAGTATTGTACTGTATAAATACAATGATAATATATTGTACAATGATGTAACAATAAAATTTTTTAATACCATAACTATGCTTCCACAAAAATACTTTGTCTTACTAGTAGACCTGGCAGGCTCTCAGGGCTTGCCGGACAGAGAACAAGGAACTCGAAAGCTCAAGGAAGCCATACATGAGCTGAACAAGAATTGCCGGGATGATGTATATGCGCCTATGGAGATTACCCGAGGAGATGAAGCTGCTGCCGTGCTAAAGCGAATAAGTACCCTCTATAAGATGTTGCTTAATTTTATAATCAAGTTACAACCGTTCAAATGCAGAATGGTCATAACGTACAACGTGTTAACTGCGGGCCTCGCCAGCAAAAGGAGCACCGAAATTGATGGGCCAGGGTTTTATGAAGCAGATGCGTTAATGCATAAATTGAAAAAGTCTCATAAGCTATTTACTATTGGTACGGGCAACCCTGTCTTGGACTCAGCAATTTCGAGCATAACTAATCTTGTTCTTCTTCGGTGGGAAGAGATGACGCCTTTTCAACGGAAGGTAATTCATTTATACGCACAGGGTATTAAACAAGAAGACATTGCCAACGTAGTCAAACGTACCCAACAACAGGTTTCTCAAGTCGTGAGAACGGTGTCCTATGATATACTGAGAGAGGCCGAAGAGTCTCTCAAAGCTTTGATCGATGAACTTCAAATCAATTTACGCCAAAGGTCCGTTAATGGGTGAAATCTACAAATATCTTTTTATCATCGGATCATCGATAATTTCATTTTGGATTCTTAGTGTTGCTTTGCGGTCTATTCTTCTACTCATTAACCCCGAGTTAAATCAGAAGATTACGAGAAAGATCCAACTAAAAGATCCGGGAACATGGATCGGCCTAAGTGAGTTTCTCTTAATTCTAATTTTTGTGTTTCTCGCAGAATATACGACGATAGCAATTATTTTTGCGGCGAAGGAGATCGTACGTTCTGACGATATTAAGAAAAACGCTTCGTATTACTTGCTTGGAACACTCTTAAACGTAGTTCTGTCTTTACTTTCTTCGCTTCTCATTAAGGGACTAACGTGGAGGTTATTTCCCTAAGCTAGCGACAGGAATCGAGGGCGGTTCGAGAAGAATAACAACGCGGTGGCGAAACGGCGGGATTCATAGTGCTCCAGAAGAGAAACGAACCCCTAACCCTCAGCTCGTGGATCGTTACATCCTTTCCCCCTCCAGTGAATCGAAGGCTACCTTTTTCTAGAATAACCTCACCGTAGCCAACACCACCGCGCAGCTAGTCGCCACGTTCAAAGATTCCGCCTTCCCGAATCCCGGAATCGTGATTGTCCGCTCCGCCAGTTTCTCTACTTCAGAACTGATCCCGTGAGACTCGTTGCCGAACACAATGAGCGACTTTTTCGCGATCATTCCCTTCGAAAGCGGCTCTCCTCCTGACAACCCCGTGGCATAGACTGTAAATCCGTTTCGCTTTGCCTGGCGCATCGCCTCGGGCAGCTCCACATGGTTGCCGACCGGAAGGTGAAACATTGATCCCATCGTCGACCTCACGACCTTCGGATTGTACAGCTCGACCGATCGCTCATCCAGGAGGACGGCATCCACGCCAAACCAGTCGCACGTGCGGATGATCGTGCCGGCGTTTCCCGGATCGGAGACATTATCGAGCGCCACAACGATGGACGTTGTAGAAGAGGACTTCCAGAGCGCATCCATGAGAGGCTCCTGCCTGTGCACAACGGCCACGATTCCCTGCGGCGTCTCGGCGTCCGAAAGCTGCTCGAGATCGCGCGCCGAGCCCTCCGCCCATTTCTCGCCGTGATGAGCGCCCGATGCCCCGCTCCGACCTTTGATCTTCCGGTTTTCCAGGAACGCAGCCGTCGCGATGACCGCTTCCACGACCCACTCTGAAGCCAGCGCTTCCTCGACCGAGCGCAAACCTTCCACGAGGAACTTACCCTCCTCCTGCCGGAATTTCTTTTGGAGAAGTTTTTGGTAGGACTTCAGGTCGGCGCGGGATAATTTGGCGGCTGTCATCGGGACAATTCAGATTCTATGATTTTTGAAGCGTCATATGGTGGTGAATATAGAAAATGCGGTGAGGAATTCCAAAGCCGTACCGCCGTAATCACTTGATTCTCATAGAGGTTCTGGGTATATTCTAAAGAAAATTTTTATGAGGTTAGTGGATTGATTCAGATTTCTGAGCAGCGTTTAGGACAATTACTCTCCTGCATGAAGGGCAAGCGGATCGCCGTGATAGGCGATCTCATGCTTGACCGCTACATCTGGGGAAGCGTCAGCCGCGTCTCCCCTGAAGCGCCCGTTCCTGTGGTCGACCTCGAAACGGAGCAGGCAAGGCTGGGCGGGGCAGCAAACGTGGCGATGAATATCAAATCGCTCGGTGGCACGCCGATCCTCGTGGGGGTGGTAGGGGCGGATTCCAGCGGCAAGCAACTGTTTGAGCTCATACGAGAAAACGATTTTCCGACGAGCGGCGTGGTGGTCGATTCTTCCCGCCCTACAACGGTAAAAACCCGGGTCATCGCCCACAATCAGCACGTCGTGCGCATCGACCGGGAGACGAAAGCCGAGATATCGTATTCCATCCAGAATTCCATCGTCGATATTCTCACGCACGATATCAATACTATTGACGGTATTATCATCGAAGATTACAACAAAGGGGTCGTCGTTTCGCCCCTTATCAAGCAGATTATCGGGCTCGCGAACAAGCACGGGAAGACCATCACCGTCGATCCTAAGTTCAATAACTTTTTCGAGTATTCTCATGTTACAGTATTTAAGCCGAACCGGAAAGAAGTCGAGGAAGCAATGGGCATGAGGATACGAAGCGACGAGGATGTGCAGCAGGCAGGCAAGATCCTGCGGGAAAAACTGGGGTGCCAGAACGTCCTTCTCACGCTCGGCGAAAAAGGCATGTCGCTGTTTGAGTCCGACGGGCGCGTGACAAGCGTGCCGACCCGCGCGAAGAACGTCCAGGACGTTTCGGGCGCCGGAGACACGGTGATTTCCACGCTGACGATGTCGCTCGCCGGCGGCTCGGACATCAAAGAAGCCGCGACGATGGCAAACTTCGCCGGCGGGATCGTCTGCGGCTACGTCGGCATCGTGCCGATCAATATCGAAGAGCTGCGCTCCACGATGCTCACCCATCTGAATCATCACTAACGGCCCGGCCTGATGGGAAGCATCAAACGTCTCGAAGAATTGAAGGGCATCCGGAAAGCATTACGGCAGGAACACAAGAAAGTAGTATTTACGAACGGATGTTTTGATATCATCCACCGGGGGCACATCGATTATCTCACCAAGGCAAAGGCTCTCGGAGACGTTCTCATCGTCGGCCTGAACACCGACGCCTCGGTTCGCAGGAACAAAGGCGAGGAGCGCCCGATCGTCGAGGAAGAAGACCGCGCGTTTGTCGTTGCGCATCTCGATCCCGTCGATTATGTCTGCCTCTTCGACGAAAACACTCCTCATGAACTCATTGCCGCGCTCGTTCCTGACATACTCATTAAAGGGGCCGACTGGAAGATAGATGAAATCGTCGGCAAGGATATCGTCGAGCGTGCCGGCGGCACCGTCAAAACCATAGAATTTCTTCCCAATCGCTCCACTTCAACTATCATTCAGCGCATTATCGAGCGCTATAGTTAGGAAGCGGACGATGAAACTCTTCAAACGTCTCCTCAAGATTGCCGGCTTCGCGTTCCTCGCCGTGTTCTGTATTATCGTCTTTCTTGTCGGGTTCACGCAGACCCAGTTCTTCAAAGACCGCCTGCGCACGCTGATCGTTTCCAACCTCTCAACGCAGCTCAACGGGTCGTTATACCTCGGGGGATTGCGGGGGAATTTCTTCACGGGGTTCGCCGTGGATTCGGTCGCGATACTCCAGGGATCCGAGATTGTCTTTGCCGCCACGAGCGCGAGCGTCGACTACGATCCGTTCTTGTTTTTAAAGAAACAATTACTCATCAAGCACCTCATCATCGACGAACCCACCGCGCACTTCGTCCGCTCGGCGAAGGGGATCTGGAATTTTGTGCAATTGATAAAAGTCGCCGACACTTCCGGCGGCGGGACGTTCGACTGGGCGATCACGATCGACGACCTTGAGATCAGGCGCGGAAACGTTTCTCTGACAGATTCCCTTTCACTCATGGCGCCGGACCATCACCCCGAATCAGGATCGCACATCGAGTATCACCGGTTCGACGTCGACCACGTCGAATTGAACCTCAACGCGAAGATAACGCGCGAACTGGTCAAAACCTCCATTCATCATCTGAGCTTCCACCTCCAGAGGCCCGACTTTCAACTTACCCATTTCAAAGGCGATCTCAGGGTTGATCCCACGGAAGTTTCGGCAAACAATGTCGTCATTCAAACCGGCCGTTCCAGCATGGAGATCGACGCGTCGATGCGCCGCCTGAACATTTTTCAGAGCGTCAACCTCGCGCTCATGAGGCACGACACGACTCATCTTCGTTTTCATTCCCCGAAGCTCGATCTCTTTGAGCTTGGACAGTTTATTCCGAAGCTTGAATTTTTAGATGGCACGGCGGCGGTGGATGTCGAAGCGCAGGGCGAATTCAGCGATCTTCGCGTGCAGCAGCTCCGGGTTCAGTTCGGCCAGAGCAGGCTCAACCTCACCGGGACAATTTCGGATCTCCACGAGCCTGACACGACAAGGCTCGGCGTAACGATCATCGACACAAAGATCCTGGGTAAGGAACTCGCGGCCATTCTTAAAGGATTAAACCTCCCCACGTTTAACCGGCTGGGGATGGTATCGTTGTCGGGGGAATTCAACGGAAGGCTGCGCGACTTCAAGACCAATTCGCAGATCAGCGGCAAATTTGGCGAGATCAAATTCGACGGGGCGATGAATCTCAAGCGCTCGCCCGGGCGGTACACCGGTACGCTGACGACTTCGCGCCTTAATCTCGCCGATATCCTCGACGACGACAAGCTTCAGTCGAGCCTGAACTCGGTGGCGACGGTCCAGGGCGCAGGTTTTTCGGTAGATTCGATCCTTGCCGATCTCTCTCTGACGATCGATTCATCCAGAATCCAAAAAATACCCCTGCGGTCGGGCCGGCTTCAGGCGCGGGCGCAGCCGCATCGCATCGAACTCGTTTCATCGTTCGACGCCGCGGAGACGCGCGCGACGGTTTCGGGGCATGCCGACTTTTCCAACAAACGCCATCCGTCGTTCGACGGCGACGTCCGGCTTTCGTCGTTTAACCTGGCGAAACTCCTTAACGATTCGACCTATGAAAGCAACCTGACGCTTCAGACCACGTTCAACAGCGCGGGCGCGTCGATCGACGACATGAGCGGGACGGTAAAGCTTTCGCTCCAGCAGTCCATGTATCAGGGAAGAAGCCTCTCCCCTCTCGAACTCAACTTTTCGCTCGACCAGGCCGACTCTTCCAACAAACGCCTCTCGATGAAATCGTCGTTCGCAGACATCGACTTTAGCGGCAAGTTCGATCTCGACGTCGCCGTCGCGTCGATCGCCAACCTTTCCGCCAATCTTGTGCGCACAATTCAGCAACACGCCTCGCCGCCGGACAGCACCAAACCCAAAAAAGCTGTCGCCGGAATCCAGATCGCTCCGCATTCCGCGTTCCGGCGCGACATGAATTTTCAGTATAAGTTTGATATTCACAATCTTGAACCGGTGTCGGCGTTTTTAGGCGGCCCGCAATTCAACGGGCATGGAACCGTGAAGGGCCTGGTGAACGGCTCCGACGAGCGGCTCGCGTTCACCGCCGACGGTTCGATCGACGAATTTTTCAGCGGAACGGTGAACAACGGCATTTTTCTCAACAACACCAAAGTCTCGATCTCCGCGAAAAGCCTCTCCCCCGATCAGACCCTTGAGATACTCTCGGCGAAACTCAAACTCGATATCGGCTCCGCGTTAATCAATGCCCGGCGCCTCTCGGACGCTCACACGACCATCGACTACGGCCAGCTCAAAGGAGCGTTCACGTTTACCGGCACGGTCGATTCGTTCTACAGCGTCACCCTCGGCGGACAATCTTCGATACAACCGAACACCTACGCCTTTGACCTGGACAGCCTCCATGTCGCAGCCGGCGACGACGAGTGGATAAATGACCAGGACATACAGACGCGCCTCAATTATGAGGGTTTCCGCGTCATGCACGCCGTGGTGAAGCATGAAAACGAGACGCTCGCGTTCACAGGGGCCATGAAGCACGACGAAAGCGTCGACTTTACGGGAACGCTGCGCAACTTTGATCTTGCGAGACTGAACTACTGGCTGAGAAATCCCGAGCTTTCCCAGAAGGACCAGGGGCTCGCCGGGATCATCGACGCGGATATTCAGCTTTCGGGAACAAAAGACGCGCCGACCATCGCCCTTTCGGTCATCGGCCAGGGGATGGCCGTGAAGCAGACGCACATCGGCAACGCGATCGCTACGGTGAACTACGTCAACAAGGTGGCGAACCTCGACGTCGTCATCAGGAAGTTTTCCACCGATTCCTACCCCACATTTACGATCAAAGGACACGTGCCCGTGGATCTCGCCTTCAAAAAAGTCGAACAGCGCTTTTTGGACGAGCCGCAGGAGCTGACCATCGTCTCCGAGGGATTTGACCTCAGCATCGTCGATCCCCTCATTCCCGATCTCGACAATCTTCAGGGCAAATTGCGGTGCAACATCGCGATGGCCGGCACGCCGCAAGATCCCCAGTACAGCGGGAACATTACGCTCAACGACGTCCAGTGTGTTTTCGAACCGAATAATATTCCGTATATTGTCAACGGCGAACTCGAGCCGCGCGGAAATACCATCGCGATAAAAAACCTGACCGTCAAGAACCCGCCGTCGGAACAGTGGCAGAGCGACGCGCACTTTACCGGATCGTTGACGATCAAGAATTTTAAGGTCGAATCGGTCGACATCACGGCGTTCGGCCAGCTTCTCCTGATGACGAAAGAGACGCGGAGGATCATCCCGACATTTTACGGACTCCTGTACACGGAGATCGACCCGCAGGGGCTCAACCTCCGCGGAACGCTCGACCAGCCTTTTCTTTCGGGAAACCTCTCGATTCGAAACGCGGACCTCGAGCTTCCGCCAAAAGGAACCGCGGAGCGCGGAAAGGGACAGACTCTGACGTATGTGCTCGTGGATGATACTTCCAGAGTAAAGCGGGACACTGCGACCTTTTCCACGAAATTCTATCGCGCCGAAGACTCGCTCGTAGGGCCGAAACTGGAGAACGTCCGCAAATTGACCCCGTCGTTCGTCGACCGGCTCCGCTACAATCTGAATATTGATACAAAAGGGACAACAGCCATAAAAATTATATTCACACAGGCGACAAACGAGGAGCTCTATGCAGAGCTTGAGGGAAAAGTCAACGCCATCAACGAAAACGGCACCGCCAACGTGTACGGCGACATTACGGTGCTCCCCCGCTCGTACTACAATTTCTTCAAGCGGTTTGACGCCACCGGTTCGCTGAGATTTGTGGGGCCGTGGGACAATCCGGTTCTCGGCATCGACGCTGTGTATGAGGGATATGGCGTGTACGAGCCGCAGACTGCGTCGTCCACGGGTGATGAGCCGAAAACCGATCAGCAAAAAGTTATCGTGAAATTGAAAATTACGGGTACGCGCTACGAGCCAAAACTCGCGATGAACATGATGGTCCAGCAAGACCCTAACAGGGATCCGGTCGACTACACCAGCGTGTACAAAGGCGGGGATGTCCAGTCGGATGCGATCTCGTTTATCCTGACAGGCAAATTCCGCGACCAGCTCTCGACCCGCGATCGTGCAAACATTGCCACGAGCGTCGGGCAGGCAGGCGTCTCCAACCTGACCTCGGGGCTGATGTCCTCGATCCTGACCGATTTTTTGCGGACGGAGTTTTCGTTCATCCGGAGCGCCGAGCTCTCGTACGGCGGCGGCCAGGAATCCGCCAACCTCCGGCTCAGCGGCGAAGCGTTCAACGGCTACTTCCGGTTCGGCGGAAAGATTTTTAACGACATCAATAATGCCAACGTCAGCTACCAGCTGAGCCTCGGCCGCATGCTGAATATTCAAAGCGTCCGCAATCTCTTCATCGAGCTTGAACGCAAGGTCGAAGGAAGCGATCTGACGGAAGACAGGAAACTCACCAACAACGCACGTCTGTATTACAGATTTTCTTTTTAGAAACCACAAATTTCATTTTAGAAATTGCAGTACTCATTTTATATTTAAACCAAAACATGGCAGATCTCTCACTCGACGCGGTAAAGAAGAAGGTTCTTCGCTTTCTCGCGCAGCATCCCAACGAACAATTTAAACCGCACACCCTCGCCCACCGGCTTTCTCTCAAGGGTCTCGACGAGTTCCGCGTCCTTTCACAGGCGCTGAACGAACTCTATCAGAAAAAATCCATCGACCGCGGAAATCGCAAGCGGTACGGGCACGCGGCTCCGCCTGCGGCACAGCGGCTCAAAGGCATTCTCGGATTTTCCGGAGGCATGGCGAACGTTCGCCTTCTTCCTCCCGCCACAGGAGTACTTGTGGTCCCGTCTCGTTTTATCGGCACGGCTCTCGACGGGGATATTGTCAGCGTCGCCCCTCTTGCAGCGTCATCTGAGAGCCGGGGCGACGACCAGCCCGTGGAAGGCGAAATAATAGAAGTACTGGAACGAAATAAAAAGCCGATCGTCGGGGTACTCGAAAAAGGAAAACATTTCTTCTTTGTCGTCCCCGACAGCAAAAAGATCGGCCGCGACATTTACATCCCCAAGGAAAAAATCAAAGGGGCGAGGCCGGGCCAGAAAGTCGTCGTCGCGATCGATTCGTGGGAATCCAGGAACCTCAATCCTGAAGGACACATCACCGAAGTCCTCGGCCGTTCCGGAGAAGTAAGCGTCGAGATGACGTCGGTCGCCCGGGAATTTCAGCTCCCGCTGAGATTTCCGAAAGAAGTCCTCACGGAATCCGAGGCGATATCTGAAACGATCTCGGACGAAGAAATTAAGAACAGGCTCGATCTGCGCGAACTCTTATGTTTCACGATAGATCCGGTAGACGCGAAAGACTTCGACGACGCCGTATCGCTGGAACCCTTGCCCGACGGAAATTTCCGCCTTGGGGTCCATATCGCAGATGTGAGCCATTTCGTCCGGGAAGGCACACGGTTGGATGACGAAGCGTACAAACGCGGCACGAGCGTCTACCTTGCGGACGAAGTCATCCCCATGCTTCCGGAAAAGCTTTCGAACAACCTCTGCAGTCTCCGGCCGAACGAAGACAGGCTTGCCTATTCCGCGCTCATGACGGTTACCCCCTCCGGCACCGTGAAAGATCATGAGATACTGAAAACCGTCATCCACAGCAAACATAGATTCACGTATGAAGACGTGCAGAATATCATCGTCACCGGAAAGGGACCGCACGCGGCAACGGTGAAGTCCATGCATGCGTTGAGCAAGGTTCTTCTGCAAAAAAGGCTGAAGGAAGGAAGCATCGATTTCGAGTCCGTGGAAGCGAAGTTTCGCTTCAACGAGAAGGGAGAGCCGACGGAAATCGTAAAAAAGGAACGGCTGGACGCGCACCGACTGGTGGAGGATTTTATGCTGCTCGCGAACCAGATCGTCGCAAAACACATCGGGCTCGTACGCAAAGAGACTCAGGCGCGGCCTTTCATCTATCGCATCCACGACTCTCCGCCTCCCGATAAGCTTCAGGACCTCGCCTCGTTTGTCGACCACCTGGGTTATTCGCTGAACGTCAAGTCCGGGCTGACATCGCGCGCGCTGCAAAAGCTTCTGAACGACGTGAAAGGAAAAGATGAAGAAAACGTCATCAACGAAGTGGCGATACGTTCGATGGCAAAGGCGATTTATTCCGAAGAAAACATCGGGCACTTCGGGCTCGGGTTTAAATATTACACTCACTTTACCTCCCCGATCCGCCGCTATCCCGATCTCATGATCCACCGCCTGCTCGATGAATACAGCCGCAAGATGGCGCAGAAACGCCGCGAGAAGCTCTACGACCAGCTTCCGGAGATCGCAAAGTGGTCGTCCGATCGTGAGCGCGTCGCGATGGAGGCCGAACGGGCTTCAGTAAAGGTCATGCAGATCGAGTACATGAAGCGTCATCTCGGCGACGAGTTTGACGCGATCATTTCGGGCGTCACGAATTTCGGGCTCTTTGTCGAGATCACCGATCTCATGACCGAAGGGCTTGTCCGTGTCAGGGATATGGAGGATGATTATTACTTCTACGACGAGAAGCATTATGCCCTCGTCGGGAGGCGCACCAAAAAGCGCTACCGGCTTGGCGACAAAGTACGGATCCAGGTCGTCCGTGTCGATCCTGAAGAGCGTCAGATGGATTTTGCCCTCGTAAAAACCAAAAGTAAATAGTACTATCTTATCGCATGGAATTTTTAAAAGACGTTGTCGACTTCGTCCTTCATATTGATGTTCATCTCCACGATCTCATCCGCGAGTACGGTACGTGGACGTATGCCATATTATTTCTTATACTTTTTTGTGAAACCGGCCTGGTCGTGACCCCTTTCCTGCCGGGCGATTCCCTCCTCTTCGCCGCCGGCACGTTCGCCGCGACGAACTCGCTGAACGTCATGTGGCTGGCGGTACTTCTTCCGATAGCGGCGGTCGTGGGGGATACTGTGAATTACTGGATCGGGTG
>Ga0310810_10005787_pt1 | contig 13882 bp, 8 predicted proteins | sample NCmetagenome_FD_207641 | JGI IMG/M metagenome (GOLD analysis project Ga0310810, IMG submission 207641) | Soil microbial communities from experimental microcosm in Duke University, North Carolina, United States - NC | ecosystem: Engineered > Artificial ecosystem > Soil microcosm > Unclassified ... | reverse complement strand
ATGTGCTGTAAACAAAATAGGGGTCGCGATCGAGGTTATCTTCTGTAACGGCCGTTAACTGTTTGGTGGCTTGGTAACGAGCCTCTTGAGCCGCTAAGATGCGATCGGCATAGGCTTTGGGTAAGGATTGAAATCCGGTTTCAATGCCATCCAAAATATAGGGTTCACTCAGGACATAGTTATTAGCACCAGTGGTTTTGGCATCGCGTTTATCGTAGGGAACGCCTTTTCCGTAGAGATTGACAAAGGCAACATTAGATTTAAAATCCAGCGCTTTCTCGACATCCAAACCCCACAATTTAAAACCATAGGCCGCATAATTCTCGTAGCCTAATCGACCTTCTTGGTTGAGCTGTTCTTTGCCATTGGCGTTTGCCGTGCCATACATTTGTCCCTCTTTAGTAAGACGCTCAACTTGCCAATGTTTCCAGGCGGCTTCTGTTTCTGGCTGCAACTGCGGATACTTAGCACCCACAATTTTGAGCCAGAGCGCTAGACGCCCCAAATCGAGGGCTGACCAACCAATTTCTTGCCGTTTCTCTAGCTCACCATAGCCAACAGGAACGAGGGTTTTAGAGTTGTAGACTTTGTTAGGCAGTTCGTCTTTGTACAGGGGCATGGTAGCCAGTGTTTTCAACATCCGGCTCATCTTGGCTTCAAACTCTGCCTTTGTTACGATGCCTAATTCTTGAGCACTAACCAAAGCCGCGATCGCAGCCGCTTGATCCCACATCGTCACCGAAGCAAATTTATCGGTTGAGTTCACCAAGCCTGTTTCATCGTTCCAATTACTCTCAAAGTACTGCCAAGCTTGACGAGCCACTGCCATTTCCTCTGGGGTTAACTCTCCCACACCAGAGGCAACATAAGGAGTTTTCGTTTCCGTGATTTCCTTGGGAGTTACGGCTAACCCTGGCAACTTAACAGATTGGGCGTCCAGTTGATCGATAATCGTTGCTCCCGCATCTAGCTTAGGCGTAGCGGTTTGAGTAGTAGATACCGCAGGTTGTGAGGATTTAGCCGTTTTATGAAGGTGATTGGACAACACTTCCAAACCTGCGATCGCGACAACTGCTGTCACTACTCCGCCCACACAGGCTAAGATAGATAACTTTTTGGGGGGTGGATCAAAGTCAGAATTCATTACAACTCCTGATTATTAAATCTCTCGTCTCCTAGCCACTCACGTTCAGTCATCTTGTATTGATGAAGTCCGCGTAGGCCGACATGACGGGTGACTTCTCTAGATAGAGTTCCCAATTTTTTCCTCTCAGGAACAGCAAAACAAAAATAAATTCAAATTCCTCTCTCCAGACGCCTGACCCTAAAATCTGACCCGCACCTGTCCTGTAAAGGATTGATTGTTGCTTGAACTCCCACCACTAGCTTGAGTTCGGACATTCGAGTAAGCATAACCAAAGTCAGCCTCTAGGTTGGGCGAGAACTTTGCTGTACAGCGAGCTTGATAGCTATTGGCGCTATCAACGTCCTCTCTCACTCGCTGCTGTCCCAGCGATGCGGCTAACCGACAGCGCAAATTCTCGAAAACATTTCCCTCCCAAGCGAGTTCACCGCTGTAAACCAGGAAATTAGGTGGAGAGAAATAACCACCCGATTCTTGAGCATCGCGTGCGTAATGCCAGTTAAATAAGTTAGCGGCTACAGAAAACTCGCCGAATTTTCGCTCTAGTCTGCTAAAAGACTGTTGTTCAAAATTGCCATCGTTGTAAGTGCCTAAGCGCAACGATGAATACAAGCTAGTATTTTGGTCAATTTGCCAATAGATACTCGGTCCAAACCGCCAAGCTGCGATCTGATTTTCCAGGGTTTCGGCATTAGACTTATACGGACCTCGTTCCACTACTGCTGATAGCACCACCCCTGACTGCAATCGTCCCGATGAACTAGCTTTCATTGCGAATGGGGCTTCTACTTTAGCATTGAAATTGAGAGCCGCTGGCAAACGGTCAAATATATCAACTCCTCCTCCCACTGTCAGGGTCACACGATCAATTTTCCCTTCCCATTCAACTTGTAAAGGGATGTTTGTCACTGATTCGACCTGCTGCTGCTCGAAAGAATTGAAGCCAGTTTTAATGCGAAATCGGTTGCCGTTATGTAAGCGGAATTGAGCTGTTTGTTCAATAAATAGATTGCGTTTCTCAGAGCTATCTTCATTCCAGCGAAAATCTGTTGTCAGATTTTCAAATTTAAGAGCAGGAGTTATAGTCTCTGTAGCTGTCGAGGCGGGCGGTTGGCTGGGTGATGCTGATGGTTGGGGTTTCGGTGGGGGTAATTGCAGTCCAGGATTGAACTTTTCTGGCACAGCCATTAACTGAGGCGGTGGTTTTGAGGGAAAATCCAGCTTCATGGAGGAGCCTTCAAAACGGTTAACTAGTTCTGGGTTAAGGTTTTCCATCTTTTCAGCAGAGGGAATTTGTTCGGTCAAGTCTGACGCTGAGTTCCCGTTATTGCTAACTAGTTCTGGGTTAAGGTTTTCTAGCTTCTCAGCAGAGGGAACTTGTTCGGTCAGTTCGGAGACTGAGTTCCTGTAATTGCTAACTGGTTCTGGGTTAAGGTTTTCTAGCTTCTCAGCAGAAGGAATTTGTTCGGTCCGCTCTGATAGTGAAGTTCCATTTTCAACGGTTTTGGGAGAAATCGAGTTCTCAGTTATAGCCTGTAACTTACCTGCCCCCAAAGTCCATATTCCTACGCTCAAGATTAGGGCGGATTGGTATTGCTTGTATTTCCAAGCTACCTTTGGGACAAATGATCGAGACTCTGAATAATGATTGAAGTTTAGTAATATCACAACTATCTATAGAGAAAATAGACAAATACATAAAGGAAACTAAAAACTGACCTCATACCAAGTTGCAGTTAAATGTGAAGATGTAGAGAGAGTCAGTGATCAGTGGTCTTCCCTTGACCCTTGACTCTTGCTATAGCTGAATGCAACTTGGACTCAGAGCAGCCGAATGTAGGCGCTCAGTGAAGGGGTTGTATATCTCGCCTCCAGCACCAGAAAGCACATTGCCACAGCCGGGATGAGCATCAGGCGATCGCCTAATTAATGCTTCTCATGAGCCCAAACCTCCAAGGGGCGTCCGACTTTGCTATAGAGAAGAGCTTCCAGAATGATGCCGTTAGTGTTCACGGTGACGGCTCGGTTTGGCTGCTGAGTTTCTTCGTAAAAGCCTGCAAACACAGCTTGGTTTGGGTCTGCCAGCCAGCGCATACCCTTATATAACTTCTCCGTATAGACGGTGCGGAAGAGAACATGCCAGCCCACCGCCGCCTTCACGCTACTGCCCTGGAAGGCAGCAGCGTCCTTGCCAGAATTGTCAATTGTCTTCCAAGGCTGACCATTAACGAAAATGCAGTTGTAGACAAACCAGGGAGCTTTATCCAGATTGTCTTCAGACCAAGCGGTCAGTTGCTTCGTCGCTAGATAGCGCTGCTGTTGAGCTTGTAGCACCCGACCCGCAAAATCAACAGGCAGGGCTTTGAAACCACTCTCCAGCCCATCCAGTACATACGGTTCGCTGGTGACGTAATTGTGCGCCACCGAGTCGTGCATATCGCGCTTGTCAACTGGCACAGAAACACCATATACCTTCACCTCAGTTGTCTGGGCCTTTGGATCGATCGCCTTTGGAGCCGACACGTTAATTTTGCTCAACGCATAGGCGGCATATTGCTCATAACCCAGGCGACCTTCCTGATTCCACGTTTCCTTACCGTTGCGTGCATCAGTACCCATCAGTTGACCATTGCTGACCAAGCGATCGCGTTTCCAGCGAACCGTCACTGCTCGACTCGCAGCAGCGTGTTGCGGATAACGAGCGGCAACAATATCGAGCCACTGCACCAGTCTGCCAACATCAAGTGCTGAAAAGCCAATTTCTTGGCGGTTTTCCAACTGTCCGTAGTTCACCGGGGTTAGAGTTGCAGCATTATAGGCTTTGTTTGGCAATTCATTATGGTAGAGGGGAAGCTGCGCCAGAGAAGCCAACGCCTGTCCCATCCATTGGTCAAATTCTGCGGGGGATAGTAAGCCAAGTTCCCGCGCTGCAACCATACCTGCAAACTGACTGCCAACATCCCACATAGTTGTAGCTGGAAAGGAAGCCGCCGAAGATACCAGACCGTTGGGCTGGCGATTCTTCTGGAAGTAGTGCCAAGCGTTACGAGCTAGGTTCATCTCATCCTCTTTGAGGGGAATGGGACGCCCGACAGGTGTCGGAAGGACTGTAGTCTCACGCCACCCAAGAGCCTGGTGGATACCGAATGCACTTAAGAGGATGGCAACGGCAAGAGCGACTTGCCAAACCACACCGAGGCTTTGAGAAGTAGTCTTAGTCTTAATAAAGGCGTCCATAGCTACCGAGGGATGATGTTGAACAGTACCTGTTTTTTAACCAGTAACCAGAAGCAGGCAAGCACAGCCGCTTGCACAACAGTGGTTACTAGAGGACTTCCCTCGACCAGACCAGGAACGAGGAACCAGAGAACCGTGACGGGAACGTGCACGATATAAACGTAGAGGGAGTTTTGACCTAAGGGCACTAAAACTTTGCCGATTGCCTTGTAGAGGGGTTGCCAGAAGGCATCAACCAGTGAAAATAGCAGTGGGAACAGCGCACAAAGAGTGACGATACGCACAAGTCCGATTTGGCTGCGGTCCGTCCACCTTAGCCACGCGACTCGGTCGGAGAAGCGTGTCGGCCAGAGGCCAAGTTGCATGTCATACTGAGCAGCAGCGATCGCACCTACAACAACAATTACCATCCCTATCAGCAGGGGCATCTTGGGAATCCGGTTCCAAACCTGCTGTACTTTCGAGCGATAGTAACCAGCGAGTAAACCATGCACGTACAAAAGTTGCCAGGAAGCAAAGGCAAAGTAGGGATGATCGCGATCGATTGGATTAAAACTAAAGGCATAGGGATGTGTCTGCTGTAAGCCCCAAAGCGACCAAGAGATGGCTAGAACAGGAAGCCAAAGCCCTTTGCGTAACAGCCAGAAAATACCAGGAGATGCCACTAGGCAGAGTACGTAGAGTTGCAGGATATCGATCACAGGCGGAGCCAGGTGGAACGTAGCCGCAGCCAGGAGAATCTGCCACCAAGAACCAGGGGCTGTGTCGAAGCACGGGCGAGTCCAACCGGGTGCAACGATAGTCAGCAGTCCCAGAACAGCCATAATTACAAAGCTGGCTCTGTAGAGAATCCCGGCACGCTCTAGCAGCTTCTTCATCGAGTCTCTCCAGCCGCCCTTTTTTATGCGTCCAAGAGTGACCATGCCTAACACAAAGCCAGAGAGAAAGACAAAACCCTCGGCGGCACTCGCATAGATATGCCCTTGGGTCAGATTATTGAAATAAGAGTGGCTTTCGAGATGGTTGACGCTCATGAAGCAAATCGCGATGCCCCGCAGAAAATCCAGTCGCAGATCGCGTTTTCCTTCAACAGTTGGGTCATAGCGCCAGCGCCAACCCAGAGAATTAGTAGTTGTTTGGGTGTTGATTGTAGTTTCAGACATGAAAACAAATTCTTTGTAGATGCCAAACAGTTATCGGATAGCATTTGAGACTGGGTGTCTACTGTTGGCCTAGGTTCTACAACCCCTGTTAAGTTAGCCTCACGCAGATTAGCCCCAGTTAAATTAGCCTCGCTCACGGTTGCCCCAGCTAAATTGGCTCCGTTCAAGTTGGTCTTAGTTAAATCTGTTCCACTCAGATCTGCTGCAAGTAAGAGTGCTAACCCGCTCACGTTGGCAGAATGCAGATTGGCTCCAATTAGGGTAGCCATACTCAGGTTTGCCCCAGTGAGATTAGCCATACTCAAATTCGCCCCAGTTAGGTTAGCCTCAGTCAGGCTTGCCCCGCTCAAATCACTCTCACTTAGGTTTGTCCCCATCAAGTCTGTGCCAATGAGGAGCGCGACCATTGCTTTTGCTCCAGTTAGATTAGCTCCAGCTAGATTGGCTTCACTTAGGTTGACCCCAAATAGGTCGGCTCCGCTTAGGTTCGTCCCAGCCAAGTTAGCTCCGCTAAAATTTGTCCCAGCTAATGTAATGCCGCTCAGGTTCCCTCCAGCCAAGTTGACCTTGCTAAAATCTCTTTCGCCTGCTGCATATCGCTTCCGAAGTTCATTAGCATCCATAACATCTGCCTTTGACTACCTAATTAATGATTTTCCAAGAGCTGACGGTCAGGCGATAGGATTTTGCTGTTGAATTCATCTCGGCTGGAATAAATATTAAAAATTCGCTCCATTTTAGTCATGTTAAACAACATTTTTACTTGCTCATTGATTGAGCAGATAAAAATATTGCTACCCTTTGTTCTTACTGCTCTCAGTGCTGCCAAAAGAGTACCTATCCCCGCACTATTCATAAACGTTACATCCTGAAGATCGAGCAGCACAAGATCAACCCCTGTTTCCACAGCAGAGATAATTTCTCTACGCAGTTGATTGCCATTGATTCCATCTAAAATGCCTGAGGGTTGAAAAGCTTTGACGACAGAAGCCATACAGTGAATTCCTCTTATTCAGCTTGCTAGTTGGAGCTTGTTAGCGCAGCAATATTTTTACTCTATAAAATATTTAAAGTTTTAGATTCCGTATTTCTACGGATTTTCGATATTGCTCCTCCCCTAACTTCTAGCGGGACTTAAACGAAAATCGAGAAGCAATACCTTGAAGAAGGCAGAAGTAAGAAGGCAGAGGGCTTATGTTCCGTAAGACCGGGATTCAGACCCATCCTAAACGTAGCGACTGAATCGGGTTCAGTCGGGGGCGTAAACCCTTGTTCCCTTCAGTCACGGGATCGAGAGGGGCAGGAGGCAGGATTCCATAAAAGCATAAAAGCCTCCTGTCCTCTGCCTTTTGCTATATTACTTTTTCCGCCTCTTCCCCTCACTTTCAGTACTACTTCCCAATGCAGAAGCGACTAAAAATTCGGTCAAGTACAGATTCAGTCACTTCCTCACCTGTGATTTCTCCTAGTGCTTGAATAGCTCCCCGCAAATCAATCGTCCAAAAATCTAGGGGCAATTGTTGGGCAATCGTCTCTTGCACTTGTTGCAGCGATGTTTTTGCTTGAGTTAATGCAGCGGCTTGGCGTTGGTTAATCGCTATATCCAGATTGGCAGCTTTCAAGTTGCCCGTATGAATTGCCTCAAGAATGGCTGTTTCCAAGTCTTCAATTCCTTGGTTCTGAGCCGCAGCCGTAAAGATTTTGGATTTGGGATTTTGGATTTGGGATTGGAGGGTTTCCCTCGGTTCTTCTTTTACTAAGTCAATTTTGTTAATGACCAGAATTATAGGGCGATGTTGTACTTGCTCATAAATTTCTTGGTCAGCTTCTGTCCATCCAGCTGAAGCGTCAATTGTCAGCAATACTAAGTCAGCCGCTTGAGCTGCACGATGCGATCGCTCTACACCAATTTTCTCCACTTGGTCAGCGGTTTCCCGAATTCCAGCCGTGTCCAGCACTTGCACAGGTATCCCCCCAACCACCAATTGCGACTCAACCACATCGCGGGTAGTGCCGGGTAGGGGAGTGACAATAGCGCGATCGCTGCGACTCCATGCATTCAACAAACTCGATTTCCCTACATTCGGACGCCCAACAATGGCAACTTTTAACCCAGTACGCAGAAGTTCTCCCCGATCAGCGGTTGCGAGGATATGGGTGACTTCTGCCAATACCTGCTCGATTTGAGCGACAACGGCGGCTTCATCTAGAGGCGGCAAATCCTCTTCAAAATCAATTCGGGCTTCAATCTCTGCCAAAATATCCAAACAGGTGGAGCGCAGTTGGCGAATGGGGACGGCTAACTTCCCCTGTAACCCCGCCAAAGCGGCTTGCGCCGCAGCAGGCGATCGCGAACCTACTAAATCAGCAATACTTTCCGCCTGGGTTAAATCCAAACGTCCATTCAAAAACCCTCGTAGGGTAAACTCTCCTGGCTGTGCCAACCTTGCGCCCTGCTCAAGGCACAACTGCAACACTTGTTGTACGGGCATAATCCCGCCGTGGCAATGGAACTCCACCACATCTTCACGAGTGTAAGAGCGGGGGGCTTGCATAATCAGGAGTAAGGCTTCATCCACTACCTGTTTTGTCTGGGGATGGCGCACATAGCCGTAAAGGATGCGGTGGGTTTCCCACACCTGACGCCCTGGTGCTTGGAATAGGGTATGAGCGATCGCGATCGCATCTTGACCCGACATGCGCACAATACCCACACTTCCCTGTTGCGGGACAACAGCAGTTGCGATCGCGGCAATGGTTTCGCCTTGCACAATCCTCTGAGACATCTCGCTCCTTATAGCCTCGCCTATCCCAGCCTATCAAGGAGAGTAGGGGATGCGATCAGCTCATTAGTCCCCAGCCGCTACGAATGCCTGGGTTGATTTCCACAAGTCAGGCAAGCGTCCATTAACATAATTAAAGGTTTACCACAATAGACACAACCCCCTTGTGGGGAATCACTGACTTGCTCTTGAGGTAGTTCTCGACACTTCAGGCATCCGAAAAACTCATCCAGACTTTTGACAGCCAAACACTTACATTTCGGGCAGTGTTTTACTTTCCACGTAACATTGAGCATTGATTCAACGCAGATGGTGAACAGGTAGCCCATCCAAAATCCAGCCCTGACCTACTCGCCGCTTCAAGTATCTCATGAAGTTGCTGGAGTTAAGTCCCTAAAGGCGAGGCGTGAAGTGAGCCAACAACCAGTCTGGCACAAGTTCTGTCATCTGTCCTTAGTTAGATATTTGATGAAGAATGGAAAATTGCCTGGAAACGGATACCAATTTAAACAATTGTGTGCTTAAACTCACTTAAACTCATTATTCATCTTCCTATTGAGCTTGCACCTGATTGATCAGGCTGAGCGAGACATCAAAGAATTATTAAAATAGGAATAAAACCGGAATGGCATGGCAGCAAAAAAATCACAGAAGCCACAAAAATCCAAACCAGCACCTGCGGCTACAAAGCCAACGCTGATCGCACTCAAGCCGCTAAAGAAACCAGAGGAAACGCAGCCAGAGTCTTCAACAGAGGTAGTTGAGGCACCCGCGCCAGCGCCAGTTGAGCCGCCAGCGCCAGTTGAGCCGCCAGCACCAGTTGTAGAGCCAGCGCCAGTTGAGCCGCCAGCGTCAGTTGAGCCGCCAGCGCCAGTTGTAGAGCCAGCGCCAGTTGTAGAGCCAACAAGATCGCTTAAACCCAGCAAACCCATCAAACGCATCAAACCATCACCTGTGTCGGGGGTAGAGGAAGACTCTTCTCTGCCAGAAAACAGCAATGCTATCTTTCAAGCGGTAGGGATCATCGTTGGGGAAGTTACTTTTTCTGATAAAAAGGCACATGTAACAATCGGTGACAAAACCTATCCTCTGTACTACGCGTCATCCCACAAAAAAGCCTATGAAGCGCTCAAAATACACATAAAAAAAACGAGTCAGTCCCAGCAGCGCTTGATTGTCTATCCCAGAGTGATGCACTTTCCCAAGAAGGAGCAGCCCTACCTAATGGCTTTTCAGCTCATTGGTTTCCACAGCGAGCGCCCTGCAAGTGAATCTCCAAAACCAGAGCAGGAGAATTCGACCATAGATCAGGAATTGCAGGATTTCGAGTTTAAACTTTCTGGACTCTGGCAATTTATCCCGGTATGTCAAATACCCTGTATCACTGTAATGAAAAATTTCACTTCAGAGCGCCTTGACCACATCAAAGAGGCTTCTGTAGAAGAAAAGGTTCGATTTATGAAAGCCAGTCACCTCCCTGTTCTTTGGCGTGATGCTCCAGTCAGACCTTTTCGCTTCAATCCAAAACTGGATAAAGAACAACAAGGTCAGGCATCCTTTGTAGAAATTAAGGTAAGGTTTCTAACGGATAGGGATGTCTTTGAATTTTGTGAATTGCGCTCACGACCGTCCCAGACTCCCCCGAAATTCCTGAAAGCTGGCAAGAAGGACAAGGCAGAAGCATTGCGAAATCAACGACAACGGGGATAACGGAAAATTAACAGGGCGCTTAACGTAATCGGGAATTGATACCCGTCAGCGGAAGCAACCCTGTCCCGTAATGTCAGCACTGGGAGGATTCACGATGAGTTGGCAAAGCCGCTCACCACAAAAGTCAAAATTCAAGGGACATGGATAGCAGACTCAGCCAACAAATTCAGTTCATCATCGAAATTGACAAACTCAAAGGAATCCTGCGCCAAACTCGATTAACCGATAATTCCCGCCAAGAAAACAGTGCCGAACACTCCTGGCATTTGGCAATCATGGCAATTGTTTTAGCCGAGTATGCCCCTCCCAGTGTTGACTTACTGCAAGCCATCAAAATGTTACTCATTCACGACTTAGTTGAAATTGATAGCGGTGACACGTTCTGCTACGACGTACAGGGTAACCTGGATAAGGCAGCAAGAGAAGAAACAGCAGCTACTCGACTCTTTGGGATGTTACCCGAAGAACAAGGAAAAGAATTACGAGAACTATGGGAAGAATTTGAAGCCTTTGAAACAGCTACTGCTCGATTTGCCGTAGCGTTAGACCGCTTACAACCTCTACTACATAATCAACAAAATCAGGGAGGAACTTGGCAGCTTCATGGCATTACTAAGAATCAGGTGATACAGCGGATGGCTCCTGTTCAAGAGGTATCACCAGTTCTTGGATTGATGGTTGAGCAAATTATAGAAGATTGTATTGCAGCGGGTTATCTTAACAGAGAACCTTTAGCTGAGTGTGGGATTTAACTTGAATGTCATTGACTTAAGCGATCTCCTGTGGAATTTGTTCCATAAATCCCCCAAAATGGGGAACTTTTAACTCTGGCTCCCTCAGCATTGGGGGTTGGGGGCGGATCGGAGCGTTATTTCAGTGCCATTCGATTTAAGTTTGTAAGTAGGTGGGCGTAAATAAACAGAGCATAGCCTTTGGTCAGACGCCAGTCATGGCAAGCAACCAGGGACTTGCAGATGTTACGTTTAATTGTTCCTACCTACTTAGTAGCTGGGATTGACTTGGGTAGCAACGCTACCAAGGACTGCCGAGCATCGTAAATGCTGACCAGTAATATGGATGGGACAGCCTTTGATTTCCCAACTTCACTAGCTGTGGCGGCAGGGAGATGTTCTCTCCATGACTTTGTAAGTATCCCCCCTCTAAGAGAACTTTGCCCCTCAACATTGCTAGTTGCGCCTGCCGCAACGCCTCTGCCTTGATGGGTGCCTTCTGCAACTGCCGATAAAACTCGGTCATCAATCCCAAAGTTCCTTCATCACCAACATTCCATAAACTCGCCACTACTGTCTTTACACCAGATTCCACAGCTAGCGCAGTAAATCCTAACTCTGCCTTTTCATCTCCCGTGACCAAGTTAGAATGACTCAACACAATCAATTCTACCGATGAGTCATTTCCGCCTAACTGCTGCAAGTGATTTAATGTTAGTCGATTGTCCCACAGTTGAATATAGGAGTTGTCAGGTATACCTGGGTTAAATTCGCCGTAAGTTGCTAAGTGGAGAATGCCAAACGGTTGAGTACGGTGTTGTGCTTTAAGATTCTCTAAGGTGAAATCTTCATTGAAAAAAGACTGGCCTTGCCACAACTTGTGTGTAATTAGTGCTAATTCTATGGGTACAGTGGGTAAGGAAGTTTGGTTAGGAACGCGATCAGAACCCATCGCTAAAACTTGGGTTTTCTTGATGTTTCCGTAGCGAGTATTGGTCAGGCTGAGGCTCGGCATTACACCCAAACTATAGCGTTCGATCAAAAATCCTTGACCATCATGAAGAGCAGCAATTGGTAGAGAACGCAAACCCTTATCTGCAATTAATCCCAGTGTTTGGATACCTTGATGGTTTAACTCAGCTTCCATCGGGGCAACCAGCCATTGATAGAGTTGTTGGGCTGGGGCTAAATAGTTCAGGGTGTCTCGTTGACTGGGATTGGTAATTGCTTCGTGCAATTGAGTTGTCATTTGCAACAGTTTGCCTCTTGTTGCACCAGGTATTCGTCGGCGAAGGGGTTGACCCTGTGAAGTGACTAAGAGGAGTTCTAGGTTATCATTGTCGGAACTTGGGAGATTTTTCTCCCGCTGAGCATTCAACACTAATTGCTTTGATTGTGTTAGGGCATTCGCTCCCCCTGTTTCAGGCACAAAAATGGCATAAAGGAGTGCTGATTTAGTACCAGTTGCGGCTTCTATGTTCAGTAGGGTATCACGAGCTTGAGTCAGAGTCGCGATCGCAACATCTCCTAAATCCAGATATTGCTCGAACTGATGGGTTAAGTTTTCCTCTGTTGCCGCTACCACGGTATCCAGCTCAATCTGAGGAGAGGAGCTAAGCAAGGGAGTTTCTCTGGCTACATGCTCCGGGTTATGAAAAGACGAATTCACTTGCTGGGGAGATGGAGAGCTTTGATTGGGTGTTGGTGTCGGGCTTGGATTATCGGGTTGTGGACTCAAGGTTGAGGGAGTCAAAATCTGGATGTGGCCTTGAGTAAAGGAGCCTGGAAAAGATTGTAAGGGTGCGATCGCATTTTTGCCCGTGGAAATAGTTCCCGCTGTACCATTGACGGTTGCATCTCCCACTACAAAAGGTATTCCCAGATTTCCACCGCCATGCCGAATAATAATTTGGCTATTCGAGGTTCCTCCAGCATTAGAAATGCTAGTATTGATGCCAGTTGGGTCTATGAAGCTGTCAGTTGCCCGGAAGAAGCGGTTAGTCGTAATATCAACATTTCCGCCTACACTATTCATTCCTCCTTGGGCATTAATGGCAGCGACTTGAATATCCTGTTCTGCATTCAGGGTGACATTGCCACCATTGCCTAATCCTGAGCTAGAGTTAAGATTTTGAGTAGTAATCGCTCCGTTATTACTGGTAAGAGTAATGCCAGAATTTGTCGTAATGTTTTGAGTTGTAATATTCTGATTAGCCAAGAGAGTAATTGAGGCGTTGTCTAATCCCGTAAGGCTTCCATTGGCAGTGATAGAACCTGAACCAGCAGGTGCTCGAATTGTGATCGGGTCAAAGAAAGTTAAGTTACCATCGATATTAATTTGACCCGTCCCATCTGCTCGTCCGATAGTAATAGAGCGAAAGCCATTCTGCAAAGCAGTGATATCGCTATCTGTGAGCGTTAAAACACCTGTATTATTTTTATCCCCACCTAATATCACATTCTGGCGAGTTTCAAAAATAGGAATAATGGCAGGAAAATTGCAGGTGTATCCACGCATAATGCATAAATAACGCTCGTAGCTGAAATCTATGACTCCAGTTTGCACCCTTTTTGCTGGTTGAAGTAGCACTGACCCCGTACCCGTCACTGAATTCCTTCCACCCAAAAAGTCAATTTCCGCTGCTGTAATCGTTAAGGCATGATTGCCAATTGACAGAGTGTTACCAAATGAGATGCTGAGCGTTTCATCATTACCAAATACTGTATCTTTCAGGAGAGTGACTGGACTCGTATAAGTTTGGTGGTCACCTAGAATTCTGCCGCCTACGTTAAAGCGAACCTCTCCTATATTACCGTTAGAAAAATACCCATTCGCAATCACATCACCAGCAGCATTGATACTAATTACTCCACTACTTGCAGCACTACTGTTAGCGGACAAAAAACCAGTGATTTCAATGTTCCCTGTTGTACTGGTTACAGTAATATTTCCAGCATTGTTGTTATAAGACCGAGAGGATGCACCTTGAAGGACGATATTACCCATAGCATTAAGAGTAACAGTTCCGCCATTATCATTAATAGAAAAAGTATCAGCAAATAAGACAGGTATGCGGTTTCCAGTGATATTAATACTTGCACCACTGATGCCAA
>Ga0310810_10005786_pt1 | contig 13884 bp, 12 predicted proteins | sample NCmetagenome_FD_207641 | JGI IMG/M metagenome (GOLD analysis project Ga0310810, IMG submission 207641) | Soil microbial communities from experimental microcosm in Duke University, North Carolina, United States - NC | ecosystem: Engineered > Artificial ecosystem > Soil microcosm > Unclassified ... | reverse complement strand
GCCGTCCAGCATAAATGTCATCGGCGGACCAATTTGCGAGAGACCCGTGGTGATGTCCATCAACTGATCGCCATTGTCGGCGCGATAAACGATGAGCCGGGTGTTGACGCTCGCGAACACCAGATTCCCCGCCGTCGAGAGCGTTCCTCCTTGGTTAAAGCCGGCCGAGAGTCCGCGCCAGCGCTCTTTCCCCGCGACTGGATCCCAGGCGACCAGGATGTTTCCTCGTCCTTCGGGTCCGATGGCGGGAGGCGACGGTGGGGGTGGACCAGCCGGACCTCTTCCTCCTGCTCCGCGTCCCGCCCCGCCAGCTGCTGCGACTGCCGCCGCATCCAACCCTGGAGCTAATCCAGGTCCGGCAGCTCCACCGCCAGCACCAGCAGTCCCGGCACCGCCGCGACCCGCGCCAGCGCGTCCGGTACCCATATTCATTTGGCCGCGTCCAGTCGGCCCGATATCAGTTGGCAAAGGAACGAATTCGGGATTCGCCTGGAATGTGTAGCCGCCCCCGATGGTGCTGGGAATGTAGACCAAGCCTGTGTTCGGATTGAAGGACCAGGGCGGCCACACGTGACCGCCGCCGGGGCCCGGCGTAATGCTGACAGCGTCCGTCTTATACCGTGCTTCCGGATTCACCGTGGGACGGCCCGTCTTCATATTGATGCCGGACGCCCAAGTGACCGTGACCCAGGGATCGGCCGACAGCAGTTCTCCCGTGTACCGGTCGAGCACGTAAAAGAATCCGTTCTTGGGCGCGTGCATGGCCACGTGCCGCACCTTCCCGTTGATCGTCAAATCGGCCAGCATGATGTCGGCGATGGAATCGAAGTCCCAATCGTCGCCAGGTGTGGTCTGGTAATGCCAGACGTGCTGGCCGGTAGCTCCCCGAACCGCGATGATGCAATCGGTGCAGAGGTTGTCGCCTGCGCCGCGATGCATCGAGGTCCACGGACCAGGTTGTCCGGTTCCAACGTAGACGATGTCGGCGTCGGGATCGTAGGCCATGCCGTTCCATACAGGCCCGCCGCCGCCGATCTTCCACCATTCTCCGGACCAGGTCTTGGCCCATTCGGCGAGCTCCGGCTGCTCAAAAGGTTTGGATGGATCCCCGGGAACGGTGTAAAAGCGCCACGCGCGCTTGCCGGTCTCCGCGTCGTAGGCGTCGAAATATCCGCGCACACCGTACTCGCCGCCGCTCACGCCGATGATGACCTTGCCGCCCTTGATGACGCGAGGCGCCATGGTGATGGTGTAGGCCATGTTTTCGGGCGAAACCCGTGTTTCCCAGGCAAGCTTTCCGGTGGCGGCGTCCAGCGCCCGCAATCTTCCGTCAACCACCGGCGCGATGATCTTGTCCTGATACAGCGCGATGCCGCGATTCACGACTCCGCAGCAGATGCGCGACTGCCAGACTTGCTGGTTGACGTCCGGATCCTGATGCCAGATTTCTTTGCCGGTGCGGGCGTCAACGGCGTACACCACGCTCCACGGCGCGATGCTGTAGAGGATGCCGTTTGAAACCAGAGGCGTTCCTTCCTGGCGGTTTTGCGGATTTCCGCGCGCGGAAGGGATGTCGGTGTACCAGCCGAGTCCCAGCCGGTTTACGTTCTGCGCGGTGATCTGGTTCAATTGGCTATAGCGCTGCTCGGACCAGCCCAAGTTGTAAGTGATCCACTCTTCGCCCGTTCGCGCAGCGTCCCGGAGCGCCGCATCGTCGATTTTGCGGGGCTGCTGGGCCACGGCAATCCAGGCCGCAGCCGATCCAAAAACCGCCGCGCAAAGGACCGTCTTGAACCCGCGAGACCCACGCAACATTACGTTTCCTCCAGCTTCCATTGCCAAGCGCCGGGCAGATTTTTACCAGGCCCGGCCCCCTGATCAGCGTTTAGCTCATCAGTATGCTATCACGGACGCTTCGGGACAGAATCGAAGGGATGGCGCCAATTGAATGACAATACGCTAGTTCGCTTAACAGTTGGCGGAGGGACCATCGACGGAAATTTGAGCCTGCCACAGGGCGCCAGCGGAGTCGTGCTATTCGCGCACGGAAGTGGGAGCAGCCGCCATAGCCCGCGCAATCGTTACGTCGCCAGGCTGCTGAATGAGGCGAAACTGGGCACGCTGCTGATCGATTTACTGACATCCGAAGAAGAACTGCGGGACCAGCAAACCGCCCAACTGCGGTTTGATATTGGCCTGCTGGCCGGGCGTCTCCTGGCGGCGACAGGCTGGCTCGCCGGGCACGAAAAAACACGGAGTCTGCGAATTGGGTACTTCGGTGCCAGCACGGGAGCAGGCGCCGCGCTGGTGGCGGCAGCCGAGCACCCGGAATTGGCCGGCGCCGTTGTTTCCCGGGGCGGACGGCCCGATCTGGCCGGCCCGGCGCTTCCACGCGTGCAGGCGCCCACGCTGCTGATTGTGGGTGAGTACGACTCGTCCGTCATCCAGCTCAACCAGACCGCTTTGGCGCAACTGCGTTGCCAGAAGAGCCTGATGATCGTGCCCCGAGCGACACATTTGTTCGAAGAACCGGGATCGCTGGATGAGGTGGCTCGGCTGGCACGAGACTGGTTCGGGCGTTATCTCACCGTTACCGCCTCATCTCCGCGATGAAGGCGTCCACTTGCTGGATGGCGAGACCTCCCGCGGGCCAGCCGAAATCCTTCACCAGCGTCTGAGAGACCTCGTCTTTGCTCTTACCCTGACGGACCATGCCGCTGATCCGGTTTCGCATGGTCTCGAAATCGACACGCCATTTCAGCAGGCCGGCGTCGTCGGAAAGCGGGCCGTGGCCGGGAATAATGGTATCGAAATCGAGCTTCAGGACTTCATCCAGGGCCTTGGTCCATTCGATGGCGCTGCCGCCGTTGGCGTAATCGATGTACGGCTGTGTGGGCCTGGTGAGAAACAGGTCGCCGGTGTGAATGACTTTAAGCTCCGGGAAATAGACGACGGCATCACCCCCGGTGTGGCCGCGGCCATAGTGCCGCGTGCGGACCTCCTTGCCGCCCAAGTGCACTTCCATGGAATCGGTGAAGGTGATACGCGGCGCTCCGGGCTGCTTCAGAGCGATCATGTTGATCCGGGCGTTGCGGTGCGCGATCACTTCCACCGACGCCGCCAGCATCTGGGCGTTGCCGCCGGAATGATCGTCGTGCTGGTGCGTGTTGAGTACGTAACGCACCGGCTTCTCGCTGAGCGCTTTCACCTGGCCCATGACGGCGGCGTAGTTGCGATCGTACATGTCGTCGACCAGGATCACGCCTTCGTCGGTGAGGAGCGCGGCGACGTTCCCGCCTTCACCCGAGATCATGTAGAGGCCGTCCTTGACCTTCTGCGTGGTCGTGGGGCGCGGCGCGGTTTGATTTTGAGTGTAAGCGGCCCACACTCCCAGTAGCGCAAGCACGGCAGCGAAAGCACGGACGCGGATGGTACGCCTCATTACTTCTTGTTCTTGTTGTTCTTGTTCTTCGGCGGGATATTCTCGTCAGTCCAGTTCAGGATCACATCGGCCACTTCAAGGTTGTTGGTGCCGAGCATCATCATGTGGGTTGTGCCCTTGAAGACGGGATTCCCCAGTTCGTCCAGCTTGATGTACTCCGCTTTGGCGGTTCCGTGGCCGGCCGCGCGCCGTGCGTTAATCGCTTTTACGGTGGTATCGCACACCTCGCTGGTGGCGGTATAGTCGCCCTTCAGGGCCAAGTACGGGATATTGTCGAAGTCCTCTGCCTTGAGCCCGCTGTTCGGAAGAGAGCAGGAGCCTTCGATGGTGATCAGGCCCTTTAGCAGGTCCAGATGCCCGCGCTCTTTCAGAATGCGGACCATATGATGGCCCATGATTCCGGATTGTGAGTGCGTCGCGACCACAGCCCCGCCCAGCTTCTCGACCAGGTCCGCGAGATCCATCGGCGTCCACGTATTGGCCGGAGCGATCTCCTTGGGATCGCAGGTGGCGCAAATGGAACCCGGCAGCGTCACTTCGGCGTTGGGAACCAACTGCTTGTAATACTCCAGGGCAAAATCAGTCGCGGGGCCCGCGGGAGCCGGACCAATGGCGCCGGTACGGGCGGTAATCTTGGCGTCCACCGCTGTGAGCGGATAGGCGGGGAAGTAGTCGTCCGTATGGGTCGCATCGTCGGTGGGAGGATCGCCTGGATCTCCGTGACGGATCAGCTTACCGTTGAGGATGGTCGAGCCCGGCGGGATCAGGTGGCCGAACCACTGGGTCCAGGCGCCATTATCCGTAATCCTTCCGAAGGCCGGGATCATGGGCAGACCTTTCGACACATCGCCGCTTCGGATCAAAGCCGCTGCTTCGTGAAGGACGGATTCGTCAAACCCCGAGCGTCCGCGTCCGGCCTGGTCGACCAAGTAAGTGGAGATCCCTTTGCGGACGAAATAGGGATACCAGCCTTCGCGCCCGTCCGGCGTCGACTCCAGACACGCCGCCGTATGAGTGGACCCGTGCACCATAATCACCGGGGGAGCATTGCGTTTCTTCGTAGCCGGTATTTGGAACTGGACGTACATCTGGCCTATGGTGATCTGGTTGGGAGCCGGCTGCTGATTGGGTCCGGGGACGGTGGCATAGTTGGTGACTTTCGGCACGCCGCCGATGAAGAAGCTGCCCTGGTCGTCGATCACCAGGGGCTTTGTCAAGAACTTCTTCATTTTGGGCGCTTCTTCTGCAAGGGCGCTGCCCGCCGTGAGCGCCAGGATCACTGGGAACAGACTGTGCGCAACTCTTTTCATCGGGAAACCTCCGCCTGCTAGTATACTGGCCGCCAACGCGGAAAGGAGCGGAGTGGCAAATGGATTGCACCCCGACAGGCGGCAATTTTTGCGGATTCAAATGGATCCGTGAAAAGGAGGCGACTAAACTATGAAAACAATCGGAAAAGTAGGAATCATGCTCTGTCTCGGTGCGGCCTTCAGCTACGCCGAAACCTGGACCGGGAAACTGTTGGACGCGTCCTGCTATGACGCTCAAAAGGCAACGACTAAGTCTCACGAGGACCTGGCGCGGGCTTGTACCCCAACAGCAGCCACCACAGACTTCGCGATTCAAACCGCGGATGGAAAAGTTTACAAGGTTGGCCCAGGTACTTCTGAATTCGTGGCGGATGTCCGAAACGGGATCCTCAAGAAGGACAAAGATGGGGACATGCACGCCAGGGTTACGGGAAAACGGGATGGCGATACGGTGAAGGTGGACGCCATCATTCTGGAGAAAAAGGAAAAGTAGACCCAACCTAAATTGAGGCGGCGGTCGGACTGCGGGACCGCCGCCCTACGGATCTACGCCAGATTCATCGCGCTGAACATCGCCACGCGCTGTTCGCGAAGCGGATCATTCTCCACTTTGCTCTGATTGTTGAACACCATGGTCGGCCGGTCTTTCGGGTTGAACGCCGGCCATTGCGGGAGCTTGGAAGTATTCGGATTGCCGGTCCGCGCGAACGCGATCCACGCGCTGCTCACTCTACCGGCGAGCGCAGGCGCGTCGGGACTGTCCTTAGTCATGCGGTTGGTCTTAATGTTATCGAAGGCGAATGGAATTTCGATAGTGTGAGGCGACTTGAGCCGTCCCCCATCGATGGGCGTCTCCCAGCGGAAATAATACAGATACACCGGACCTTTTTGAAGCGCGGCCCGGCGCTCGGCGATTTTCATGATCGGCGCGCCATAGCGGTTATCGCTGGCGATCAGGAAGTATAGTTCCGACGGCGTCGCACCGGGATTGGCTTTGCGATATACGTCGATGACGTGTCCGGCGTGCTCGCCCAGCAGATCCTTGATGCGTTTGTTCAGGCCGTCCTCGTTCAAGGAAAATGCCTCGGCGTTGGCGCCCGAAGTCAGCTCGGTGCGCGTCGAGCCCAGCATCAGCGGCACGCTCGCGGAGACTTCCGATGCGGTCGGAGCAAACGGATGCCGGGGAACGGCCTTTCCGTCCACGGTGGGCGAGAAGCCCATGGTCATCTGGTCGACGTTCATGCTCCGCGTCACCGCGAAATAGGCCGACATAATCTTTTCGACCGGGAGGTTTTGCAACTCGCGCGCTTGCGATTTGTTCAGCCCCAGCTTGGCCAGCAGTTCAGCGGCGACGCGCGTGGCCTGATTCTGCTCCACCAGCGTAATGGTCGGACCGCTTTCGATAATGGCGCGATGGAATAGCCCCTTGGCGGAAGGCATGGCGAGCAGCGTCCCCACTTTACGGCCACCGCCGGACTGGCCGAAGATCGTGACGGTGTTGGGATCGCCTCCAAAATTCCCGATATTCTGGCGCACCCATTTCAATGCATGCACGATATCGAGCATGCCCACGTCGCCGGATTGTGCGAAATCGGGGCCGCCGAACTCCGCCAGGTATGTAAACCCGAGCACGTTGAGCCGGTGGTTGATGGTGACCACGACCACGTCGCCCCGCCGGGCCAGGTTCCCGCCGTCGGTGCCGGGCGAGGATCCCGAGCCGGAGGAGAAGCCGCCGCCGTGACACCAGAACATGACCGGGCGCTTCTTGCCGTCATTGATAGCGGGCGTCCAGATATTGAGCACCAGGCAGTCCTCGCCCTCCGTGGGCAAGCCCGCGGCAGCCACCGCGTTATCCGACGTGGCTCTCCGAACGCCCGGTTCGGTTTGCGGCGCGCTATGGCCGAACTCCCGCGTGTCCAGGACGCCCGACCACTTGGCCGGGTCGACCGGCGGCATAAAGCGATTCTTGCCAGCTGTGCTCGCGCCGTAGGGGACGCCGCGGAAGATCTTGATGCCGTCAGCATCCACACCGCGAATCTTGCCGAAAGCGGTATCGGCGACCACGTCGTATTTGCTGTCCGCACCCGAGGCGGTCGTCAGAACGCTGGCGGATGCCGCCAGGATGGAGGCGTGCTTAAGAAAATCGCGGCGGGAACGTTCGATTGCCATGTGACGAACTCTAACAATGTGGGTATTCGCATGCAACCCCCCTTGACTCCCGTCTTCCCAAGCAATAGCCTCGACGGGAGGCCTATGAAACTCAGGGACGCCATGTGGCTGTTTTTGCCGTCAGTTCCAGCCATGGCGCTCACCATGTGCGCGGACCCGGATTACCTGCCCTATTCCAATCGAGCCGGCGAGGGGTTCGAGAACAAAATTGCGGTGGCGGTCGGGAACGCGCTGAGCGAAAAAGTGGACTACACCTGGGCGAGCCACCGCGGTCACGGCGGGTTTACGCAGTTTCTTTCCTCCACGCTCGACGCCGGGAAGTGCGACGTGGTGATGAGTATTCCCTATGGAAGCCGCGAAGAACTCACCACACGGCCGTATTACATTTCGTCTTATGTCTTTGTTTTCGCAAAGAGCAAGAAATACGACATCACCAGTATGGATTCGCCGGTTTTGAAGCGTCTCAAGGTGGGTTTTGAGAGAGATACGCCCGCCGAAGACGGGTTGAAAATTCGAGGTATGATTCCGGGAACGGCCGTTCCGTTCGACGTGTCGGACGAAGGTCAGGAATCGCCCGCCATCATGCTGACGGCGCTGCAGAACGGAAAGATCGATGTGTTGATTACCTGGCAACCCGCCATCGGCTCATTCCTGCGAGCTTACCCCGACCTCGAAGTAGTAACTGTCCCGAATACGAGGGCTTTGGGCGCCCCGGAGCAGTACTCTTTCCCTATGTCGATGGGTGTTCGCGAGGGCAATGAAGCACTGAAGAAGAGGCTCGATGAGGTGATCGAAAAGCACCAGGCAGAACTGACATCCATCTTGACGGAGAGCGGCGTGATGACGAGTTTCAAATGAGAGCCGTCATTGTTGGCGTGATTGCGGCGATGATTGCTGTCCTAGGACAGGACGCCCCCAAGCTGATCCAGGCCAGCGACTGCTCCTCCTGTCATGCCCTGGACCGCCAGGTAGTGGGACCTGCCTACACGGAAGTCGCCAAGCGTTATAGCGGACAAGCGGACGCGGTCGACAAGCTGTCCGCGAAAATTCGGGACGGCGGCGGTGGCATGACGCCTCATCCGGATCTAACGGACGCTCAGCGGAGCGAAATCGCGAAATGGATCCTCTCGCAAACGGTGTCCACGGCGGGTCCGGCCGAGGCGAAATCGTATACCTACACGACCAAGGACGGGGCTGCGGTCCAATTGGACTTCCCGCTGTTTATCGATGCCAAGGGCCCGAAAGTCACCAAGGACGTTTTCCATGGGTATCAGCTCTACAACTCGTATTGTTATCGCTGCCATGGAACCGATGCCACGGGCGGGCAGCTGGGCCCGGACCTACGGCGTTCCCTCGCCGCCGGTATGAAGCAGAAAGACTTCCTCTCGGTCGCCATGACGGGACGCAAGGAACAGGGCATGCCGTCGTGGGCCGGATTTCTCAGCGAACAAGACGTGGTCCACGTTTACAGATATGTAAAAGGACGAAGCCTCGAGCTGGTGCCTTCGGGCAGACCGGCCTCTGAACAGGATTAAGCCACAGGATTGAGCTCAGGATTGAAAAAGGAGATCTCGACATGAAACGCATGAAATGGTTGAGCATGGTGATGGCTGTGGGCACCTTCGTTGCGATCGCTCCGGCGATTTTTGCGCAGGATCTGGAGAAAGAATCCCAGGATTCCAATCAGTGGGTGCTGCCGCTGGGAAGCTACAGCGGCATTCGTCACAGCAAGCTGACCCAGATCAACACCAAGAATGCCGACAAACTGCATGTTGCCTGGACCATGTCCACGGGCACGCTGCGCGGGCAAGAAGGGCAGCCCCTGGTGATCGGCAACATGATGTACTTCGAGAGTTCCTACCCCAACTTCGTCTACGCCATCAACCTCGACAAAGTTGGCGAGATCGTTTGGAAATTCGCTCCGGAACAAGACAAGTTCTCGCCTTCGGTGGCCTGCTGCGATCTGGTGAACAAGGGTGTCGCTTATGCCGATGGCAAGATCCTGGTCACCACTCTAGACACGCATGTCTACGCCCTCGATGCGAAAACCGGCAAGGTGGTTTGGAGCGCCCAGAACGGCGATCCGCAATTGGGCCAGACCATGACCATGGCTCCCCTGGTGGTCCACGACAAAGTGATCGTCGGCATCTCGGGCGGTGAGTACGGCGTCCGCGGCTATCTCAGCGCGTTCGATCTCAAGACCGGCAAGCTGGTGTGGCGCGCCAATAATGTCGGCCCCGATGCGGACATTTTGTTCGATCCCAACAAGACCCTGGATGGAGCGACGCAGCAGCCTGTAGGCAAGGATTCCAGCATCAAGACCTGGAACCAGGATGAGTGGAAACTTGGCGGCGGCACCACCTGGGGCTGGTATACATACGATCCCCAGCTCAACCTGGTGTATTACGGAACCGGAAACCCGGGAACCTGGAATCCCTCGCAGCGCGCGGGAGACAACAAATGGTCCACGGCGCTCATTGCGCGCAATCCGGATACGGGAGTAGCCGCGTGGTCGTATCAGATGACGCCGCACGACGCCTGGGATTATGACGGGATCAATGAGAGCGTGCTCACCGAAAGCGTCGTCGACGGGCAGACGATTCCGACTCTCACGCATTTCGATCGCAATGGCTTTTCCTACTTGCTCGACCGGCGCAACGGCAAGCTTTTACGAGCGCACAAATTCGATTCGACTACCAACTGGGCCAAGGAGATCGATTTAAAGACAGGCCGGCCCGTCCTGAACCCGGATAAGATGACCAAGGAAGATGTCAACGTCAAAGACATCTGTCCGGCGGCGCAAGGCGCCAAAAATCATCAGCCGGCGTCCTATGATCCTAAGACCAAATTGTTTTACGTCGGCACGAATCACATCTGTATGGACTACCAGGCCTTCAGCGTGAAATACCGGGGCGGCTTCCCGTACGTGGGGGCCACCTTGAGCATGTTCCCCGCGGATCACGGGAACATTCGAGGCAAGCTCATCGCGTTCGATTCGGTAACGGGACAGACCAAGTGGGCCGTCAACGAAATGTTCCAGGTTTACAGCGGGCCGCTGACCACCGATGCAGGCGTACTGTTCTATGGCACGCTGGACGGCTGGTTCAAGGCTGCCGATCAGGCCACGGGAAAGATCCTGTATCAGTTCAAGGCGCCCTCGGGTATCATCGGCAACCCGATGACCTACATGCACAAGGGCAAGCAGTACATCGCCGTCCTCACCGGCGTGGGCGGATGGGCGGCCATCGGCCTGGCGGAAGGGCTGACCAAGGGAACCGAAGGGTTGGGAGCCGTCGGTCTGACCACAACGCTGTCCGACTACACGAATCTGGGAGGAACACTGGTCGTCTTCAGTCTCGACTAGGGAGTTGTTCACTCCACGGAGAGAGCGCGTCATAGAGGACGAGCGCTTCTACTACCCCGGCACCTGCCTGCTGGATCAACAGGCGCGGCCGGGTGTATACTCTATTTGCAACGAGTTCCAATGGGCTCGGATCAGACCGGAGGTGGTATGAAACGAACAGTTTTCGCTGTTTTGGTGGCAGGTTTGGTAGCACTGTGCATCGGAGTGCCGGCGTCGGCGCATCATTCGTTCGCCGCAGCTTACGATATGAGCAACGCGATCACGGTTCACGGTGTGATCAATCAGGTGCTGCTGCGAAACCCGCACTCCTGGTTCGTTATTGATGTGAAGGACGCCAGCGGCAAAGTGGAGCAATGGTCCTTCGAGGCCGGGACGCCCAGTGGGATGATTCGCAACGGCTACAAGCCGACCGTCATCAAGCAGGGAGCCGAGGTCACCATCAAGGGCTTCCGCGCCAGGGACGCCTCCCAGAATCGCGGAATGTTGCGCGAGCTCACCACCGCGGATGGGCAAGTGTACGGTATGTTCGGGCCCCAGGAGGGACCGGGCAAGTGACGCGGTCCATATTGAAGCAGAGTTTCGTGACAGCGGCTGTCGCGACCGCGCTGGTGTGGTTTACGGCGGGCACCACTCGCCTCGCGGCACAGTCGGGAACTTCTGCGGCAAAGGCGCCCCGCACGGCCGATGGTCATCCGGACTTCTCGGGTGTCTGGTGGCGCGGTGCGGATGTCGGCGGCCGCACGGCCAGTGGGGCAAATCCCATCGCGCCCGCTGCCGGAAGGGGCGGAACGCCGGCGCCCACGTTCCCCAGTTTGTATACGCCTGCGGCCGCCGCCAAGGCCAAAACGCTGTCGGATAAAGATGACCCGGCGTTGGGTTGCACGAACACCGCGTTCGGCACTTTGAATGTGAGCCTGTTCGACGTGGGCGCAGTCGGACAGATCGTGCAGACTCCGAAGTTTCTGATCATGCTGACGGAGACCTATAACAGCTTCCAGATCATCCCCATCGACGGAAGGCCGCATCGGGATGCCATACCTCCTTCGAATCGCGGAGACGGCGTGGGTCATTGGGAAGGCGACACGCTGGTGGTCGATAAGACCAACTTTACCGACACGAGCTGGATCTACGCGGAAGGGCGGGTATCCTTCCATTCGGACGCGATGCATGTCGTCGAACGCTATCGCCGCGTCGACGCGAACACACTCGAGATCGAGGCGACCGTCGAGGATCCCAAGGTGCTGAGCAAGCCGTGGGTGGTCCCCAAACAGACTTTGGTGCTGGCGCCATTCGATCAGATCATGGAGCTGGCATGCTCGAACGAAACCCAGTCTCTGGTGGAAGGCGCCTCGAAACAGAGCTCCGGGAAAAACTGAGATAGTCCAACGCGGACTTACTGGCTGAGCAGAACACTGCTTCGTTCGCGCCTGCGAGCGGCACGAAGCTGCCTTGTAAAGCTCGTTCGCCTCCAGTTGGTGAACTCGTCGCTGTAAAGCCGTACGACCAGATCTTTGAATCCACGATCCAATTCTTGTAGCGTCATGCCATCCGGCCAGTAGTTGATGTCGAAAAGCGTGCATTTTTCCCAGCAGCCATCTTCGATGATCCGGCCCGCGCGCTTGAGCCGGTCGTACAAAGGTGTTCCGGGGAAAGCAGTTTGGATCGTGACCTGCACTTCATACAATTCCGATTCCTCGACGAAGGCAAACACCTGGTCGAAGACTTCCGGCGTTTGCCCGTCCAGGCCCAGCACGAAGCAGCCATTCACAGTGATTCCGTGTGACTGGATTCGCCGCACTGCTTCGACATAGCGCGGCCGCCGCTTCAGCTTCCAGTCATTGCGCAACTCGATTCCGTGAAGACCGGCGTCCACGGGGCTTTCCAGTCCGATGAGAACCTGGGCGCAGCCGGCGCGGCACATCATGTCCAATAGTTCGTCGTCCTCGCTGACGGACAAGTCCGTTTCCGTGAACCAGCGGATCTTCCGGCGCTCGAGCTGAGGAAGCAATTCCTTCCAGTAGCGGCGGTTGATGAAAGAATTGTCGTCCGCGAATTCGAGAAACGGACGGTCCCAGATGGTCAGGATCTTGTCGATTTCCTGGAGCACCTTTTCCACGGGTTTCTGCTTGTACTTGCTGGTCAGCAACACCGAGCTCGCGCAGAATTCGCAGCGATGCGGACATCCGCGGCTGGTCTGAACCGTGATGCGATTGTACCTGGCTATGTCCAGCAGTTCGAACGCGGGCATGGGGGCATGGGCCAGATCGAAACCGGCTGCACCAGCGCCGTAAAATTTCTGAAGACGACCCTTCTCGGCGTCCCGGACCACCTTGTGCCAGCACGTCTCCCCCTCGCCCACCACCGCGGTGCTGGCGAAACTCGCAGCCTCCCGGGGCAGAGAATTGACGTGCAGTCCTCCCATCACAACCGGGACGCCGACGGCGCGATACCGCTCGGCAAGCGCGTAGGCCTCTTTGATCTGGGCACTCAGGCTCGAAATCGCCACCAGATCGAAGACGGGCAAGTCCTGGAGCTGGGACAGCTCCGGAACTTCCACATAACTTACCTCGTGCTCACGAGGCGTCATGCCGGCCAGCGTCAATAGACCGAGGCTCGGCAGCGACGCGATGGTTTTGCTGCGTTCGACGAAGCCCGGCAGCGTGAGGCCCAGGCGCAGAAGCTCCGGATCGCAGGCCCGGATTCCGCTCATCGCAATCATTCCAATCTTCATAACGAAAATATCCTCTCGACTACGATCGCGGTCGCTGCAATGATGCTGACCACGGGGATGAAGAACAGCCGTCGAAAGCTCTCCCGGACCGCGGAAAGCAAGCATACGGCGGGCATACCGATCGCACCTATGATCAGGAGAATGGAGGCCGGTTTCGGTGCAACCATCTCCAGCGTTCTGAACGTGAGCGCGTATGACAGGTTGATGAGCGCGAGGCCAAAGAAAGAAATGTGCCCCAGGCGAAGCATGCGGCGGCGCCACGAGGCATATCCGCCCAGCCAGTCTTCCTGATGAAAGAACATTCCCAGAATCGCGCCCGAGATTAAACCCAGCAGGATTCCGATCCAAGCGGCATACAGGTTCAGCAAGATGCGCCTCCTGTATGAAACTACGCGAGTTCCGGGTCGAAAGTCCTTCGGGAATTCTTCGGAAGTTCTGACTAGGTTCTTCGCGCCGTTGAAGGTCTACGAAATTGCACCACTTGCAGGAGCAGGAGAGCCGCCCCTGCGCCAGCCAGGTGCTTGAGCGTATGCCCGCTGACAATCCTCGTAGTCGCGAAGATCGGCCTGTCGAGCCATTCGACCACCTTGGCCAAGGCGTACAAACTCATAGAGACCGCCAGTCTGGGCGTCTGCGTGTACCGGGGCGGGAACAGGCGAAACATCAGGGGGATCGCAATGACCGGAAAGAACTGAACCAGGAAATACCACCGCGCATCGCCTCGTCCGATACTTTCGGTGTATTTCCAATAAAGGGCGCTGCTCACGCCAGCGGCCAGCAGCGGAACGAGTAAAACCCGTCCGGTCCTCATGTCGACTCGTTCGCCTATCATGAGGGCGAAGAAGGACATCAGGACGATCGTGATCGG
>Ga0310810_10005785_pt1 | contig 13884 bp, 12 predicted proteins | sample NCmetagenome_FD_207641 | JGI IMG/M metagenome (GOLD analysis project Ga0310810, IMG submission 207641) | Soil microbial communities from experimental microcosm in Duke University, North Carolina, United States - NC | ecosystem: Engineered > Artificial ecosystem > Soil microcosm > Unclassified ... | reverse complement strand
GAGTTATTTAACTGCCAATTGCAACCGATCTGTCCGCCGCCAATAAAACCATCTGGATGAAGCGATACTGGCCAGGACGTAGGCAATCCAAGGCCCCCGCCGCCCAAAGAATTTATGTCGGGGGTGTTTAAGTTGCCTTTGGCTCGCCCCCAGCTGTAGCCGGCGTTGGCGCCAACATAACAACCGGTCCAACTATAGGGAGCCACAACAGGCGCCACGGGCGCCTTAACGGGCAAGTCGGCGGCAAGAGCGGGGCTGGCCCCAGCAAGCGCGCCAATCGCGACGCCCATCAAAAGCTGTTTCTTCATGCTTCCCCCAACATGCAAACAAACACAGTGCGCGACAGCTTATGCATTGTAAGCCGATGCGGCTATGGTATTTTTGCAACAACTAGCTCCAATTATTGTCAGTCAATGTGGCCCCTTAAAAAAACAACAGATTCAGTCGTTTATCGGAGTTACATCGATCTTTGGCCGCTCTAATACAACCACCCCCTGTGCATTGATCCGAAGCCACAAACCGATATTGGCCAAAAGGGCGCGTTCATATAAGAGCGGACTCGCATGCGGCCCAGGAATGAAAACGTCAATCCGACAGGCGCTTCCACTGCCTGGCTTCGCCTGTACGCGCAAATGGACGGCCGAATTAAAATCTACGTCGCCCCGAACTGCAAAGAATCCGCCAATCGCGTCGAGTTGAGCAGCGGTACACGTCTCGCGGACATGCACGAAACCACCGATCTCATGCACGGTGTCGCCTACGAAGAGGGCGCCCGGTTGCCTCGAGAGCCATGGCGGCGACCCACCGAGGAGGAGCACGAAAGCCTAATTGCGGCCGAGGTACCGCGTGACATGGCGAGCTCGGTTGCCATCGTAAAGCTGCCCGGCGAATTTTCCGATGACCTGCGGCAAGCCATCAGAAGCCGTAACGCTGAGTCATATGAGGCCAACCTGCTACAACCCCTCCGGACAATCTGCGAACTTGGTGAACCATTGCATTGTCTTGGACTCAATCAGCAGCCTGGCAATCTCAAGACTGCCACGATCAATCGTGACATCGGTCGATATATCGGCCTCCATGTCGACACCTGGGACCGACGTAACCTTGAGTCACTGCACCTTGCGACCAATCGCCTTTGCGTCAACGTCGGGCAGAACGAGCGCTATTTTCTATTTCTGCCCATTTCGTTGAGGGCTATTGCGAGTGCTCTATCCAAGGAAATGGGCCCCGCTTGGGAGATGCCGCGCCGGTATACAGTCATCGCCCGGCATTTCATGGAGCGATTTCCGGACATGCCGGTCATCAGATGCCGGCTCGCGCCCGGCGAGTCGTATGTCGCTCCGACTGAAAATCTTGTCCACGACGGCTCGTCAGCGGGGCAAAGTGGTACCGACGAGCAATTCACATTGCGTGGTCATATCCGGCCATTATAGCTCGGGCGGATCGCATCAGCTCCAGTCAAGCAACGCTCAGGGCCGCATCTGCTTTCGAAGGAACGTCATCCTCCGCTTTGTAGCTTTCTAGGATGAAGTCAGAAAGCTCAGTGCGCTTGAACACATCCACTATGTGGTCGAGCGTGGCGCGTACCGGACATCCGTTTGTTTCCAGCACTTTGCGCTCAATGGTCGTTGCGTTGGCGACGAAGATCCCGGGACAACTGCCGAAATATGGGCACTGATGGCAAAAGCGCTCGATCCGCCCCTGAGACAGAGCAATCGACCTTTCGCGCATTTCCGACTTTGCTATCTGCCGAAGTGGCGAGTGAAACAAATTACCGTAGCAAAATTCCGGCTCGTCGGATTCGGCTACGTTAAACACGTCGCCATTGACCTCGATGGTGAAGACGCGCTCGCTAGTGGAACGATCATAGCGATCATTGTCGACACCTGCGATGTGCTGGACCGCATAACGCACGAAATCATTGATCGGCCGCACTGGTGTGGCTCGCTCCGACGCGAGCCATTCATGAAACAAATCTTTATACGCACCCACCAGCTCGTCAAAGCTCAAGCCATGCCGCTCCGTTTGTTCACTGCCAACTGTTCGATAATAGGCCAGTACGCGATGTTCCACATTCAAGTCATCAAAAAACCGATAGATTTTCTTGATGCTAGGGAGCGTGTGTCGTGCCAGAACAGCTATGGTGTTAAACGGTATCTCATGGTCGATCAGCTTGCGCATATTGCTGCGCACCATGTCGGCGCTGGACTTTCCTTTCGTGTCGACTCGTTGATCGCCGTAAACATCGAACGAGACGCCGGCATTCTGGAAAAACCCTCCCTTTAGGAATTCGATGTGCCTGTTCGTCAACACGGTGAGATTGGTCTGTACGGAATTCCTGTATTTGAATTCAGTCCCGAAGATGCTCTTCTGAATCAGATCCACCTGCTCATAAAATTCAAGCGGGACCAGAAACGGCTCCCCGCCGTGAAAGATGAAGCTTGCCCGCTCGATCGCTAGCTCGTTGATACTGTTTTTGATGTTCTGGAACGCCGCTCGAATTTGATCCAGGCTCATCCGCGCTTTCTTGTGCAGGTGCGGAAATTCGTAGCAATAATCGCAACGGAGATTGCAATACTTGGAGACTTTGATCACAAATTGCGGAGACGTGTTGATGGCCATCGTCTGCACTGCTTAATCCAACACCCATAGCGGAGCTGCGCCACGACGCGCCAACCCCGCCCGATAACTTTTGTCCTTAATCCGCTGTTTCTCGACGCCGGCGCCCGTTAACATTGGAACACGGCCCGCTCTTTAATCTCGAGAAGCTTCACTTCTCAGGCGGACCAGCAAGGAACTCGTCAAAGACGGCTTCAAGAAAATTGATGCCCGACAGTTTCGGATCCGCCGATTTTGCCTTGCTCGCTGACGCTTGCAACCCAATCTGTTGTTTAGCTCTCTCCGAGACCGCAAAGCTGCCGGCGCCGCTCGCCCCTTCGGCATTAATGTTCATCGTCATAGGCACCCCTCACAATTTGGCATCCTTATAAAAAAATACAGGCCGCCTGACCGGCAGTCAATGTCCGGCCGCGCCTGCGTTATAAGGCGCCATTCTGACTAGCAAATTGCCCTGGATACTCGGGGCCTCAAATGTGCCCCTTCCTCTGGCACTCGGCTTTCTGAAGCAGTCGTTAACCCGATCGAGTGTATGCCAGGTGATGATTTTTGATGAAATTCCGATCAGGCTAGATCATTTCGCTACGGAATCCGAGCCTCTTAACATCACTCCCCCAATCAACCTTTTGAACTGTTTCGATCCGAACCTGAAATTCGTCACCGGCGCGCTCCTTGATTAAACTTTTTAGCGACGCGACTTGATCGGCGCTGAGTTGGCCTACACCTCCAATTTCCACGTCCAATGTGTCTAACGCAGTCTGCCGGATACGGTATTCCTCACATTTAACAATCTCGAGCAAGCTGCGCGCAGTCACCGAAAATGGAACAACGCTTCCATCGGCGCGCTTGAGCAGCCTCTTCTTTCGTCCATAGATATTTGTAAGCGCCGGACCGTCATGGCCGCATGCGCATACTTTTGAAAGAGCTGCATAGTCACCGATATCGTACCGCACAAAAGGGGTGCCGTAAGAATGCAAGTGCGTTACGAGTACGCGCCCAAGCCTGTTCCCGCCGACGGTCACACCGTCGCGATTATCAACCTCAATAACCACATTGCTTTGCGCTACATGAAAGGCGCCCGGGCAATCTTTGCACTCTGCGCCGATATAACCAACTTCCTGGCTGGAATAGATCGCTCTAACCGGAATCCCTGCAGCGGAGAATCTGTTTCGCAAGTCCTCGTCGGCTTCCTCGTCTATCAAAATCGCCAATCGGGTTCCGTGTTCAGAAAGAAAGGAAATGTCAATGTCGTAGAAGAGCGACTCAACAAGACCGGGTTGAACAACAAGATATCCGATAGGGTCCTTCGCCAATTCTTTAAACAGCAAATCACGGTTTGGATTGATGTGCAGAAATTCTTTAGAAGTCCCACATTTGAAAAGTCCACTCAGGGGGCCAAGCGATCCATCCTTCTTTTTGACCGAGAAGCCATCCTGTATTCGCCTCGGCGCCCTACTGAAGCGCGTCCTGTTCAAAGTGAGGTCGCGCCCCTCCATGAAATATTGCGCAAGAGATCTAACGGTATTGTAGTGAGCGTTCATGTCCGACACGAAAAATTGGACCGGCGTCCCTGAAGAACCGGATGTTGCAAATTTTTTCGTGGGAATCGTGCCGTCGGCAGGCAGCAAGCTGCCCTCAGTCTCCACCTGCTTGGCCACATCGCTGCGGGTCAGAACAGGAAGGTCTGAAGGGCCAATATCTTTGATCTTTCTGGTTCCGATCCGCTCGCGCCAAAAGGCCGATTTTTGCGAGGCAAACTGCAAAAGATTTTGCAGTTGCTTGTTCTGCCAATACTCGCGCGCGGCACGATTACCCGTTTCGATCGCTACCACATCAATGACAGCGGCCAGAAAATTTTTGGCCTCCTGATCGATAAACGTCATCGGTTTTTCGCTAAACGCTCTGTTTTTGAGCGGAAGCTTCGAAAAGTCGAATTGCATAGCGTGCCTTGTCAACGGAAAGACGATATGGCCTGACAGCAGAAGAGAGATTATGGCATCGGTCTGATTTCATCCAAGCGGAGAATCAACGACACTGCTCTTGCCGGCCACAGTCATCTTGTCCGACGAAGAAGCCGCTTCCACGACGCCGGAAACGCACGCAGTTTGTTCGTCATTGGAGAACAAGCGGTTCGGCTGGGGCGTGACTCTTCAGTCATGCGGCAAAAAGGGCCATCGGCCGGGTCGTGTAGATGTCGCCAAAAGCGGCAATAGCGCGCTCGATATCGGTTTCGCTCACCTGACGATGGGTCACGAACCGTATCACGCTCGCCGTTACCGGCGCGCCCAGCACACCGTATCCAGCGAGGACGTCGGTCCACCGCCGAGCGCTTGCGCGGGTCTTGCCGACGTCCACCATCACGATATTCGTCGCGACCTCGTTGGGGTCGACCAGCGAGGGCTCGATGTGATGGAGACCATCAGCGAGCCGCCGGGCGTTGGCGTGATCCTCTGCAAGTCGATCGATCGATTGCTCGAGGGCGACAAGACCGCAGGCGGCCAACAGGCCTGCCTGTCGCATATTTCCCCCTAACATTCTGCGAAATCCGCGCGCGCGACGGATAAAATCCACGCTTCCGGTCAGCACGGATCCGACGGGAGCGCTCAATCCCTTGGACAAACAAAAGGTCGCGGAGTCGGCGTATGCCGCGATCTCCGACGCCCCCACGCTTTGCGCGATCGCTGCGTTGAAGATCCGTGCGCCGTCGAGGTGAACCGGGACGGCGCGCTCCACGCACAAGCTATAGACCTCACGCATGTGCTCAAGCGGCAGCACGCTGCCGCCCGCTGCATTGTGGGTTGTCTCCATGCAGACCACGGCAGTTCCGAGTGCGCTTGGTGTCATCTCCGGCGGCCGCAGCGACGACCGCAGGCTGTCGATATCCATCGCGCCGCGTGTTCCTGGAAGCGGGCGCGGATAAAGTCCGGCGATAAGGGAGAGGCCACCCAACTCCGAGCGAAAGATGTGCGAGGTTGCCTCGCCGATGACTTCGCCCTTGGTTCGCGCATGGGTCAGGATGGCGACCTGGTTGCTCATGGTCCCCGACGGCAGAAAAAGCCCCGCCTCCTTGCCGAGCCTTTCCGCCGCAAGCTTCTCCAACTCTTTTACGGTCGGATCGTCGCCCCAGCCATCGTCGCCGAGTTCAGCATGCACCATCCGATCGAGCATGGCAGGCGTCGGCTTGGTCACCGTGTCGCTACGCAGATCGACCGGTGGCATGGCGTTCGACTTCTCCGGCATCGTTAAAGCCTCCGGAAGCGATCAGATTGCCAAGCTGCTTCGTCTTCCTATCCCCTTCTTGAGGAAGGATTACTCGATAAATTTCGGCAGGCTGGCGGTGACGACGTCGTGGTCCGCATATTGGCGGGCTGTAGCGCTCGCTCAACCAGTTTAGTGATTGGCCGCTGCCCTGATCAAGGCTTGCCCACACGCACGCCGCTTTCTGCCAATCTACCCTGGAAAATGTCACGCCACGCGCTCCGAACGCTCTTGGTGGATGCCGGACCACGCCTGTTCAGACTCGATTCATGAATATGTATGATGGTGCATTCACCATTGGAGGAATAGTGCCATGGGTGAGTCCACCGGACAAAAGGATCGGCGACTGGGGCGGGATCGTCGATCCAAGCACGATCGTCGATCGGGCAAGACAAAAGGCTTCGCAACGGGCAGCGACCGGCGCTCTGGCAAGGATCGACGCGCCGGCGGTGACCGCCGAAAATAGACGAACCAGAAAAGTTCACCGGGTTGCACGTCGCGCTGGTGCCAGCCAGCGCGCGATGGCGCGTGCGCGCCAAACCGGATATAGGCTCGGGCCGCTGTGATCACAAAATGAGCCGGAGCGGACACTGAATGAGCGGACTGCACAAATGGATCGTGAGCCTGGCGGGAACCGCGGTCGCCGCCATCGTCTCTTACCAATGGCTCGACCGGCCCGTCGCCCTCTTCTTCCACAATACCGTCTCGCGGCCCGAGACATTCGCAAGGCTGACCTATGCACCCGACCCGATGGTGCCGCTTGCCGTGGCGGTCTTCGTCGGCCTCGGGCTGATGAACCTGTCGGGCCGCGCGCTGTCGCGTCTGGAGAATTGCGCCCTGCTCTGCAGCCTCAGCCTGATTGTCGCGGAACTGACCAAGATCCAGCTGAAGCTCGCGTTCGGGCGCACCTGGCCCGACACTTTCAGGGACAACAATCCGTCATTTCTGCGCGACGGCGTCTATGGCTTTAATTTCTTCCACGGCGGTCACGCCTACGCAGCGTTCCCGTCGGGCCACACCGCGGTCACCTGCGCGGTGATCTCGGTTTTGTGGATCTATTATCCGAAGTGGCGGTGGCTCTACTCGCTCGCGGTGCTTGCCGTTGCCATTGGGCTGATCGGCGCCAATTATCACTTCGTGAGCGACGTAATCGCCGGCGGCTTTGTCGGGGTCTCGAGCGGCTGGATGCTCACCTCGCTCTGGAAGGCGCATGAGCACTTCCGAAAAACGTGACGCGCATCTGAGACCGCGGTTTCAGGCAGGAAATAAACGTATCTTGCTTATCCGCAGGAACGCAGGCCTGCTCGCTTTGGCAATTGCGGGCACGCTTTTATCTGCAAAGATCTGGGTGCCCGTTGCATTCTTTCTGGTTGATACGTTCCCCGCAAACCCTGCCCTTGCAGGCACGATTCTTTTCATCATTTGCGTCGTTTTCTTTCTTTGCATCCCCGGCGCCAGGATGCGCTCGCGCTTGATCTATGTCGTGAGCCGGGCAGTCTTGCTGTTCCTGTCGGTTGTCGCCGCGATTGCTTCGATGGAAACGATATCAGTAGGTCTGGTCAGCGTAACAATGACGCCATCGCGCGAAGGCTTTCTGTGGGTGTCGATTGCAATTGTGCTGGTGGCCTTCGCTGCATTGGGCATCAAGACCGCACTTGGTTGGCGGCTTTCGTACTGGATCCTCTTTCCGGCCGTCTTTGCGACCTTACTTGTCGCGACGTTCGGCACCACCATTGTGAGCCTGCTGTAGCCTGCCGCTTGAGCTGGAAAATTTCAGCGATCTCGCGGTCCCGGCGTCGATGACCGGCGCGTCGAGCTTGGCAGCTGAGGCGCAGCCGGCGATATCACCGCAAGTCAAACAAGAGAGGGCCGGCCCGAGCGGTCCGAAGAAGGAGATGCGCTAAATCAGTTCGAGAATTCCGGTCGACATCCAGATCAGCAGCGCAAGCCAGGGATCCACGTCTTTCTTGAGGGCTAGACGTTGACCTCGAAAATTAACCCTCGGCCTGGTGCGCGCTGCCTATGCTAGACAATTTGCTTTAAAACGTGTTGTGCGCGCGCACGACTTCGCGTCAGAATTGCAGTCGTTTGAATTCGTCGACGGGTAATTCGTCTGGTACGCCAATACACATTGATAATGAGTGCAGTTGCGTGCGATGAGCCTCCCCCGCCTGATCGTTCCCAAGCGCCACCCCGACGCGCGCGGTTGGTTCGCCGAGACATATAATGAGGCGCGGCTGCGCGCGCTCGGCATCGAGGACCGCTTCGTGCAGGACAACCAGTCATACTCGCAACGCGCCGGCACTTTGCGCGGCCTGCATTTTCAGGCGCCGCCCTTCGCGCAGGCCAAGCTGATCAGCGTGCTGCGCGGCCGGGCTCTCGATGTCGCCGTCGATGTGCGCCGCGGGTCGCCAACCTTCGGGAAATACGTGTCGGCGGAACTGTCGGCTGACACCGGCCGCCAGTTTTACATTCCGATAGGCTTTGCGCACGGCGTTCTCACATTGGAGAACGACGTGGTCCTCAATTATAAAGTGTCGGGCTACTACGCGGCCGCCCATGAGGGCGGCATTCGCTGGGACGACCCCGATATCGCTATCGCCTGGCCGGTCGCGGCGGGCGCCATCACGCTCTCCGAGAGGGATCGGCTGCTTCCTTTGCTGAAAGACTTCGACAGCCCCTTCGCCTATGACGGCGCGCCGCTGGCGCCGCTCGCCGCTCCGGAAACGTTCTGATGAAGATCATCGTCACCGGCGGCGCAGGCTTCATCGGCTCGGCCGTGGTGCGGCACCTGATCGGCCGCACCGCGCATGAGGTGCTGGTCGTCGATAAACTGACCTATGCCGGCAATCTCGCTTCCCTGGCCAGTGTTCAGGATAATTCGCGTTACCGTTTCAGCCGCACCGACATCTGCGACCGCCGCGCGATGGTCGAGCTGCTGCGCAGCTTCGATGCCGACGCCATCATGCATCTTGCCGCGGAAAGCCATGTCGACCGCTCGATCGACGAGCCGGCCGACTTCATCACCACCAATGTGGTCGGCACTTATGTGTTGCTCGAGACCGCGCTCGCGCATTGGCGCAGGCGCGGCGGGCGCCCCGGCGATTTCCGCTTTCACCACGTCTCCACCGACGAGGTCTTCGGCGCGCTGGCCGACGACGGCAGCCGCTTCACCGAAAACACGCGCTACGATCCGCGCTCGCCTTATTCCGCCACCAAGGCGGCGTCCGACCATCTTGTCCGCGCCTGGGCGCACACTTATGGACTGCCGGCCGTGCTGTCGAATTGCTCGAACAATTACGGGCCGCACCAGTTCGTCGAGAAGCTGATCCCTCTGACGATCCTCAAGTGCCTGGCCGGCGAGCCGATCCCCGTTTACGGCCGCGGCGCCCATATTCGCGACTGGCTTTTTGTCGAGGATCACGCCGAGGCCCTGGCGCTCGTGCTGGAGAAAGGCCGCGCCGGCGAGACCTACAACATCGGCGGCGAGGCCGAGCGGCCTAACATCGACGTGGTGCATGCCATCTGCGATGCGATGGACCGCCTTGCCCCGCGCAACGGCGGCCAGACGTACCGCGCGCTCGTCACCTTTGTCCCGGATCGCCCCGGGCACGACTTCCGTTACGCAATCGACTGCGCGAAAGTGAAGGCCGAGCTCGGCTGGGCGCCGAAGAATTCCTTCGACTCCGGCCTCGCTCTTACCGTGCAATGGTACATTGACAACCGCGCCTGGTGGGAACCTCTGCTGCGGGCCGATGATGCAACACGCCGCCGCGGCCTTGCCAAGAATCTCGCAAAGAAAGGCGCAAAGTAAAGCATATGACAATGCGCTTGCTTCTTCTCGGCGGCAGCGGCCAGGTGGGCAGCGAGTTTCGCGCGCTCGATCAGCCGAAAGATGTCATTGTAGTCGCGCCCGATCTCGACGAGCTCGATCTGACGAAGCCCGCTGCCATCGCGGATGCACTCGCCGCCGGCCCCTGGCACGCCGTCGTCAACGCGGCCGCTTATACCAATGTGGACCGCGCCGAGAGCGAGCGGGCGCTTGCTTTCGCGATCAACGCTCATGCGGTGGCGACACTGGCGGGCGAAACCGCGCGGCACGGCATTCCGCTGATCCACATCTCGACCGATTATGTGTTCGACGGCAAAAAAGGAATGCCCTATGTCGAGACCGATGCCACGGCGCCGCTCAATGTGTATGGCGAGAGCAAGCTGGCCGGCGAACAGGCCGTGGCCGCCGCGAACCCGCGGCACGTGATCCTGCGCACCTCATGGGTCTACAGCCCGCACGGGCATAATTTCGTGAAGGCGATTGTGCGCTTGGCCGCCGAGCGCGAGCGGCTGACCATTGTCGATGATCAGCGCGGCTGCCCGACCGCGGCGGGTGATGTTGCGCGCGCCTGCCGCGACATCGCCCTCCTCTGTGCAACCACGCCCGGCGATGTTCCCTATGGCCTTTACCACTTTTGCGGTAAAGGCGAGACGACCTGGTGCGGATTGACGAAAGCGATTGTCGAGATGGCTGCGCCTCATTTATCCCGCGTGCCCGAGATCGTGCCGATCGCGACCGCCGACTATCCGACGCCGGCAACCCGGCCCCACGACACGCGGCTCGATTGCAGCGCTATCACACGCGCCTTCGCAATATCGCCGCGGCCGTGGCATGACGGCCTCGCCGAAACCTTGCACGGGCTCTTGCCCGCGAGGCAGATGACATGAAGGGCATCATTCTCGCCGGCGGCTCGGGCACCCGGCTCTATCCGGCGACACTTGCTATCAACAAGCAGCTGCTGCCGGTCTACGACAAGCCGATGGTCTATTACCCGCTCTCGGTGCTGATGCTGGCAGGCATCAGGGACATTCTGCTCATTTCCACACGCGAACATCTGGCGTTCTATCAGCGCCTGCTGGGCGATGGCGCGCAGTGGGGCATCAAGCTGAATTACGTCATCCAGGAAAAGCCGGTCGGCCTCGCCCATGCCTTCATTCTCGGCCGCGACTTCGTGGGCAACGATCGGGTTGCCCTCATTCTCGGCGACAACATTTTTTATGGCCACGGGCTTGTCAACGAGCTCGCAGCAGCCGTCGCGCGTGAGGATGCCGCCACGATCTTCGCCTATCACGTCGAGGAGCCGAACCAGTATGGCGTGGTGAAGTTCGATGACGTCGGAAAGCCTGTCGACCTGGTCGAGAAGCCGCGGCAGTTTTTATCCAACTGGGCCGTCACCGGTCTCTACTTCTACACCAATGATGTGCTCGACATCGCCGCCGGGCTGCGGCCTTCGGCCCGCGGCGAGCTCGAGATCACCGATGTCAATCACCGCTATCTCGAGCGCGGCAAGCTGAATGTCGTCAAGCTCGGCCGCGGTTTTGCCTGGCTCGACACCGGCACGCATGATTCCTTGATGGACGCTGGCGAATTCGTGCGGTCGATCCAGCACCGGCAGGGCCTGCTGATTGGCTGCCCGGAAGAAATAGCCTGGCAGAAGAAATTCATCCGCCTCGATCAGCTGAAATCGCTGGCTTCGAAATACGGCAAGTCGCCTTACGGACTTTACCTTTTGCGCCTGGTCGATGAGCAGCACGGCGACGCATCAACCTGAAAGCTTTCGTGGAGCTCCCGCTTAATCGTTAAATGGCTTGTGCCGGATATCCACGTCCTTAACCTCACCCGCCCTTCGGCGGCGGCATAGGCGTCGAGCGCTGCGGTCTCGGCGCTTCGACCACGCGGAAAATGATCGGCGGTGACTTCCAATCAAAGGGTTTTGCCGGCACCTGCGCGGTGCAGAGCGACAGCATCGTCAGGCCTTCGGCATTCCTGAGCTCGAAAACAATGCCCGGGCGGGCCATTTTTTCGCACGCATGCCACTGCGCCATCGCCATCCATTCGCTCATGCCCACACTCCGGCCAGGACCGACAGGTTCGTATCAGCGCGGCTAGACCAGATGGACGTTGTACGGGTCGAGCTGCGACAGCATGGTGTTGCTCACGGTGACCGAATGGGCCGCATCGACGGTGAGCGTCACATCGGCGCCGGCCTGCGCCGCATGCGCGAGCACGTCGGCAAAATCGGTGAAGGCGGTGCGGCTGAACTGGAGCACGTCATCGGCGGCGTGGAAGTCGGCGACCGTGTCCTTGCCGAAATTCCCGGCGAACACGAACGTGTTGTTGCCGCCGTTGCCGAACAGCACCTCGTTCGCCGCGGTGCTCGTGAGCGTGTCGTTGCCGGCGGTGCCCGACACGATCGCGGCCGGAGTCGCCGCCGCGCCGCCAATGACGCCGTCGCCGTTGAGATCCTGATGGAACGTGGTCTCGGCCATCTTAACCGTGGCGCTGGTGCCCGACAGAATGCCGGGATCTGACTTGTAGTTGCCGTTGCTGTCGGTGGTCCAAATCGAAAATACGCCGGTGCTGTGTTTCCAGGCCATCTGGTAACCGGTCGCCGTCTGCTCGGCCCCGAGCGGGCTCCAGCCGCTGAACTGCCCTGCCACCACATCGGCGCCGCCGTACTTCAGCGCCGGGCCGGTGCCGCCGCTGTCGTACAAATAATATTTGCTGCCGACCGCGGTCAGGCTGGTGACGCCGTAGGACTCAATCACCGTCCCACTCGGTGGCGGGGGTGGCGGAGTGGCGCCGATGACGCCATCGCCGTTGAGATCCTGCTGCAGGACAGTCTCGGTCGACATCACCGTGGTGCTGGTGCCCGACACAATGCCGGGATCCGACTTGTAGTTGCCGCTGCTGTCAGTGGTCCAAACCGCAAATGTGCCATTGGTGTTCTTCCAAGCGACCTGGTAGCCGGTCGCGGTCTGCTCGGCGCCGAGCGGGCTCCAGCCGCTGAACTGCCCTGCCACCACATCGGCGCCGCCGTACTTCAGCGCAGGGCCGGTGCCGCCGCTGTCGTACAAATAATATTTCGTTCCGACCGCGGTCAGGCTGGTCGAGCCGTAGGACTCAATCACCGTCCCGCTCGGTGGCGGGGGTGGCGGTGGCGGCTGCAGAGTGGCACCGATGGTGCCGTCGCCGTTGAGATCCTGCTGCAGAGTGGTCTCGGCCGACATCACAGTGGAGCTGGTCCCCGACACAATGCCGGGATCAGTCTTGTAGTTGCCGTTGCTGTCGGTGGTCCAAACCGCAAATGTGCCGTTGGTGTTCTTCCAGGCCACCTGATAGCCGGTCGCGGTCTGCTCGGCGCCGAGCGGGCTCCAGCCGCTGAATTGTCCTGCCACCACATCGACGCCGCCATACTTCAGCGCCGGGCCGGTGCCGCCGCTGTCGTACAAATAATATTTCGTTCCGACCGCGGTCAGGCTGGTCGAGCCGTAGGACTCAATCACCGTCCCGCTCGGTGGCGGTGGCGGCGGAGTGGCGCCGATGACGCCGTCGCCGTTGAGGTCCTGTTGCAGAGTGGTCTCGGCCGACAACACCGTGGTGCTGGTGCCCGACACAATGCCGGGATCCGACTTATAGTTGCCGCTGCTGTCGGTGGTCCAAACCGCAAATGTGCCGTTGGTGTTCTTCCAAGCGACCTGGTAGCCGGTCGCGGTCTGCTCGGCCCCGAGCGGGCTCCAGCCGCTGAACTGTCCTGCCACCACATCGACGCCGCCGTACTTCAGCGCGGGACCGGGGCTGCCGCCGCTGAAGAAATAATATTTGTTGCCGAGCGCGGTCAGGCTGATCGAGCCATAGGAATCAATCGCCACCGGTGTACCGACCACCGCATTCACCGCCTGCGACGCGGTGCCGGCATTGCCGGCAACGTCAGTGGCCGTGGCGGTCACGGCATGGACACCGTCCGCCAGAACGCCAGTCGTGAAGCTCCAGGCGCCGCTGCCATTGGCCGTCGTCGTGCCGAGCACGGTCGACCCGTCGAGCAACTTGACCGTGCTGCCCGCCTCCGCGCTGCCGGCGAGCTGCACGTGATTGGTGTTGACGATCGCATTGCCGGTGATGATGGGCGCATTGGGCGCGACGGTGTCGATGGTCACGTTGCGCGCAGCAGCCGCGCT
>Ga0310810_10005784_pt1 | contig 13886 bp, 19 predicted proteins | sample NCmetagenome_FD_207641 | JGI IMG/M metagenome (GOLD analysis project Ga0310810, IMG submission 207641) | Soil microbial communities from experimental microcosm in Duke University, North Carolina, United States - NC | ecosystem: Engineered > Artificial ecosystem > Soil microcosm > Unclassified ... | reverse complement strand
ATTCGCGTGAACTTGGGAATCGGGTGGACTGTGTAGGTGGCTCAACGTACGAGGTTGCCTGGAACTGAGGGCACATAGTTGGGATCGACATTCTCCCAGAGCCCCGCGTGCTCGCCGCTTGCTCCCCAGCCTCGCATGTACAGGAGCGCCAGCACAGGCTCAGTCTTGTATCGCTGTGCGCCCGTGACTCGACCGACGACCGTGGCTCGAGCCCAATTTCGAAACTTCGGCGGAACCTGCTTCTTTGACACCATGACCCAGTACGAGCCGGCTTCCGGACCGCTCGAGTCGGCGGGGCGGTGAGGCTTGTAATCCTGATCAAGCGGGCGATTCTTGAGACGCAGCATCAGAAACTGATCGCTGTCTTCCTCTTCCGTGATCGTGCCTCCCAGGAGCACGACCTTTCCAACATACGGTTGCGGGTTCGTGCTCAACATGGTGAGCGTAACTCCAGGCTCAGCAATCCATGTATATCGCCGCGGCACGGAGGCACATCCCCAGATCGCAACCATCATCGTTGCAACCAATGTAAGACACACGGTCCATCGCAGTCTGTCGGAAGCGGCCATCACGGGTTCCTTCTTGCTCAGATGAGAAGCGAGGGGCGCATTCTACGGGTTTCAGGGGCAATGGTCCATGGTCTCTCGATTTGATCCGCCACAGGAGCGTATGCTCTTTGTCCCAGGCACGTCAGGTCCGAATCCGGCGAGTGTTCGACCGGTGCTTCTCGTAAAGTCGCGCTCAGTGCAATGAGATCGTTCTATGATCAGTCATGAGACGTACTACCAGGCCGTGTTGACGAGAGATCACCGCTTCGACGGTAAATTCTTCGTTGCAGTCAAAACGACAGGTGTGTACTGCCGTCCCATCTGTCCCGCTCGTGCGAAGCCTGAAAACATCGAATTTTTCAAAACGGCACAGGCTGCGGAGCTGGCCGGGTATCGACCCTGTTTACGGTGCCGTCCCGAGGCCGCTCGCGGGTCTCCTGCCTGGAACGGCACGCATACCACCGTCGAGCGGGCGCTCAAACTCATGGCGCAGGGAGCGCTGAAACAACAATCTGAGGACGCACTCGCCGATCGACTCGGCATGACGGCCCGCCACTTGAGACGGTTGTTCGAGGAGCAGTTCGGGCAAACCCCTAAGCAGCTTCATGACAACGCGAGGCTCAATTTTGCGAGGAAGCTGATCGTAGAAACGCATCTTCCGATCACGGAGATTGCCTATTCCGCGGGATTTCGCTCGCTGCGCCGGTTCAACGATGCGGTCAAACGACGGTTTCATTGTCCGCCGTCAGTGCTTCGCTCGTTGCGGAACCATCCTCAGTCGACGCCGATGATCCAACTCTCGCTGCCGTACCGACCTCCATTCGATTGGGACCGGGTGCTCGAGTATTACCGGAGGCATCAGGTTGCCGGCCTCGAATCGATTGAGAACAACACTTACATGCGTGTGTTCAGGCTCCGCGAAACGGACGTGACAGGCTTCTTTCGTGCGAGGGTCCCCGGTCACAAGCCCGAGCTGCTTCTCGAACTGACCATCTCGGATACCAGACACCTTTTGCGGACCGTACAACGCGTGAGGCATATGTTTGATTTGGATTTGGATCCTGCGCCTATTGCGCAGACATTTGCACGATCGACGACCTTGGGCCCGCTTCAAGAGAAATATCCTGGCGCTCGACTGGTTCGAGGTTTTGATCCGTTTGAGACCGCTATCGGCACGATCCTCGGCCAAGTGATATCCGTGAGACACACGGCGCGTCTCATGAGTCAACTCGTGGCGGCGTATGGTGAGGAGATGGTGCATCCCGTCTCCGGCACGCCGGTTCGGGTGTTTCCCGCTCCGCGGACCTTGGCGGGGTCGGATCTGCAACGATTGAATGTCACGCGTCAGAAGCGGGCGGCGATTCGCGCCTTCTCTTCGCGTGTTGCCGAAGGAATCATCGACCTTGACCATGCTCAGGATTTGGACGAATTCAAATTGGCTGTTCAAACGATAAAAGGCATAGGGGCATGGAGCGCTGAATACATGGCCCTGAGAGCATTGGGCGACACGGATGCATTTCCGGCGACCGATCTTGTTCTGCGGTGTTTCCTGAGGGCCAACCCGGAATTCGATCCGGATGCCGCTCGACCATGGCGTAGCTATCTGTCGGTGTATTTGTGGAATGAATACGGGCCTATCTCACCTCACGAAAGGAAGGGTCGAAATGCTGTTCTATAAGCACATGGGTTCTCCGATCGGCCGGCTGACTTTGGTGGCGGACAGCGCAGCGCTCGTCGCCGTCCTGTGGCCCAACGACCGTCCGTTTCGCGTCAAATTGGATGAAATGCAGGAAGATCGCCGTCATCCGATCCTCAATGAAGCCGCACGTCAATTAGCCGAGTATTTCAGCGAGAAGAGGACGACGTTTGACCTGCCGCTTCGTCCGAAAGGAACGGTCTTTCAGCAACGAGTGTGGGAACAACTCCGGCGGATTCCCTATGGGCACACGCGAAGTTACGGTCAACTCGCACGAGCGATCGGCAATGGCTCGGCTTCGCGAGCGGTGGGTCTGGCCAATAGCAGGAATCCCTTGTCAATCGTCGTTCCTTGCCATCGCGTGATCGGGGCCTCCGGAAGCTTGACCGGCTTTGCGGGAGGATTGAAAACCAAGGCAAGACTGCTGGAACTGGAAGGCGTCCGGGGAAAATGGGGGAAACGGTTGCTCGACTTCAAGCATTGAAGGCGGGGACCCCTTCCTGTAATCTTTGTGTAGGTAAGTGCGTAAGGGCCTGCACTTCGTATTCATGATCTTGGGGGTTCTGTGTGGATATTCGAACGTCGAAAGTCGTCACCGCCGGTCTCGTTGGACTGCTGACGTTGGTCGTGACCTGGCTGCCGGTGCAAGCTGAATTCTTGACCGTGGGGGCGCCTCCCAGTTTACGACCGGCGTTCAGTGAAATCCTGCCGATGTTCGAAAAGGAATATGATGCGCCGGTCAATATCGTCTACACGCCCTCCAAAACTCTGCTTCGGCAAATCGAAAAGAAAGCTGCGATCGATATGTTTCTTTCTGCAGGGATCGAAGAGGTCGAATATCTGCACAAGAAGGGATTGACGCTCAACGGTCGTCCTCGGATTTTTGCGCAAACGTCCCTGGTGCTCGTCATGTCGTCGGACTCGCCGAACGCGCTGATCTCTCTTCGTGATGCGCTGGCGAATCGCTCTATACGCATCGCCCTGGGCGACCCTCAGACGTCCTCTTTGGGCGACGTCACGGTGCGGACGCTCGCCAAACTTTCACCGACGTTCAAAAGCCGCCCCAACATTGTGTATGCCTCTCATAGTGAGGACATCATGAATCTGATTCGAGCGGGTAAAGCGGATGTGGGTCTGGTTTATCGAGTGGACTCCATCAACACGGGGCATGTGCGCATCAGCGACGAAGACCCTTTCGGCATGCTTGTGCCGATTCAGTTCGGCCAAGCCGTGGCGTCGACGTGCCGGGTCTCATTGCGCCTGGTCGCCGAGAAGTTTTCTGATTTTCTCATGACGCCTCGCATACAGAAGCTGTTGGCGAAATACGGATTTGACTCCACGCCGTTGCCGGTGGATCAGCCTCCCACGGAAAGGAAGGAAAGACCATCATGACCAGCAAAGCCGTGACCTGGATCGCCGTCATTGCCGCCAGCGCCGCGCTGGTCACTCCTCACGTGTTCGCGGTCGACAAGAAGCCTGGAGCATCTGTAGGCGTCGCTCCGGAAACCGTCGCGGACTACTTGCGCGCGGTTATCATGGCACACCGTCATTTCTACACCATCCATATTGCCAACCGACTCCGGCAGGAGCGCATTGTCGATGTGTCGGAAAACTGGAAGACCACGCGGTCGTTGCCGCTCCCGGTGCAGCTCGTGCAGGAAACAAGTGAAATCGCGGAATTGACCGGTCCAAACGTCCGGTATCGTTTGATCAGTCAGTGGCCGATCAACAAGGCCAATGCGCCGGCCACTGAATTTGAACGGCGTGGCCTGAAGGAAGTTCAGGCGCGGCCCACTCGACCCTATTCCAGTACCGTGGAAGGGAGTGCGGAACAGGTGTTCGAAGCCGTCTATGCCGACATTGCCGTAACTGCGGCCTGCGTCGAATGTCACAATGCCCATGCCAGCAGCCCGAAGAAGGATTTCAAAGTAGGCGACGTGATGGGAGGGCTGGTGATCAGTTTTCCCATCCGACAGCCCTAAGCATCCTGCCTGGCCAGCCCAAGCAAGCGAACAATGGCGAGTCAGCGGACCGGTGTCGGAGCCGTCTCTCCGGTGGTGCACATCAGACTCGACGGAATCTCCAGTTGACCGGATGGACGGAATCCCCATGCCGTGGCCAGGGCCTGGCAAGTCAGGCTCCGGATGCTCTTGTCGTTGAGCGCCACACAGGCGGGGTAATAGGCATTGCCACGCAGCGAGGTGTCGCCGTTGTTTACTACCAAGCCCCTGACCTCGACGCTCACGTGGTAGAGAGGGCCGCAGTTCGCCTCGATCAACGCTCCATCCTTGGTGGCCTCTCGCTCGACGAAGAGTACGATCTCCGCTTTCATTTCCTGTGCGACGGCGAGCGCCGCGTTACGGTTCGACAGATTGTGAACAAGTTCGGAAGATCGTAGAGGAGCGTCCTGCGGCAACTGGAGATTCGAATAGTGATGGGTCCGCAGCCACTCCGCCGCGATATCCGTCAAAGGCGGATCTGCCCAGACGAGGATGTGCTGGTGGGCGCTTGGTAAAACGTTGTGAGAACCGCTGGTAATAGGAAATCGGACGCCTGAAGGCGGCTTGGAAGGGCGGCATCCTTCAAGGATAAGGACAGCGCACAGCACATAGCATCCCATGAAGGCGAGGGGGGTGCGCCGCATATGTGTGCAGTCTTCGTTCACAGTGACGGATCAGCGCGGTGCCTGTGAGTAATATCGATACATGCCTTCCACGTTCTCCGGGAACCAGTCGTCGTACCGTCCCCATTTTTCGTATTTGGGAAGCCGGACCGCCTTTTTTGTCTCCTCCAGGCTGGCCCCTTTTTTGATTTGATCGATGACGGCGGCCCGCAAATCTTCGAGATAGCCGCGGAACAGGCGCACGTGCTCTTTTCTCCCGATCTTTCCGTGGCCGGGAACCAGAATGTCGAAATCCAATTGTTCGACCCGTTTCAGGGACTCAATCCAATCATCCGGAAAGTCGCTTCGCATTGTGCGGTAGGCCACCGTGTCCACGGGGATGAAATCCACGGCAAACAGCAGTCTATGCTGCGGAAGCAGGACGACCAAACTGTTATCAGAATGATTCTTGCCGGTGTAAATCAGTTCCACGTGTTTACCGCCGAGATCGATGAACAGACGATCTGTAAAGGTAAGGCTAGGCACCGGCGTCGTAGAATCAGCGGCGTCGACGATAGGAGCGCGGGCTGCGGCGTGGCTGACAAAGGTCGCCTGATCGGCGAATACGCTTCCGCCGGTGATGTGGTCGCTGTGATGGTGGCTGTACACCACATAACGGACGGGCTGATCGGTCAATTTCTTCATCTCGCTCTTCAACCAGGACGCCGCTTCGGCGCTGATCGGATCGGTGACGATCACTCCCGCGGGGGTGGCGACGAAAATGGCCTGATGAAATTGGTGTCGAAAAAGGTACACGTCATCGGCCAGCTTCGTAATTTCGTTTTCTGGACGGGATTCTTGGGCCGACGCCTCCGGACCTAGGACCAATAACAGATTCCCAACAACCATGAAACATGCGAGCCATTTGGAAATGGACATGAAGGACTCCCGGACAATTGTTTGTCTATAGACTACCGAGAGAGGGTAGGCTACGCAAGGAGGCCGGCGCCGAGCGCCACTGTGAAGCTTCTGAGGGAGGCAGTCGAAGTAGTGAGGAGACCACCATTGTGCAACCCGTCTAGCCCGCTTCAGGGAAAGACACCGATTGGAAAAACAGCTCCGCCTCCGGTCTCGGGACTTCCATAGCGGCGAAAACCGGAACAACTCCGCTAAAATCTGCGCTCATCTCGGTGACTTGAAATTATCCTCTGGCGCTGCGCAACGTTCCGCATCACCTGGACGCTCCGGCTTAACTTGCCGGGGGAAAGGAACATCCATCATGGCAAAGACTTGGAATGCCAAAGCATATGATTCCTCCTGTCTAGGTCAGCGGATCGTAGTTCCCTATGACAAAGCCCTTCCTTCGAATCGCTCCCAAGGCCCTTATTGGTCCTGGGTTCGTCGCGACAGCGAGACGATATAGGCTGCCGACCGCACCGCGATCATTGGATCGGCTGCCTCGATTCCCGGCACCAGTGCTCCCGGGACAAAGAGCAGCTTTTTTTCGGCTGCCTGGCTGTCGGCAACCGCCTTGGTGATGCTGATGGTGCCCAACTCGACTCTCCTCCTGGTATCCGGCCAGACGATCGTGGGATTGTCGACCGCGTCACCAGGGTCGGCCACCTGCGCGAGGAGCGTAAACTTCACGGGACCGCGCTTCACCCGTTCGCGGATCTCCTCCGTCAGGTAGTCCGGCCCGCTCTTGGCGAGCTGTTCTTTGGAAAGAAATTTTGCGCCGGCTGCCGGCTGCAATTGATATCGCACATGAGTGGTTACCCCCTTGGCATTGGTGAATTTGAAGGCATTGATCCCAAAGTAGGGCAGCGTGCCGTAACTGACCGGCGGCGGCTTCGGCGTCTGGACGAAGGCTTTTGCCGCCGGATGAGCAGCGAGGAATTTTTCCAACTCGGTAGGTTTCGCTGCGTCTGGTCCGCTCGCGGCGATCGCGAGCAGAAAATCCCTGAACTCTTCGCCGGTGGCCACGGGAAAGCCGTTGAAGGACAAGACGACGAGATCCGTCTTGGTTCCGTCCGGCAGCGCAAATTTCACTGACATGCCGCGCGGCATGTCGTTCGTATCCGGGACCGTCGGCAGCCCGGAGCCGGCGGAGAACCGGACCGTCACCGGAAGAGGAGTTTTGCGCTTCTGTAAGTGAGGGGCTTTGGTCAAGGCCTGTGCCGAAGAACTCGGACTGAAGGTGCCTTCCAGGACCACGCCTTTTGGGTGATTGGCCCGCAGACCGGCGTGGACGCCGAACACGGTGTTGAATGCATCCACGAGTTGCTCTGCCAGCGATTTCTGACTCGCTGGAGCCTCGTCGGCCGAGAGATGGCCTGGAACAATTACCGTGATGGTGAGGATTGCAAGGGTCGCCAGTACGTTTCGCATCGTGGTCGTCCTTTCCTAATTCATTGTGTGAGGCGCAGGGGTCTGGGGCACCACCGAGGCATTGGCGGAGACCGAGGTCCATCGGTACCAGAAGACCAAGCTGAGCGCACTCCAGACGCTATCCGACCAGGAATAGAGATCGGTAAGATGTGTGGCGCCGAGTTCCTTGCTCTTTCTCGTCACCATGTGCACGACGCGATCCACCTCGGGTTCGTTTCGGAAGAAGCGGATGCTGTCCGCCTTCTCGGAATCCCCGGTCACAAGGGGGATAAAGTAGAAGAGGTATATCCCGCCCACCCTTGCGCTGAGGTGGGCCACCGGTTGCTCCTCCGAGGTGAATCGCTGATCGTGAAGTTCTTTGATCACGTTGAGGCTCGAACAGCCGGCTGTGAACGCGAGGGCAAGTGCAGTGAGCTCGACCAGAACGGTACGGTTCATGTCCACCTCCGTCTGAGCACATCTTTTAGGTTGAAACCATGATCAGCGATCACGGACCGCGTGTCCGCAAGAGTATAGGTATTGGGAAGTAGAGCGAACACTGTTAGAATTGACAGGGCGGAGGATGGCCAGTTAGCCGATCGCAGCGGGCTTCCACCCTACAGTCCATTGCTACATAGACGTTCCTTCCTCCATCATGCATGCTGAAGTGATCAAGGACCAGGACTATGGCACGGCCTCAGCACCTCACAGAGAGCGAACGGTATGTTCCTTCACGCCAACAGAGGAGCCCGCTACAACCGCGGACCTTCTGGTACTTGTTTCGGATGGCCTTTTCTAAATGGAACGAAGACCCCACCTTACGATTTGGCGCAGGGTTGGCCTATTACACCTCCTTCGCCGTCGTACCGCTGATGTTCATCGTCGTAGAGATTGCGACTGTTCTCTTAGGCGAAGGTGCCGCGGAAGGCCTGCTCTTGGAGCAAATCGAGAGCCTGATCGGAGCACAGGGTGCGCAAGCCATTGGACAGCTCCTTCACAGCTGGCAAAAAAACAGCGCCGGATGGCTCTCAACGGTGATAGAAGTGGCCGTACTGTTCTTCGCCCTCGCCGGCGCCTTCGACGTGCTGCAGGACGCACTGAACTCGATTTGGGGCGTAAGCCCCAAACCCGACGGCGGCACCCTGGTTCAATTCAGGCGACGGTTCCTGTCGATCCTGGGCGTGCTCGGAACCGCCTTTCTTCTTCTGGTGTCCCTGGTTCTCGTAGCCGGCGGACAGGCGTTCGCTTCGCATCTGCCCGGCAGTGCGCAGATGAACAACAGCATCGTCGGTGTCATTTCGTTCGCCGGCGTCATGGTGCTCTTTGCCATGATTTTCAAGCTGCTGCCCCAAGCCAAGATTGCCTGGGCCGATGTGTGGATCGGCGCTGCCGTCACTGCCGCCTTGTTTTCGGTGGGAAGATGGCTGATCCTCTTGTATCTCGGCAAGACGATCATCATTTCGCTGTACGGCAGCGCCGGTCCGCTGGTGGTCATTCTGCTCTGGGCGTTCTATGCGTCGCAGATCATGTTGTTGGGCGCAGAATTCACGGTCGTGTACGCGAGCGAGTGCGGTTCCCGGGTAGTCGCGGCGGACGATGCCGTTGCCGTGGGGGAGCCTGCGAAAAGCAACGAGGCGGCACGGCCGTGAACTCATCCTCTGACCGGTTGGTTCCGTGGACGCCCGTCGCCATCGCCCTTACGCTGATTGTCTCAATGATGTCGAGGACGGAGGAGTGGCTCTATCTGGCGGTGGCAGTGGGAGCGGCCGCATCAGTAGCGGTAGGGCGGACCTTGGGACCTTCTGATGCCGCGGCGCTGGCCGCCCGTGTCAAAAAATTCATCAAAGGCTGGATCGTCGTGGTGGCTCTTGCCGCGCTCAGCCTGCTTCATGGGACATGGCAACCAATGGTGTTCTTCGCGCTCGGTGGTGTTATGTCGTCCGGGCTCTTCTGGCTCGGTTGCAAATCGAATCGGTGATTCGATTTGTTCTCAAAGCTCTTATTAATCACCGTTCACCATCCGACGCCTCGCAAACTTGGATGCGCGTTCTATTTCTCAATCATAACCATGGATGAATGATAGGTATGGAACCAAGTTTTTGGCATCAACGGTGGGCGAAAAATGAAACCGGCTGGCACGAGAGACAGGTCAATCCGCTTCTCATCGCATACTTCAACGATCTCTCGGTGGGGAAAAGCCCTCGTGTATTCCTGCCATTGTGCGGCAAAACACTGGATATCGCCTGGCTTCTTTCCAATGGCTCTCGGGTTTCGGGTGTGGAGTTGAGCCAATTCGCAATCGAGCGGTTGTTCATGGACCTTGGGCTTCAGCCGGACATATCGGCTGTCGGCAACGTCCAACAGTGGAGCGCGAAGAACATCGACATTTTTGTTGGCGATCTCCTTGGGGTGTCTCGAACGCTGCTTGGGCCGGTGGATGCCGTCTATGACCGCGCAGCCTTGGTGGCCTTGCCCGAACAGATGCGGACGCGATACACCGCGCATCTTATGGAGATTACCAATAGGGCTCCGCAGTTGCTCATTTGCTATGAGTACGATCAACGCGCCATGGACGGCCCTCCATTTTCCATCACACGTGAAGAAGTCGGTCGACACTACGGACGAACATTTGATCTCAGGCTCCTTGCGAGCGTTGACGTCTCAGGCGGATTGAAAGGCAAATGTCCTGCGAAAGAGAATGTCTGGTTGCTCCGTTCGAGATGAAGGCCATCAAGATTTCCATGCGTGCGCAACTCTCGCTAAGGCGGTCGCTTACCTCTCTTTGGTCTTCCAAGCCTAACCCGCTGCGGAATGTCGCGCATCACTAGGGGAATCACCAGTTATTGGCGAGGGACATAGACTGGATGATAGGGCGAAACAGTCTTTTGTATCACCCTGAGGAGGACGTCATGCACCGGCTTCCAAACAGGCCGTTTGACAGGCCAATGGCAGCCTCAAACGAACCGGAAGGAGACGATCTTTCAAGGGAGGACAGGGCGCTGAGCCATCTGAAATTGGGAACTGCCTGGCTCTGCATCACTGTCGTCGGCGTGGCGGGGTTGGCCTACGCTTCGATTTTCCAAACTTCACGTCTTGTCACCATGCTGGGTCTTGCAGTGCTCCTCGCGATCTACGCCGGCTACGGATATTCAATTCCAAACAAGAATACGAGTCAATTCGCGGATTCGATCTACTACCTGGGATTCCTCTGGGCCATCTTTGCTCTGATCGCAGCGTTCGTGCTCTGGCCCGGCCCCAAACTCACCGCCGACGCGGTGCTGACCACGTTCGGGTACGCGCTGGTTGCGACCTTTTGTGGAATGTTGCTCCGACTGGTGATCATTCAGTTCCAGGACACATCCTCCGATCGGCTCACATATGTTCAAGAGACGATTGATCGACAAGCCGAGGCTCTGGTCCAGCAGATCAATGAAGCGACCATGGAAATTACTATGTTTAGGGATCGGGCCGCCAGCGATCTTGGGAGGACGCTCCATGACCTCGTCAGGTCATTGACTGATGTGCGCGAAGCGATCAGCGATCAGCACCGGACGATGGCCCAGGCGGTGAGCGAACACTTGGAGTCCTCTCTCCAAGAGATTCATGGCGGGCTTTCGGCCATGAAAGGTCCCCAGGACATGCTCACGGCCGAGGTCACCAAATTTGTCGCTGCATTAGGAAAGCAGGGCGAAGGTTTCAAGATGGCGGCGCACCGCCTGGAGACAAGCTTGATGCAGGCCGCCCAGACGGCCACAGCATTTGGGGAGTCCTTGCAGGGGTCCGAGGCCGCAAAGCAAGTCGGCGTTGCGATCGATGAGTTGTCCCGAAGGATCAAAGACAGAACCGAGCAGTTTGCCGAAATGACAGGGTCCTTGGAACAAAGTCGTTCGGAACTGGATGGCCAGCTCGATAGCCTCCAATCGCTGCGAACGGCCGTGTCAACGGTCTCCACGACCTTATCGGCCTTTGAAAGGGAGCTGAAGGAGGCTTCCTCGGCCTCGATGGCGGCCGACGTCAGAGCCGGCCTGACGAACGTGCAGAAAGCCATCAGCTCAAGCCTCGAAGCGAGCAAAGCGATCGAGGCCACCATGCGGGGTATGTTGTTCTTCATGAAAGAGCAGGTGTCCGAGGAGCCTTCCAGTGCGAGACGCTGAATCCTCTTCAAACTGGGTGTTTGGCTTGTCCCTGGTTCAGGTCATGCTGTTCCTGGTATTCGCCGTGATGTTGGTCCATGTGACGGAGGACGTGGAGGGGAGCGGACAAGAGGTTCGCCAAGGCCTTGGAGAGGCGAACGCTCGAGACGCCAGGGTTCAAGTGAGGCTTGAGGCGGCGACCAAGAAAAACACCGAGCTGGAAAAACAGCTGAATGATACGACCGGCTTAGTCGACGAATTAAAGTTGATGGTCGGCGCAAAGGCGTCCTCAAAGGAAGGGTTTCGGGAAGCCATTGAAAGTTTGAAACGCGGGTATGCCCTCTGCCAGAAGGACGAGAACACATTGATCGAAGCGACGATTCAACATGGAACGGAAAACGTTCAAGTCATCGGAGGGGTTCCTTCCGACCTGTTTGTGAATCTAGCGAAGGGAGACGCCACCTCAGATCTCGACCAGATCGTCTCGTTCCTTCAGGATGTCTACGAGTATGAGAAGGATCACAAGTGCCGCTTCAATTACCGGTTGAAATATGCCACCGACAACGATTACAGGAAAGCCAGAGAAGTGTACGAGAAGTATTTCTATCCCGAAAAAATCATGAGGACAGGCTGAGTCGTGACGCTGTTATGCGGTCATCTGCGCGGAGGGCGCCGCCGTTCCAGCGGTGCGGCGCGTTGTGCGCTCAGGGATCGCGCGCACTTCGAGAAAGAGCGGCACAGGGCTCCCAGGCAGCGTCAGGGGGCGGCGAAGCATCCACTTGCCCTTCGGCGGCGCTGTAAAGCTGGAGAGAGGGAGCAACTCTCCGGTGTCGGCGTTGAGCAACATGGGAGTGGTCGCTTTCTTCCATCGCCGAAAGTTCCGTAACCGTCGCCAAAGTGCCATGGGTCCGTCCTCCCTAAGTTTCGAACGTTGATCAGTCTGTTGAGCGCCCTTGACCTATTCGTATGTAATTGCAACTAGGATACCACCGGAAGTTTGAGATCCTGTAGCAAAACCGGATTGTTCTACATACGATTTACTACTCAGTCGTCGCCTCTCGCTCCTCTCGACGTTGTATGCTTGTTCATCATGAGCGAACAGCTTTGGACAACGGGCCCGCATACATCGCTTCGAACATCATGAAGAGAGATTCCCGCCGCTGCCATGATCTGCGCTCACGGCGGGGGTACCCACACAGGCGTAAGGGAAAAGCTGATGAGGAACAGGTAAGGACTGTGTAAAGGGAAGAGACGGGCGGAAGGCGGCTACTCAAGCAATCGTATCCAACCGTTCAGGGATGCCATTCTGCTAATTCTACCGTAATACCCTCGGGACCAGAGAGGAACACCAGCTTCCTGGCGTGGAAATCCAAGACGTCGGTTCGGAGGGACACGCCTTGGGACGTCAGGCGCTTGACCTCCGCATCTAAGTCGGTGACCGAGAAACAGATATGGTTGTAGCCGGGTTTCGCCAAATTTTCCACGTTAGCCTCGGCGAGACGTTCCGGCCGGATGTATCGCAGCAGCTGAATCTCGAACCGGGGTTTCGACTCCTTCGACACCAATGTGACATGCTCTGCTTCGATCCCTTCGACGCCCATGTAACGGGCGAACGTCGGCCCGGAGATGATCACCGACTTTTCCTCGACGAATCCCAGAAGCGAAAAAAAGCCTTTCGCTTTGGCGATGTCGCGCACGACAATCGTTACATGGTCGATATGCGCAATCATGTCTGCATTTTACGGCGATACGGTTAGAAGTTCTATGGCGGGCAAGGGGAACATCGCGAGCGAGGAGACAGCGACCGGTCTCAGGCGTGACTTTCTTGAAGTTTGGATCGAGAGGCAAGAAACACATCGAGCGAGACCTGATCGTCGGCTCGAAGCTTGAGAAACTCAACGCCGAGGTTGTTGTCTTTCATCCACTTAACGGTGGCGAGACCGACTTCCACGGGTGGCTCATTCCAGGGAAGAGTCAGAAGGAGAGTGAGTTTCTGGCCGGGCTCAAATAGGCGATTGACACGGAGGCGGGCGCCCCTTCGGGAGAGATCAAGCAAGGTTCCGTCGTCGGCGTCCTCCGTCAACAATAGTCGGAGAGAAGCTTCGCCCGTGACGGAGATGCGCCTGGTGAATCGGCTGTAGCGCATGGGTTTCGGCTCTCCTTGGGGAGGTATGGTAGCCTCAACAGAGACACCGGCGCAAGAGCCTACCTACGTGAAATGACTAGAGTTTCCTGGGGGTGGTCCAGCTTCGACGAGCCACTTCGATGTCCTACAGAGGGCATTTGGGCGGCCCATTGTCTTTGGAACCCTGTGAGAACCTCCGTGAATCCTTTTTGCTCGCAGGGCCTCTTAGCAAGCACACATGTATCCACCATTCGCTGAAAAAAGGAGGATTCTATGTCCAGGATCAACGGAGTCGTCGGTGGTGCCATACTGTCAGGTGCGATGCTGATTGGGAACATGCCGGTGTCGGCTATCAGCGCTGAATCTTCATCGCCGGCGACTGGGTACGATATCCATGTGCAGGCTCCGCACATGA